>Ga0302314_10000673_pt1 | contig 63207 bp, 50 predicted proteins | sample III_Palsa_N2_3_FD_200533 | JGI IMG/M metagenome (GOLD analysis project Ga0302314, IMG submission 200533) | Peat permafrost microbial communities from Stordalen Mire near Abisko, Sweden - III_Palsa_N2_3 | ecosystem: Environmental > Terrestrial > Soil > Palsa > Peat permafrost | place: Sweden...
ACAAGAGCAGGCACTATGGGTCGTATCACTTTCTCGTGACGCTGTCGGATGAGGTGGCGCACTTTGGGCTGGAGCATCATCAGTCGAGCGACGATCGGGTTCCGGCGAAGACGTTCACGGACGACCAGATGTTTGTGTTGGATGGGTTGCTGCTGCCGCATGAGTTTACGCATAGCTGGAATGGGAAGTATCGGCGGCCTGCGGGATTGGCGACGAAGAACTATCAGGACCCGATGAAGGGCGATCTGCTTTGGGTGTATGAGGGGCTGACGGAGTATCTGGGTGATGTGCTGGCGGCGCGGTCGGGAATCTGGACGGCGGACCAGTACAAGCAGCGGCTGGCGACGATTGCGGCGCAGTATGACAACCGGCCAGGGCGGACGTGGCGCAACGTGCAGGACACGGCGACGTCGGTGCAGATGTTCATTAGCACTGGGTCGAGCTGGGATAACTGGCGTCTGAACGTGGACTACTACGACGAGGGCGAGCTGATCTGGCTGGACGTGGATACGACGATTCGCAAGATGACGAATGGGAAGAAATCGCTGAATGACTTTGTGGCGAAGTTCCATGGGCTGGGTGGAGATACTGCGCCGAAGGTGGTGCCGTATACGTTCGACGATGTTGTTGCGGGGCTGAATGGGGTGGTGGAGAACGACTGGGCCGGTTTCCTGCGGTCGCGGCTGGACTCGAACGACTATCACGCGCCGCTGGGTGGGGTGGAGAATGGCGGCTATCGGCTGTCGTATGCGGAGACGCCGAGTGCGTGGAGCTCGATGGAAGAGGCGCAGGCGGGTTCGGTGAGCTTCTGGTACTCGCTGGGGCTGGGAGTGGGGGGCTCGGGGACGGTGGGCGATGTGTTGAAGGGCGGCGTCTCGGACAAGGCGGGAGTGGGGCCGGGGATGAAAATCGTCGCGGTGAATGGGCGGGCGTATACGCCTGCGGTGCTGCGGCAGGCAGTGCGGGATGCGAAGGGTTCGGGTGCGGCGACGCAGTTGATCGTCGAGAACACGGGCTACTTCAAGCTCGTGACGCTGGACTATCACGGCGGCGAGCGGTACCCGGTGCTGAAGCGGGTTACGGGAACGCCAGACCGGCTGGACGACATCCTGAAGCCCGAAGACAGGTAAGAGGCGCGGATCCAAAAAGAAGGCCCGTCGCAGGAACCGAAAGACCGGTTCTCTGCGGCGGGCCTTTCGTTTTGGAAGAGAACTACTGCTTGTCCTGCCGGACGGGCCCGCTGCGCGCGGGGCGGTCACTTCGTGACATGTGATCCGCTTCGCGATGGCGCTCCCGTTGGTCGCAACGGAATGTTTGTGCCGACCATGGGTCGGACCTCGCGAAGCCCAATACACACCACGAAGTGGTCGCCGCCCGCGTAGGGCGCTTTTCAGGGAATGCTGCTTTTAACGCGAACTTCGGCAGGAAGAACTATCGGCTGAGGATCTGCTGGCGGCGATGTGGTGAGGGCGGCGGCGACGGCCTGGGAGACGCGGGCATGGTCGAGATCGAGCAGGCATTTTTCGGCGGCGGCGGCTTCGATCTCGCTGTTGATCTCGGCTCCAAGCAGGAGCATGAGGCCAGTGAGGTAAAACCACGTCAACAGCACAATGACTGCGCCCAGCGAGCCGTAGGTGACCGAGTAGTTGTCGAAAAAGTGCAGGTAGAGCCGCAGGCCAAGTGAGCCGAGAAACCAGGTGAAGATACCGACGGCTGCTCCGGGAGAGAGCCAGTGCCACTTGCTGGTCTTTACGTCGGGGGCGAAGTAGTAGATGACCGCGAAGATCAACATCAACAGGGAGACTGCAAGGACCCAGCCAATGAAACGGCTGGCGAGGGCCGAGGCAATGGCGAGGATGTGATGGTGAATCTCGTGGTAGGCGACCTGGGCGAAGAAGTCGCCGCCAAGCATGGTGGCGAGCAGCAGCGTGACGAGGACTGAGAGGACAAGAGTGACGCCGATGGCGGAGAGGCGGGCCTTCCAGTAGGGGCGGGTCTCCGGAACTTTGTAGACGGTGTTGAGGGTGTCTTGAATGGCTGAGAAACCGACTGAGGCGGACCAGAGGGCGGCGACGAGGCCGAAGGTGAGCTTGCCGCTGGTGGAGGCCTGGGTGGTCTGGTTGAAGGTCTGAAGGACGATGCCCATGGCGGAGTGCGGGATGACCAGCGCGAGGTAGGCGAGCAGGTTGGAGTAGATGCGGGCGGCGGACCGGGCGGCAAGGCCGAGGACGGAGCTGGCGCTGACCAAAGTGGGAAAGAGGGCAAAGAGGAAGTAGAAGCCAAGCTCGGCGGCGCGGCCAAGAAGGTTGTCGGCGAGGAAGGAGGCGAAGATGCGCTTGCTGACGGTGGAGATGGGGATGCCTTTGAGATCCCAAAGCGAGCGCAAGGGTGAGGCGGAGACGACGGCCCAGATGCGGCGCTGCCAGGGATCGCCGATGCCGGGATTGAGCGGGCAGGCGAGGACGAGCGGTTCGGAGGGCTTGGAGCGGATGGATGGCAACGGTGTTTCTCCCACGCAGACAGCCGCGGACGGGACGGCAAGGAGATAGATGCGGCATTCGCGGTTTGCGCAGGCTGGCTCGGCCCGGAACCGACGTCGTTGCAGCAAATTGGGCTGTCGGATCGTCCATTCACTCTCTGCGTGGCTGGACAGAGAGTCGTGAAACTCCCTCTGCCGTGCTTTGGTTTATCCCATTTTTGACTCTCCCGTTGCGCGCTGGCCTTGATCGCAGGCGGGAGGCGAGTTAGAAACGATTCAAGAGCCGATGCATCTAAACAAGGTCGGGACAAGGTGACGCGAGATGAGAGCGGGCGTGATTCGGCGGAGAAGGCCGTTTAAGATTCAGAAGCTGGAGCAGCTTGTCCGGCTGGTGCGGGAGAGCCACGAGCATCCGATGAGCGGCGTGCCACGGCTGCCGGAGTTGGTGGGGCCGGGTGAGACCGGCATTACGTTTCTAGGGCACTCTTCGTTTTTGCTGCAGATTGGCGGAAAGAATGTACTGGTCGATCCGGTGTTCTCGACGCGATTGATCGTGCTGCGACGGCAGCGGAGGCCTGGGGTGCTGGTGCCGGATCTGCCGCCGATCGATCTGGTGCTGGTGACGCATGCGCATATGGATCATCTGGATAAGGCCTCGCTGCGGCGGGTGATCCGCGCGACGCGGCGGCTGCGGGGGACGTCTCCGGAGATCGTGGTGCCGCATGGGGTTGAGGATCTGGTGCAGTGGATGGGATTTGAGCAGGTATCGACGCTGCGGTGGTGGGGCGAGATTGTGGTGCAGGGACTGAAGGTGACGATGACGCCGTGCCAGCACTGGGGGGCGCGGATGTTTCGCGACATGCACCGCGGGTATGGCGGTTATGTGATTGAGGCGCCGGGTGGTGGTGGGTCGATCTATCACTCGGGCGATACGGCGTACTTCAAGGGGTTTGCTGAAGTCGGGGAGCGGTTGAAGCCGGACGTCGCGCTGCTGCCGATTGGGGCGTACTTTCCCGATACCTATCGGACGGTGCATACGAGTCCTGAGGAGGCGGTGCGCGGGTTCGTCGAGTGCGGTGCGCGGTTGATGATTCCGATGCACTTCGGGACGTTTCGGCTGGGGCGTGAGCCGATGGAGGAGCCGGTGCAGCGGCTGGAGGCGGAGGCGCGGCGGCTGGGCATTGAAGACCAGGTGCAGGTGCTCGCCGAAGGTGAGACGAAGCGGCTTTCGGCGACGGTGGAGACGGTGACGCGATAAGTCGGCATCGTTGGCCGGGTAGCAGGCATCGTATGGGCATGGCTAATACGACGGCAGTAACGGCGAAGGCGAGTGGGACGTTTGCGATCGGTGGAGATCTTCCGGTTAATCGTCTCGGGTATGGCGCGATGCGCATCACGGGCGAAGGCATATGGGGCGAGCCCAAGGATGCGGAAGCGGCGAAGAAGGTTCTGAAGCGCGTCGTTGAGCTGGATGTGAACTTTATCGACACAGCCGATGCGTATGGGCCGGACGTGAGTGAACGGTTGATCGGCGAGGCGCTGGCTCCGTATAAGAGCGGCGTGGTGATTGCGACCAAGGGCGGACTGACGCGGCAGGGGCCGAATAAGTGGCTTCCTGTGGGACGGCCCGAATATCTTCAGCAACAAGTCGAGATGAGTTTGCGGCGGTTGAAGGTGGAGCGGATCGACCTGTGGCAGTTGCACCGGATCGACCCGAAGGTTCCGGTAGAAGAGTCGCTGGGCGTCATCAAGAAATTGCAGGAGGCGGGAAAGATTCGGCATGTGGGTTTGTCGGAGGTGAAGCCGCATGAGATCGAGCAGGCACGCAAGGTGATCGAGATCGTCAGCGTGCAGAACCAGTACAACATTGGCGATCGCCAGCATGAAGATACGCTCGAATACTGCGACAAGCACAACATTGCGTTCATTCCGTGGTATCCGGTGGCAGCGGGCAAGCTGGCACAGCCGGGCGGGAAGCTCGATACGGCAGCGAAGAAGCATGATGCGACGGTGTCGCAGCTGTCGCTGGCGTGGCTGCTGCAGCGGTCGAAGGTGATTCTGCCAATTCCGGGGACGACTTCGATCGATCATCTTGAGGAGAATGTTGGTTCGAGTGCCGTGGAATTGAGCGCGGCGGAGTGGAAAGAGATCGAGGACTCGGCCAAGTAAGTGTTGGGGGGACTCGATCGATTTCGATCAGTTTGGCAAAGCCGTCCGCTAGCGCGGGCGGCTTTTTTGTTTGAATTTGAGGCATTGGGCGATGAGGGGAATGGGCGAAACCCTTTGTTTTCGGGCTGTCTGGGGTGATTGGCGGGGATTGGTACTTTTGGTTTGGTTTTGCTGATGTAGGAACTCAAGTCGCCGATCTATGTGCTAGGAGGTTGAACAATGATGCCTAACCGGAGTCCGATCATGAGCCCATCGCCGAGTGCGCCGCCGCCGAATCCGGCGATCTTAACCGCCGAACTGGAGAGTTCGGAAAAACCTGCGACACCGTTCGAACTGGGATTTCGCGCGGGACGGACGGAGGGGCTGATCTCCTTGATTGAAGCGGTCGCGAGCGCGTTGAGCCCGGAGCAGGCGGGACCGGTGGGCGACGAAGCTGAGGGAAGCGCAGCTGAGATGAGGCCAGCGATGAGCCGTGAAGCCGCGGTTGAGGGGATTTCCGGGGTGCTGCCGCTTAAGACCAGGGCATGCGTGCTGGTGGTCGATGATGACTCGTTCAACCTGGATCTGCTTGAGGACACGTTTGAGGACGACTATGACGTGGTGTCCGCGAGCGATGGGCTGTCGGCGATTGATATCGCGACGGAGCAGGTGCCGGATCTTATTCTGCTCGATGTCATGATGCCGGGCGTGAATGGGTACGAGGTGCTGAAGCGGCTGAAGGCGCAGCATCGGACGTGCGATATTCCGGTGATGTTTATTACGGGACTGGGAGATCTTTCGGCGGAGACGCGTGGGCTGGAGCTGGGCGCGGTCGACTATGTGACCAAGCCGATCAATCCGGCGTCGGTACGGGCGCGGGTGAAGAACCAGATCAAGCTGAAGTGGGCGATGGATAAGCTGGTGCAGGTGTCGGGGCTGGAGCAGACGCTGCGAGAGAATCTGCTGGATGCGCTGGAGCAAAAGGGCGAGCTGGTTTACGACTGAGGCTATGTCCTGCCGGACGTGCCCGCTGCGCGCGGGCGGTCACTTCATGACATGTATTGGGCTTCGCGATGGTCCTCCCGTTGGTCGGCACGAGATTCTGTGCCGAGCATCGCTCGGACCACGCGAAGCGATCACACACCACGAAGTGGTCGCCGCCCGCGTAGGGCGTTTTTAGTTGGTTGCAGTCCAGCCGGGCTTTGCTTTGTTCAGCTCGTTCTGCTGCTTAAGCCACGTGTAGAGCGGAGCAAAGTACTCAAGCATTGGCGCGGCGTCGAGGTGGTCTTCGCCTGTCATCTGCTTTAGGGTCTGCTGCCAGGGTTGGGACTGGCCAGCTTCGAGCATCGTGTTCAGCTTGTCGCCAGCGGCTTTGCTTCCGAAAAATGTGCAGCGGTTGAGCGGGCCCTTGTAGCCGGATGCGTCGCACATCGCCTTGTAAAACTGGAACTGGTAGATGCGGGCGAGGAAGTAGCGGGCGTAGGGGACGTTGCCGGGGATGTGGTACTTGGCGCCGGGATCGAAGTCGGCTTCGCTACGGGCAGTGGGTGGGGCGATGCCCTGGTACTGCTCGCGCAGAGCCCACCAGGCTTTGTTGTAGTCGGCGGGCTTGACCTGGCCGGAGAAGACCTCCCAACGCCACTTGTCGATGAGCAGGCCGAAGGGAAGAAAGGCGACCTTGTCGAGCGCGGTGCGGAGCTGCAGAGGGATGTCGGCCTCGGGTGGGGGGATCTGGTCGATGAGGCCGAGCTGCTTGAGGTAAGCGGGGGTGATGGCGAGGGCGACCGAGTCGCCGATGGCCTCGTGGAAGCCGTCGTTGGCACCATTGCGGAAGAGGAAGGGCTGGGTGCGGTAGGCGCGCTGGTACATGTTGTGGCCTTCCTCGTGGTGGACGGTGGTGAAGTCGTCGGCGTCGACCTTGATGCACATCTTGACGCGGAGATCCTGGTCGCTGTCGACGTCCCATGCGCTGGCGTGGCAGACGACGTCGCGGTCGCGGGGCTTGATGAACTGGGAGCGCTGCCAGAAGGTGTCGGGGAGCGGGGCGAAGCCCATCGAGGTGTAGAAGTGCTCGCCGTAGCGGGCCATCGCTTTGGCCTGATCGAGCTCGGAGACGGGGCCGATTTGTTTGTTGAGGGCGGCGCCGAGGTCGTACATCTTGAAGCTGGAGAGTTTGGGGTCGGTGGGGGCGACGAGGTCGTAGATGTTGCCCCACTCCTGCGCCCACATGTTGCCGAGGAGGTGGGCGGGGATGAGGCCGTCGGGACGAGCGGCGGCTGCGCCGTACTTCTCGATGAGCTTGAAGCGGACGTAGGCGTGGAGCTCTTTGTAGAGGGGTTGGAGCTGGGTCCAGGTGCGTTCAAGCTCGGCGGAGAACTGATCGGGCGTCATGTCGTAGCCGGAGCGCCAGAGGTCGCCGGTGTCTTTGAAGCCGAACTCCTGCGCGCCTTGATTCGAAAGCTCGACGAGGCGGGCGTACTTGTCGCGCATGGGTGGGGAGATGGAATGCCAGCCCTGCCAGAGGGCGAGGAGCTCCTTGGGGTCGCGGGATTTCGCCATCATGACGTCAATTTCTTCAATGCCGACGCATTTGGACTGATCGTTGCCGGGGCAGTACTTGCCTTTGCCGTACATGCCGTCGAGGGCGGAGGCGGTCTGGGTGAGTTCGGCGACGAGCTTGGGGTCGGTGGGGGAGCCGTTGAGGCGGAGGAGCATGAAGTTGCGGGCCTGGGGGGGGGGTAGGGTGAGGCCCTGGAAGCGGCGGGAGTCGACGACGAACTGGTTGAGGCGGAGGGCGATGCGCTCGTTGGCCTTGGCGGCGATGGCCTCGGTGTCGTCGGTGATGTAGGTCTCCTGGACCCAGGTGGCGTGGCTTCCCTCGGTTGAGAGGGTGAGGAGTTCGGCCTCGACGTGATCCATGAAGGCCTGGGCTTCAGCGACTGTCGGGGCGCTTTGAGCTTTGGGCTGGGGCTGCGACGACTCGGCTTTGGCGATTGGGGCGAGAGCGAGTACGGTGAGGCTTAGGGCGAGGGTGAGACGTTTCAGGTGCATTGCGGGAGTTTACTTGAGAGGGTGGGCAATGCGCTCGCGAGCTTATGGCTCGAGATCGGCGCGGAGCGCGGTTTGGACTTCGGCGGACGTGCGGCCGGTGATGCGGAGGAGCTTGGTGCGGGAGGTCGCGCCGGTGACCAACGCGATGTTGTTTTTGGGGAGCTTGAGGGCGGCGGTGAGGAAGGCGATGAGGGCCTCGTTGGCGCGGCCATCGACGGGCGGAGAGGTGAGGGCGATCTTCAGGGCGCCGTCGTGGAAGCCGGTGACGGCGTTGCGGCGGGCTCCGGGATGGACGCGGACGGTGAGGGTACAGCCGTCGGGCGTGGGGCGGAGGCAGACCGGTTCGGTGAGTGGGCTTGGGGCGGCGATGTAGGTGGTACCCCCTCCGGTGTTTTTTGCGCAAAGTCTTCGAACCAGATGAGTTAAGCGGTGACCTCGATTTCGAGGAGCACTTTTATTTGAGTCCCGCACAGGCGCACACGGCGGCGGTTATGAGGCTTCAGAGGGGGGTTGTGGGTCGCGTTTGCCGAAGATGGCGGTGCCGATACGGACGCAGGTGCTGCCCTCCTCGATGGCGACGGTGAAGTCGTTCGACATGCCGATGGAGAGCTGGGTGAGGGTGGGGTGGAGGCGCTGCTGGGCGTCGCGAAGCTCGCGGAGGTGGCGGAAGTAGGGGCGGGCGGGCTCGGGGTCGTCGGGGCCGGTCCAGGGTGGGACGGTCATCAGGCCGACGGGGATGATGTTGGCCAAAGGCGCGATGTCGTTGAGGAGCTGGGGGAGATCCTCAGGGGCGAGGCCGTGCTTGGAGTCCTCGTGCGAGAGCTTGACCTCGAGGTAGATGGGGAGGCGCTTGTTGAGAGCCTGGGCGGCAGTGTTGAGGCGGGTGGCGAGCTTGAGCGAGTCGACGGTGTCAATTGAGTGGAAGAGCTCGGCGGCGCGGGTGGACTTGTTGCTTTGGAGCGGGCCGATCAAATGCATCTCCAGATCGGGGCAGGCGGTGAGAGCGGAGGATTTCTCCTGGAACTCCTGGACGCGGTTTTCGCCGAAGAGGCGGTGACCGGCGGCGTAGGCTTCGAGCAGGGCTTCGACCGGGTGCATCTTACTGACAGCCATGAGGGAAACGTCCGATTCGGGGCGATTGGCGCGACGGCAGGCCTGGGCGATCTGGTCGTTGAGGAGGGCGAGATTTGCTTCTATAGGCATTCTTGTTGCATCTTATCCTTTAGGGATATGGAAGGGATGATGACCGTTCTGCTGAACCAGATGACAAATCAGACGAATCTGACTTACTCCCGATGTTGTATGGCGGCGTGTCTTACACGATAGGCCCCAGATTGCCCCGATAGCCGCTTTTCCGAGCTTCAACTGGGTTTGAGCGGATTCAGAGTACGTTTCCAGCGCTTCGGCGGCGTATGCAGTTACGCATCGGCACACATTTCCACCAACGAACGATTTTCTCAGGGGATAGGACTATGTCTTTACAGATTGGCGATACCGCGCCTGATTTCACGGCGAACACGACCGAAGGCAAGATTCACTTTTACGATTACATCGAGGGCCACTGGGCGGTGCTGTTTTCGCACCCGAAGAACTTTACGCCGGTCTGCACGACCGAGCTGGGCTATACGGCGTACCTGAAGCCGGAGTTCGACAAGCGCGATGTGAAGGTGCTGGGGCTGAGCGTGGACCAGATCGAGTCGCATGAGCCGTGGTCGAAGGACATTGAAGAGACGCAGGGGACGGCGCTGAACTTCCCGCTGATCGCCGACACGGACAAGTCGATTGCGAACCTGTACGGGATGATTCACCCGAATGCGTCGGACACGCTGACGGTGCGGAGCGTGTTTGTGATTGGGCCGGACAAGAAGGTGAAGCTGACGTTGAACTATCCGGCTTCGACGGGACGGAACTTTGACGAGGTGATCCGGGTGATCGACTCGCTGCAGCTGACGGCGAAGCACCAGGTGGCGACGCCGGTGAACTGGAAGAATGGCGATGACGTGATCATCGTGAACTCGGTAACGGACGAGCAGGCGAAGGCGAAGTATCCGGGTGGGTTCAAGACGGTGAAGCCGTATCTGCGGACGGTCGCGCAGCCTCAGTAAAGCTCTTTCTAGAAACAACAAAGCCCCGGAGAGCGAGCCTTGCGGCTCGTCTTCCGGGGTTTTGTTGTTTGCGTAGATGCTTGTCCTGCCGGACGGGCGCGCTGCGCGCGGGGCGGTCACTTCGTGACGGTGATCCGCTTAGCGGTGGTTGCCAGGATTGTTTGTGCCGACCAACGGGAGGAGCGACGCGAAGCTTCCACACACCACGAAGTGGTCGCTGCCCGCGCAGGGTGCTTCTTCGTTTTTAGAGACCGGCTTTCGTCAGTAGCGCGAGGAACTGACGCTCCGTCAGTTCATCCATCGACTGGCCTGCGAGCTTGCCCTGGCGGTCATAGACATAAGTTTTGGGTATGCCGTTGATGTGCAAGCGGTCGGAAACCTTGCCGTCAGGATCGAGCAGGAAGGGCTGGAGGTAGTGGTGGTCGGCGACGTAGGCGGCGATTTTGGTGGGGTCGTCGCTGGAGATGGAGAGGACGACCAGGCCCTTCTTTTCGTACTGGGCGTAGACGGCGGCGATGTCGGGCATCTCGTGACGGCAGGGCGGGCACCACGTGGCCCAGAAGTTGAGCAGGACAACCTTGCCGTGGAGCGAAGAGAGGGTGACGGGTTTGCCGTTGAGGTCGTTGAGGGTGAAGTCGACACTCTGGATCTCGGCATCGTTCTCGGCGAGCTTCGCCATGGCGGCGCTGAAGGCGGGAGTGGAGAGAGCGGTGGTCACTCCGGCGTGGTGAACGTAGCTGGCGAGATCGGCGTAGGCGGGGTTGGGCACGCCTTTCTCGGTGGGCGGCGCGGGGGTTTCGGTGAGGGCCTGGGTGAGGGCGTCGGCGATGGCCTGGAGGGTCTGCGGGGCGGGATCGGCCTCGGTGCCGAGGTGAGAGAGGGCGTCGGCGTAGTGGACTTTATCGAGCGAGGGTGGGAGGGCGCGGATTTCGGCGGCCAGCTTGACGGTGGCGGGGCCACGGTCGGCGGTGGAGAAGGAACGCAGGGCGCGGAGCTGCTGGACGATGGGATTGGGAGTGTCGGCGCGGAGAGGGGCCAAGGACGCGAGGGACAGCGTGGCGGCGGTCAGCAAGGACAGAGAGCGGGAAAGGCGGGTACGGGAGGGCATACAACCTCGATTGGACACAGAATTTACGTCTGGTTTCGAGAGATTGTAGACGATTCCCGGTGGGGAGATGCTTCAGAGGGAATGGGTGGAGCGGAGAGCAGGCAGGGGAGGGACAGACTGCGGTGGACGGGGCGGATCCGCCGCAGTGCTGTTCCAGAAGAAGTTAGACGCCCAGGCCCGAATCGAGATCGTAGACGGTGTCGCCGGAGTGAGCGTAATTGTCGTACGGGGTGCGGCGGTTGAACTTGTAGCGCTGGCGAATCTCGTTGCCGACGACCAGGCCGAGGGCGACGGCGCCAAGGCCGGCCGAGACCCAGCCTACGGTCTTGATAAGAGTCGATTCCTTGGGGGCAGGCAGAGAGGTGGTCATGGAATTTGCTTCAGACTTTCTGCCGCGGGGACGGCGGATGTGAGGAAACATCATGGATTGGATGATAGCGCAGCTCCCGGTTGAATTGGGAGTGCCTTGGTGGAGGCTGTAAATCTGATGAAACTGTTTTCGCTCTTATGGTGCCGTTTCGGCAATGACACGAAGGAGGGATCTCTTTGGGAGAGCTCCGGTGCTTGCTTATGGCTCTATCGTCTGGAGTGGGATGGGCATGAAGGGGTGGGGAGAAAGGAGTGGGCGTTAGTCATGTGTTGGGGACTTATCGCCACCGGATCAGCAGCGCGGTGTAGCTTTCGACCAAAACGCTGTTTCCAGAAGGAGCTTCTACTTCGGCGAACCTCACTTCTTGCTGTGCATCAAGCGCTGGTGCACTCAGGCGCATGCTCAACGAAGTTCGGCCTCCGCCAGAGGTCCATGGAAGGTACACCTTGAGTGGGGCTGCGTCTTTGTTGATGAGGGCTAGCTGGCGCTCGCTCCCCCTGTGGGCTAACCAAGCCGTAACATTTGCGTCGGTCTTCAAACTGCAGCCTTGCATCTGCCATCCTGCGAACTGCTCGGCGAACTGCATGCCAAAATACAAGGGCCTGAGCTCCGTGGAGAGACCTTCTCCGACGGCGATCGGGGTGTAGAGGCCGTCGCCGCCGCCGTGCAGGTTGACCCCGATATAGCCTGCGGAGGCGCAGGTGAGCATGTAGTCTGCTCCCCACAATGCGGATGCGAAGGCATTACTGACGCCAGCCTTGCCTCCACCGAAACAGGAGTTCCCTTCCGTCATGCGAAAACGCAGTGCCTTCGAGTGCTTTGTTGCCTGCCTTACCTGCTCGATCTGCTGATCGAGTTTCTCGTTATGGGATAGCAGACGGGCTGCATCCATGCTTGGATCCTTTGCTGGACCCATCGCATAGAAGTGACTGGTCAGCATCGTGGCGGCGCTCTCTAAGCTTTGGCCGAAACGATCAACCCAACCCATGTTGGTGGCCGTGTCGGGCCCGGAAAACGGAGCCTGCGGCACTTTGGCCCGGACCGCGTCGACAAATACCCGGTACTCGTGAATGTACTGATCGAAGTCATACGGCTTCTGCCGAAAGAGAGGACGCCCTCCAAAGAAATCGACTTCATTGCCGACCTGGAAGGACAGGAGTCGATCGCCTGCCTCGCGGCTGACCCACATCGCTTCCTCCGCCGCGCGCTCGGGTGAGCCGCATCCGAAGTTGAGACCGTAGATCAGCGTCCAGTTAGTGGCTTTGAGAAAACGGCCGAGGTTTTGAATCGCTTCCGGCGTGATTGCTCCGTCCATCTTCGCCTGAACGCTGGCATCCGTCAGCTTCCATTCCCAATAGGTCTTCCCGTACTCAATGCCCGCGACCTGCTTGGGGGTGGAGAAGTCTCCGGTCGGGCCATCCCATCGGGTGACATCACTCAGATTGCCGCCGATGCGCAATGCTCCCTGCGGACTCAACTTGCGAAAGGCCGCGATCAAACTTGTGTTTGTGTCTGAGAAGTAATGCGGATTGTAGAGCTGCGCCGCCTCGTAACTGAGGCCGGTGAAGTCGAGGGGAACTATGGCGAGGTTTTGCTCGCCGAGGACTATGTGGACTTCCTTCGTTCGGCCTGCGGAATCAGCAGCGCGCGTGGCCCAGGCGAAGTGGCTGGCTCCCGCGAGCGATAGAGAGACGAATCGGCGACGGTCCATGCGTAAGAACTCCTGCGGCAGTTAGCCTTCGTAACTTGCCCAACTTCAGATTGCGATCCGTCGAGGTACACGGATAACGCGACTGATCGCGGGGTCGGATTAGGGTGGGAGCTATTTCACGTCGACGTTCTGGAAGCCGAGCGAGTAGAGGAGGGTGGTGACGGTGGCGCGGGCGTTCTTGCGGGCGGTGTCGAGAATGCCGTCGGTGAGGGCAGCTTGCTGGAGCTGCTGCTGGGCCTTGGCGCGGGTCTCGGATTCGAGGTTAGCGTCGGCGGGGACGAGCAGGCCGGTGGAGCGGGTGTAGACGCGGGTGTGCTGCTCGTCGAGCGAGGTGACGAAGACCTGCGAGGCGGGGAGGGTGACGTGGATGGTGCGGACGGCGTTGTCGCCGAAGCCGGAGGTGTCGATGTGGACGTCTTCGGGCTTGAGCTGGGCGAGATCGATGCCGGCGATGGACTGGCCGTGGACGACGAGGAGGAGCTTGTCGCCCATGAGCATGTCGGGAAGGATGGGGCTGGTGCGACTGCCTTCGACGACGGTGTCGAGCGAGTAGACGACGGTTTCGAGACGGCTGAGGCGCTGGATCTTCTCGACGACGGTGGGGACGGAGATTTCGATGACGGTACTGCGACCGGCGATCAACGTGGCGATGCGGGCCATCGGGCCGTTGGTGGCGTGGCGCAGGAAGAGGGCTAACGCGGCGGCGCCGAGGACGAGGGCGAAGAGGAAGGCGAAGAAGCCGCCGGAGGAGGAAGAGCGCTGGCCGGAGCGGTATTGCGTGGTCATGGTGAGTCGGATCCCCTTTGCGGTAGAGCCAATGTGCGAAAAGCCGGATCGGGTGAAAGATGCGGAGGCATTGCCGCGAACTCCTCCAGAGTACTGCAAGGCGGAGTTCGCGGGTGGGGCTGGGAGGCTACTTCAGGTAGGTCTCGAAATGGGCCAGAATGCGGTTGAAGAGTTCGTTGCGAGACTCGGGACCGGCGATGGAGTGGGTTTTGCGGGGGAAGAGCTGGAGGTCGTAGGGGATGCCGTTGTCGATGAGCGGCTGGAGGAACTGGATGGTGTTGGCGATGTGAACGTTGTCGTCGCCGGTGCCGTGGGCGATGAGGAGACGGCCTTTGAGCTGGGCGGCGTTGGTGATGGGCGCGTCGACTTTGTAGACGTCGGGGTTGGCGGCGGGCAGGCCGAGGAAGCGCTCGGTGTAGATGGAGTCGTAGTTGCGCCAGTCGGTGACGGGGGCGACGGCGACACCCGCCTTGATGCGGTCGGTGTGGGACATGGCGTAGAGGGTGAAGCTGCCGCCCCAGCTCCATCCCCACCAGCCGATGCGCTTGGGGTCGAGTTGAGGATTTTTGGCGAGGGTCTGGTCGAGCGCGGCGATCTGGTCGGCGAACTGGGGTGGACCGAAGTTGTGGAAGGAGACCTGGAGGAAGTCGCGGCCACGGCCGCCCATGCCGCGATTGTCGACCTGAAGGACCGCGAAGCCGTGCTGGGCGAGGAGCTGGTTGAAGAACTGGCCGTTCGACCAGTCGTTGCGCGCCTCGGCTGTGGGCGTGGGGCCGCCGTAGGGGTTGAGGATGAGCGGGACGGAGTGGGGTGAAGAGGCGGCCGCTGGGAGGGTGAGGGTGCCGTAGAGGGTGATCTTGCCGTCGGCTGCGGTGAAGGTGACGGGCGTCGTGGTGACGTCGGTTGCGGGCGCGACGGGGGTTGACTTCCAGAAGGGCACGCAGGGTTGATGGACGGCGCAGAGGCTGGCTACGGGCGCGCTGGTCGCGGTGCTGACAATGTCGCTGAAGTGGGTGGCGTCGGAGCTGACGAGGACGTCGTGAATGCCGGGCGAGGTGGTGAGCTTCTGCCTGGCGCTGCCATCGATGCGGATCGACCAGAGATTGTTTTCGAGCGGCGAGCCTTCGGTGGAGACGTAGAAGATGGTCTGGGATTTGGCGTCGACTGCCGCGACGGTGTCGACCTCGTAGTCGCCCTGGGTGAGCTGGTGGTCGAGCTTAGCTGGGGCATCGAGCGGATGCTTCTCGTCGTACTTGTAGACGTAAAGGTGAGTGTGGCCGTCGCGCCAGCTTGTGGTGAGGAAGCGGCCTTTGGGCAGGAGATCGATCTCGTGGTCGAAGCTGAGGAACTTGGGGTCGGTATCGGTGTAGACGAGACGGGAGGCGCCGGTGTGGGCGTCGGCGAAGTAGAGGTTGAGGTGCTGGTGGTCGCGGGTGAGGACCTGGATGTAGAGCGTGTTGGGATCGAGCCAGCCGAAGCGGGGGATGTAGTCGTTGCCGGGGCTAAAGGGCAGATCGATGAAGCGGGTTTGCGGGGTTGCCCCGGAGGTTGTGGAGACGACTCCGACGCGGACGGTCGGGTTGGGGTCGCCGGGCTGGGGGTAGCGCTGCTGATCGATGGTCGCGTGGGTGGGGATCCAGTCGGTGAGCGGGAACTGGGGGACCTTGGCCTCGTCCATCTGGAGGTAGGCGATGGCGGAGGAGTCGGGTGACCAGAAGTAGTTGCTGCGGACGTCGAGCTCTTCGAGGTAGACCCAGTCGATGCCGCCGTTGAGGATCGTGTCCGCAGTGGACGCGGTGAGGGCGGTGTTGGCTGCTGATGACGTCGAGTGGATGTACAGGTTGTTGTTGCGGAGGTAGGAGACGTACTTGGCGTCGGGCGAGAACTTGGGATCGTCGCCCGAGCCGGTGTTGGTGTCGACGACGAGCAGGCCGGTGCTGTCGGTGGTGTTGTAGAGCCAGAGGCGGCCGTTCTTGTCGAGCAGGAGATGCTTCGAGTCGCTGGCCCAGAGGAAGTCGGGCGCGGCGTAGCGGGCGCGGTGGTCGCGATCCTTTTCGCTGATCTCGGGCGCGGAGAAGGCATCGAGCTGGGCGGCTTTGGCGAGGACGCTGGCTTTGCCGGTGCGGGCGTCGATCTGGATGAGGTCGCCGGGCTTGGCGATCTTGTCGTCGTCGGCAAGGAAGGTGAGGCGGGTGCCGTCGGGGCTCCACGCGGCTCCGCTGGGCGGGGAACCTTCGGGGTTGCTGTTGGCGAAGGCGACCGTGCGGGGGGTGATCTGGCCAAAGGCAGGGAGGGCGAAGGTGAGCAAGAGCGCGGTGCGGGCGGCGATGGACATTTTGTTGAGTTTAGCGCGAAGAGTCCTGCCGGACGGGCGCCCTGCGCGGGCGGCGGTCACTCCGTGACCTGTGATCGCTTCGCGTGGTGCTCCCGATGGTCGCAAAGGAATGTTTGTGCCGACCAACGGGAGGGCCGCGCGAAGCGGTATACACACCACGAAGTGGTCGCCGCCCGCGTAGGGCGTCTTTGAGCTACTGACCGCACTCCGAGAGTGGAGCGAGGCGGCGTCCTTCGTGAGCCATTGCGGCAGTGAGGAGGTTGCTGGTATGCGACCAGCTCTCATCACCGGTGAGCAGCAGGGCTTTGGGCGTGCCGCAGAGGTCGAGGGTCTCGGGCTTTTTGGCGAGGTGGGCGAGCAGGGCTGGGTCGCCGTAGATGGGTTGGCCCGCGACGACGACCAGCGCGACCTGCGTGGGCGTGGCGTGGGTAAGGGTCCACCACGCGTCGGGGTTTGTGGCGGCGGGATCGGGCGAGATGACGAGCAGGTCGGCGAGGTGGCCGGGTTCGAGGCTGCCGAGTCGGGCGGAGACGCCTGCGAGGGCGGCGGCGTTGACCGTGGCCATGCGGACGAGGTCGCGGTCGGTGAAGAGCTGGCCGTGGGTCTGATTCCAGAGAGCGGCGTAGTTGAGCTCGCCGAGGGTACCATCGCTGCCGGTGATGCTCCAGTCGGGCGCGATGGCCATGGTGACGCCTGCGGCCTTGGCGGCGGCGACGTTGGCGGTGTCGCCGTAGAGCTCGATGTTTGAACGCGGGGACCAGATGAGGCCAACGTGGTGCGCGGCCATCTCGGCGTAGTTCTCGGGCTTGAGGCCGCCCGCGTGGATGAGCGAGACGCCGGGCAGGAGCAGGTTGCGGCCCTTGAGCATCGCAAACTCGCGCGAGGCGGAGGCGTCGGTGGGTGAGCCTTCGGCGACGTGGATCAGCAGGGCGTAGGCGATTGCGTCGGGGGTGTTCCGGGCAAGGCCCTGGTGGGCCTGGGCGAGGAGCTCCTCGGACATCTGAAAGGGGAAGACGTTGTAATCGACGGGGGCGTGGTTGGGCGTGGCGCCGGGGAGGTCGAGATTGCGGGCGAGGCCTTCGCTGCAGCGGGCATGGAGGCTGCCGACGACTGAGGTCTCGCCTTCGGTGATGGCTTTGAGCTCGGCGTAGCGCTCCATCGCGCACTCAAAGCCGTCGGCGGCGAGCGCTTCGTGGGGGGCGGAGACAGTGGCCTGGTAGACGGCCTTCTGCTGCCAGTCGTAGCGGTTGCCGAACTCCTGCGCGGGGTGCCAGCGGGGGAAGACGTTCCAGGTGAGGTGGTTGTGCAGGTCGATAAAGCCGGGCGCGATGATCGCGTGTGTGTCGAGAACCGGCGTATTGGCGGGGAGGTCGACGTGCTCGCCAGCCGCGATGATGATGCCGTCGCGGATGAGCAGGGTGCCGGAGGGGATGATGGCATCGGGCAGGACGAGGGTGCCGCGGATCGCCCAGGTCTTCGTCTCTGCGGAAGCTGCAGGCTGCTGGGCTGGAGACGCGAAGGAGTGCAGCAGAAGGCAGGCGCAGAGGAGCAGGCGGGAGACGAGAGGCAGGCGCATGGCAAGGCTTCCAGTTCTGGGTTCGGAGAAGGCGGTGGGTGCAGCGAAAAAGTGCCGGCGGGGCGACGGAGAGGCAATTATTCCATATCGCCTGCGCCGCGATGGGGAGGAATCGGCGGCGATACTTCCCTGCCCTGTTCCCGATTGTTCCCGGTTGTTCACAGGCTTGGGCGGCGTATTCTTAGGAACATGATGCGGATGACAGTGCTCGCCTCGGGGTCGAAGGGCAACAGCACCGTCGTCTCTTCGAGCCGGACGCGGGTGCTGGTGGACGCGGGGCTTTCCTGCAGGGAGTTGCTGCGCCGGATGGCTGCGGTGGGCGAAGATCCTTCGACGCTCGATGCGATTCTGATTACGCATGAGCACCAGGACCATGTGGCCGGGCTGGCTGTGATGGCGCGACGGCTGAAGATTCCTGTGTTCTTTACCGAGCCGACGCATCGGGCCTGGGTGCGGATGCTGACACCGCGCACGACGATGAGTTACGCGAAGTGGCTCGACCGGCTGGAGCAGGAGAAGGCGCTCAAGGCGCTTGTAGCAGCGGCGACCCATGCGGAGGGTGCGGGCGCCTGCAACGCAGACGCTTCTGAGGCTGACGGCGAGCTGGCTGGGCGTGCGGATAAGTTCAGTGCAGAGATGGAGTTACCGGTCGAGGCAGAGTTGGCGGGGCTGGATGCAAGCGCGGAAGCTGACTGCGACGTCGAACAGGCGGCGGCTCCGGCGGCCAAGGCCGATCAGGCGTTTCTGCCGGCGGTTGAGTACTTCTCCGCTGGGCGGCACTTCTCGATTGGCGACATTGCGATTACGCCGTTCACGATTCCGCATGACGCGGCGGATCCGTGTGGGTTCGTCTTTGAGGCGGAAGGGATTCGCATGGCTCTTGCGACCGACCTGGGCTACATGCCGCCGAATGTGAAGCAGGCGCTGACCCGGATCGATGTGCTGCTGCTGGAGTCGAACCACGACCTGGAGATGCTGCGGGACGGGCCGTATCCTTGGTCGGTGAAGCAGCGGGTGCTGTCGCGGGTAGGCCACCTGTCGAATGATGCGACGGCGGAGTTTCTGGCGAAGGAGTACGACGGGGGTGCGGCGTATATCATCCTCGGACATCTGTCGGAGTCGAACAATGCGCCGGAGCTGGCTCGGATTGCGGCGGAACGGGCGGTTGGGGATCGGATGTCGTTGCTGGGCAACCGCATCCTGCTGGCAGAGCAGGCGACTCCGCTGGCTCCGATTACGCTTTGATAGGAAAGCACTTAGGGACTTTTGTGCGAAATGGAACCGGGCTCCGGAGAAAAACGTACCTCGTTGGATGAACGGAAGATGAATCAATCAGGACGCCTCGGGGATCAAAGAGGGTAGAATGAGAGATGCCGATGACAAATTCCAACCGAGCTGAAATCCAGAGTCGGGAGAGCAAGAGCGCGGGATTCCGCAGCCGGCTTCCCGCCGCCCCGTGCACCGATCCGGTGGTGGGGGACATTCTTTCCGGCTGGCGCTATGACATCTCCGGCCTTTCTCCGGCGATGCGCACCGACTACGACCAGCATCTTGAAGAGTGTGCGCACTGCCGCTCGAAACAGCGGCTGCACCGCTCGGTCGATGTGCTGCTGATCTCGGTCAGCTCGCTGTCGATTCTGGCGTTCCTGCTGGCTGCGGTGGTGATGCACCGGGTTGAGGCGCTGACCCATGTCGGCCAACTGCATGTGCATGTGCGGCATACGGCGGTGTATATCTCGCTTGAGGCAGTCGCGGTGGCGGGTCTGGTGATCTCGACGATGCTGTGGGTGCTGGTGGCCATTGCGACCCCGCTGCCGGGCTTTCTGGGCGCGATTCTCGAGCGCAGGATGCCGGCTGAGCTGCTGGAGCGGCTGCACAAGGATCGCATCTCGAAGAACGCGGCCTGATCAACGGCCATGGACGGCTTCCCTTCTCTTCCTGCTGACTCTTCCTCTTCGACCTATACCTCGCAGTCCGCGTACCGCGCGGAAGGCGAGGTTTTTCCTCCGGTAGGGGGCCCGGTTCCGGTGCCTGAGTTTGCGCCGGGCGAGGCAGGAGCAGAACGGTCCGGTTCGTCTGGATCCTCGGGCGGGAAGCGCCGCAGCCTGGATCTCTTTACAGCTCCGGGAACGTATCTTCTGGTCGGAATCAACTGCGCGGTCTTCCTGTGGATGGTGATGCATGGGGTGTCGGCACAGTCGCCGACCAGCGACGATCTGGTGCACTTCGGTGCGACCAATGTCCGCCTGATGCTCTTGCACGGGCAGTGGTACCGGCTGCTGACGGCGATCTTCGTCCACGTCGGCTGGATCCACCTTGCGACCAACATGTGGTGTTTGTGGAACCTGGGGCTGCTGGGAGAGCCGCTGCTCGGCCCTTACGGGCTGATCGCCGTCTATGTGCTGACGGGTGCGGCGGGCAATCTGCTGTCGATGGCGGTGAACGTCTTCCTGCGCGACTATAACGCGGTGGGCGCGGGCGCTTCGGGCGCGGTCTTCGGGATCGCCGGAATTCTGATCGTGCTGTTGTCGAACAAGCGGCTGCCGATTCCGTGGTCGGAGTTGCAGCGGCTGCGGCGATCGGTGATCCAGTTCGCTGTGCTGAACCTGATCATTGGCGGCGCGACGATGATCCCCGGCCTGCAGGTGGTTCGGATCGACAATATGGCGCACGTAGGAGGATTTCTGTCAGGGCTGGGGCTGGGCGTGCCGCTGGTGCCGCGCATGACGGCAGGCAGACAGCGCTATCTGGCGCGGCAGAAGCTGACGTTTGTGGGCGCGGCGCTGCTGCTGTCGCTGTTCGGATACTGGATCGCAAATCTGGGATAGAGCCAGGCGCGGCGTTAGCTGGTGGCTGTGGCGGCGAACTTCCGCACCATCGCCAGCAAGAGGCGGCGATCGCTCTCGCTCAAGTGCGAGGAGTAGCGTTGGATCTGGGTGAGGAAACGGATCTCGTCCTCGCGCAGGTTAAGCGTGGACATATCCTTACTGACCACATCTTCGGCGAAGAATTGCGAGAGCTGGAGGTCAAGCGCGCGGGCGATCTTCTGCAGCGTCTCGAGCGACGGCACGGTGTGGCCATTCTCAACTCGTGAGAGGTAGCAGCGAAGCAGCCCGGTGCGCTTCTCGATATCGCCCTGGGACATGCCCTTCTGCAGCCGGTAGTCCCGGATTGTCGTGCCGATATTCATGGATATCGAGGGGGGAGGGACCGGTTCGGAGAGCAGGGCCGAGGGGAGTGTCTGCATGTGTGCCATTAGCCACAAGGTAAACATCGCCAGCGAGCCGGTCAATGGATATCTCGACGATCTTCGCGAAACGGTGGGGGTTGTACCTTTCGGGGTTCTCCGGTCTTCGCTGGGAGGCGTGCCAGATGGCTCGGTTTTCTTCCCGGCAAGAGGAACTTCAGAACACCCGATTCCAAAATGGAACTATGGGGAAATCAGGGCCAAATAAGGCCCTGAAGTGGTTACCCCATGTACATCCCACCATTCACATCGAGCGTGTGGCCGGTGACGTAGGCGGCGTCTTCGGAGGCAAGGAAGGCGACGGCGGCGGCGACGTCCTGCTCGGTGCCAGCGCGGGCGAGCGGGATGATGCTCATCATGGCCTTGCGCTGCTCGTCGTTGAGGATACCGGTCATGGCGGTCTCGATGAAGCCCGGCGCGACGGCGTTGACGGTGATGGTGCGGCTGGCCAACTCACGGGCGAGCGACTTGGTGAGACCGATCAATCCGGCCTTTGAGGCAGCGTAGTTGACCTGGCCTGCCTGGCCAGTCTCGCCCACGACGGAGGAGATGTTGATGATGCGGCCCCAGCGGGTCTTGAGCATCGAGCCCATCACGGCCTGGGACATCAGAAAGGCTCCGGTGAGATTGGTTGAGAGGACGTCATCCCAGTCTTTGCGCTTCATCCGCAGGACCAGACCGTCGCGGGTGATGCCGCCGTTGTTGACCAGGATGTCGATCTGGCCGAAGTGCGCGATGACCGCTTTGCCGCAGGCCTTGATCGAGTCTTCGCTCGAGAGGTCGAGCGGGAAGACATGCGCCGTGCCGCCGGCAGCGACGATCTCGGCGGCGACCTCGGTGAGTTTTTCGGTATTGCGGGCGGCGAGGGCGATCTTTGCGCCCGACTGTGCGAGACGAAGTGCGCAGGCTCGACCGATGCCCTGCGATGCTCCAGTGACCAATGCTGTACGACCTGAAAGTGTGCTCATGTTCTCCGCTGGAAACTGGGCTTAATCCTTTTGATTATACGAAGATTTGTCCTGCCGGACGGGCGCCCTGCGCGGGCGACCACTTCGTGGTGTGTGATCGCTTCGCGTGGTGCTCCCGTTGGTCGCAAATAGAAGTTTGTGCCGACCATCGGGAGGATCACGCGAAGCGGTATACACACCACGAAGTGGTCGCCCCGTGCGTAGCGGGCCCGTCCGGCAGGACTACTCCTTGACGCTGACGCCAAGCGCCTTCATCTTGCGATAGAGGTGGCTGCGCTCTAGGCCGAGCGCTTCGGCAGCACGGCTGACATTGCCGCGGCACTCGTCGAGCTTCTTCAGGATGTAGTCCCGCTCATACGCCTCGCGCGCCTGAAGCAGCGTGGCAAACTCCTCGCCGCGCACCGACTGCGGCTTGCCCGAGTCCCGCGCCGCATCTCGCCCCGGCTCGCGATAGACCAGCATCGGCAGATGCTTGCGTTCGAAGCGCAGCACCTTGGGATTGAGGATGAGGACGCGTTCGACGAGGTTGCGGAGCTCGCGGACGTTGCCCGGCCAGTGGTATTGGCGCAACGCGTTGAGCGCGTCTTCCGCGATCTCGACCCGCGCACGCCCGTACTGCTGGCCGAACTCGCTGAGGAACTCCTTGACGAGCAGAGGGATGTCTTCCTTGCGGTCACGCAGCGGGGGGACGTAGAAGGGGATAACGTTGAGCCGGTAGAAGAGGTCTTCGCGGAAGTTGCCGCGGGCAATCTCCTCTTCGAGATCCTTGTTGGTGGCTGCGATAACGCGGACGTCGACGTGGACGGCATGGGTCGCGCCTACCGGCAGGAACCGTTGCTCGTCGAGGGCGCGAAGCACCTTGGCCTGTGTCTTGAGGCTCATGTCACCGACCTCGTCGAGGAACAAGGTGCCGCCATCGGCGCGCTCGAAGGTGCCGCGTTTTTCAGCAGGACGACCATTGCCGGGCGCGCCTGCGCCTGCGCCATGGCGATAGCCGAAGAGCTCAGCCTCGATATAGTCCTCGGGGATGGCGGCACAGTTGAGCTCGACGAAGACGCGGTCTTTGCGCAGGCTTTCGGCGTGCATGGCGCGGCCGATGAGCTCCTTGCCGGTGCCGCTTTCGCCGTAGATCAGCACGCGGCCATTGGTGGGGGCCATCAGTTTGATCTGCTGGCGGAGGGCCTTCATGGGCACGCTCTGGCCGGTAACGGTGCCGCGCACGGCAAGCTGGCGGGCGAACTCCTGGTTTTCCTCACGCATGCGACGGGTCTGGGCCGCGTTCTTGAGCACCAGCAACGTACGGTCGAGCGAGAGCGGCTTTTCGAGGAAGTCGTAGGCGCCCAGCTTGGTCGCCTTCACGGCGGCCTCGATGGTGCCATGCCCGCTGATGATGATGACTTCGGGCGAACTTTCGAGGTGCTTGATCTCCACCAGCGTTTCGAGACCATCGCGGTCGGGCAGCCAGATATCGAGCAGCACGACGTCGTAGGCGGCATCGCGCAGCAGATCCATAGCCTCGGCGGCGGTTGCGGCGGTGGTGACGAGATACTCCTCTTCGCGCAGGATGCCCTCGAGCGAATCGCGGATCTCGGCCTCGTCATCGACGATCAGGACATGATTCATGCGCCCTCTCCAACCGGGTTCGAGACGGCTTCAATCTCCGCCTGTGTGAGCGACTCCGCAGTAGAGACACCGGCGAGAACATCAGGATCGTTTTCGAAGTTCTCAGCGCTCGAGGCAGGCCGCAGCTCGACGATGAACTTCGCTCCGGCAGGCATGTTTTTCTCCGCGCGAATGCTGCCCTGGTGCTCCTGGATGATCTTGGCGGCGATGGCGAGACCGAGTCCGGTGCCGCGCTGCTTGGTCGAGAAGTAGGGTAGGAAGAGGCGTTCGCGCATCTCGTCAGTGAGGCCGGTGCCGGTGTCGGCGACGGTGAGCTCGAGCAGACCGCTCTCGTTGAGCAGCGTGGTGACGCGGAGTTCGCGCAACAGGCTGGACTGCATGGCCTCGGCGGCGTTGTCGATCAGGTTGCCAAGTGCGCGCTTGAGCGCCTCGGGATCGGCCATCACCAGGGGCAGGTCGCGGGCCATGCGCGTGATCAGGCGGATGTTTTGCAGCCGACCCGCGAACATGGCGAGTGAGTTCTCCACGATGGTGTTGAGGTCTGCGGGACGAGGGCGCGCGGTGGGAAACTCGGCGAGTGCGGCGAACTGGTCGACCAGCGAGCGCATGCTTTCGACTGATGACCGGATGACCTCGCTGCAGCGCTGGATGATGGCGGGCGAGGGTGACTCGATCGCGCTCGCGGCCAGTAACTCACCGAGCCGTCCGATGTGGCGCTGGATCTGTTCGGCGGAGAGCGAGATCGGGGTGAGCGGGTTTTTGATCTCGTGGGCGACGCGGCGCGCCACCTCTTTCCAGGCCGACTGCTTCTGCGCGCGCAGCAGTTCGGTCGCATTCTCGAGCACCAGCACGTAGCCGCGATGCAGCCGCTGCGAACCGGCAATGTTTTCGAGCAGCGCGACCGTGGCGAGCAGGCTCATCGTGCCCTCGGCATGGCTCATCTCGAGCTCGCTCGCAGCCGAGCCCATACGGTGGCTACGCTTGATGAGCCGGTCAAGCACCTCGACGACCTCGGGCGGGAAGGCCTCCTCCATCGTCGCGCCGAAGAACGGACGCTGCCCGCCTGGGTCCATCATCTCGGTCAGAGCGCGGTTGGCGAGCACGATGCGGCGGTCGCTATCCAGTGTCGCCACACCGTTGGGGATGGTCTGGAGCATGGTCTCAAGCTCGCTGCGCTGCGCCTCAAGCGTGGCGTTGGCCTGGCTGATCTGCACAGTCGAGGCCTCGAGCTGCGCGCGGCTGCTCTCGAGATCACCGACCATGCGATTGAAGCTGTGGACGAGTTCGCCCAGCTCTTCGGTGGCGCTCTCCTCGACGCGGTGGGCATAGTCGCCTGCGGCGATCTGGTCCATCGCGTCAGCCAGCGCCTCGACCGGCTTGGTCACCTGCTTCGACAAATGCAGCGCCAGCCAGCTCGAAGCGAAGAGCGCGAGCGTGGTCATCATCAGCAGAAGCTGCATGTAGACGCCACGGATCTGGCGGCGGTTGCGGAAGAGGGTCCAGTAGGTCTCGGCGTCGGCGCGAAGACGCTTCACGGTCGCAGCCATTCCTGAAGGCATCGGCAGGCCGACGACAATCAGCCCGCCGCGCTCCATGCTGGCCGTGCCGAGCACGAAGTCTGCGCCGCCCAGCGTCAGCAGCGCCTGGTCCGGCTGACGCGCGGCAGCGAAGATCTGCGCGGCGACGGGCTGCCCTGCCGCGATGGCAATGTCTGCGTCGCGGGCTGCCAGCGCGTCCACCGGAGCCACGGCATTATCGGCCACGCCGTCTTCGGTCGCAGGCGGCAGCCAGGGTTTGACCTGTGCCGTGGCCCCCCCCGGTCGTGGAAGGTGATAACCAGCGAGCAGCGTGCCGTCGTGAAAGACCATGCAGAAGCCGCCTTGCAGCGTGATCTCATGCTGCTCGAGCGTGCGGTAGATCGCGGCCCGCTCCTTGGCTGTAAGTCCGGCGGACGACTTGGGAAGAACGCTGCGAGAGAGTGAGGCGACCACAGAATCAGCCTCGGCGCGGGCGTTGGCCGTGGTGTAGCGGGAGAGCTCGAGCGCGAGCTGGTTGCTGTCGTCCCGCATCTCGGTGACTGGGTTTGAGAACCAGTGGTCGACCGCGCGGTTCATCAACACGTAGCTGAACGAGGCCATGAAGGCGATCGGCAACAGGCTGACCAGGACCGCGCCCCAGACCATCCGGGTGCGCAGCCGTGTGCCCATCACCCGGCTTTTCTGGTCGGCGTAGAGCTTGAGGACGTTGCGCACCAGCATCACAAGGATGCTGACGAAGACCAGGAAGACCAGCGCGGAGAGGCCGGTGAAGACGAGAATCTCGCCTGTCGTCGAGGGATTGAGAAAGCGCAGATTGTTGTTCAGCGTGGCGAGGCCAGCGATGAGGATGACCAGGGCACTGGCAAGCGCGATGCTGACGACCTTGCGCCCCACGGTTGTTGACCCCATTCGCCACGCCTCCGCAATCAGCCTAATTATAGGCGGCGAAGGCGTGGTTTATCGGTTTGGCCGGGTCAACTCCTGCTTAGGCGCCGAGGAGCTCGGCGATGGGGGTCCAGGGGCGATCCTGCGCAGCCGCGACCGCGCCGTAGGTGAGGATACCGTTGTAGGTGTTGACGCCTTCGGCGATGCCCTTGTCGTCGTGAATCGCAGCCTTCGCGCCGAGACGGGCCAGCTTGGCCAGATAGGGGAAGGTGGCGTTGGTCAGGGCCAGGGTCGAGGTGTTCGGCACGGCTGCGGGCATGTTGGTGACGCAGTAGTGGACGACGCCGTCGACCACGTAGGAGGGATCGCTGTGCGTGGTGGGCCGGGCGGTCTCGATGCAGCCGCCCTGGTCGATGGCCACGTCGACGATGACCGCGCCCTTCTTCATCTTCGAAACCATGGCGCGGGTGACGATCTTGGGTGCAGCTGCGCCGGGGATGAGGACGCCGCCGATGACCAGGTCGGCTTCGCACACGGCCCGCTCGACGTTATAGCTGTTCGAGGCGACGGTGTAGAGACGGCCGCCGAAGATGTCATCCAGTTCGCGCAGGCGGTTGAGGTTGAGGTCGATCAGGGTAACCTTTGCGCCCATGCCGAGGGCGATTTTGGCGGCGTTGGTACCGACGATGCCGCCACCGATGATGCAGACATTTCCCGGCGCCACGCCCGGAACGCCGCCGAGCAGAACGCCGCGTCCACCATGTTCTTTTTCGAGGTAGGCCGCGCCCACCTGAACGCTCATGCGGCCAGCAACTTCGCTCATGGGGGTGAGCAGGGGCAATGCGCCGGTGCGGTCGCGAACGGTCTCGTAGGCGATGCCGGTAACCTTCTTTTCGAGCAATGCGTTGGTCAGCTCGGTAAGCGGCGCGAGGTGCAGGTAGGTGAACAGCACCAGACCTTCGCGGAAGTTCTTATACTCCTTCTCGACCGGCTCCTTGACCTTGACGACCATCTCGGCGAGCCGCCAGACGTCGTAGGCCGAACCGACGATTTCGGCTCCGGCAGCCTGGTAGTCGTCGTCGGGGAAGGCCGACAGCGCACCCGCATCGTGCTCGACCAGAACGGTGTGACCGGCTTCGACCAGGCTCTTCACTCCCGCGGGCGTTACGCCCACGCGGCTCTCGTGATCCTTCACTTCCTTCGGCACACCAATAATCATTTCGTCCTCGCTCTTCGATTTTAGTATGACGGCAGCCCTCCGCCGCGCCGACCGAACTCCTCCCTGCTCGTCAACGCGGCGCTCCCCGCCGCAACCGACTGTGTTAACTGCGCGTGGAACCACGATTCCACTTAGGGATTACAATGGCCTCAGACCACCAGCATCTGGTGTAGAACAGACTCACATCCGCACCACGCGAACAGGAAACGACCCCAGCTCATGTCATCGAACGGTTACCAAATGCGGTATTCGCGCATCCACAACATGCGCTCTCTCTTCAGCCTCTTTTCGAGCGATCTGGCCATCGATCTGGGCACGGCGAATACGCTTGTGTTTGCCCACGGCAAGGGCATTATCGTCAACGAACCGTCGATCATCGCGGTCAATAAAGTGACGAACGAGGTCGAGGCGGTCGGCAAAGAGGCCAAGGAGATGCTTGGCCGCACGCCGGGCAACATCGTGGCCATCAAGCCCATGAAGGACGGCGTGATCGCCGACTTCCGCCATACCGAAAAGATGTTGAACTACTTCATCCAGAAGGCGCATAACCGCAAGATGATGGTGCATCCGCGGATCGTCATCGGGGTGCCTTCCGAGATTACGCAGGTGGAAAAGCGCGCCGTCATGGACTCGGCCTATCGCGCCAAGGCGTCGGAAGTGCACCTGGTTGAGCAGGCGATGGTCGCCGCGATTGGCGCGGGTTTGCCCATCACCGAGCCGGGCGGCAACATGGTCGTCGACATCGGCGGCGGAACGACCGATATTGCTGTGATTTCGCTGGCGGGAATCGTCTACTCGCGCTCGGTCCGCATGGCCGGCAACCAGATGGACGAAGCCGTCATGACCTACCTGAAGCGCAAGTACAACCTGCTCATCGGCGAGCGGACGGCGGAGCAGATCAAGATTGAGCTCGGGTCGGCCTTCCCGCTCGACAAGCCGATCACGATGGAAGTGAAGGGCCGCAACCTCATCGAGGGCGTGCCGAAGACCATCACGATCGAGGACTCAGAGATTCGCGAGGCGTTGTCGGAGTCGATTGCGACCATCATCAATGCAATTCGCGTGGCGCTTGAGCGTACCCCGCCTGAGCTCTCCGCCGACATCTCCGACCGCGGCATCGTGCTGACCGGCGGCGGCGCGCTGATCAAGAACCTCGACAAGCGTATCCGGGAGGAGACGGGGCTTCCGGTCTCGATCGCGGACGATCCACTGGCATCGGTGGTGCTGGGTACCGGCAAGATGCTGTCGGACTTCAAGTTGCTGCGCAAGATCTCGATCGATTAGAAAAGCGCCCTGCGCGGGCGGCGGTCACTTCGTGACGTGTATACCGCTTCGCGTGGTGCTCCCGTCGGTCGCAAACAGAAGACTGTGTCGACCAACGGGAGGAGCACCGCGAAGCGGATTCACATGTCACGAAGTGACCGCCGCCTGCGCAGGGCTCTTTTCGCCTTTGCTCGTCCATCTCTTAATGCGTTGAGCCTCTCTGACTGCAACTTTGGTGTTGAAGTGCTTTCGGTTCTACAGGCGATCGGCTACACTGCGGCGATGCGGACAATTCTGACCTCGACCCTGGCGACGATGGCGATCCTGCTGCCGTTGTCCTTTGCTCAGGCGTCGCTGCAGAACCCGCCGCAGGCCACCTTCAACTCGCACGAGCTGCATCCCGACCACACGGTCACCTTCCGCTATAAGGACTCCACTGCGGCCGAGGTCAGGCTATCGCTCGAAGGCAGCGCGCACCCTCTGATAATGCATCGCGGCGACGCCGGAATCTGGAGCGTGACCACCGCCCCGCTCGCGCCCGAGCTCTACCGCTACAGCTTCCAGGTGGAAGGCAAAATCCACGCAGACCCGGACAATCCGCGCATCATCGCAGGGTTCACCGCGCCGAACAGCATGCTCGACGTGCCCGGCGCGACGCCCGAGCCGTGGGAGGTAACCGCCGTCCCGCACGGCGTGCTCCATCGCCATGTCTACACCACGAAGATCGTCCTTGGCCTGCCCGGCAATCAGAGCGACTACATCGTCTACACCCCGCCCGGCTACGATGCGCAGCACAAGGCCAAGCATCCTTACCCGGTGCTCTACCTGCTGCACGGCTGGAGCGACCGCGCCGATGGCTGGACCGCGACCGGACAGGCGAACCTGATCTTCGACAACCTCATCGCCGAGCACCGTATCAAGTCGATGGTGGTGGTGATGCCGTTCGGCTACGGCGACATGGCGTTCGCCCACAACGGGCATGGCGTCTGGGACGATCCGGCGAAGGTTGCGCACAACGTCAGCCTCTTCCGCCAGGCGCTGCTTACCGAAGTTCTGCCGCAAGTCGAGAAGGACTACGACGTCTCCCGCAAGCGCGAAGACCGCGCCATTGCAGGGCTTTCGATGGGCGGCCTCGAAGCCCTGACCACCGGCCTGACCGACCCCAACCTATTCGCGTGGGTTGGCGGGATGAGCTCGGCCTTCCACTCGACCTTTTACACCCGCGAGTTCAGCACGCTCGACCCCAAACAGGAGAACCTGAAGCTGCTCTGGATCTCCTGCGGCACCGAAGATCGCCTGCTCGACCCCAACCGGAAGTTCATCGCGTTCCTCGAATCGAAGCAGATTCCGGTCACGCCAGTTGAGACCCCAGGCATGCACACCTGGCTGGTATGGCGGGAGAACCTGATCCACTTCGCCCCGCTGCTGTTCCAGAATCAGACACTCAGCCAGAACCAGCGGCCGCCCATTCTGAAGAGCGCAGCCCAGCGGAGATAGCCTGTGCCTGAATCGGCGTATGCAGATCCGGCAGTGCCTCGGAAGGCTTCCTTGCACACAGCCTCGAAGCCGCTGCTTTGGTTGCTGCTTCTGACCTATGCGATCGCCAGATGCCTGCAACTCGTCGAGGTACCCGTGCCTCGACTGCCGATTCTGCTCGTCGTCATCCTGCACGTCGTTCCAGCCGCGTTGTTCGCGTGGATTCACGGCGGTATCACCTATGGACGGCGCGGCATTCTCGTCTTCACCGTGCTCTGCCTCGGTGTTGGCAGCGCCTTCGAGAGCCTGAGCCTGCGCACCGGCTTTCCCTTCGGACACTACCGGTTCACCGACGTGATGGGGCCGAAGATCCTTGAGCTTCCGGTGCTGCTGGCGCTCGCCTATGTGGGGATGGGCTACATCTCCTGGGTGCTTGCCACGCTTATTGTCGGGGCTACACGCTTCGAGGCCGCGCGAGGCCGCCTGCTCGAGCTGTCGCTGGTCGCCAGCTTCATCATGGTGGCGTGGGACCTGGCGATGGATCCGGTCTGGGCCACGATCGACCGTGCCTGGATCTGGCGCGATGGCGGAGCCTTCTTCGGCGTTCCGGTCAGCAACTATCTGGGCTGGTTCCTGACCGTCTTCACCTTCTATCTGCTCTTTGCGGTCTACCTGCGCCGCTTTCCTACGCAGACCGCTCTTGCGGGAAAACAAAGCTGGAGGCTGCCGATCCTCTTCTATGGAGTCTCCGCGTTGGGCAACCTGCTACTCGCCGTGCCACGTGGTTCCTTCTGGGTGGCCGACGCGACTGGAAGAGCATGGCGCAGCGCCGATATCGTCGACAGCTGCGCCCTGATCTCACTCTTCGTCATGCTGCCTTTTGCCGTGCTCGCATGGATCCGGCTCAGAGAGGTTGATCTACCCCTCGCTTAAGCTGCCATTCAAAACGACCTACTGGTTCTGAAACAGCAGCGGCAGCACATGGACGAGATTGTCGCGCCATACCGGCCAGGTGTGCAGCCCCGAAGTCTCGATCTCCGTCACCGGTAGACCTTCAGCCTTCAACGCCGTCGCGGCCTTGCGGTTGGGTTCGAGCAGCCCATCACCCGTGCCGCAGGAGATCCACAACAGCTTCAGGTCGGCCGACTTCGGCTCGAGCGGTGGCAGGTCCTTGAGAAACGCTTCGCGATGCACCGCGGCGCTGAATCCGGCGATCCACGCGAACTGCGCCGTATGGTTCAGCCCGATCGAGAGCGCCTCGAGGCCGCCCATCGAAAGCCCCGCGATAGCGCGGTCGTTGCGGCTGTTACCCACGCGGTACTCCTTCTCGACGCGCGGCAGCAACTCGGTCAAAAGCTCTTCGGTGAACAGCCGCGTGTTCTTGTTGATCGCCTCGTCATTGCCCCACAGCCCCCAGTCCTTCACGAACGAGAGATCGCCGTAGCCAAGCGGCATCACCACGATCATCGGCTTCGCCTTCTGCTGCGCGATCAGGTTGTCGAGGATCAGGTTGGCCTTGCCGATCTGGCTCCAGCCAGTGGCGCTCTGGCCCCAGCCGTGGAGGAGGTAGAGGACGGGATAGACCTGCTGCGCCGTCGGATCGTAGCCGGGCGGCGTGTAGACCACGTAGGAGCTCTGGTCCTCTGCCAACCCCACCGCAACATGCGTGGTGAAGCTATGGGTGTGCAGCTCTCCGTGCGGAACCGCGCTCGGCTCCCACGGCTCGAACTCCGGCCCGGGAACCGTGATCAGGTTCCCGGAGGAGAAGGCAACGCTGCCAAAAACATTCGTCTCGAAGGGGTCGATACGCGGCTGGCCATCGGCCAGAAAGCTGTAGGTATAGATTGCGGGCGGCAGTACCGGCGTGGTGACGCTCCACAGCCCGGTCGCGTCCTTCGTCATCGGCAGCGGATCCTTCGTGTTCTCGAGGACCAGCTTGACCTCTGCAGCACCCGGATCGATCAACCGGAAGGTGACGGTGTGGTCTGGATGGATGACCTGCGAGGTACGCGGTGCCTCCGGTGCGGGTTTCGGCGCGGGCTTTACAGGCTGCTTAGCCTGCGGCTGCGCTGGGCTAGCGGAAGAGAGAGACAGGCCAAGCGCGAGGGCGGCCACCGAGGCGGTCCTCAGGGAGAGATTCCAGGTCCGATGCATGGCAACGAGTCTACCTGAGCAGTTTGCCGCAGTCATGAACCCACCCAGCTACGGTTGGGAAGTCGCGATTCAGGGATTGGTCGGCGCAGCCGCGCTCGCCTTCACGTACTCCGGGCTGAGCGTCTTCTTCTCCGTCGCCAGCCCAAGCAGCGTCGGATAGAACTGCACGAAGGTGGTGTCGACCGCCGCATGCTGCTCGTGGCAGGTGTAGCAGGTTGCGGGCCGAGCCACGATCTTCGCTTCGCCTCCGGGATTGTCAAACTCAAAGAAGCCCCAGCCGCCGGGCAGTTTGGCGTCCTTTACATGGATCTCGACCCCCATCACCTCGGGCGATTGAGTGTGGCCGCGCCGGTTGATCGACGTTCCCGACTCCGCGCCGCGAATCTCGAGCACCATCGTGGTCCCGTCCGGCCACATACCCGTCTGCTGAAAGCTGCGGTACGACGCAGGATTTACGAACACGTTGTCGAACATCGAGTGCGTTGCCGCGTCCGGCTTTGGGTTGTAGCTCATGTCGAGCCCGGTGGTCAGGTAGACCCATTCGCGATATTGCGCCGGAAACCGCAGCTTGCCCTCCGCCGTGTACACAGGACCCTCGGTCTGTGATTGCACCAAGCCAGTCTTGGGCGGTGGCGAGGTCTTATCAGCGCCGGGAACGCGAGCAGAGGAAGCACCAGTACGGGAACAGCGAACAGCAGCGAAACGGCAGGACGACGCATTCGATTCTCCTCTGATCGCATCGAGACTGGAGCTCGTGGAAGCGCGTTGGACGCGGTTTCTGGAGCCGCTCAGAATGTGGCTTGCCGTAGAGTACGCGGCCGCCCGCGCCCCAGTTCCCTTCCCTGCCTGTTATTCAGGCGAGTTCACTCGCATTCTCCCGTCTACCTCGTGCAACATTCTTTGCGCTTGTCCTTGATAATGTCCCTAGCTGATGGAATCTTTTTTTGTCCGGTTTAGAAACGTTCTGGTCTTGATCGCCGTCCTGCTGGCGCAGACGATCCTGCTCGCCGTGCAGGTTCGCCGTGCCGACGCGCTCGACGAGGCCGACGGCCACAAGGTGCTGCTGCTGCGCTCCTGGGTTGTCGCTGCAGTTACACCGTTCGAGCGCCTGAGCCACGGCACGGGCCAGGGCATTCGCGGCAGCTGGTCGAACTACATTGACCTGCGCAACACCCGGCAGAAGAATCAGCAGCTCCAGCAGGAGATCGCCCGGCTCCGCCTCGAACAGTCGGAGTTTGCCGAGGATGCCGCGCAGGGCCGCCGCCTCCAGGCGCTGCTCGCCTTCCGCGAGCACTACGTCACCACGACCGTCGCCGCGCAGGTGATCGGCACCAGCGGCGTCGACCAGTCCCGCGTTCTTTATATCGATAAAGGCTCCGCCGACGGCCTCGCGCCGGACATGGCCGTCATCACCCCCGACGGCATCGTTGGCAAGATCCGCGATGTCTTCCCCAAGACCTCGCCGCATACCGCGCAGGTGCTTGAGATCAACGACCCGTCTTCCGGAGCCGGTGTGCTGCTGGCCAGCACCCGCATCCGCGCCGTGCTGCGCGGCGCACCGGACGGCCAGATCCAGATCGGCAATCTGACGCAGGACTCGCGCATCAAGCCCGGCGAACTCGTCCTCACCTCGGGCGGCGACCAGATCTTTCCGCGCGGCCTGAAGGTCGGGATCATCGACTCGATCGTGCCTGACCCCGACCATCAGCCGTATACCAGGATCCGCGTTAAGCCGACCGCCAACCTCACGCAGCTCGAAGAGGTGCTCGTCATCACCGGCGTGCAATCGGAGATGACCCCGCAGGCCCAGCAGGATCTGGCCGCAGGTCTGGCGACGGCGATCGAGGCCAAGCGTGCTGCCGATCTCGCTGCCGAACGCCTGCCCAGCCTGAGCGGCGGTGTCGATGGCTCAGCCACGCCGCCGGGCTCGGCTCCTGCAACGCCGGCACCCGGAACGCCGCCGCCCTCGATCGTCAACACCCCTGTTCCCAAGCCTCTGCCGACGCTGCACCCGGATCGCTACACCTTCGGGATGACGCCGCCCGCCACGAGCCTTACTCCAGGTGGCCACAACACCCCGACCGTAGCTCCAACAACCCCAGACAGCACGACGAGCGCTCCCGCAACCGGAAGCGCCGACGCTAGCGACGGTGAGCCGAAACCCGCGCCGAAGAAGCCCGCTAAGCCGAAGCCTTCTACGACGCAGCCTGCAGACGACGGCAACAGCCCACAACCCTCTACTCCACCGCAGTCGCAACAACCGCCTCAATAAGCCTCAGGAAGGAGCCGCAGCCCCAAGCGCAGCCATGGCCACCCGCAGTTACACCTCGCGCCGCGAACTCGACGAACACACCTTCCACCCGGCGGTCACGGTGCTGGTGCCGGTGGCGTTCATCATTCTGCAGGCGCTGCTCCCCAAGATCTTCTCCAAGCTCGCCATCCTCGATCTCCCGCTCATCGCGACCATCTTCTTCGCCGTCTCGCGCCGCAGCCCGATCGCCGGAACCATCACCGGCATGATCATCGGTCTGCTGCAGGATGCGCTGACCAACCAGCCCATCGGGGTCAACGGCATGGCCAAGGCGTTCATCGGCTACGCCGCCGCCAGCATCGGCTTCAAGGTCGACGTCGACAGCATCACCACGCGCGCCGTGATGAGCTTCGGCTTCTTCCTGCTGCAGAGCGTGCTTCTCTATCTCATCGAGCATCGTCTACTGGGTATGCACGGCTTTCATGTGATCTGGCTGCACGAGTTGCTGCGCGCCGCCGTCAACACCGCCGCCGCGATTCCCATCTTTTACCTGCTCGACCGCACGCGCACGGAAGAGTAATGCCGCGAGGCGGAGACTCTGATCTAAACTGAGCTTCAAGACCGGGCTTCATGCGAGTTTGAGCCTCAAGCGAGCCACACATCATGGAAGTAACCCCACAAGACGGCCTCAATAGACAAGAGAAGCTCTCGCCCACAAAGCTGCACGTTGCCCAGTACGTCATCACCTTGATTTTGACAGTCTTGCTGGCCGGGCTTTGGCGTCTGCAGGTACTCGGCGCGACCAACTACAAGATCCAGGCCGAGGCTAATCGCATCCGCAAGGTGCCGGTGCTCGCGCCGCGCGGCAAGCTCTTCGACCGCGACGGACGCATCATCGTCGACAACTACCCGTCGGTCACCTGCTACATCCTGCGCGAGCAGATCAAAGACCTCAACGCCGATCTGCCCATGATCGCGCACGGCCTCGATCTCACCGTCGATCAGGTGCAGGCCACCCTGAAGCACTACCAGCTTGCGCCGAAATATCAGCCAATTCCGCTCAAGCAGGACATCACGCCCGATGAGCAGGCGTTCATCGAAGGCCATCGCAACGAGCTGCCGGAGCTTGAGACTCTCGACGAGCAGAGACGGCTGTACCCGAAGGATGGCTTCGCCGCCCACCTCATCGGCTACGTCGGCGAGGTCTCCGAAGACATGCTGAACAACGACCAGCGCTACGCCCTTTACTCTCCGGGCGACGTGGTCGGGCGCTCCGGCGTCGAGCAGACCTACGACGCCATCCTGCGCGGCACCGACGGGTCGCGCGACGTGATCGTCAACAGTCACGGTAAAGAGGTCGGCCAGCTTGGCCAGGAGCTCGCCACGCCGGGCCGCGACGTGCACCTCACCATCGACCTCGACATCCAGATGGCCGCCGAGAAGGCACTCGAAGGCAAGACTGGCGCTATCGTCGCGCTCGATCCCCACACCGGCGAGATTCTCGCCCTCGCCTCGCGCCCCACCTTCGACCCCAACGCCTTCGCCGTCCGCATCACGCGCAACTACTGGTCGCAGCTGCTGAAGGACCCCGACCACCCCCTGCTCGACAAGGCAATTCAGGCACAGCTTGCGCCGGGCTCGACCTTCAAGGTCATCATGACGCTCGCCGGGCTTGGGGAAAATGTGGCCCAGACTATGCATGTCACCTGCAACGGCGCGGCGGACTTCTACGGCCGCACCTTCAAGTGTGACAACCGCCACGGCACCCTTGACATCAACCAGGCGCTGCCTAAGTCCTGCGATATCTTCTACTACACGCTGGCCAACAAGCTCGGCATCGACACCATCGCCCGCTATGCCAGCTCCGTCGGTCTCGGCCAAAAAACCGGCGTCGACCTGCCCGACGAGGTCGCGGGAACCATGCCCTCCACGCAATGGAAGCTGAAGAATTACCACGAGAAGTGGTACGCGGGCGAGACCATCTCGGTCGGCATCGGGCAGGGCGCCATCGCGGCCACGCCCTTGCAGCTCGCCCGTGCGATCGGCGGCATCGCCTCGGGCGGTGTCCTGCACCGGCCACATCTCGTCTTTCCCGATGAGCTGAAGCCCGAGGAGCTGAGCTCGATCTACGGAGACCTTCCGGGCTCCGCCGAGAAGACCATTCCGCTCACAACGGAGAACTGGCAGACCATCACCGACGCAATGGCCCAGACCACCGTCACCGGCACCGCCGCTGCCGCGCACCTCGAAGGCATCGACTTCGCCGGCAAGACCGGCACCGCACAGGTTGTCAATCACAGCGCCGGCGCAACCAGCCTCGGCAAAGGAAGCGAGCGCGCCAATGCCTGGTTTGTTGGGATGGCCCCGCGCCGCAACCCTGACATCGTCGTCGCGGTCCTCTGGGAGCACGGCGGCTGGGGCGCGGGCTCCGCACCGATGGCGGCTCAGATCATCAACACCTTTGTCACCAAGCAGCGCAAGCAGCAGAACAATCTAAGAGAGATCGCTCCACCGCAGTTGATCGCCAGCACGCACCCGGCCGAGCCGATGAGCACAGGAATCACAGGAACAGCGGCAAGCAACTCACCCTCGAATGGAACCGGCAAGCCAACCACTGCTCCGGCGAAGCAAGCCACGGCCAACGGTACTGTGCCCTCGAAGAAGACCGCCGATCCGGACACCGAAGTTCCCGCGCCGGTCAGGAAACAGACCCCCAAGCCCGTCGTTCCCACCCCGACCAGCGTGCCGCAGAGCGCGCCCGCCACCAATTAAAGGATTCGATGCCCCGCCTCTCCTCCTATCGCGACTTCGACTGGGTTCTGCTCGGCTTCGTTCTCCTGCTCTCGGTCATCAGCGTGCTCGAGATCAAATCGGCCACGATGCAGACCAAGTTTCGCGGCTTCGACCAGAAACAAATCCTCTTCCTCATCGCGGGTCTCGTCCTGATGTTCCTCATCTCGATGATCGACTACCATCGCCTGATCGACATCGCGCCCTGGGCCTACTGGATCGGCCTCGTGTCGCTGGTCGCGGTCAAACTGGTCGGCACCAAAACCCTCGGCGCACGCCGCTGGATCAAGCTCGGACCGATGCATTTCCAGCCGTCCGAGTGGATGAAACTCATTCTGATTGTTGCAGTTGCCCGCTTCTTCTGGAACCTCGCCGGGCGCTCGCTCGGCTGGCCCGACATCGTCAAGGTCTTCGGGCTGGTCTGCGTCCCGATGGGCCTGGTGCTGATCCAGCCCGACCTCGGCACCTCGCTCACCTATGTTCCGGTGTTGCTCTGTGGCCTCTTACTCGGCGGCATCCGGTTCAAACAGGCGGCGATCCTGCTGGTCGGCTTCACGCTGTTGATCGGTGGCGTTTGGAAGAGCGGAAAACTGCTCAAACCCTATCAAAAAGCGAGACTTACCGCCTTCATGGACCCCGACAACGATCCCAAGGGCTCCGGCTACCAGATCCGCCAGTCGCTGATCGCCGTCGGCTCCGGCGGCGTCTGGGGCCAGGGCGCCAACCACGGCACCCAGACCCAGGGCGACTTCCTCCCCATCCCCTATACCGACTTCATCTTCGCCGCCTTCGCCGAGGAGCATGGCTTCGTCGGCGCCGTCGGGGCCCTGCTGCTATACTTTTTGATATTGATGCGTTTGATTCAAAACGCTCAAACTGCATCGGATCTGCCTGGCGCCTTCCTGATTATGGGCGTCGTCTCCGTAATCACCTTTCAGATTGCGGTCAACGTGGGCATGGTCATCGGTCTGATGCCGGTCACAGGAATCCCGCTTCCGCTGATGAGTTATGGCGGATCCTCGATCCTCTTCACGTTCCTCGCGCTGGGCATCGTTATGAACGTCCGTATGCGCCGGTTCGTGAACTGACCAGAGAATCCACACCGGTTGTGTGGCTACTCTGGTCAGCAAAAAGGTTTCCCGCATCTGTGTGACGGTTGTTCGGATCACGCGCTGCGGACGCGGCCAAGGTCTGCCTGCGCTAAGCCGGTCTTGATCGATGTCGCGGAGTTAGTGCAATACTGTATTAACACCTGATCGGCCAGATGCCGTTCAGCGAAGTAACCCGCTCCCGTTTGCGCAGGTCGCAGGCAGCGGCAACACGATATCTAAGAAAAAAGGCCGGCCAGGCTGAGATCGAATCCGATGGCCGGACAAGGTTCAAGGCAGATGATCGCAACCGGAAGGCAAACGGCCCCGCCTCATCATGACGTTGTTCATCATGAGGTTGTCTTGGTCACCTCCGGCTGTCGCCTCACGCACGAAGCAATCCCACGGGTCTCCGATTCGCACCGCACCGCTCTCGCCCCCTCCTCGAGGACGTCTTCGTCCCTCAGGGATCCGGGTTGGGCCGAGGTGTCCCTACACCTCGCACCGGTCGTCTTCGTCTCCCGCGCTTCCGCAGCCCGTTCCGTGTCCGCTCCACAGGTGAGCCCAGGCTAGCCTCCCGGCTGGCTCAAAGCTCTCGATCTTTCGCCTGACCTGCCGCTCGCGCCTGAACTATCAGGCCGGGCAGAAAGCAGAGTTAATGTCGAAAGAAATTTATATCTCCAGTACCCCCCACGAGACCCGTCTTGCCATCGTCGAGAACGACGAGCTAACCGAGATTTACTACGAGCGCGAGAACGAGTACACGCTCGCCGGATCCATCTATAACGGCCGCGTCACCCGCGTCCTGCCGGGCATGCAGTCCTCCTTTGTCGACATCGGCCTCGAGCGCGACGCCTTCCTCTACATCACCGACTTCATGGAAGAGGCCGGCGACTCGGCGGACTTCGAAGGCGGCAGCGCCAACGGCGAAGGCCGCTCCTCGCGTGACTCCCGCGACGGCAATCGTCGTGGTGGCGAACGCGGTGGTGGAGACCGTGGCGAGCGAAGCGACCGTGGCGAACGCCCCACCACCATTGAAGGAGCCGTGGCCGCTCCCGTCGCCACGAACGAAGACGGCAGCCCCCGGACCGAACGCAGCGATCGTGGCGAACGAAATGAACGTGGCGAGCGGAATGAGCGTAGCGGCCGTGGAGGCCGCAACCGCCGAGGCCGTGGCGACCGCGATCGCACCGCCGCCCCCGCGCCTGCCTCCGAACCCGTCGCACCGGAGACCCCCACCCCCAGCTATCTCGTTCCCTCCACCTCCGCCGAGACCGACTCCGCCGAACTCGGCGAAGGCGCACCCGGAGCCGACGGCAGCCGACGCTGGCGTGGACGCCGTGGCCGTCGTCGCGGCCGTGGCGTAGCGGGCGACGCCCCAAGCACCGCCGAAGGCGCAACCGCCTCGCCGGACGCCGACGCATCCTTCACGGAAAAGCCCTACGACTCCGAGACCAGCGCGCCCATCGCCCGCTACGACCAGGAAGACTTCACGGATTACCCGCTTGAGATCGACGGCGCAGCCGCCGCGAGCCCTGCAATCGTCGATCAGCCTGCCCGTTCCGCCGAAGCCCCCCGCGAAGCCCGTACAGAAGGCCGCCGCGAAGGTGGCCGTGGCAATGACCGTGGTGGACGCGATCGCGGCCGAGGCCGTGGCGAAGGCCGCGAACGGAATGACCGTGGTGGCCGCAGCGAATCCGGCGACCGCGCCCCGCGCGCGCCCCGCGGCTTTGCTCCCTCCCGCGATCTCTACGTCGTCGACGCCTCTGGCACCGAAGACTCCGCCGCACCCGCTGAGCCCATCATCCTGCCCGGCGAATCGCTCTCCAAGTACCGCATTCCCACCGCGGCCGAGGCGACGGCGCAGGCCGCAGCGCAGACCGCCGCCGCTCTTACTCCGGGCGTCATTCTGCCCACGCCCAAGAGCATCGTCGATGACTCCGTGATCGCCACCGGCTGGGATGGCGGCGCCGTCCTCCCGGGCGAGACCCTCTCCCGCCGCAACCGCTCCGAGTCCGACTCCAGTTCCAGCTCCAACGACGAGCCCCGCCGCGAAGGCCGTGGTGGCCGCGACAACCGCGAAGGTCGCGGCGGTCGTGACTCCCGCAACAACCGCGAGCCGCGCGAACCCCGCGCCTCGCTCCGGCCTGACGATCGCGCCAACTTCCGCGCCCCCAAGGTCGTTGAAGACAGCGATGGTCCGTCCGTCCAGAGCGCGCCTGAAGAGCAGCCAGAGGTCGCGCAGGCCGGTCATCCCGAGCTTGTCCCCGAGCAGGAGATCCTGCACGAGACAGTTGTCGAGACCACCGCAATTGCACCGGAAGAGGTGACGCTCAAGCCCGAGTTCGTCCCCGCAGGCAGCGAGCTAATCGCCGCCGCGCCCGAGACCGATGCACCTGCCACCGTACTCGATCCGAACGCCGAGTACGAGCCCAACGAGGCCTCCGCCTCCTACCGCGTCGATCCCGCCGCACCGAGCGAGTTCCGCCAGAGCGCGCCTCTAGTCGAACCCGAAGCCGGCACCGAGTCCGAGACCCCGGCCAACGAGTTCTCCCGCATCCTCGACCGCTCGCAGCACAAGGCCGACGCCGCAGTCGAGCACGACACCACCGGCGTTCCGCCGCCGCCTCCCCCGGCCTTTGCCTCCGAGGCGGTTGCGGCTCACGAGATTCACGAGGCTCCCGAGGCTCCCGAGCCTCAGCTCGCACACGCCGACGTTACCTCCATCTCCGAAGCCGGCGAGATGCACTCCGACGCTCCCATCGACGGCGAACTCGCCGAAGACACCGTCGAGTTCTCCACCTCACCCATCCAGCATGAGGGCGCGATCCACGAGGCCGCCGCATCTTCGCTGAGCTTCTCGCCTGGCCAGGGCGCGCTCGAGGAAGAGATCCTCGAAGAGGATGAGCAAGAGCTCAGCCTGCACGCCGGATACGACGAAGAGTACGAAGACCTCGAAGAGGACACCCTCGAAGGCGCTGCCGATCTTGGCACCATGCTCCGCGAGATGTCCATCGACCAGATCACCAGCCCGGCGGACGCCGAGCACGATCTCGACGAAGAGGATGAAGACGACGATTCGCTCGACGAGTTTGAAGAGGAAGAAGCCCAGGAGGGCGAGTACTCAGAAGACTTCACCGACGCCGAGGTCGATGGCGACAAGCCGCAGCAGACCGCAGCAGACGCCGAGTTCTTCGCCAACACCTTCCGCGAGCCCAGCGCCGACGCCGAATCGGGCACCCGCAGCACGACCGAGCGCCGTCCCCGCCGTGAAGGTGGACGCGATGGCCGTCGTGGCCGCTCCGGCAATCGCGACCGTGGCAGTGACCGCAGCAACAGTGATCGCAGCAGCAGTGACCGCAGTGGCGACCGCGACCGCAGCTCCGCCCGCTCCACTGGCGGCGAGCACGACCGCAGCCGTCACAGCGGCGGCGGCCGCCGTCAGTCCGTCCAAGCCACCAACCTGCCCGCCATCAGCGACCTGCTGAAGCCCGGCCAGGAGATCCTGGTGCAGATCGCCAAGGAGCCCATCGCCAAGAAGGGTGCGCGCATCACCTCGCACATCGCCTTGCCGGGCCGCTTCCTGGTCTTCATGCCGACCGTCAACCACACCGGCGTCTCCCGCAAGATTGAGTCGGACGGCGAACGTCGCCGCCTCAAGGAAATCCTGCTGTCGGAGAAGGGCGAGGCCTCAGGTGGCTTCATCGTCCGCACCGCCGCCTCCGGCGCCAGCGAAGAGGAGCTCCGCTCCGACCTCCGCTTCCTGCTCAACCTCTGGGCCGACATCAAGCAGCGCTCCGAGTCGAGCAAGTCCCCGGCGCTCATCTATCATGACCTCAACCTCGTCGAGCGCATCCTGCGCGACCAGGTGACCGACACCTTCTCCGCCATCTGGGTCGATACCGAGACCGAGTACGAGCGCGTCCTCCGCTTCCTGCAGCGCTTCCAGCCCTCGCTGATCCGCCGCGTGAAGCTCTACACCAAAGAGGTCCCGCTCTTCGAGCAGTTCGGCATCACCGAAGAGATCAACAAGGCGCTGCGTTCGAAGGTCTGGCTCAAGAGCGGCGGTTCGATCGTCATCAACCAGACCGAGGCCCTCGTCGCGATCGACATCAACACCGGCAAGTTCGTCGGCAAGACCGCTCGCCTCGAAGACACCATCGTCAAGACGAACCTCGATGCCATCCCCGAGATCGTTCGCCAGATCCGGCTCCGCGACCTCGGCGGCATCATCATCATCGACTTCATCGACATGGATGAGCGCCGCAACCGCAACAAGGTCATGGCCGCACTCGAAGAAGAGTTGAAGTCCGACCGCGCGCCGTCGAAGGTTCTCCAGTTCAACGACTTCGGCCTGGTCGCCATCACCCGCAAGCGCGTCAAGCAGTCGCTTGAGCGCACCTTGTCCACCACCTGCGGCGTCTGCCAGGGTACCGGCATGGTCAAGTCCCCGGTCACCGTCTGCAACGACATCTACATCGAGATGCGCAAGATGCACAAGCATCTCGACCGTGGCGATGTCATGCTGCGCGTCCACCCCGAGGTCATCAAGCAGCTCAAGTCCGGCTCGTCCAAATGGCTGCAGGAGATGGAAGAGATGGTCGGCAAGACGATCCTCATCAAAAGCGACCCATCCCTCCACCCGGAGCAGTTCGACATCCACTAAGCCCCATACAACATCGCAGCAAAAGAGCGGTATGGCCCAAAGCCATGCCGCTCTTGCGTTAACTCCAACAACTCCCTTTAACGATCGAGCTTCAGATGATCGCGCCGGTTCTGCTGCCAGCAGGCCTCGTTCTCCTCCGTGCAGAACGGCTTCTCCTCGCCGTAGCTGATCGTCTTCACGCGGCTCGCATCGAGCCCCGCATTGATCAAGTCCTTCTTCAGCGAGCCCGCACGGTTCTCCCCCAGCGACAGGTTGTACTCCTCCGATCCTCGGTCATCGCAGTGACCCTCGATCACAACCTTCATCTCCGGATGGCTCTTCAGGAACGTCGCATCCTGCTCGACGGCTGTCCGATCCTCCGGCCGCAGCTCGTACTTGTCGTACGCGAAGTAGACGTCGTGGATGTTCTGCGTGAACAGCTCGTCCTCCGAGACCGTCGGAGCAGGCGTTACCTTGGGCTCGGGCTTCGTCACCGTTACCCGCGTCGTCGCCTGCACAGACGCCCCATTCGCTGCCGTCGCCGTAATCGTGTAATCGGTCGAGTCGCTCGGCGAGACGCTCCGCGAACCCGCCGCCGGGACAGCTCCCACCGCCGTGATCTTCACCTGCGTCGCATTCGTCGTCGTCCAGCGCAGAGTCGAGGACTGCCCCTGCTCGATCGCCATCGGACTCGCCTCAATGCTTGCAGTGGGCGCAGGAGGCGGAGGCGGTGGAGGTGCCGGCGGAGGAGCCACAACCTTCTTATGACATCCCGAGAGCATCAAAGTTGCCGCGAACGCGATAACCAAGGACCGTTGCTTCATGTGATTCAGATTCACCGAAATCTCCTCATTTTGTACTGTTGGTGTAAGGCGGAAGCGGCTCCCACCAGGCCAAACACACGGCCCGACGATGCCCCTCAGCCAAAGAAACGACCGCGTAAACGAGAGCGTGCCTTCGCCGGCAGGTTGCAAACGAACAACCCGTCGCTCGAAGACGCCGCATAACCGCTGCGGCAGCCGCTAACTCGAATCTCTTTCGGATTCGGCCTAGTTCGGAGCGACGAGTAGCGCATCCTCCGACTTCGGCCGGGTAAAGCAGCGAAGCTGCTCGCCCTTGGACGGACGGTAGTCCGCCAGCCGGACGACCCCGTCTGACGTGTCCACGACCGTGTCCGGTGTCAGCATCAGCTTCTCCGGTCCCGCACTCTCCGTGCGCAACGTCAACAGATGCTGGTGCCGGTCGAATCCGGCCACGCTGCCCGTACTCTTGACAACCGGATCCGCTCCAAGCTCCTTCACGGCTACGGCCGTCAGATCCCCGTATCCAAAGTAAAAGACCACCGCCTGCGAACCGACCTTATCGAACGCCGTGGCCGGAGTCGTCTTGTCGCGCAGCTCCTTGGCGAACGACAGAGCCGGTCCCGGGCTCGCCATGTCGTGGAAGACCACCTTCGTGCCATCCGCGACCTTCAGCGTCAGCGTATGCGCCGCCGCGTTCACCGCCACAACCTGACCCGTTCGCGCATGGACGACCTCCTGCGCATGCATCGGCAAGGCGATCCACGACGCAGTCACAATCGTCGAAAGCGCCAGGACGAGCGCTCTCCCAGACGAATCTCTTTCGCGGTGAACGTGCGTCGGAACTGCACTATCTTCCACCGAACGCCCTTCGTCGGCGCGGTTCCTGAGCGCGGCGTAGAAACCAATTCCGCCGCAAAGCAGACACATCGAAGCCAAAGCAAACATGATATCCATCGAAGCCCCTCCAAATAGGGTTATGCTTCACGAGACAACGCATCGCCTGGCCTACCGACCAGGCGCGGGCGGAACAGAGTGTTCCGCAAAGCGGATGTCAAGAGACTGCTGGAGGGGGAGGATTGGAAAACAGGGAAACCGTGTGCGCAAGCGTAAGACCAGGCTTCAGCCGCGCATCCGGCAGCCCTCGGCGGATCGGCCGCGCCAACTGCGCCACGCTTTCGACCTCAACATACAGCCGGTCCTGCTGCTCAGCCAGGCAATGGGGTTGCGTGCCGGTTCCATGCGCCAAAGCGTAGTTGCGTTCGTTCGCATCGAAGATCGAGATCGTCACCGAAGAACCAGGAGCCGAGATCCGGTACTGCTCCAGGCGCGTGTTGTAGCGCCAGCCGAGCAGGGAGAGACACAGGAGAAGCAGCAACCAGGTCGTCGCGCTCCAACTAAATTGTCTCTTCTCGGACGGTGACATCGAACTCACCTCGTGCTCAGGTCCATCTGGACTCACACGAAGTATACTCCAAACTTCAGCGGCCTTCCGCAGCACGTCAACGAGGTGCAAGCCCGCCGTTCAAGATTCACCTCACATCTTCAGCCTCGCCGCACGACAGAGAGAAGCAGCCTCTGAATCCGTATCGCTCGTCGGCCCAAGGGCTCATCCGGTAGTCCAAAATCTTCTTTCGAGCGTCATATAGGCACGCGGCACAACAATCCGCACTCAGTCGGGTTCAACCGCTCTAAGGAAAGTTGTTCCAGAAGTTCTTTATAGGGAGCCCCATCGATGCACATTCGCACTCCATTCCTCTCCGCACTCCGCGCCACCGCGGCGGTAGCCTTTGTCTCCGGCGCCGCGACGCTCGGCTTGCACGCGCAGCAGAGCGCAGGCGCCTCGGCCGCGCAGCCTTTGTTCTCCCCGCAGTCGGCGTCAGTCTCGGCACTCCCTCTGCTCGCGCTCAATGATGCCCCGGTCACCGACAACTCGCTCTCGTACTCCAGCTCCGCCGGGGCTGCCGAAACCGCCTCTGCCGAGGGCTACAATCCCGGCGAAGCCGCCCCGCAGCCGCCTCCGCGCCGCTATGGGCGCCGTCCGGTTTACGCCGACTCGCACCACAACGCCGATGGCTCCAACAAGTACGGCTTCCTGGTCGGCGGCGGCTTTACCCTCCCCACCGGAGGCACCCACAACTACTTCAAGACCGGCTATGACTTCCAGGGCGGCGGCATCCGCAACTTCAACAAGAAGTTCGGCGTAGCCCTTCAGTTCGACTGGCACAACTTCGGCATCCAGACCAACACGCTCAACGATCAGCTCGCCCTTTACGATGCTCTCGGCGCAACCGACTCGAGCGGCGACTCGCTCTCCCAGCTCGGCGGCAGCAGTCACGTCTGGTCGTTCACTCTCGATCCCACCTACACCTTCCTCGAGGGCGACAAGTACGGCGCTTACGTGGTCGGCGGCGTCGGCTTCTACCACAAGGTCACCACCTTCACTACGCCCGGCACGGGCGAGTACTGCGACTACTACTACGGCTGCTATGAGTACACCGCCAACCAGCCCATCGACGACTACACCAGCAACGCGGCCGGCTTCAACGGCGGCATCGGCTTTACCTACAAGCCATCCCGCTTTGGCGGCGAGAAGTTCTACGCCGAAGCCCGCTACGTGATCACGGCCAACTCCGCGAAGTCCGGTTTTGGCTATGCCCAGTACGTCGCCGATCCCAATGGTCTCAACACCTACACCGGCACCAACTTCTTCCCCCAGAACAGCGCCAAGACCACCTATATCCCGGTCACCTTCGGCCTCCGCTTCTAACCGCAACCCGCAACACGAAAAGGCCCGGCTACCCAGCCGGGCCTTTCTCTTCTCTAAACCCTACCAAGACGCCCTACGCGGGCAGCGGTCACTTCGTGACATGTATTGGACTTCGTGTGGTCCTCCCGTTGGTCGGCACAAAGTTTGTCTTGCGACCATCGGGAGCACCGCCGCGAAGCGGATCACACGTCACGAAGTGACCGCCCCGCGCGTAGCGGGCCCGTCCGGCAGGACAGAGTCTTTAAACGCCCACCGGATACGGCTTCTCATGCATCTCATCGCCGCGCGACGAGTTCCGCTCGAATCGCCCCTGCAACAGGCTCAACAGCCCCGTATACCAATACCCCAGCACAAAAAGCAGCAAAAACGGCACGGTAAAGTAGTTCTCGCTCGAGATCGCATACCAGACCGTAGCCGTGAAGTAACAGCCAATCGCCAGCTCGATCCACGGCACAATCCCCAGCCGCTTGCGATACACCTTCGCCTGCGACTTCTCGCCCTTCTTGTTCACGCGATACTTCGGCGTCCGTGCAAACGCGCTCTTCACTCCAAACAAGGCCTCAATCACGGCCTTGGTATTGGTAATCGTCAGCCCCACACCCAGCGCCATCAGAAACGGCACATACAGAAACGTCTTCCACCACGTCTTCGGAAACAGCTCCTTCTGGCTCACCAGGTAGAAGCTCGACACGGACATTGTGCTCGCCACAAACAGCGGGAAGTCGATCAGCATCATCTGCAGCCAGCCCTGCCAGCTCCGGATAATCATCGCGGGCATCAGCAGCGTGCTCAGCACAATCATCAGCGGATAGCTGATATTCGCCGTCAGGTGATACCACGCCTCAAGCTTCGTATGCCACGGCTGATCGCTCTCCATCACGCGCGGCAGAATCTTCTTCCCCGTCTGGATCAGACCCTTCGCCCACCGCGCCTGCTGCGTCTTGAACGCAGTCATCTCAATCGGCAGCTCCGCCGGGCATTCGACATCCTGCAGGTACTTGAACTTCCATCCCACCATCTGCGCGCGATAGCTCAGATCCGTATCTTCGGTCAGCGTATCGTGCTGCCACCCACCGGCCTCCGAGATCGTCTCCCGCCGCCACATTCCCGCCGTGCCGTTGAAGTTGAAGAACACCCCGGCCCGTGACCGCCCACCATGCTCCAGCACAAAGTGCCCATCGAGCAGGATCGCCTCCACCTGAGTCAAAAAACTATAGTCGCGATTCAGGTGCGTCCACCGCGTCTGCACCATCCCAATGCCCGGCTCAGCAAAGTGATGGATTACCTGCATCACCCACTGCGGCGGCGGAACAAAGTCCGCATCGAAGATCGCGATCAGCTCGCCCTTCGCCACATCCAGTCCCTTATCGAGAGCACCGGCCTTATACCCATGCCGGTTCGTCCGGTGCAGATACACGATCGGCTGCGGCAACATCCCCGCAAACCCGGCGGCATAGCGATCAACGATCTCCTTCGCCACCACCGTCGTCTCATCGGTCGAGTCATCGAGCACCTGAATCTCAAACCGATCGCGCGGATAATCCAACCGACAGCAAGCCTCAATCAACCGGTCGATCACAAACTGTTCATTGAAGATCGGCAGCTGGATCGTCACAAACGGCAGCTTGCCTTCGTCGAACCGCGCCACCGGCTCATCCCACTTCGCCGCCTTGTCGCGGTTGCGATAGTAAAGCCACACCAGCTGATACCGATGCACCCCATAGAACGCCAAAATCAGCATCACGATGAAGTACGGCACCAGCAGGCAGATATCGAACGCGTTCCACCGATACAGATGCTCGAACGTGCGGTCAGCATAGTGCGTCCGCCAGTAGTGGCCCAGGCCCTTACCGGCAGCAAAGAAACCGAGCATCGCTCGCAAAGTGTGCATCGCCGCTACGGAGTTAAGAAAAGCGTACAGAACCTGCTCCAACGAGTGATCTTTTGAGGTGGGTGAAGCAGAGCTACAGAGAAGACGCGCGAGCAATGCCCGAAGACCCGCTCGAACCCGATTCTACGCGAACCCGCCCGCAGCACCGCGCCCAACCGGCCCGACGCTGCACCGCGAGTAACCGACCGGGCATGCGCACCGTCCGCCTAGTTACTCAGATACATCGTCTGGAAACCCGTACTCCGCTCCGCAGGCCGGAACCCCGCATCGCGAATCACCCGCCGCAAGTCCTCCTCCGAGATCGCGCCACCCCGCGCCTTCCTGTGCCGCGCATCCTCTTCCAGCGACACTGACCCCACATCGTTCGACCCAAACCGCAACGCCATCTGCACCACTTTCAGCCCCTGCGCCGCACCGCGCGACTCAATATGCGGAATCGCATCGAGCACCATCCGCGAGATCGCCAGCGTCCGTAGATACTCCACCGCCGTCGCAGGCTCCCAATCCGGCCCAACCTCGCTCGGGCTCTTCGGCCGAAACGCCAGCGGAACAAACGAGGTAAACCCACCCGTCTCTACCTGCAACGCCTGGATCGCCTCCAGATGCGCAACCCGCAACTCAATCGACTCGCCCGCCCCAAAGACCATTGCCGCCGTCGACCGCAGCCCAACCTGATGCGCCGTCCGATGCACATCCAGCCAAACCTTCGCCGCACACCGGCCATTCGCGCTGGCAACTGCGCCTGCTGCAGCGTCGCTCGCCAGATCCAGAATCCCCGCATCCTCACCCGCGAGCGAATCCAGCCCTGCAGCCCGCAGCCGCTCCAGCGCCTCGCGCACCGTCAAGCCAGCCTGCTCGGCCAGCGCCACAACAACCGTCGCCGAAAGCCCATGCAGCCAAAGCGAGCCCGCCCTTAAACGAAGCCCAGCCAGCACCGTCTCGAGCGCAACCAGATCGGGAACAGACTCCCCAACCTCGAGCCAAACCCCGGTCCCACCCAGCTCAATCGCCTCAAGCGCCTGCCGGTACACCTCGTCGAGATCCAGAGCCGCCCCATCGATCGCAATCTTCCGGTCGACGACGTAGCTCACCACGCCCTCCGGGTGCAGCGCCCGGCGAACCGCGTCCGCCTCCATGCCAATCCCAATCAGGTCATTCGAGTGGAAGCAATCCATTGCCTGCGCAGCGCTAATTCCCATCTCCCAATTTTACGCTTTCAGCCCCATTCAGCGCTCAAACCGCCATTCTCAGCGCGCCTCGTGCAGGCCAATCCAGACCATCGTCCCCAGCAACCCGACGATCAGCAGCGCCACCACCGCACCCCAGAACTTCAGCGCCCGCACTCCTCGCTCTATCGCCACAAGCCGGTTCTCCTGCGCCACCAGACTCGCCTGCGACTCCTTCAACGCCGCCCTGACCTCGATCAGTTCCGCAGCCTGCGCCTTCATCTGCCGGTCGAGCCCGGCGACTGCCCCAGCCTGCGCCTCGGTCAGTCCGCCTACGCCTGTCCGCAGATCCGCAGCCAGCGCCGCAATCGCCGCCTCCTGCGCCCGCTCGCTCGTTGACTTCGTGCTGAAATATTTATCCGCAACCGGCACCAGCCGGGTCACATGGGGAAGCAGCTCGAGGAGCTGCGCAATCAGTCGTGGCCACATGCCGCCAGTCTAACCGACAGACATAAAAACGCCCTACGCGGGGCACTTCGTGCTGTATACCGCTTCGCGTGGTCCTCCCGTTGGTCGGCACAATCTTCCGTTGCGACCAACGGGAGCATCACCGCAAAGCGGATCACACGTCATGAAGTGACCGCCGCCCGCGCAGGGCGCTTTTGTCTTCTACGCAAAGACGCTCTTCCGCTCCGCTCGTCGTACCAGCACCACCGCCACAATCGTCAGCAGCAGAATTGCCGTCATGATCCCCTGCGACCACACGCAGTAGATGCACCACTTCTCCATCACAAACGCCTCAAGATAGCTCAGAAAACAAGCGCACAGGAACCCAGCCTCAGCCAGGTACAGCACAATCCGAACCTGCCCCGCGAGCGCCAGCAGCCCGATCAGCGCATATCCCACAATCCCCACCACCGCCACCGGTACATGCTTCTTCGGAGCCTTGGGATCATCCTCAAACGAGCTTGGCGGAAACACGGCGAACCGGCTATGGTTCACCGCCCCACAGTCCCAGTGCTCGGAAACCGCGCACGGCGGAGCCAGATTCGGGTCCATGTTGTGCACCTTCAGCGCCATCGACGAAACCACCAGACCCGCTACCGCAAGCAACGCAATCAGAAATCGCATGCGTTCATTAAACACAAAAAGCGCCCTGCGCGGGGCACTTCGTGCCGTATACCGCTTCGCATGGTCCTCCCGTTGGTCGGCACAAACTTCAGCTTGCGAGCATCGGGAGCACCACCGCGAAGCGGATCGAAAGTCACGATGGGACCGCCGCCCGCGCAGGGCGCTTTGCAGCCTTCTTCTTCGCCTTGACGACCGCCCCCACCTCCAGAAACTTCTCCAGCCGCCGCTCCATCACCTTCACCGCCTCCACACTCTCATCCACCAGCAGAAACGACCGCCCATTCTTCGCCGCCGCGGCGCCCGTCGTCCCACTCCCCGCAAAAAAATCCAGCACCCGATCCCCGACGTTCGAGTGCACCCTTACAATCCGCTCCAGAATCCCCAGCGGCTTCTGCGTCGCATACCCCGTCTTCTCTTTCCCCGTCGGCGAAACGATCGTGTGCCACCACACATCGGTCGGCGTCTTCCCCCGCGCCGCCTTCACCGGTCCCACCAGCCCCGGAGCCATATACGGAATCCGATCCGTCGCTCCCAGATTGAACGTAAACTCCGCCGGGTCCCGCGAGTACCACAGAATATTGTCATGCTTCGCCGGCCACCGCTTGCTCGACCGCGCCCCATAGTCATACGCCCAGATAATCTCGTTCTGAAAGCACTCCCGCCCAAAGATTTCGTCGAGCATTACCTTGCAGTAGTGCACCTCGCGCGGATCAATATGGAAGAACAGCGACCCCGCCGCCGTCAGTATCCGTCGAGCCTCCACCAACCTCGGACGCAGAAACCCCAGGTAATCCTCAAACGAGTCGCTATACCCACCCGGCGCACCCTCCACCATCTCCCGCCGGTACCGCTTCCCACCAAACCCCACATGCGGCCCCGCCGCATCCTGCACACTCTTCATCCGTGCCCGCGTCTGCACCTTGCCCGTATTGAACGGCGGATCAATATAGATCAGCTCCGCCGACCCGCTCTCAAGCCCCCGCAGCACGGCCAGGTTATCTCCCTGCACGATGCGATTCGCGCTCAGCCCAACGACTGATCGAGCGCTCAATTCAGCACCCGCCTTGCTCCCAGCAGCCTTCCCCACCCGTTTTGTCCCGCCCCGTGTCGCCAACGCGCCCGATCCCCTGCCCTGATCCCTGATTATGGCATCTCACACTAAGGAATTTCCTCGCGCCACGCCCGCCCGGCGTGTATGGTTTCTCCTGAACGTTTCTCACAGCCCATTTTCTCTAACGCTTCGGCATGAACCCGACCCCACACACCACCGCCATGCTCTCGCACCCCGGCCTCATCCGTCCCCACAACGAGGACGCCTGCGCCGCCGCCCCCGAGCACGGTGCGTTCGTCGTCTGCGACGGTGTCGGCGGAGCCGCCGGTGGCGAGGTCGCCAGCCGTCTCGCCGCCGACGCCTTCCTTGCCTCCCTCATCTCCAGCGAACCCCACAACGCCCCCGCCGACCCCAAAGCCCGTCTCGCCCAGGCCATTCGCTGCGCCAACGCCCGCGTCCTCTCCCAGGCCCGCCAGACCCGCAGCCTCCGTGGCATGGGCACCACGCTCGTGGCTCTGCTCCTCGAGCCCAATCCCGATCCCCACTCCCTCATCGCCCCGTTCGCCATCGACGCAGTGGAAGACCCAACCTGGGGCAACATCTGGCTCGCCAACGTTGGAGACAGCCGTTGCTACCGCCTCCGCCACGGCCTCCTCGACCAGCTCACCCTCGACCACTCCTACGTCGAGGAGCAGGTCCGCGCCGGCGAGCTCACCCGCGAGCAGGCCGACTGCTCCCCCATCCGCAACATCATCACCCGCGCCATCGGCTGCTGCGCCCACGTCGAGCCCGACATCGCCTGCCACCCCGCCCTGCCCGGCGATCTCTACCTCCTCACCACCGACGGCCTCCTCCGCGAGCTCTCCGACCAGGAGATCATCGACATCATCTCCCCCGCCGCCACCCCGCTCGCCGCCGCCAACCCAACGCTTCTCCAGACCCACTGCGACGCCCTCATCCACGCCGCGAACCAGAGCGGCGGCGGCGACAACATCACCTGCCTCCTCGTCTACCTTCCCTAAGCCCTCACCCACCTCCGAAGGACCAGCGTGCCCCCCGAAACCACCAGCCCTCGAACCTCAAGCTCTCGCCCGCATCGCCATTGTCGGAGCAGGCACCATGGGCAACGGCATCGCCCACGTCTGCGCCCGTTCCGGCCTCATCGTTCAGCTCTGCGACATCAACCCCGAAGCCCTCACCCGAGCCTCCCAGACCATCCGCTCCAACCTCGCCCGCGAAGTCGCCAAGCAGAAACTCACCGCCCAGCAAGCCGACGAAGCCCACGCCCGCATCACCTTCAGCTCCTCCCTCGACGACCTCGCCACCGCGACCTTCCTCATCGAAGCCGCCCCCGAGCGCTTCGACCTGAAGGCAAACCTCTTTACCCAGCTCGACCGTATCCTCCCACCCACCGCCATCCTCGCCTCGAACACCAGCTCCATCTCGATCACCAAGCTCGCCGCCCAGACCCAACGCCCCACGCAGGTCATCGGCCTGCACTTCTTCAACCCCGTCCCCGTCATGCCGCTCATCGAAGTCATCCGCGGCCTGCAGACCTCCACCGAAACCTTCACCGCCGCAAGCAATCTCGCCCACCGCCTCGGCAAGACGCCCATCGAAGTCAACGACGCCGCAGGCTTCGTTTCGAACCGCGTCCTCATGCCCTTGATCAACGAAGCCATCTTCACCGTGATGGAAGGCGTGGCCACTGCAGAAGCCGTCGACCAGGTCTTCGTCCTCGGCATGGCCCATCCCATGGGGCCACTCGCCCTCGCCGACTTCATCGGTCTCGACGTCTGCCTCGACATTATGCGCATTCTGGTCGACGGCCTCGGCGACCCCAAATATCGCCCGTGCCCGCTGCTCATCCGCATGGTCGACGCCGGATGGCTTGGCCGCAAGTCGGGACACGGCTTCTATACCTACGAAAAGTAAAAGCGCCCTACGCGGGCAGCGACCACTTCGTGGTGTGTAATCCGCTTCGCGTCGCTCCTCCCGTTGGTCGGCACAATCTTCGGTTGCGACCATCGGGAGCACCATGCGAAGCGATCACACACCACGAAGTGGTCGCCGCCCGCCTGGGGCGCCCGTCCGGCAGGACATATCTTCGCCGTAATTAAGCCACAATAGAAGACGCACCACCGCATCACGAACGACAGGAGCCCCAATGCCGAACGAACTCTACTTCGAGGACTTTTACATAGGCCAGACCTTCCACTCCATCGGCAGCGCCAAGATCACCGCCGAAGAGATCAAGGAGTTCGGCCAGAAGTACGATCCTCAACCCTTTCACCTCGACGAAGCCGCAGGCGAAGGCTCCTTCTTCAAAGGTCTCGCCGCCTCCGGCTGGCTCACCGCCGCCATCGTCATGCGCCTCCGCGTGCAAAGCATCCAGGTCGTCGGCGGCATGATCGGCGCAGGCGTCGAAGAGATGCGCTGGACCGAGCCCGTCCGTCCCGGCGACACGCTCCGCACCGAGATTCAGGTCGTCGGTGTCCGCCACTCCGGCTCGCGCAAGGACTACGGCATCGTCCGCACCACCACCCAGGCCTTCAACCAGCGCAACCAGGTCGTCCTTCGCTCCACCGTCAACTTCCTCGCCCCCGTCAAACCCAGCTAAGACAAAGTTGCCCTGCGCGGGCGGCGACCACTTCGTGGTGTGTGGAAGCTTCGCGCAGTCCTCCCGTTGGTCGGCACAAGCCTTAGTTCCGCCCCAAAAGCCTAGGTGCCCCACCCTTCGACAGCCTCACCGTCGAAGGGTGGGACGTGAACCGCACGTCAGCCCTGCACCGGTCACCACGAAATCCCATGCCGACCAACGGGAGAGCGACGCGAAGCGGATAAAAAAGCACAAAGTGCCCGCCGCCCGCGCAGGGCGCCGTCCGGCAGAACATGCGTCTTCCCTTCTTCAATAATATTGAATAACTGTTCAATATTATTGAATTCCATGCTATCGTTCTCCTCATGGTCCCACCCGCGAAGGAGCGCCGTCCGAGAGAGCATCCTCTCTCGCTCCTCCCCGAAGAAGACCTTGATTTTGTCCTCCAGTTTGTCCTGGCCTCCGGCTCGTTGAAAGAGATGGCGCGTCTTCACGGCGTCAGCTATCCCACCATTCGCAACACTCTGGATCGTGTGATCGCGAGCCTGCATCACCACGTGAACGGCGCTGCTCCTGATCCCATGACCAACCTGCTGGCTGATCTGGTCGAGCGCGGAGAGATCAAACTCACCGTCGCCCAAAACATCCGCACGCTCTACCGCACAGCGCTCGACGAAAGCACCAGCAAATCCTAAGACAAGGACGTCCCGATGATCCAACGTCTATTGGCAGAACTACAGCAGCTCGGCGATCACCGCACGCTCCTCGCAATCTGCGTGCCTCTGTTAGGCAGCACACTCGCCGTCGCCGCAACCATCCTCGTTCCCCGAGGCAAAGCGAAGGGTCTCATCACCGGCGCCTACCTGCTCTTCGCTAGCCTCGGACTCGCATGTCTCCTCTTCGCCGTGATTGCAGCGATCCTCGGAGCTCATCTCATCGCCATCACGCCGCTGCTATTGCCCGGCATCGTTCTCACCGTCATCATGGGCCTCTTCGCGCCCGAGGTCGTTCGCGAATACCAGCATTTCGAGATCCGCAAACTCGCCGCAGAGATCCTCCGCCGAACTTGAAACGCCACAGGAGGCATGCTCCCTATCCAGCCATCGCTCGAAGCGTCTTCCCCGCCAGCCGGTAGAGCGCCTCGACCGCCATCTCCAGATGCTCCTCCTTCGTATCCTCGATCCGGTTGTGGCTGATCCCACCCAGCGACTGCACAAACAGCATCACCGTCGGCACCCCCAATCGAGCCACCTCCGCCGCATCGTGCAGCGGTCCCGAAGGCATCCGGTGCGACACCCCCGCCACCTCCAGCACCGCCTCCTCACACAACGAAATCAGTTTTTCATCGAACGCAATCGGCTCGATCGACCAGATCTTCGACCACTCAACCCAACAGCCTTCCTCGTCCGCAAATCGCTCACTCGCCGCTCGCGCCTCGCGATACATCGCAGCCAGAACATCCGCATCCAAATCCCGCTGATCGAGCGTCGCCTCGCATCGTCCAACAACCGCCGTAACAATTCCCGGAAACGTCTTCACACTGCCCATCGTGCAGACAGCATCTGCATGCTTCAACGCAATCGGCCTGATCTCCAGCGCCAGCTTCGCCGCAGCCGCAAGCGCATCGTGCCGCAGCTTCATCGGAGTCGATCCCGAATGCGCCTCTTGTCCTCGGAACGTGATCGCATGGCGTTCCACGCCCTTCGTTCCAAGCACCACAGCAAGCGGCAATTCAAGTTGCTCCAGCACAGGTCCTTGCTCGATGTGCAACTCAAGATACGCAGCCAAATTCTTCTGCTCAGCAGTCGCATCTCCAACACGCTCGACATCGATTCCACACGCAGCGAGCGCCTCGCGCAACGTCACCCCATCGCGATCGGTCCGCTCACAATCCGCCGCAATCGTCGCCTTCCCCGCGAACGCAGCCGAACCGAACAGACTCCGTCCAAACCGCGCCCCTTCTTCATCCGCCCAATCGACCACCTTCACGGTAAACGGAGGCTTTCCGCCGAACTCTTCACTCAGCGCTCGCAGAACCTCAAGCGAAGCCATCACGCCGAGCGCTCCATCGAGCCAACCGCCATTCGGCACCGAGTCGAGATGACCTCCAAGCACCAGCGCCTTCTCCGACTCGCCACGCAACGTCACCCAACGATTCCCCGCAGCATCCAGATGATGCTCCGCAGGCAATCCCGCAAGCTTCTCCGCGAACCACTCCCTCGCCTTCAGCCACGTCTCAGTCCAGGCCAAACGCTGCGCACCATGCTCATCGCCCGTCAGCGCCCTTAGCTCCTTCAACTCCTCGACGACACGCCGCGCATCAACCGCCATTCGCGTTCCCCATGTATTCGACCTGTGGCTTCCGCCGCAACATCTGCCCGCGCCCAATCTCGCCAACGAAGACGCCATCGCGAACCTGCACCTGTCCACGAACCGTCACCACGGAAGGTCGTCCCTCGATCTCCATCCCCTCGAAGCCGCTGTAGTCGCAGTTCACGTGATGCGTCGCAGCCGAGATCACGCTGCGCCAGTTGGGGTCGTAGATCACCAGATCCGCATCGCTCCCAACAGCAACCGCACCCTTCTGCGGATACAACCCAAACAGCTTCGCCACCCGCGTGCTCAGCGCATCGACGAACCGATGCAGGCTCAACCCACCGCGCTTCACGCCATAGGTATACATCACGTTCACCCGATCCTCGACGCCAGGAATCCCATTGGGGATCAGCGTGAACGCATCCTTGCCCATCGCCTTCTGCTCGAGGTCGAACGGACAGTGATCGGTCCCAACCGTATCGATCGCGCCCTCCGCAAGCCCATCCCAAAGCGCCGCCTGATTGCCCTTGTCCCGCAGCGGAGGAGACATGACAAACTTCGCCCCTTCCAATCCACCGCGCTCCGCGTACGTCCGATCAAGCACGAAGTGCGGCACAACCGACTCAACCGCTATCTTCACACCGCGTGCCTGGGCCGCCTTCGCCACCTCAAGCGCTCGCTCACACGACAGATGCACCACATAGCCGCTTGCACCCGTAGCCTCGAGGAACGTGGCAAACCGCCCCGTTCCTTCCGCCTCCACTGCATCAGGACGACTCGGCTCATGCCACTCGGGTCCGGTCTTCCCCTGCCCAATCAGCTCCTGCTGCAAACGACTCACCAGCTCCGCGTTCTCGCAGTGTGCCGTGACGATCACACCCAGCTCACGCGCCAGCTTCAGGGTCTGGTACATCTCGCCATCCTCGACCCCGAAGAAGCCCTTGTACGAGAGGAAGATCTTGAACGACGTCGTCCCATCCGCAACAATCTCGCGCAGCTGCGCCTCGGTCCCCTCATCGAAGTGCGTCACAGCCATGTGGAACGCATAGTCGCACGCGCTCATCCCTGCGGCGTTGCTCTTCCACAGCGCATACGCCGTAAGCGCATCTTCCGCGCGCGACGGACAGCACATCTCGATCAGACCCGTTGTTCCACCAATCAGCGCGGCAACACTCGCCGTCGCATACGTATCCTTCGCGAACGTCCCCATGAACGGCAGATGGATGTGTACATGCGGATCGATGAACCCCGGGAAGATCAGCTTTCCCGCCGCATCGATCACCTCGGTCCCGAGCGGCACCTCGAGATCCGTTCCAATCGCGGCAATCGTCTCGCCATCCACATACACATCGGCGAAGTATCGGCTCTCCGCCGTTACGATCTCACCGTTCCTGATCAGCAACCCCATATCGTCTCCATACTTCAATCAGACCAACCGCTCAGCAACTCGCTCCCTGACCCGCGAGCCTACTCCGCTCCTCCCATGTCTCCGGCGCGCGCCCCGTATCGACCTCGACCATCGTGATGCACTCCTCAACCGGACAGACCAGCGAGCACAGGTTACATCCCACGCACTCCGTTTCATCCACACGCGGAATGCGCGCCAGCGGCGTCGCGAACGGTCCATGCTCCACGCCTCGAAACGCACTGGCGATATCGGCCCTGTTCACCGGCGTCACCGCGATCCGACTACGACTCGCCGCCTCAACCGAAGCCGGAGTCCGATGCATCTCAACCGGCCCATCGACAGCTCCACTCACGCGGTCCATATGGATACACTGATGCGCTCCATCCCAGCAAGCCGTGTAGCAGAGGTCGCAGCCGATGCACTTCGCCTCATCGATATGCGCCACGATCTTGTAATTGAGGTCGAGATGTTTCCACTCCGTCACCTTCGCGATACTCAGCCCACGGAACTCCTCGATCGACGCGAATCCCTTCTCCTCCATCCAGTTCGTAAGCCCATCGATCATGTCCTCGACGATGCGGTACCCATAGTGCATCGCCGCCGTACACACCTGCACCGTTCCCGAGCCCAGCAGGATAAACTCCGCCGCATCCTTCCAGCTGCCGATGCCGCCAATACCCGACATCGGCAGCGCCGCATCCGGATCGCTCATCACCTGCTGAATCATGTTCAACGCGATCGGCTTCACCGCAGGCCCACAGTAGCCTCCATGCGACGACTTGCCCGCCACGTAAGGCCGCGGCGTGAACGTATCGAGATCAATGCCCGTAATCGAGTTGATCGTATTGATCGCCGAGAGCGCGTCTGCTCCACCACGCTTCGCCGCCCGCGCCACCACGCGGATATCCGAGATGTTCGGCGTCAGCTTCACGATCACCGGCGTCCGCGCCCGCTCCTTCACCCACGCGGTAATCATCTCCGCGTACTCCGGCACCTGTCCCACAGCCGAGCCCATCCCGCGCTCGCTCATCCCATGCGGACAACCGAAGTTCAGCTCCAGCCCATCCGCGCCCGCGTCCTCAGCCTGCGCCACAACCGTATGCCAGGCCTCGCGGTTCGACTCCACCATCAGCGACGCGATCACCGCATGCTTCGGATAGCGCTTCTTCACCTCCGTGATCTCGCGCAGGTTCACCTCGATTGGCCGGTCGCTGATCAGCTCGATGTTGTTCAGCCCCATCATCCGCTGCCCATTCCAGTCGATCGACGAGTAGCGCGAGGAGACGTTCTGCACCGGCGCACCAATCGTCTTCCACACTGCGCCTCCCCAACCCGCGTCGAAGGCCCGCATCACCTGCTCACCGCAGTTGGTCGGCGGAGCAGACGCAAGCCAGAACGGATTTGGAGATTTGATCCCCGCAAAATCCACCGTCAGATCCGGTCGCTTAGACATGTACGCCCTCCAGCAACTTCGCCATCGCGGCTCCCGCCCGCTTGCCATCCGCGACCGCATCCACAACCTCGCGCCCACCGTTCACACAATCGCCACCAGCAAAGTACTGCGGATTCGTCGTCTGTCCAGTCTCGCGGTCAACCACAACCCGCCCGCGTTCGACCTGCACATCGCGAACGCTCTCCAGCAGCCCCACCAGCGGCGACTGCCCAATCGCAGGAATCACCAGGTCGCATTCGATCCGGAAGCTCGATCCCTCGACCTGATGCAACAGCCCACTCTCATCGATCCGCATCTTGAGACATTCAAGCGCGACGCGACCGTTCTCCGCTGCATGCACTGCAACCGGCTGCACCAGCCAGTCGAAGGCCACGCCTTCCTGCTTGGCATGCTCATACTCAAAGTCGAACGCGGAGATATGCTCCCGCGTCCGCCGGTAGACAATCCTCACCGACCGCGCGCCCAGCCGCACCGCAGCATTCGCTGCGTCGATCGCCGTGTTCCCCGCGCCAACGACAACCACATCGCCGCTCAGACTCGTCGACAGGCCCAGCTTATAGTCCTCAATAAACTTCAACGCATCGACCACCGCTGAATGCTCCGCACCCGGCATCCCGAGCGTGTGCATCGCACCCAGCCCAACGCCAAGAAACAGGAGATCAAACTCCTGCTCCAAGCCAGCGAGCGCATCGGAATCCCCCACATCGACGCCAAAACGAAACTCCACGCCAAGCTCCCGAATCAGCTCAATCTCCCGCAAACTGTCTTCCGTCGACAGCTTGTACTCCGCAACTCCGTACGTATTCAATCCACCCGGCAGTGGCCGCTTGTCGAAGACCGTTACCTGGAACCCACGCTGCCTTAACTCCGCCGCTGCCGCCAGCGAAGCCGGTCCAGCTCCGAGGCAAGCGATCTTCTCCGACCGCTCCTGATCCGTCTTCATCGGTAACCGCCCGCCGCGCGTATGGAACGTATCCATCGCATGCCGCTGCAGCTTGGCAATCTCGATGGGCTGCTTGTTGTACCGATGCATCACGCAGGCGCCTTCGCACAGCACCTCCACGGGACACACCCGCGAGCAGCTGCCCGCCAGCACATTCGCCTCGAGAATACTCAGCGCCGCACCACGCAGGTTCCCGGTGCCAATCTTCTTGATGAACTTCGGCACGTCGATATGCGTTGGACACGCGCTGGTACACGGCGCATCGAAGCAGTTCAAACAGCGATCCGACTCGATCACAGCCGCCTGACGGGAAAACGGCGGATGCAGATCCGGGAAGAGTCGCGCAATCTCAGGATGCCCTTCAAAGGCGATCGGTGCAGCCAATCAATCCTCCAGACCAACGAGACCCCGGAGCAGAGCCTCTTTGTGTAGCAACAGTTTCGCTGTGTTTCTACGAGAGTACACGTCCTCCCGCCTCCTGCGAATATTTGAATCCTCCTCCGTATCCCTTCGTACAAACCCGTCCCACGGAGCCCTATAATCCAGACACACCCGCGCCTTCGATCCACCGCGCAGCTCTCCCAAGTCAGTCTGAGCCTCACTCATGAACGACGACCCTACACTGCCGCTCGAAGTCGACAAGACCCCAGGCTCTGCCCCCACGGCCACGCCCATCTCGCCCGCCGCGAAGACGTGGGGACCGTTCACCCTGCTCGCCCGCGTCGGCCACGGTGGATTTGGCGAAGTCTACCGCGCCTGGGATCCCAATCTCGAGCGCGAAGTCGCCCTTAAACTCCTCCTCCCCACCCCCGCCGCCGACCAGCAAACCGACCGCGAGTATGACGCCATGCTGCGCGAAGCACGCGCGCTAGCCTCGGTCCGCCACACCAATATTGTCCCTATCTACGGCATCGACCGCCACGATGGCCGCGTCGGGTTCTGGACCGACTTCGTCCGCGGCAAGACGCTCGCCACAGTACTCCGCGAGCAGGGTCCTTTCGGCTGCCGGGAGGCTGCGCTGATCGGCCTCGATCTCGCCAAGGCGCTCTCCGCCGTCCATCGCGCCGGAATCCTTCACCGCGACATCAAAGCCGAGAACGTGATGCGCGAAGAAGGCGGCCGCATCCTCCTGATGGACTTCGGTCTCAGTTCCCTGCCGGAGAACACGTCGAACATCGCGGGCACGCCCAACTATATGGCGCCCGAGCTCTTCACCGGCTCTCCCGCCACCATCTGCAGCGACCTCTACGCGCTCGGCATCCTGCTCTTTGCTCTGGTCACCGGCGAGCCACCGGCCCGGCTCTCGGGCCTCTCCACCGACCATGCTTTCGCCGCCATCACCCATCGCAAAACCTTGATGGACCTCCGCCCCGACCTCCCGGAGTCCTTCATCCGCACCGTCAACACCGCGATCGAGCTCAACCCGGCCAAGCGCTTCTCCAGCGCCGGCCAACTCGCCCAGGCCCTTGCCGAGTCCCTTGGCGTTTCATCCCCAACCGAAGGTCAAACCCAAACACTCGCGCCTTCACACACCCGCACCGGACTGCTCAGGCTCGGTGTGATGATCCCGGTAATTCTGCTCGTTCTGCTTGTGCTTGCCGTCAGCTTCGGACTCGTCCCGAAGAACATCTTCCGCTCTACCTTAAGCACCAAAGCAACGCCCGCGGTCTCCATCAGCACAAACGATGTCTATCAGCATGCAGAAGCTCTTCTTCTGCGCTCCTACAAGAGCGCCAATGTCGCTGCGGCGATCCGCGGCTTTCAGCAGGTTATCCAGCAGGATCCAAGCTTCGCCCTCGCCCACGCCAGCCTCGGTCGCGCCTATCTCATCCAATACAGCGATTCGAACGAACCCAAACTCCTGGATCTCGCTCGCACGGAGACCAATCAGGCTCTCAGTCTCGACCCCAACCTGGCACCTGCCTACATCACGCTGGCCCGCATGGCCGCCACACGGGGCGATACAGCGCTTGCCCTGCAGAATGCCGAAAAGGCCGTCTCGCTCGACCCGAGCAATGCCGATGCCTTCGGAACTCTGGCCCGCGTGTATGACTCACAGCACCGTTCCAAGGAAGCCACCGATGCCTTGCAGCAAGCCATCGACCTCGCACCGGACGACTGGCGTTTTCATCTGAGCCTCGGCTCGCTGCTCGATGACTCCGGTCGCGCTGAAGACGCCGCCATTCAGTTTCAAAAAGGAATCGATCTGGCTCCGGACAATGCCATCGCTTACTACGATCTGGCAGTGGTGAATATCGAGCTCGATCACCTCGAAGCGGCCAATGCGAATCTCCAGGCGTCGGAGAAGCTTGAGCCCTCCGCCTATACCTCGACGGAGCTCAGCTACCTTCTGCTGCTTCAGGGAAAATATTCGGAAGCAGCCGCTATGGCCCACACCGCCATCGCACAGGCCCCTCTCAACTATGAAGCATGGGGCACGCTCAGCTCCGCCTACCTGTGGAGTCCCGACCACCATGCCGAAGGACTCCAGGCGGTCAACAAGACGATTGAGATCGCCGAAGCGGAGCGTCTCAAAAGGCCGAAAGACGCGTACCTGTTGTGCAAGCTCTCAACCTACTACGCGGACCTGCACAAGACTGAACGAAGCCTCGTGCTGGTACGCCAGGCGTTGGCCCTCGCTCCAACCGATCTGAGCGTGGCCTACTTTGCCGGATACACCTACGAGATACTGGGCGACCGGGCGACCGCAATGCCGCTCGTTGCCGCATCGATCGCCGCCGGGCTCAACCGTACGGATCTCGAGCACAACCCTCGGCTCGCGGGCCTCCGCAACGACCCCACCTTCAATGCGGTCCTGGACAAAGCGCGATCGCAGCTTGCAGCCGCGAAACAACTGGACACA
>Ga0302314_10000674_pt1 | contig 63166 bp, 49 predicted proteins | sample III_Palsa_N2_3_FD_200533 | JGI IMG/M metagenome (GOLD analysis project Ga0302314, IMG submission 200533) | Peat permafrost microbial communities from Stordalen Mire near Abisko, Sweden - III_Palsa_N2_3 | ecosystem: Environmental > Terrestrial > Soil > Palsa > Peat permafrost | place: Sweden...
ATGGAGAATCTGGCATCGTGGCGGCTGTGTCGGGATCTACGCGTGAGCAGCGGCCGCGACAGGCCATCCTCGGTCAGCTGCCCCGGATCAGCCGCGCCGACGGATCGCCGATCCGGGTCCTGCTCGTCGACGACGAGCCCGCACTGACCAACCTGGTCAAGATGGCACTGCACTACGAAGGCTGGACCGTCGAGGTCGCACACAATGGCCGGGAGGCCGTCAGCAAGTTCGAGGAGGTCGGGCCCGACGTGCTCGTTCTCGACATCATGTTGCCCGACGTCGACGGCCTGCAGATCCTGCAACGGATCCGCGAATCGGAGCCGTACACTCCCACGCTGTTTCTGACAGCGCGAGACTCGGTGATGGACCGGGTCACCGGTCTGACGGCAGGCGCCGACGATTACATGACCAAGCCGTTCAGCTTGGAGGAGTTGGTCGCTCGGTTACGCGGGTTGCTGCGCCGTTCCAACCAGCTCGCCCCGCCGGCTGAAGAGAGTCTGGAGATCGGCGACCTCAAGCTCGACGGCGCCAGCCACGACGTGTTTCGCGCCGGTGAGCCGATTTCGTTGAGCTCGACCGAGTTCGAGCTGCTGCGTTTCCTGATGCGCAACCCGCGCCGGGCGTTGACCCGGACCGAAATCCTGGACCGGGTCTGGAATTACGACTTCGCCGGACGGACAAGCATTGTCGATCTGTACATCTCCTATCTACGAAAGAAAATCGACGCCGGCAGAGAGCCGATGATCCACACTGTGCGAGGCATCGGATACATGCTGCGCCCACCGGCATAGCAGCGAGATGATCGCGACATGAACGGGCCCGGAACCACGTCATGGTGGCGCCGACGCACATTGCGCCGTCAACTCGTCGTCGGTGTCTCGACGATCGTCACGATCGTGGTACTTACGGTCGGCATCGTGTCCATCATGAGCCTGCGCACCTACTTCAACGTGATGAACGACGCCGAAGTCGACGAATCCCTTGACTCCCTTGTGCATTCGTACGCGAGATATCGCCATGGCGAAACCGGCCATCCAGGTGGTGTCGACCACGCGCTGCTCGGGTTCACCGGCCAGAATGCGGGCAATATCATCGCTGTCGTCGACCGCGGCGAGGTGGTCGGGACGGCGGTCTTCTTCGAAGACGATCCTCGACCGGCATCGCCCGACGTCGTCGCCGCGATCAAGTCACAGCCATGGCGCGATGGCGAATTACGCACGGTGAAGCTTGGCGGGCTCGGCTCATTCCGAGTCAGCAGCCAAAGCGCCGGGGCCGATGAGAACCTCGTCGTCGGGGTCCCACTGGACTTGGCCAACAGAACGATCAATCGCCGAATCGTCAGCACCACGGTCCTTTTGGTCGCTGCACTTCTGGTCACGGCTGGGCTCACAGCGTTGCTCGTGGGCTACGCGCTGCGCCCGTTGCGCCGTGTCGCTGCGACCGCCGCCGATGTCGCGAGCACGCCACTCACCGGCGACGATCATCGAATCACCACCAGGGTGCAACCCGATGACACCGACCCGGACACCGAAGTCGGAATCGTCGGCCACACCCTGAATCGACTGCTGGACAACGTCGACAGCGCGCTCGCACACCGTGCCGAATCCGACCGGCGCATGCGACAATTCATCACCGACGCCAGCCACGAACTACGCACCCCGCTGGCAGCGATCCGGGGTTACTCGGAGCTCACCCGGCAGGACAGCGCCGACCTCCCACCTACCACCGAATACGCGTTGGCCCGCATCGAGTCGGAAGCCACCCGGATGACGTCGCTGGTCGACGAACTGCTGTTGCTCTCACGTTTGGGCGAGGGTGAAGATCTACGCACCGAGGACGTCGACTTGGGCGATGTCGTCCTCAACGCCGTCAACGACGCGGCGGTGGCCGCACCCGGCCATCACTGGGTCAAGGATCTGCCCGACGATCCGGTCTGGGTACGCGGCGACCCGGATCGGTTGCACCAGCTCATCAGCAATCTGCTGACCAACGGCTGGCTTCACACGCCGCCCGGGGTGACGGTGACGACGGGAATCACCTGCCATCGCCCAACCGGCGATTCGGCGTTCGCGGAGTTGACGGTGGCCAACGATGGTCCCGATATCGACCCTGATCTGCTTCCGCATCTTTTCGATCGGTTCGTGCGATCGAAGAATGCCCCCCATGACGGATCTGGAAATGGACTGGGCCTGGCTATTGTCGACTCGATCGTCAAAGCGCACCACGGTGCGGTCGGTGCTGAATCCGCTGATGGCCACACGACGTTTCGGGTGCGGCTACCACTCATCGAGTAGGCCACGTCACACTACGCACGAGCAAAACTCCTCGAAACTTTTCCTGCCGCAGAAACCCCGCTCAAGCTGAGCAAATGAGGAATGCGCGAGCAATCGGGTCATATATCGCAAATGCCATCCGCTCGGCGGCCGTAAAGAAAGCGTTAGATATGAGGCGTTCGGTGTAGCGGGCGCATAACTTCTATCCAGACCTCATCGTCGAGGGCTAAATTTCATGCAAGTAGCAGAATTCGATCGCCGATCGACCCGACCGGCCTGTCACGAAGGAGAAGCGATGGCCGTGGTCGGCTACGTCCTGTTGACGGTGGGTGTGTTCGCCGTCCTTGGACTTGCGCAGAAGCTGGTCGAGAAGCTGTGAGCCGCGCTGGGAAGGAGCGGCGCGCATGAGTTACGACAACATCATCGGCCTCGCGTTGGCCGCGATTTTCGCGGTGTACCTCATCGCCGCTTTGTTCTTTCCGGAGAGGTTCTAGGTGAGCACTTCCTTTGTGGGAATCGCGGTGCTGGTGCTCGCCTTGGTAGCGGTGCATGTCCCGCTGGGCGACTACATGTACCGCGTCTACACCTCGCCGCGGGACTGGCGGGTCGAGAAGGTCGTCTACCGCGTCATCGGCGCCGACCCCGAAGCCGAGCAGACCTGGCCCGCCTACGCTCGCAGCCTCCTGGCGTTCTCCGCGGTCAGCGTCTTGTTCCTGTTCTTCTTCGAGCTGCTGCAGGACAAATTGCCCCTGCACCTGCACGATCCGGCGACCAAGATGACGCCGTCGCTGGCATGGAACACCGCGGTCAGCTTCGTGACCAACACCAACTGGCAGGCGTACTCGGGCGAGTCGACGCAGGGCCATCTGGTGCAGATGGCCGGGCTGGGCGTGCAGAACTTCGTCTCCGCCGCGGCGGGCATGGCCGTGGCGGTCGCCCTGGTTCGCGGCTTCGCTCGCACCAAAACCACTGAACTGGGCAACTTCTGGGTCGATCTGGTCCGGGGGACCATGCGCATCCTGCTGCCGATCTCGATCATCGGCGCGCTGGTGCTCATCGCCGGCGGCGCCATCCAGAACTTTCATCTGCACGACCAGGTTGTCACCACGCTGAACGGCATGCAGCAGACCATCACCGGCGGACCGGTCGCCAGCCAGGAAGCCATCAAAGAACTCGGCACCAACGGTGGCGGCTTCTACAACGCCAACTCCGCGCACCCGTTCGAGAATCCGACCAGGCTGACGAACTGGGTCGAGATCTTCCTGCTGCTGGCCATCAGCTTCTCGCTACCGCGCACCTTCGGCCGGATGGTTGAAAACACCAAACAGGGCTACGCGATCGTCGCGGTCATGGGAGCCCTGGCGCTGTCCAGCCTCACGCTCACCGAGCTGTTTCAACTCAGCCACCACGGAACCGTGCCTACAGCAGTAGGCGCAGCCATGGAGGGCGTCGAGCAACGCTTCGGCGTCGCCAATTCCGCGCTCTTCGCCGACGCGACAACGCTCACGTCCACCGGTGCCGTCGATTCGGCACACGATTCGTACACCAGCCTGGCCGGTCTGGTCGAGCTGTTCAACATGCAGATCGGCGAGGTGGCGCCCGGCGGGGTCGGGTCCGGCCTTTACGGCATGCTGATCATGGCGATCATCACGGTGTTCGTCGCCGGGCTGATGGTGGGCCGCACCCCGGAATACCTCGGCAAGAAGATCCGGCCTCGCGAAATGAAGCTTGCGGCAAGCTATTTCCCGGTGACCGAGTTGCTAGTGCTGGTTGGTACCGGCATCGCGATGGGGCTGCCTGGGCCCCGGGCTGGCATGAACAACTCAGGGGCGCACGGCCTCTCGGAAGTCCTCTATGCGTTCACCTCTGCCTCCAACAACAACGGCTCGGCCTTCGCCGGCTTGTCGGTCAACACCACGTGGTACAACACCGCGCTGGGTCTGGAGATGGTCTTCGCCAGGTTCCTGCCGATGATTCTGGTGCTGGCGCTAGCGGGATCCCTTGCTCGCCAAGGCCATACGCCCGAGTCACCGGGCACCCTACCCACCCACCGGCCGCAGTTCGTCGGTCTCGTAGCGGCGGTGACGGTAGTGCTGTGCGCGCTGACCTTCCTGCCCGCTTTAGCGCTCGGACCCCTGGCTGAAGGAATCCACTGATGGCAACGACGACTGCGCCCAAGGCGCAACCCACCCGGCCGCAGCGCCAACAGCCCGGTAGCCACGCCCATGCCAGACGAATCCAGGGCGGGCTCATCGACCCGGCAATGCTTGCCAGGTCGCTGCCCGACGCGGTGCGCAAGTTCGACCCGCGCACATTGTGGCGCAACCCGGTGATGTTCATCGTCGAAATCGGTGCACTCTGGTCGACCGTGCTGACGGTCCGGGACTCGTCGTGGTTCGGCTGGCTGATCGTGTTCTGGCTGTGGCTGACGGTACTTTTCGGCAACCTCGCGGAAGCGGTCGCCGAAGGACGGGGCAAAGCCCAGGCCGACACCTTGCGCAAAACGAAGGCAGACACCATCGCCCGCCGGTTACGCGGCTGGTCGCCGGAGAACCCCGGCACTGAGGAAGATGTCCGCGCGCCCGAATTGCAAAAGGGCGACATCGTCATCGTCCAGACCGGCGAGACCATCCCGGGCGACGGCGACATCGTGGAAGGCATTGCGTCGGTCAATGAATCGGCCATCACCGGCGAGTCGGCACCGGTGATCCGGGAGTCCGGTGGCGACCGCTCCGCGGTCACCGGCGGCACCACCGTGCTCTCCGACCGCATCGTGGTCAGGATTACCCAGGAACCCGGCAAGAGTTTCATCGACCGGATGATCGCTCTTGTCGAGGGCGCCAACCGGCAGAAGACGCCGAACGAGATCGCGCTCAACATCTTGCTGGCGGCGCTGACCATCATCTTCCTGTTCGCTGTGGTTACGCTGCAACCGCTGGCGATCTACTCCAAATTCGCCAACCCGGGCGTGCCCGACACCGCCGCCCTCACCGGCAACGGCGTTGCCGGGATCGTCTTGGTGGCATTGCTGGTGTGCCTGATCCCCACCACGATCGGGGCGTTGCTGTCCGCGATCGGCATCGCCGGCATCGACCGACTGATCCAACGCAACGTGCTGGCCATGTCGGGCCGCGCGGTCGAGGCCGCGGGGGACGTCGACACGCTACTGCTGGACAAGACCGGCACCATCACCTTGGGAAACCGGGAAGCATCGGAATTCATCCCGGTTTCCGGAGTTACCCCCGAGGACTTGGCGGACGCCGCTCAGCTGTCCAGCCTGGCCGACGAGACCCCGGAAGGCCGCTCGATCGTGGTCTACGCCAAACAGGCCCACGGCCTGCGGGAGCGCTCCCCCGACGAACTCCACAACGCCCAGTGGGTCGAGTTCACCGCGACGACCAGGATGTCGGGCGTCGATCTGCAAGGACGCCAACTTCGCAAGGGCGCAGCGACCTCCGTTGTCAACTGGATCCGCGAGCAGGGCGGCATCATCCCCGACGGTCTCGGCGATGTCGTCGACGGTATTTCCGCCTCCGGTGGCACTCCGCTGGTGGTTGGCGTCGTGACGAGCGGGGCCAACGGTTCGAGCGCCGACGTGCTCGGGGTGATTCACCTCAAAGACATCGTCAAACACGGCATGCGCTCCCGGTTCGACGAGATGCGCAAGATGGGCATCCGGACGGTGATGATCACCGGCGACAACCCGTTGACCGCCAAGGCGATTGCCGATGAGGCCGGGGTCGACGACTTCCTCGCCGAAGCCACTCCCGAAGACAAGCTTGCGCTGATCAAGCGAGAGCAGGAGGGCGGCCGACTTGTCGCAATGACCGGTGACGGAACCAATGACGCGCCGGCGTTGGCGCAAGCCGACGTCGGGGTGGCGATGAACAGCGGGACCAGTGCGGCCAAAGAGGCCGGCAACATGGTCGACTTGGACTCCGACCCCACCAAGCTCATCGAGATCGTCGAAATCGGCAAGCAGTTGTTGATCACGCGCGGCGCGTTGAGCACCTTCTCGATCGCCAACGACATCGCCAAGTATTTCGCGATCATCCCGGCGATGTTCGTCGGGCTGTTCCCCGGCCTGGATCTGCTCAACGTGATGAGACTGCACAGTCCACTGTCGGCGATCCTGTCTGCGGTGATCTTCAACGCGATCATCATCGTCGCGCTGATCCCGTTGGCGCTTCGTGGCGTTCAGTACACGCCGAGTAGCGCATCAAAGCTGTTGAGCCGCAACCTGTACATCTACGGCCTGGGCGGCGTCGTCGCCCCGTTCATCGGCATCAAATTGATCGACCTGGTCGTCCAATTCATCCCGGGGATGGGCTGATATGCACCTCTCGAATGTGGTCCGGCAACACTGGGCGGCGCTGCGCGCGCTGCTTGCGCTGACGGTGATCACCGGATTCATCTACCCGCTGCTCGTCTGGGGAATCGCGCTACTTCCCGGTCTGCACGCCAAGGCGCAGGGTTCGATCCTCAGTGCTTCGGGAAAACCAGTCGGCAGCAAGCTGATTGGGCAGCTGTTCACCGATAAAGACGGGAACCCGCTTCGCCAGTATCTCCAGAGCAGGCCGTCGGCGGCGGGGGCCGGCTACGACCCCACCGCATCGGGCGCCACCAACCTGGGCCCAGAGAGCATCGTCGACACACCAGCCGATCCGACCAAGCTGGTTCCCGGCACCGATCCGTCCACCGCCGGCTTCAAGCCCAGCCTGCTGACGCAGGTCTGCTCGCGCAGCATCGCGATCGGCAAACTCGAGAACGTCGACGGGTCACGTCCGTTCTGCACCGGTGACGGGACCGGCGCGGTGCTGTCGGTGATCGGGCCGCGAAATCGATCCGGCAACGTGACGCACCCGACGCAGGTCGTGAGCGTCAACCAGCCCTGCGCCAAACCCGGGAGCACACCGGCCGCAGTGTTTCAGCAAATCTTCGAAGGCGTCCGGGTGACGTGCGCCCAGTACGGCCAGGACTACTCGATCGGCCAGATCGTCCCGATTCGCGGCTCGGCACCCGATCAGTCAAGCGTGCCCGCCGACGCGGTCACCGCCAGCGGCAGCGGACTGGATCCCGACATCTCACCGGCCTATGCCGAGATCCAGGTGGCCCGCGTGGCCAGCGCTCGCGGGATCAGCGTCGGCCAGGTGCGCGACGCGGTGCGTCACAACCAGCACGGCCGCCTCTTTGGCTTCGTCGGCGAGCCGGTGGTCAACGTGCTGGCAGTCAACATGGAGTTGGACCGTAATTTCCCGGTGAAGTCGTGACCTTTCCGGTGGATGATGTCGAGGTGACCTCCAGTAACGAGCCGGCCGCCTCACCACCGGCGAACCCCGACAAGGCGGTCCCGGCCGAAAGAAACTATCGCGACGACCCGTACGGCTACAGTCCGAAAACCCAGCGACGCGGCGAGTTGCGCATCTACCTCGGCGCCGCGCCAGGTGTCGGCAAAACCTGCGCCATGCTCGGCGAGGCGCATCGCAGGCTGGAGCGTGGCACCGACGTCGTCGCGGCGGTGGTGGAAAGCCACGGCCGCAAGAAGGTCGGCGAGCTCATCAAGGGCATCGAAGTCATTCCGCCGCACCACATCTCCTACCGCGGAGCCACGTTCCCCGAGCTTGACATCGAGGCGGTGATAGCGCGGAAGCCGGAAGTGGCGCTGGTCGACGAGTACGCGCACAGCAACATCCCCGGCAGCATCAACGACAAGCGGTGGCAGGACATCGAAGCGCTGCTCAACGCCGGGATCACCGTGATCTCGACACTGAACATCCAGCACCTGGAAAGCCTCAACGATGTCGTCGCCCAGATCACCGGTGTCGAACAGCGCGAGACCGTACCCGATGAAATCGTCCGCAAAGCGGCACAGATCGAGTTGGTGGACATCACACCGGAAGCGTTGCGGCGCAGGCTCGCTCACGGCAACGTCTATCCGTCGGAGCGCGTCGACGCGGCGCTGACCAACTACTTTCGCACCGGCAACCTCACCGCACTGCGTGAGATCGCGCTGCTCTGGCTTGCCGATCAGGTCGACGCCGCGCTGGCGAAGTACCGCGCCGACAAGAAGATCACCGACACCTGGGAGGCGCGCGAAAGAGTGGTCGTCGCGGTCACCGGCGGCGCCGAATCCGAAACGTTGGTACGCCGAGCATCTCGCATCGCGTCGAAGTCCAGCGCGCAGCTCATGGTGGTGCACGTCGTGCGGGGCGACGGGCTGTCGGGTGTGTCGCCACGCGAAATGGGTAACGTCCGTGAACTCGCCGCCAGCCTGGGCGCCACTGTCCACACCGTGGTCGGCGACAACGTGTCGAGCGCACTGCTCGACTTCGCGCGCGAAACCAACGCAACCCAGTTGGTGCTCGGCACCTCACGGCGGTCGCGGTGGGCGAGCATTTTCAGCGAGGGAATCGGCGCGGCAACGATCAACAACTCGGGCAAGATCGACGTCCACATGGTCAGCCACGAGCAGGCCAACCGCGGCTTGCCGTTCTCGTCGATCTCGCCGCGTGCCCGTCAGATCGTGTCCTGGATGGCCGCTCTCACGTTGCCGTGGGCGATCCTGGCGATCACGTTGCGCTGGCTGGACCCGACGCTCGACGTCGGCGGCAAGACCGCCATCTTCTTCGCCGGGGTGATCGCCGTCGCATTGTTCGGCGGTGTGGCTCCCGCTGTGCTGTCGGGGCTGATATCCGGCGCGCTGTTGGTGTATTTCCATACCGAGCCACGGAATTCGTTTGCCGTCGCCAGCCTGAGCAACGCGCTGACCATCGTGATCCTGCTCGGTGTCGCGATGGCGATCGCCGTTCTGGTGGATGCGGCGGCCAGCCGTGCCCGCGAGGCCAGGCGGACAAGCCAGGAGGCCGAACTACTTTCGCTGTTCGCCTCGTCGGTGCTGCGCGGCGCCGATCTCAACACACTCCTGGAGCGGGTGCGGGAGGCCTACTCCCAGCGCGCGGTGTGTCTGGTGCGTGACGTCGACGGTCACCCGGAGCCGGTCGCGGGAGTGGGCGTAAACCCTTGCACGAAAGTCGATTCCGCGGATACCGCCGTGCGAGTCGGCGACGACGAATTCTGGTTGCTGATGTCCGGGCGTGGCCTGACCGGCCGCGACCGCAGGGTGCTGTCCGTCGTCGCGACGCAGGCCGCCGGTCTGGTCAAACGCGGCGAGCTCGCCGAAGAGGCCAGCAAGGTGCAGTCGCTCGCCGAGGCCGACGAGTTGCGACGTCTGCTGCTTTCGGCGCTCGGCCACGATCTGCGGACCCCGTTGACTGCCGCCAAGGCAGCGGTGTCCAGCTTGCGTGCCGAAGATGTGTGGTTCTCGCCGGAAGACACCAGCGAATTGCTTGCCACCGTTGAAGAGTCGGTCGATCAGCTCACCTCGTTGGTGGCCAACCTGCTGGACTCGTCCCGGTTGGCCGCGGGCGTGGTCAAGCCCGAGCTGACCGAGGTGTATCTCGAAGAAGTCGTGCAGCGCGCGATCGTCAGCATCGGCGGACGCAGCACGATGTTGGGCCGGGGCAGCCTGGACCAGGTCAAGGTGGAGGTCGACGGAACCACCGCGATGGGCGACGCCGGCCTGCTGGAACGGGTGATCTCCAACGTCATCGACAATGCGCTGCACTACGCGCCGCGTAGCGTGGTACGGGTCAACGCCGGTCAGGTCGGAGACCGGGTGCTGATCAGCGTCGTCGACGAAGGACCGGGAGTCTCCAAAGGTGCCGCGGAGCAGATGTTCCAACCGTTCCAGCGGCTCGGTGATTTTGACACCACGACCGGCCTGGGACTTGGCCTGTCGGTAGCCAAGGGGTTCGTCGAGGCAATGGAAGGAACCGTCACGGCAAGCGATACCCCCGGCGGCGGGCTGACCATTCTGGTCGACCTGGCGGCGCCGGAGCAGGAACGGCAACGATGACCCGCGCTGACGACGATGCAGAGCGAAGCGATGAAGAGGAGTGGCGCCGATGACTAGGGTCATGGTCGTCGACGACGACCCCCAGTTGCTGCGGGCGCTACGCATCAACTTGTCGGTGCGAGGCTACGAGGTGATCACCGCCGCCACCGGGTCTCGCGCACTGGCGGCCGCCGCCGAGCACCCACCCCACGCGGTGATCTTGGACCTGGGCATGCCCGATATACCCGGTATCGATGTGCTGGCCGGGTTGCGCGGCTGGCTGACGGCTCCGGTGATCGTGCTGTCGGCTCGCACCGATTCATTCGACAAGGTCGGTGCACTCGACGCGGGTGCGGACGACTACATGACGAAGCCGTTCGGCATGGACGAGCTTCTGGCGAGGTTGCGTGCCGCGGTGCGACGGGCCGCGGTGGCAACCGGCGCGGACAACCCCGTAGTGGAGACCAAGTCGTTCCTGGTCGATCTCGCGGCGAAAAGGGTGATCAAGAACGGCAAAGAGGTTCATCTGACCCCCACCGAGTGGGGGATGCTGGAGATGCTGGTGCGCAATCGCGGCAAGCTGGTCAGTCGCGAAGAGTTGCTCCGGGAGGTCTGGGGACCGAAGTACGAGAAGGAAACCCATTATCTGCGCGTCTTTCTCGCGCAGTTGCGACGCAAGCTCGAAGACGATCCCTCGCATCCCCACCACCTTCTGACCGAGACGGGCATGGGTTATCGCTTCGAGAAATGACCGCTCTCGCCGGGTTGTGCGGCCAACGCAAACCCGATGCGCGAGAACAGCTCTCAGCATTCGTGGTTGCGCCCGAATCTCGGATGACAACGGTGACGTAACGAGTAGCTCTCCGTGCCAGCAAAATTAAGCGTAGCGACTGAATACGCTAAAGCCGTGGTGTAACCTTTAGCACTAACGGCATCGGCAAAGCGGGTGCCTACCCGCGCGGAGTCTCCGACTCGACCGCGAGCAGGTAACCCGAGTGGCGGACGAGAGAATGCAGCATCACATCATTGTCAGCGGTGAGGATGCGCTGGCCACGACAATCATCGAGGAACTGAAAAGCGCGGGCGCGAGCGTTGTCAAACTGGGCAGCGACGAGTTCACCGGTGTAGCGCGCGAGCTCGGCCGTGCCGAGATCTCCAAAGCCCAAGCTGTCATCTGCGCCGGGGACGACGATGCCGCAAATCTCGAAATCGCTTTGCTGGCAAGGAGAGCCAACCGGACTGTGCGCGTCGTCGCGCGAATCTCGAACGACGTGCTGCGGTTGGCGGTGGCCGACGACAATGGTCCCGGCGCGATACTCGATGTCGCCGAATTAACCGCCCCGTCGGTCGTCGAAGCATGTCTGGCGCAGCCGACGCACCCATTCGAGGCGGCCGGTATCCAATTCGTTGTCGCGGGTACCGAGGCACCGCGCGACGCGACGCTCCGCGAGATCTTCGGCGAACTCACCCCTGTCGCGGTGATTCATGGAGACAACTCGTCGTCGCCGGGCGAGATAGACGTCTGTCCCAACCGGGAGCAGCAGGTCCTCGGCGGGGATCGCGCCGTGCTGATCGGCACCGTCGAGGAATCGTCTCAGCACGGGATCAAGGTCCGGCGGTCCAGGGGAAGGCGGGCACGTCGGGCCAGGTTCCGGCGGGTCCTTGACGCTGTGCGCACCGTCGTCAACGATTTCAACCCGGCGTTCTATCCGGCGTTAGCGGCCGCCGTGACACTCATCGCCATCTCAATGCTGCTACTGCACTACAACTACCGACACCCGCGAATGACGTGGATCGACGCGCTGTACTTCACCATCGAGACGATCACGACGACGGGTTACGGGGACTTCAGCTTCGCCCACCAGGAGACCTGGCTACGTCTGTTCGCCGCCGGACTGATGTTCGGCGGGGCGACCACCATCGCTTTGCTGGTCGCATTCATCGCCGACGTGTTGTTGTCGCGCCGCTTCGTGTTCGCGGCCGCCCGCCCGCGGGTGCGCCATCTGCGCAACCACGTCGTCGTCGTCGGGCTGAGCGCACTCGGGATGCGCGTGGTCATCGATCTGGTCGCGGCCGGATATGACGTCGCGGTCATCGAGATCAACGAAGACAACCGGTTCCTCTCTGCGGCAGCAGAACTCGACGTGCCGGTGATCTTCGGTGATGCGACGCTGTTGCAGACGCTGGAGTCGGCGCGGGTCGACCGCGCCCGCGCCGTCGCGGTGCTGACCCGTGACGACATGATCAACATCGAGACGGGGATCGTGGTGGCCGAGCTGCTCGGACCGCGGGTGATGCCCAAGGTCAATCGCCGCGCCGATGTTTCGCTGGTGCTGCGGGTGTACGACCGGGCGCTGGGCTTCGCGGTCGCGCAGCGGTTCGGCTTCGAGAACGTCCGCTCTACTGTCGCACTCGCCGCGCCCTGGTTCGTCGGGGCCGCGATGGGCTTGGAGGTGCTCGGCACTTTCTCGATCCGGCAGACCTCCTTCATGGTCGGTGCGATGTGCGTCGCCGAGGGCAGCGAGCTCGACGGGCAGAAATTGGTCGACATCGAGAGCACCACCCGAGTCATCGCCGTCAACCGGCCGGACGCAGAGATCCAGCTACATCCCCAACGCGATGCGCGGCTGTGCGCCCGCGACACCGTGTACCTCGTGGGTCCGCACCGCGAGCTGCTGGACATGCTGCGAAGGGGCTTGCCACCGAAGGGATCCGAGGAGCGACCGTCCGACGGACAACAAGCCGACGTCGAGCAGGGGATGAAGGCGCGCTAACCGGCGCGATCATCGTCCGTGTCCACAGCAACCCCACAGGAGCCGTCGATAAAATCGCCCGACTGACACGACGAAAGGCGGAGCGGCGATCCAATCGAATTCTGACCCACGCAGGCGCTCCGCATATCGCCCAACCTGAGAAATCCGGGTGACAAGCCTGAGAAATCAGCGTGAGTGCGCGTGAAATTGCTGTTTAGGGCACGTTATAAATTTGTATGCCCCCCGTTAATCGCTCATAATGGTGTCGCTCACCAGCGGAGACGGTCTGTTGGTAAGTGATCTGAAACACAATTGCCGAAAAAGAATTCAGGTGGCCGACCCAACCATTTCGGAGGGGATCGCGATGCTTTCGGGGGATAGTGAGCCCGCCTGTCGGCGGCGCCGTTCGTCGATTTGGCCGCGGATGATCAGCGCGTTGAGCGGCCGCGATGCCACCGGCCCGATGCGTGGACCAATTCTGGTCTGCTCGTACGACGCGCCGCACCGGCAAGCGACATCCGCCGTAGCGCATGCCACCATTCAGCCCATAGCCCATCGCGTGACCACAACTGGGCGTGAGCCATTCCCGGCCATCACGCAGATCCGTGTCGGGGCAAAAGGCACCCTCGGCCGGCCCAGTCCGATCGCGGTGAACTCGGGGGTTGCATAGCGATGGACTACGGGGCCATGCCGCCAGAGGTCAACTCCAGCCGAATGTATGCCGGTCCCGGGTCGGGACCGATGGTCGCCGCCGCCGAAGCCTGGCAAAGTTTGGCCGCCGAATTGCACTCGGCGGCCAACTCGTATCAATCGGTGGTTTCCGGACTGACGACCGGGTCGTGGTCGGGGCCGGCATCGGCGTCGATGGCCGCCGCGGCCTCGTCCTACGCCGCGTGGCTCACCGCCACCGCCACCCAGGCCGAGCAATCGGCAGCGCAGGCAAAAGCCGCCGTCGCTGCCTACCAGTCAGCGTTCACCTCGACGGTGCCGCCGCAGATGGTCGCCACTAACCGCGCTTTGCTGACGACGCTGGTGGCGACCGACTTGTTCGGTCGCAACACCCAGAAAATCGCGGTCAACGAGGCGCAATACGCCGAGATGTGGGCTCAGGACGCCGCTGCGATGTACGGCTATGCGGCTTCGTCAGCGGGCGCGACCTCGTTGACGCCGTTCACTCCGCCCCAGCAGAACACCAACCCCGGCGGTGAGTCCGGACAGGCGGCCGCGGTCAGCGACGCCACCGGCACGTCGGCGGGCAACGTCCAGAGCACCGTGTCGTCGATCCAGCAAGCCTTCTCCTCGGTGCCCAACACCCTGCAAAGTCTGTCCACAGCGGCGCCGGCGGCCGCGACCACCGCAGCCGCCGGAGATCCGCTGGGCACGTTGAGCGACCTGATCAGCATTTTCCTCGACGCCCCGTCTGCCATCGCCACCTTCCTCGCCGACATACCGTTCGGCGTGATAGGCGTGACAGCGCTGCCACTGGACATCATCGGCGCCGGAACCGGTCTGCACACCGACAAGATCGTCGCCGGCTGGGCAGGACAAGAGGCCTGGCCAGGAACTGGAGACCAGCCTCCGACCGTCTTCCCGGCGAAGATCACCGGCCCGATCGAGCCAGGGGCGACGGCGGCGCTGTCAGCGAATCTGGGCGAGGCCAACACGGTCGGGGCGTTGTCGGTGCCTCCGACGTGGACCATCGCCACGCCTGCCGTCCGCCCGGTCGCGATGACGTTGCCCGCGCTGTCCGACAACGGCGCAGCGCCCGCGGTGGCCGCCGCGGAGGTCGGCGAGGCCGGTTCGAGCGGCGTCTTCGCCGAGATGGCAGTGGCGAGCATGGCCGGACGGGCCATCGGCGGCCAGCTGAGCACCGGCGGCGGCAAAGGCGGCACAGGCACGCGATCCGCGGCTCGCCCTGCAGGCACCGGGCGCGCCGGAACTCCCGCCGCGGCCGACATCGAGGACGATGCCGCGCCAACCAAGCCTCGCGCCGTGGTGACCGGGGTGGCGGCCGAGCTCCGCGAGTTCGCGAAGCTTCGCGACGAGGGGATCCTGACCGACGAGGAATACACCGAACAGAAAAACCGCCTGCTCGGGCGCTGACCACACACCGCCTTCACCGGGCGCGCCGGTTATCTGCAAAGGGATATGCAGCAATGGATTTCGGTCTTTATCCACCGGAGATCAACTCTGGTCGGATGTACGCCGGACCCGGATCGGGGCCGATGCTGGCCGCTGCACAAGCATGGGACGCACTCGCCGACGAGCTGTACACCACGGCCGGGTCGTATCAGTCGGTCACATCGGATCTGACCAGTGGGCCGTGGTCGGGGCCGTCGTCGGCATCGATGTCGACGGCGGCCGCGACCTACGTGACGTGGCTCAGCGCCACTGCCGCCCAAGCCGAGCACACCGCAGCCCAAGCCAAGGCCGCGGCTGCCGGCTACGAGGTCGCCTTCGCGTCGACGGTGCCGCCGCCGGTGATCGCCGCGAATCGCAGCCTGCTGATGACGCTGGTGGCGACGAACTTCTTCGGCCAGAACACCGCGGCGATCGCGGCCACCGAAGCCCAGTACGCCCAGATGTGGGCGCAGGACGCCGTAGCGATGTACGTCTACGCGGGTTCGTCCGCATCGGCGAGTGTGTTGACACCATTCACCTCCCCGGACCAAAACACCGATCCGGGCGGCACGGCCGGTCAAGCCGCCGCCGCCAGCCAGGCCGGCGCCACCTCCGCGGGCGACGTGCAGGGCGCCGTATCGGCTGCGTCGCAGGCGGTATCGGGCGCAACGACGTCGGCCGCTACTGACCCGCTGCAGACGCTCAGCAACCTGATCACGGTCTTCCTCAGCGCGCCAACCGATCTGGCCACCCTCTTCGTGATCATCCCGATGGATACCCTGTCAGGGCCGGTGGACATTATCCCCGCCTATATCGGCACCGTCGTCGGTACGCGCACGGACGACACCATCAGCGGTTGGGCAGGGGAGGACGACTGGCCGGGGACCGGCGTCACACCCGTCGAGGAGTTCCCCGCGATCATCACCAATCCCGGCGCGCTCGCGTCGGTGGCACAGAGCACGTCGGCAGGCCTGGGCCAGGCCAATACCATCGGCGCACTGTCAGTGCCGTCCAACTGGACCGTCGCCGCACCGGAGATACGTTCTGTGGCAAAGGTTTCCCCCATCGCCAACGGCGGTGCCGGTGCCGGTGCGGCGGCGCCGCTGGAGCCGGGCTCGACGAACATGTTCAACCAGATGGGGCTGGGCGGTATGGCCGGCCAAGCCACGGGAGGCAATTCAACCCCCGCCGCCGGAGAAAGCGGCAAGGCCGTGACGCACACGCGCCTGACCAATCGCGTTGTCGGAGAACGCAGTACCGGTGCGGCCAACGACGACGTCGAGGCATCACCGGCACCCCGGACGGTCATCACCGGTGTGGCGGCCGCGATCCGCGACATCGCCAAGCAGCGCGACCTGGGACAACTGACCGAGCAGGAATACCACGAGCAGAAGAAGCGCCTGCTCGAGATCTCCGCCGGGCACCGCCCGTCGGGTTAGTCGTCGGCGATCGAGAGCGCGATACCATCCAGGATATCGTGCTCGCTCACGGTCAGCGTGTCGATCCCGGCGCGGTCGCGCAGCTCACACGCCAGTTCCTCGATCACGATGGCGCCGCCTGCGATCACGTCCACCCGCCCCTCGTGCATCGGCCCCAGCGCGGCCCGCTGCGCTCGAGTCATCCCGATCAGACCGTCACAGACCTGCAGCAGCCGGTCGCTGCCGACGCGGGAAAGATGAATGGCCGCAGAGTCATACGTCGTCATGTCCTGCGCGAGCGCCGCGACCGTCGTCATCGTGCCGGCCACCCCGACCCAGGTACGGGCCTGTTCCACCGGGACGACCCGCAACGCCTCGCCGAGCCTTTCACGGACCACCTCGCGGGCCGCAGTCACCTCGGCAGCCGTCGGTGGATCCGAGTGCAGGCAGCGCTCGGTGAGTCGCACGCAGCCGATGTCCGCCGAGAAGCTCGCCGTGACGGTGTCGGTGCCGAGCACGACCTCGGTCGATCCGCCGCCCAGGTCGACGATGACGAAAGGTCCAGCGGCGGTATCCAATTCATTGACCGCTCCACGGAAAGACAGCTCGGCCTCTTCGATGCCGGTGATCACCTCGGCGACCGAACCGTCGACCACGTCGCCGAGCACGTCGGCCGTCATGGCGAAGAATACCTCGCGATTGGCGGCATCCCGGGTCGCCGAGGTCGCGACCATGCGGATCCGGTCGACGCCGTGGGAGAGGCACAGAGCAGCATAGTCCACCAGCGCTACCCGGGTGCGCTGCAACGCCTCCGGCGCGAACTGGCCAGTCGCGTCGACGCCCTGACCCAGTCGCACGATGCGCATCTCGCGATGCGCGTCGTGCAGCTGCCCCTCGATAGCGTCGGCGATCAACAGCCGAATCGAGTTGGTACCACAATCAATTGCCGCGACGCGACTCATAACCACTCCCCCGGCGTCAGGATCCCGGCCATCGAGGGCTCGGCGGCCAGTACCGCCAGCGCCTCGTCACCGAACGGATTGGTGCCCCACCCCGCGGCCAACGAATGCGCGATGACCACATGCAGACATTTGACCCGATCGGGCATACCGCCCGCTGAGACGGTCGTGCCGAGCGGTTCGATCGCATCCCGCGCGGCCAGATACGACTCGTGGGCCCGCCGATATGCCGCAGCCAGTTCGGGCTCGTGCTCCAGTCGCTCGGTCATCCCCCGCATCATGCCGGTCGACTCCAGCCTGCTCGCCGCGGCGGTCAGCGCTGGATGCGTCAGGTAGTACAGCGTCGGAAACGGTGTGCCGTCAGGCAGTTTCGGCGCCGTCTGCACCACGCCGGGCTCCCCGTTGGGACACCGGTACGCGACATTAAGCACTCCTCGCGGCTCGCGGCCGAGCTGACGGGCCACCGCATCGAGGTCAGCGCGATCAACCACCGTGCGGTGGCGGATTCGGCGGCGCGGGCGCCGGCGATGGTGGTGGCGCTGCGGGTGTCGGCGCTGCGTGCGGGTTGTCGGCAATGGTGTGCCACAGCGAGGTGTACCAGGGGTCGTTGTTGGTCGCCGCTGTCGGTGTCGACCCCGGCTCGGCGGGCAGCGCCGCGTTCGGCGGGAGCTGCACCTGATACGGGATCTCCCCCGGCATCACGAACCCGAGGCGCTCGCGGGCTTGCGCCGCAACGTAAGCGGGATCGGCGAGCTTGTCCTTCTGCTGTTCGAGGTCGGCGATCTGACCGCGCAACGAGGCTTCGGAGGCGGCCAACTGCTTCATCTCGGTCCGTTGCGCGAAGTAGGTACGGACCGGGCCCGCGATCGTCAGCGTCAACACACACACGACGGCCGCCAGGATCGCCGCCCGCCGAGCGGTCAGGCCGAGTCGCTGATCGGATCGCTCCTCAGCGGATTCGGCGATCGCCCGTTGGATCGGCTCGATGACTTCGGGCATGGCGCGCGCCGCACTGGGTGCGCGGCGACCCGCTGTCGACTTGCGCGGCCGGCCGGCTACCGAGTCGCCGCCCCGACCCGGCCGCGAGGCCGGTGAGCGCCGCTTCGGTTCTGGCCGTTTCGATTCGGGCATCGGGGCTACGACTCTCCGGGACTCTCGGGGACCTCTCCGGCTTACGGCGTGTAACGGGGAAACGCCAGATCGCCGGCGTAGCGGGCCGCGTCGCCGAGGGCTTCTTCGATCCGAAGTAGCTGGTTGTACTTCGCGACGCGCTCGCTGCGCGCGGGTGCGCCGGTCTTGATCTGCCCACTGCCCACCGCGACCGCCAGATCGGCGATCGTGGTGTCCTCGGTCTCGCCGCTGCGGTGGCTCATCATGGTCCGGTATCCGCTGTGGTGCGCCAGCGCGACCGCGTCGAGCGTCTCGGTCAACGTCCCGATCTGGTTGACCTTGACCAGCAACGCATTTGCCGCACCCTTGTCGATGCCTTCTTCCAGCCGTTCGGGGTTGGTGACGAACAGGTCGTCACCGACGATCTGCACCCGGTCGCCGATGGCGGTCGTCAGGGAGACCCAGCCGTCCCAATCATCCTCGGCCAGAGGGTCTTCGATGGACACCAGCGGGTAGGAGTCGATCAGCTCAGCGTAGAACTGCGTCATCTCATCGGAGCTGCGGTTCTGCTTTTCGAACGCGTAACCGGTTCCGTCGGTGTAGAACTCGGTAGCCGCGGCGTCGAGCGCCAGCGCGACGTCGGCACCAAGCTTGAAACCCGCCGACTCGATGGCCTGGCTGATCACATCCAGCGCGGCCTTGGTTCCCGGCACGTCGGGGGCGAATCCACCTTCGTCGCCCAGGCCGGTGGAAAGCCCCTGCTTCTTCAACGCCGATTTGAGGGCGTGGTAGACCTCGGTACCCCAGCGCAGCGCCTCATAGAAGTTGGGCGCCCCGATCGGGGCCACCATGAACTCTTGGATGTCGACGCCGGTGTCGGCGTGTGCCCCGCCGTTGAGAATATTCATCATCGGCACCGGCAGGATGTGCGCGTTGGGTCCGCCCAGGTACCGAAACAGCGGCAGCTCGGCCGAATCGGCGGCCGCTTTCGCCACCGCCAGCGAGACCCCGAGGATGGCGTTGGCGCCCAACCGCGACTTGTCCGGGGTGCCGTCTAGGTCCAGCAGGGCCTGGTCGACGAGTCGCTGATCGTCGGCGTTGAGCCCGATCACGGCCGGCGCGATTTCGTCGAGGACGGCCTGCACGGCTTTCTTGACGCCCTTGCCGCCGTACCGATCGCCGCCGTCGCGCAACTCGACGGCCTCGTGCTCGCCCGTCGACGCGCCGGAGGGCACCGCGGCCCGAGCGAATGTCCCGTCGATCAGGGCCACCTCTACCTCGACCGTGGGGTTGCCGCGCGAATCGAGAATCTCGCGGGCTCCGACCTGCTCGATAATCGGCACTGGTTCTCCTAGCGTCGTCCGTAACTGCAACCAGTAGCCTAAGGCCTGAGCGTCAGAGGGGGTGCCCCGCCGCGTAGGCGGTGGCCCAGTCGCGGACGGCGCGGGCATATTCATCGGAGTCGTTGTACGCCCACAGCGCAGTGATCCAGCCCCGCGGTGTGGCGAGGTCCTTGCCGCGCCAGCACAGATATCCCGCGGCCGACAACGCGGCATCGTCGATGTTGTCCACGCTGGCGGTGTTGTCGTTGTTGGCGTCGACCCCGTATTCCCGCCAGGTCTCCGGAATGAATTGCATCGGGCCCATTGCCCGGACGGTGTTCGACTCACTGCTGCCCATGGCGCCCGGGTCGCTGTCGATGATCCGCATGGTGCCGTTGGTCCCGTCCAGCACCACGCCCCTGATCGGGGGACTCACATCCCCGTTGGGAGACAAGGTCGCATGGTGGTAGGTGCCGTGATGGCTTTCGACCTGGCCGATGCCGGCCAGTGTCGTCCACGCGATGTGGCAGCCAGGGTTCTCGACCTCGGCGACCCGCGCGGCGTAGCCGTAGGCCTCGAGCGCGGTCACCGGCATTTTCATGGCGGGGGCATGCGCGGCCGCCCACGCGTGAAGCTGGTCGGCGGGCCGACCTTTGGCGTGGGTGTCGACCGGCGGGACCACAGCCCCCGGCGGCGGCGGAACTCCTTTGGGAATGAAGGGGCCCAGCTGCCAGCTGCAGCTAGATGCCAACAGCAGCGCTGTTGCGGCTACGACGGCCAACGCGCGCAGCCAACGGACCGGCAACACAGAAACACCCCTAAGACACGATTCCCCGACCATGGTCCCACGCGAATCGAGTAGGTCGCCCTTACCCGGGCGCCGGGTGTCGGCAATATGCGGGTTATCCAGCAACGACGATCGGCACCTTCGCTGGATTCTGCACGGGGTCGGCGGCCCCGCCGGGCGTGTCGGACATCCCCGTCAGTTCTCGACGTCGGCGTCTGAATCGGCGGTCTCCCCGGCTACCTCGTCGGCGGCGAGTGCGAACTCCGATTCGGCGCCGTCCACAACCGGCCAGCAAGCGCGCCATTCGTCCTCGGTGATCGTGCCGGCCGGCGCGACGTCCACTTCTGCGCCGATGTCGTCCCCGCGCCGCCCTGCCGCGACGTCCACTTCTGCGCCGATGTCGTCCCCGCGCCGCCCTGCCGCGATAGCCTTCTCGACGCCGCGGACGATATCGATGAACTCCAAAACGGCTGTACGCAAAGTATTTTCGGCGTCAATCCCAGGTATGACCGTGACCGACGTGATGCCGTCCGGAATCAGGTCGACGGGGAATCCGGCCCGCGTGACACGCTGAACCGCCTTCTGCGCCAACGCCAAAGCCGGCTGCCCGGTGGGCACGTCGTCCATCACCGAGTCACGTGGCTTCTCCAGCGCCTTGCGCTCTTCCCACTGGGTGAGCTGCTCGTCGAGTGAGATCGATTCTCCGGCAAGCACTCCCGGAGCCCGGTTGCCGAGCTTGCGCAGCAGCGCGTCAGCGACGTCGTCGATGCTGAACGAGTGCTGCGGCGCGTCCTCGGCGATCCGGGCGTGGAACAACACCTGAAGCAGTACGTCGCCGAGCTCATCCCGCAGTGCATCGGCGTCGCCGCTGCGGACCGCGTCGAACAGTTCGTAGGTCTCCTCAAGCAGAAACCGGCGCAACGAATCGTGAGTCTGCTCGCTCTCCCAGGGCCCGGCGGTCCGCAGTTTGTCCATCATCGCGACGGCGTCCACCAGCCGCTCGCCGGGTTGCTGGCCCGGCGCTGAGATCAGGCGCTCACCGGCGGCCAACCGCGCGGTGACCGAGGGGTGCTCGGGATCCGAGGACAGCAGCACCGGAGCATCCTCTCCGGTGTGCGCCGAGCGCGCCGACGGCAGCGACCAGGGCACCGCGACGGGCAGTTCTTCGGTGTACTGCACCTCACCGGCGAGCAATTCGATCGCTTCCACCGGCACCAGCGACGGGCGGCGCGGATCGACCAAAACGACAGTCACTCCTGCCCCCTCCTCGCCGTGGGTGTGCCCGCGTCTTCCCCCCGCTTAGCATCCAGCGCCGTCACCAAATCGGTCACCATGTGCACCAATTCCAGGTCGCGGATTCGTGGTGCGCCGATACCGCCGGCGCGCGGAATCGGTACCTGCACCGTCGACGTCGTGGCGCGATATTGGGCGCCCGGGTATATCCGCGCCAAGCGCACCTGGCCCGAGTCGGCGAGCGTCATCGGGGCCAGCCGGACCGTGGCAGCCGACGGCGCCGACACCTCGGTGATGCCGGCGGCGCGGCACAGCAGCCGCAGACGCGCGACGGCGACCAGCCGCTCGGCGGTCTCCGGCAGCGCGCCGTAGCGGTCGATCAGCTCCTCGACAGCGGCATCGATGTGCGAGTCCTCGGTCGCCGCCGCCAGCCGCCGGTAGCCCTCCAGCCGCAGCCGGTCGCTGGGGATGTAGTCAGGTGGCAGGTGCGCATCAACCGGCAAATCGATACGAACGTCTTTGGGCTCCTCGGCGCTCAAGACGGTCTTCCCGTCTGCCGCAGCCCGATACGCCTCGACCGCCTCGCCGACCAGTCGGACGTACAGGTCGAAGCCCACCCCTGCGACGTGCCCGGACTGCTCGGCGCCGAGCACGTTGCCCGCGCCGCGGATCTCCAGGTCTTTCATGGCCACCGCCATGCCGGCGCCCAGCTCGTTGTTCTGTGCGATCGTGGCCAGCCGGTCGTAGGCGGTCTCGGTGAGCGGAGCGTTCTGGGGATACATGAAGTAGGCGTAGCCCCGCTCCCGGCTGCGGCCGACCCGGCCGCGCAGTTGGTGCAGCTGCGACAGCCCGAAGGTGTCGGCGCGCTCGACGATCAGCGTGTTGGCATTGGAGATGTCCAGACCGGTCTCGACGATCGTGGTGCAGACCAGGATGTCGAATTCGCGGTTCCAGAAACCTTCGACGGTGGTCTCCAGCAGCTCCTCGTGCATCTGGCCGTGCGCGACAGCGACCTTGGCTTCTGGAACCAGGTCGCGCACCCGTGCCGCGGCCTCGTCGATCGAGCTGACCCGGTTGTGCACGTAGAAGGCCTGCCCGTCGCGCAGCAATTCCCGGCGCAGGGCCGCAGCGACCTGCTTGTTGTCATGCGGCCCGACATAGGTCAACACCGGGTAGCGCTCTTCGGGCGGGGTCAGGATCGTCGACATCTCGCGGATCCCGGCCAGGCTCATCTCCAGCGTGCGGGGAATCGGGGTGGCGCTCATGGTCAGCACGTCGACATGGGTACGCAACGACTTGATGTGTTCTTTGTGCTCCACCCCGAAGCGCTGCTCCTCGTCGACGACCACCAGGCCGAGGTCCTTCCATCGCACCCCGGTCTGCAGCAGCCGATGCGTGCCGATCACGATGTCGACGGTGCCGTCGGCCATACCGTCGAGCACAGCGCGGGATTCAGCGCCCTCGGTGAACCTGGACAGGCCTTTGATCCGGACCGGGAAGCCCGCCATCCGAGCGATGAAGGTTTGCAGATGCTGGTCGGCCAGCAGCGTGGTGGGCACCAGCACCGCGACCTGCTTACCGTCCTGCACCGCCTTGAACGCCGCCCGCACCGCAATCTCGGTTTTTCCGTAGCCGACGTCGCCGCAGATCACCCGGTCCATCGGCACCGGCTTTTCCATGTCGGACTTGACCTCGGTGATCGCGGTCAGCTGGTCGATCGTCTCGGTGAAGCCGAAGGCGTCTTCCATCTCGGCCTGCCACGGAGTGTCCGGGCCGAACGCGTGGCCCGCGCTGGCCTGCCGCTTGGCGTATAGCGACACCAGCTCTCCGGCGATCTCCCGGACGGCCTTGCGGGCCTTGGTCTTCGTGTTGGCCCAGTCGCTGCCGCCGAGCCGGCTCAGCGACGGAGCCTGGCCGCCCACGTACCGCGACAGCTGATCGAGGGAATCCATTGGTACGAACAACTTGTCGGTCTGGTTCTGGGAGCGTTTGGTCGAGCCGTACTCCAGCACCAGATACTCGCGCCGCGCGCCACCGACGGTGCGCTCGGTCATTTCGACGAACCGTCCGATGCCGTGCTGGTCGTGCACCACCAAGTCGCCCGCGGTCAATGCCAGTGGGTCGACGGTGTTGCGGCGTTTTGCGGCCAGCCGTTTGCCGTCGGTGGCGGTCATCCGGTTGCCGGTCAGGTCGGTTTCGGTGACGATCACCAACCCGGCGGCCCCCGCCTCTGAGCCGCCGATGATCACGCCGTCGTGCAGGGGGCCTTTGAGCACCCCGACCACGCCGGGCTTGGGCGCCGTCCCCGGTTCCAACAGCGTTGCGGGCGTGTCGGATTCGGCCAACTGCTCGACGACGCGGTGCGCGGTCCCGGCGCCGGGCGCGACCACGGCGGCGACCCCGCCCGTCATCACATGCGCGCGCAGCATCGCGAAGACCTCGTCGATGTCACGCTGATGGCCCCGGGCCGACGGCGCGCCGCGGATGTCCAGCTCGATCGCCGACTCGTCGGAGAGCTGGCTCAGCGTCCACCACGGGTGCCCGGACTGCCGCGCCGCTGCCTGCACCTCGTCGAGTTCGCGGAAGCCTGATCCGCCGAGCGCCTCGATGTCGATGGGCGAATCGCCGCCGACAGCGGCGGTAGACCACGACGCGTCGAGGAACTCGCGGCCGGTCTTGATCAGGTCGGCCGCGCGGGTGCGGACCTTCTCCGGGTCGCAGACCAACAACGGAGTGCCGGCGGCCAGTTGGTCGGTCAACAGCGCCACACCGTCGGGCCGCAGCACCGGCAGCAGCGCTTCCATCCCGTCGACGGGGATGCCTTCGGCGAGCTTGGCCAGCATCTCGCTGACGCCGCCGGTGATGCCGTGCTCGGGCGCCGGCTGCCGGCGGGACAGGTCGGCGGCCCGGGCCCGCACGTCGTCGGTCAGCAACAGTTCGCGGCAGGCTACCGCGAACACGGTCTCGATGCTGATCTCGGCAATCGAGCGCTGGTCGGCTACCGAGAACATCCGCATCTCGCTGACCTCGTCGCCCCAGAACTCCACCCGCACCGGGTGCTCGGCGGTCGGCGCGAAGATGTCGAGAATGCCGCCGCGGACGGCGAATTCGCCGCGCCGACCGACCATGTCCACCCGGGTGTACGACAGCTCCGCCAGGCGGGCGATCACGTCTTCGAAGACCACCTCGTCGCCGACGGTCAGGGTGAGCGGTTCCAGCTGGCCGAGCCCGGACGCCATCGGCTGCAGCAGCGAACGGACCGCGGTGACCACCACCTGCAGCGGCGGGCCCAGCCGGGTGTCGGCCGGGTGGGCAAGTCTGCGCAGCAACATCATTCGCGCGCCGACGGTGTCGACGCCGGGCGAAAGGCGCTCGTGCGGCAGCGTCTCCCACGACGGGAACATCGCGACGGCGTCGCCGTACACCCCGCGCAACTCAGCCGACAGGTCGTCGGCTTCGCGGCCGGTGGCCGTGACAACCAGTAACGGGCCACCCTGAGCCAGCGCGCAGGCGACGAACAGTCGCGCGCTCGCCGGGCCCACCAATGCCAAATCATCAGGTTGACCAGCGGCAATGTCGATGAGGTGCTGCAGCGTCGGCGCATGCAACGCCGACTCCACCAACCCCGCGATCGGGGTAACTACGCAATCCGGCCCCGGTGCGGTCATGATGCCGCCATTGTATGGGTTACGCGATCGTCAATTTCCTGCCCGGCATCGTCAAGGATCCGTCAGGACAGCAGTGTCCGGCGCAACGATGCGGACGCCGACGGTGTGACATCGACGTGGGCGACTCAGGCCTATTCGCCTTGCAGGTGTGGGTCGGCTTCCAAGTGGGTCAGCCCGTTCCACATCAGGTTGACCAGGTGAGCGGCCACCACTTCCTTCTTGGGCTCCCGGGTGTCCAGCCACCATTGCGCGGTCATCGACACCGATCCGACCAGCGCCTGGGCATACAGCGGCGCAAGATCGGAGTCCAGGCCGCGGCGGGCGAAGTCGCCGGCGAGGATCGAGCTGACCTGGCTGACAGCATCGTTGAGCAAGCTGGAATAGGTGCCGGAGCTGATAGAAGCCGGTGAGTCGCGGATCATGATGCGGAATCCGTCAGTGTGTTCTTCGACATAGGTGAGCAACGCCAGCGCCACCGTCTCGACGCGCACCCGCGACCGGTTGTTGGTCAGCGATGACGTGATCCCGTCCAGCAGTGCCGACATCTCCCGGTCGACGACGACCGCGTACAGACCTTCCTTGCCGCCGAAGTGCTCGTAGACGACGGGTTTGGACACGTTGGCGCGGAGGGCGATCTCCTCGATCGAGGTTCCTTCGTAGCCACGCTCGGCGAACAGCGACCGCGCGATGTCGATGAGTTGGTGGCGGCGCTCGCTACCGGTCATCCTGGTGCGGGGCGCCCGCGTTTCCTTGTCTGGCGCGGCCACGCCTCACAGGTTATCGGGTTGACGGGCTGAAGAAGGGCCGTTGGCCGCGGTCCGCGGTCGGCCCGCTCGGTCGTCTAGAGTGGACGCGGTTTACCGCTGGTCGTATTGATCCGTCGTGGTGTAATCGGCAGCACTTCTGATTTTGGTTCAGATAGTTCAGGTTCGAGTCCTGGCGACGGAGCTCGTGGACGTGAGCTCGATCACTCCTTGGATCCACGCGGTCCGACAATCCCACTTGACCCTGCGCTTCGTACTGACCGCGCACGATGTCAATTCGAACATATCCAGTGCTAAATCTCAGGCGTGGCTGATAAGCAATTGAGATTTCTTTTCTTATCGCACTTATTCCGGACGCAGCATTAGGGTAATGACGATTGGCGCAGGCGGAATTTCGTCGCGTTATATGGAAATTGAGCCGCCGTTCGCCGCGTTGGTATGCGGGAGAACATGTGCCATTCCGGGTGCCGACGGCGGAGTCAAGGTCGCTACACCTGGTTCGCTCACAGTCGCTTTCGTTGCAGGTCAGCGAGGAAAAAATGTAATATTATGACTCCGGCCCCAGGTGGCCATCCAGATCCTTCAAGTCTGGCTTTTACGCTCATTACCATAACTAAATATTTTTCCACGTGAGTTTACGAGTGAGCGGTTCATAAAGTAGCCGGAACTCATTCAACGAGCACTAAAAGTGCCACGAAACAAACTGGAAGTTGGCGCCCTGCGAGGGAGGGACCCACATGACCACTGTTTCGCTGGATTTCACGACAGCTGACAAGTTCACTCTGCCCAAGAGCTTCAGCTGGCGTGACACCCACACCGACTGCACGCTGGCGGTTGCCCAGCCATCGAACGACCCCGAGTTGTGGTCGGAGTTCGTGGCGGGCGCATATCGGAGCTACAGCAAGCGAGGCGTAGAAGGTGCGCTCGACATCGACGAGATGCGCACCGGATCGGACACCGTGATGTTCTTTGCGGTGCTCGACGATGCCGGCCGCATGCTGGCAGGGCTGCGCGCCAAAGGGCCGCTACTATCCGCCGACGATTCGCACGCGGTCATCGAATGGGCCGGCCAGCCGAGTCAGCAGGCGGTCCGCGACATGATCAACGACCGCGTGCCGTTCGGCGTCCTCGAGATGAAGTCCGGATGGGTGGCCGACGACGCGGATCGGGATCTCGACCTGACCACTCCCCTGGCCCGCAGCGCCTTCCACATGATGGCCCTGATCGATGTGCAGTTCTGCATGGCGACAGCGGCGTCCTACGTGTTGAACCGGTGGCGTAGCTCCGGAGGGGTGGTGGCGGGAATCCCCTCGACGCCCTACCCGGACGAGCGCTACCAGACCAAGATGATCTGGTGGAACCGACGCGATTTCGTGTCCCACGCCGAGCCGGCTCAGGTCGCCAAAATCCTCACCGAGACAAGCCAATTGAGTCGGCAATTCGGCCAGGAGCGCGGGGCCGCCCTGTTGTCGAGCTAGGCGTCGCCGTCCGCCAGGCAGCGGGCGAGCTGCTCGATGGTCGGATAGTTGTACGGCAGCGAGGCCGACAGCGGGCGGCCGACGAAGTCTTCCAATTCGCCGACCAGCCTGACCGCATCCGCCGAATCCAGACCCAGCTTGTCGAATCGCCGCGTGCGATCGACGTCGTCGGCCGGCGTTCCGGTCCGATCGGCAACCTGCTCGGCGAGCATTGCCTCAATCTCGTCGTAGCTTTTCACAACCACCTCTTCTGGGTGACCCATTGCGCGCACCTCTTCCTCACCAACGACCCGGCATGTCGATCCGCCGCATGGTCAACCGCAGCAGCGTGAACGCGCCGAGCTCCATCGAATACGCGAACATGCGCAGGTAGCGCTCGTACCGGGCGACGAGTTCTTCGCTTGACACCGCGACCGCCTCGTCCCGTTGTGCCCGCAGGCGCTCGAACCATGCCCGCAGAGTCTTGACGTAGTCGTCGCGATCGTTTCGCACTCTTTCGATCTCGAGCTCCATCTCCGCGGCGCGGGCGATATCGGCCAGTCGTGGTAGCTCCGACTCCGGAAAGATCTCGTCGACGATGAAGCGGTCGCGCAACGGCCGATCGCGTGGAATGTCGCCGTAGGCGATGGTCTGCAACGACAGTCGGCCGCCGGGTTTGAGCCAGCTGCGGCACGAGCTGAAGAAGTGGCGGTACGCCTCGACCTGCTCGTCGGCCGACAAGCCGAAACGCGCGAAATGCTCGAACGCGCCCACCGAGATGATCGCGTCGAACGGCTCGGCGGGCTCGTATCCACTCCACCCGCGCTCGTGGATCTCGACGTTTGCCGGTGCGATCCCGCGCAGATACTGAGCCTGCGCGTCCGAAAGGGTTAATCCCACAGCATGTTGCACTCCGTGCGTGCCGACCATGTGCATGATCTGCGCGCCCCAGCCGCACCCGATGTCGAGCACTCGGGCCGCGCCGGCCGCACCGGACTGCTCGACGTGGTAGTCGAGTTTGCGCCGCTGCGCGCGCTCCAAATCGTCGTCGGGTCCGTCCCACATCGCACACGAGTACGCCATCGTCGGGTCGAGCCAGATCCGCCAGAAGTCATTGCCGACGTCGTAGTGATGGCGAATCGCGGATGGGCTGGCGCCCAGATACGTATCGGTCATTGCGAATTCGCTTTGCTCAGCACAGGCGGCTTGAGGTCACGGACCAGTCCGACCACCGACAACCCGCGCAGCAACACGGCGCCGACGTCGACCTGCCACCATCGCACCCGGGTGGTGTACACCCGCGGGGCGTCGTGGTGGTTGGCGTGGTTGCCCCCGCCGAATGCCGGCAGGGTCAGCCACATGCTGTTGCGGGCCTCGCCGGAGTGCGGCAGCCGGGCGCGTCCCCCGCGCAGATGACCGAACGAATTCACCGCCCACACAACGTGACTCACCAGGAATATCCGTACCATGCCGCCCCACAGGAAGCCGGTGAGCGCGCCGCGCGCGCCCCCCGCGGCGAAGCCGATGAGCGCGGGTATCAGCAATCCCAACGCGGCCCACACCAGGTACGAGCGATGCAGCGCGATCGTGCGCGAGCTCTGCCACAGGTCTTTGACCTCGCCCGCGGTCACCGTCATCCCGGTGTATTCGGGACGGAACAGCCAGCCGGCGTGCGCATGTACGAAACCACGCGTACCGCGGTACGGCCAGTGCGGCGAGTGCGGATCGCCTTCGCGGTCGGTGACCGAATGGTGACGGCGGTGCGTAGTTACCCACCACATCACCGGCCCGAGGAACGCGCTGGAGCCCAGCGCGCCGAGCACCCAGACCAGCCCCGGTGCCGCGGTGAAAGCGCGGTGCGCGAAATACCGATGGAAGCCGAGCTCGACGCCCGCCATGGTCGCCAGCGTTCCGACCGCCAGCACGACCAGATCCGTCGCCGACGGTCCACTTCCACACGCCCACAGCAGCACTGCCGCGACCACGGCGATGGCAGGTGCGATGACGACGAATGCCGCAAGGGCGCGATCACGAGTCATCGGCTTCTTCCCGTCTCGTGACGATGAATCTCGGCGAGCTCGCCGCGCCCATACTGCGAGCGGCACTCGCTGCGGCGAACCTTGCCGCTGGTCGTGCGCGGAACGCTGCCGCGCGGGACGAACACGACGGTGTCCGGCGGCGTCCCCTGCTCGCCGGCCACCGCGCCCACGATGCGGTCAGCCACGTCCTCCCAGTCGTCGACCGCGTCGCGCCCGATCTCCTGGACGATCACCAACCGCTCGCGAGCGCCGTCATCGTGTCCGAATGCCGCGCATCCGCCGGGATGCAGCGACTCGATGTGCAGTTGCTCGACGGATTGTTCGACGTCCTCGGCCGCGTACTTGACGCCGTTTTTGACGACGATGTCCTTGTCTCGGCCGGTGACGTACAACTCACTGTCGACAACGCTGCCCAGGTCGCCGGTGCGCAGCCACGATGGGTCCTCGAAGCCCTTGAGGTGGGCGCCGAACGTCTCACGCGTGGCTTGCCGCTGGCCGTAGTAGCCGCCGGCGACACTGCTGCCCTGTACCCAGATCTCGCCCTCGACGCCGTCGGCGCAGCGGGCGCCGGTCCTCTGGTCGACGATTGCCACCTCGAGCCCGCCGCGGGCGCGACCACAGCTCACCCGGTCGATGCCGCGCGCGTCGCGCCAGATCGCTGGCGACGTGCTGCGGTTCCCGCCGGTCACCATGAGCGTCGCTTCCGCGAGCCCGTAACACGGGTAGAACGCCTCGCGGCGAAAACCGGCGCCGGCGAACCTCGCCGCGAAACGCTCCAATGTCGCTGCGCGCACCGGTTCGGCGCCGACGAATGCGAGGTTCCAGCGGGACAGGTCAAGGCCGTCGAGGCTGGCATCACCTCGGCGCTGCGCGGCGGTGACGCATAGCTCGTAGGCGAAATTCGGCGCGCCACTGGTGGTCGCGCGGTGCCGGGTGATCTCCTGCAACCAGCGCAGCGGATGCTTCAGGAACTGCAGGGGCGTCATCATCACGCATTCGGCGCCGGTGAACACCGGTTGCAGCACGTTGCCGATCAGCCCCATGTCGTGCTGGAACGGCAGCCAGCCGAGGACCACCGTTGACGAGGTGTGCTCGAAGGCCTCTTGAATCAGCGCCTCGTTGGCCATCAGGTTCCGGTGGCTCACCATGACGCCGCGCGGCGAGCCGGTCGAGCCCGAAGAGTACTGCAGAATCGCGAGATCGTCGATCGTGGCAGCCGACTCGAGCGCGGCCGAGCCGGTGACGGCCAGATCGTCGACCGCGATGCACGGCGTGTCCGCCAACTCCGGCACCAGATCACGGGCCGGCAATAACTCCCGGGTAGTGAGCACGACGTGCGGGCGCGCCTGGCCGACGATGGCACGCAATCGCGGCAACGTCTGAGCCAGTCGCGACGGGATCGGCACATGGGCGGGAACAGCGCATGCCCCGGCGGAGAAACAGCCGAACAGCGCATCAAGGAACGTTGCGTCCTGCGGCAGGAGCAGCAGCGCGCGCGGCTGCTCCTGGGTCGCCGGAACGTCGCGCAGCGCAGCGGCGACGGCGCGGGCACCCTCGGCGATCTCACCCCAGGTCTTGCTGTCGACGCCGCCGCCGTCGCCGAGGAAGGAGAACGCGCGCTCCTTTGGCCGGGTCCGGGCGTGCTGCTCCAACCGATCGGTGATCGTCGTCTCATTCAGGCAGGGGTCAGCTCTACCCACGCAGGCGAGGTCCGTCATCGCCCTCCCTCGAAGTTCCGCAAAGATTGTCGCCAAGCCGCCGCGCGTCTGGAGAGGCCTGATCATTAGATATCTTAACAATCAGAACGTACCCCGGCAGGGGTTACGAAGAGAAATTCTACCGATGGTATGCCTGGTCGCAGGTGCTATATCGCCTCGGAACGTTATTGCTGAACAGCAGTGGCGCCGCAGCTTCAAAAGGGCGTCCCCAGGAGCCGGGCCGGCTACTCGGTTGCTACGGCCTTGACGAGTAGGACTGGCTCACTTGTCCGAGAAATCGAGCGCCACAAAGCGTTTGGCCAGCAACGACTCCATGGCCAGGCCGTCGATCGGCTTGGACAGTAGAAAACCTTGCGCGCGTTGGCATCCCAGATCGAGCAGTATTCTGGCCGCGGCCGGGGTCTCGACTCCCTCGGCAACCACGTCGAGCCCAAAAGCGTTCGCCAGCGCCATGATCGACTGGACGATCGCCAGATCACCCGAATCCGTGCCGAGGTCACGGACGAAGCTCTTGTCCACCTTGAGAATATCGACAGGCAGCGTTTTCAGGTATGTCAGCGCACTGTATCCGGTACCGAAGTCGTCCACGGCGATCTGTACGCCGAGGTTCTTGAGTTCGGTGAGTGTTTTCTGCGTGGCGTCGATATCTTGAACGACAACACTTTCGGTGATTTCCAGACACAACGCACTGGCATTCAGACCGAACTCATCGAGGGTGTTCGCGACCGTCTCGATGATCCCGTCGGCCACGAGCTGGATCGGCGACACGTTGACCCGCAGGACCGAGCTCAGGCCGACCCCGCGGGAGTGCCACTGGCTGAACTGAGCACAGGCCAAGCGCATCACGGCACGACCGAGCTTTCCTGCGAGGTTGATCGACTCGGCGACGCCGATGAAAGAATCGGGCATGAGCAGCCCCAGAGTGGGGTGCTGAAGACGGATGAGTGCCTCGGCACCGAGAACCTCGCCGGTGCGGATGTCGAACTCCGGCAGGTAATGCACCACCAATGCGTCGTTGTCGCTGTCGAGGGTCTCTTCCAGGCGCAATTCGATGTCGTCGCGGACCGCGTACTTCTGCGACATCTCCCGGTTGTACGGAGCGACCTTGCTGCCACCGGAAGACTTCGCCGCAGTCGTCGCCTCGTCGGCGCGGCGAAGCAGATCCGAAGCCCGGTCGCGCCCGGGCTCGCCCTCGGCGACGCCGATGCTGACGGTGCGCGCGAGCAACTCCCCGTCGACCACGACCTGCTTGTGCATTCGATCCTGCAGCCGTTGGGCGAACGGCTCGGCGGCCTCGATCTCCATCGGCGCGGTGGGCACTACGATGAACTCGTCGCCACCGAACCTGGCAATCACTGCGGGAACGTCGACAGCGTCCTTCAACCGCTCGACGAAGGCTTTGATGAAGCTGTCGCCCACCTGATGGCCGAGGTGGTCGTTGATCACCTTGAGACGGTCAACATCGAGGAGCAGCAACGAGACGGGGCCCGACTCGCCGAGCGCCAATCGCTCGTCGAGGTGGGCGATCAGCGCCCTGCGATTGAACAGATCGGTCAAGTCATCATGCTCGGCGAGGTAGAGCACCCGATCCTCGGCGACGATGCGGGCTTGCAGCTGCGCAAATAGCGAGGCGATCGCCTTGAGCGCACTCAGTTCCTCCGGCAGCCACTCGCGGTCGCCGATCTTAACGAAACCCAAAGTGCCCGAGGTGATTTCGCCGGAAAGCAGCGGGACGCACGCGATCGAGCTGGCCGGAACACCGGTGCCTGCCTCGATATTGCGTTGATACTCCTCGTTCGCCGGGGCCGGGCGAACAACGTCCGGCAATTTGAGGTGTTCGGCCTGGGCGAAGATCGGGTCCGCGTCGGCGAAATACACGACGCCAATCGGATCGGGATCGGGAACGTAACCGCGTGGCGGCCACAGTGCGACGAGCACCGTCGCCCGGATGGTGTGATCGTTGTGCCGCAGAAAACCGAAGTCGACGCCGAAGTGCGTCACCAAGTTTTCGACGACGTGTTCACTGATCGCGACATGGGTGGCCGCGGTGGCCGCCATCAGCGCGTCAGCGGCACCGGTCACCAGGTCGTCTAACCCACCGGACATGTCAAATACGGTACCCCGATTTACGCTGCCGCAAATAGACACGGTCAAGATCGCGTCTGCTGCGGACCGACGCGGGTTCGCAATCCGCAAACCGCAGCATCAGAACAGGGACGTCGCCGGTCGCTATCCCGGCCAGCCGCTCGAACTCATCCTGCAACCGGCTCAGCTCTTCGCTGAAAGCCGTTGAGACTTCGGCAAGGTCCTTGGGTCCGCGGGCGTAGAGGAAGATCGGCGAGATCGGCGCCACGGCCAACCCCTGCTGCTGCGCGGTGATCCACGCGGCCTCGACGGCGCAACCGCCGCGCGCGTAGTCAGTCAGCGAGTCGCCGGTCACCGATATGACCGCCATGGCAGAGCTCGCCGCGATCCGCCGGCGGGTGTCCTCGCCCAGCGCGGACCCCGCGTTCCACCGGGCCAGGTTGGCCATCACGTCCGGACGCCGCAGGATATCGACAACGGCGAGTTCCCCGGAGGCCATTTCCAGGCTGCGAATGTCGATGCCGGTGTCCGGCAACGGATCGCCGGGCCAGCGAAGTTCAGCCAGCATCTCCGCGTGCAAGCCCGGGGTAAGGTAGCGGGCCCGATCAGATGCGGCGAGAATCGTTGCCATCCTGTCGATATCGGCTTGCTCGGTCAACAAGTGTAGCTGGGCACCCTCCCGCTCGACGACGTCGCGCAGCAGTCGGGCGGTGCCGTCGGTGATCGGTTGCGCGGTTCCGATGCGGCGATTGGTCTCGCGGGCAAGCGTCGCCTCGTACAGCACAGCAAGTTGCGGGTCGGTGCCGTCGCTGAGTTGCAGCGTCGCCTGCAGCGGCACGCCGCCGGTGCCTGTCGGATCCTCGGTGAGCGTCGCCGGACCCAGCAGCTGTTGAGCGGCAGCGGCGACCCTGGCATTGAACAGCGCGGTGCCGAGCGCGACGGCGCTGGCTCGGTACCCGACGTCGAGCAGCGAAGTATGTTCGGGCACAAGGCGAATGGCGACGCCATCGGGGCCGGCCTCCAGGTGCCACGGCTGCGCGTTGGAGGCGGACGGCGCCCGCATCGCCGCCGCGGCGACGACGCCCGGCACGCCCGGCAGCACAGGATCGGAGTAGGCGTCCGGTTCGGCGATGCCTTCTTCGGGCAACTCCGGCTCGCGCAGACTATCGAGCGCGCCGCCGATGTCGAGGCGGGTCCGGCCTGACGGCAGATGTTCGCCCAGCCCGATTCGCCGGACAGCTTCGGCGATCACCGGCGCACCCGCCGCGACGTCGCCGGATACCTGTGGCCACGTCGACAAGGTGCGGTCGATCTCCAACAACGACGCGGCGCCGCGTGCCGACAGATGCTCCGCCTGCAGGAAACGAAGCAAGAGTGGGACCTTCGCCCCGCTCGTCATCCGTGACAGCGAGACGGGATCCACGTCGCCGAGCAGTCCGTGCATGATCGGCCGTTCGCGCTCCAGGTCGAACCGCTCGATGTCGACCAGACCCCGGTCGCTGGTGGCCATCAGCACCGGGATCCCCCGGGCCCGGGCGCGCTCCCGCACGATGACCTTCATATCCAGCGAATCGCATTCCTCCACAACGATATTCAGCCCGTCGAGGAAATCGTCGATGGTGTCCAGCGTCAAGCCGGTGTCCATAACCGTGACGGGCAGATACGGGTCGAGCTCGGCGATCCTGCGGGCCGCCGCCTGCCCCTTGTTCAGTCCGATGTCGAAAACGGTCGCCGGAACCCGGTTGAGGTTGGTGAGCTCAAGGTGATCGTAATCCGCTAGCCGAAGCTCTCCGCACAAGCCTTGGGCCGCCAACGTGTGGGCAATGACGTGTCCGGCGCTCAGTCCGACGACGCCGATCCGCAACGCACCCAGCCGAGCCTGCTCATCGGTGGTGACGACGTTGCGGTTGCGGTCCAGCCGCACCGCCCGGAAACCACGTGGACCCAGCACCGCGACCACTGTCCGCCGCCATGGGTAGTACGCCCACCGGCAGGATTCGGCGACCAGATCAGCGGCGGGCGGCGGCAACAGCCCGCGCAATTCAGCGAGTTGGTTGTCGCTCTCGTCGATGAACTCGATGGCGGGATCCGCACGGAGTCGGTCCAGCACTCTTTTGTCGGCGGGATCCCCATCGTCGAGGATCAATGCCGCACAGTCCGCGATGGTCTTCTCCTCGTCCGATCGTGTAATCCACGCGACACTTCCTCGCCTTTCGGTCTAGCCCCAATTCTGTAGTATTCAGTCCGTGAAATAGAAGGCCTAATCAGTTCTGCCTATTAGGCAACGGCCTCATGAGTGACGCACCTATCACGGCCCGGTTTCTGCTTCGTGCCCAGATCGGAGGAGACAGTTGCCGGGCAAACTTGGCCTGCTCACTTCGATCGCCAACCAATTATTGGAAGCCGACGCGTCGACGGCCACCGAAGCCAGCGAGCAGATTCTGGCCCAGCTCGTCGAGCACTTCGATCTGCGATACAGCTTTCTGCGCTACAGCGACCACGGCATTCGGGCCTCGGTATTGGCCGCGGAATGGCCGCGGCGGGATGCCGTCGCCGATCCCGATCCTTTCGCTGTCGCAGCCTTCACCAGCGACCAGCCCGCCCTGGCGCTATGCCAAAACGGCAAAGAACTGGTGGTATACCGCGGTCCCGAAATCGCAGGCGCGCGAAGTTCCCTCATCGGACGCCGTCACGCCGGCAGACCGTTGGTGGCCGCAGCACCGCTTCTCGCGGGCCCGGTGACCGCAGGCGTGCTCGGCTTCGTCAAGTTCCGGGGCCGCAAATGGAAGCCGGAAGCACTTCGCACCCTCGAGGCCGTCGCGCCATTGTTGGCGCAGTTCCAGGCTCGCGTCTCCGCCGAACAACGGCTGCGTCACCTCGCCGAGCACGACGATCTGACCGGTTTACGCAACCGCCGGGCACTTCTCGCCCACCTCGCGGACCGGCTCGCGGACCGGCGGCTCGGACCGGTCGCCATGTTGTACATCGACCTGGACCGGCTCAAGGCGATCAACGACAGCCTCGGCCACGCCGCGGGTGACTGGTTGATCAAGAGTTTCGCCGAGCGCCTCGACGGGTGCGCCGGAAGCCAGAGCATGGTCGCCCGGCTGGGTGGTGACGAGTTCGTCGTCGTTCCGGATCAGCCGATGTCCGCTCATGCCGCGCAGATCTTCGCCGATCGGATTCGCAACCTGGTGCACGATCGTCTGATGATCGGCAATCAGACTGTCACCCGCACGGTGAGCATCGGAGTTGCTGCCGGCACGCCCGGACGCGACGACGGCACCGATCTGCTGCGTCGCGCCGACGAAGCTGTCCTGGCGGCCAAACGCGCCGGCGGCAACCGGGTCACGGTGGCAAGCGACAACTTGTTGAAGCGGTTGTTCCGCAACGACATCGAGCTCCACCGTCAGGGTGACATCGGCAGCGACGGGCTGCTGCTGGATTACCTGCCCGAGGTCGACTTGTGGACCGGTGCCATCGTGGCCGCCGAGGCGCTGGTCCGATGGCGGCATCCGGAACGGGGGGTGCTGCTGCCCGATTCGTTCATCGGCGTGGCCGAGTCGATGAATCTGGCCGGCGACCTGGACCGGTGGGTGTTGCGCACCGCGTGCGCGGAGTTCAGCAGCTGGCGTTCGCGCGGCACAGGACAGGACACCGTGTTGCGGGTCAACATCTCGCCACTGCAACTGACCATGCCCGGTTTCGTCCGAATGGTCGCCGAGACAATCGACGAATTCGGCATGGACGACAGGTCGCTGTGCATCGAGATCACCGAGCGCGCCGTGGTTCACGACATAGACAGCACCGCGCGAACGCTGATGGCGCTGAACGACGTCGGTGTGCAGACATCGATCGATGATTTCGGTACCGGCTACGCCGTGTTGTCAGATCTGAAGACGCTGCCCATCGATACGCTCAAGATCGACCCGCGGTTCGTGCGTGAGCTTGGCACCAACGCCGACGACCTCGCGATCGTCCGGGCAATCATCGGGCTCGCCGCAGCCTTCGACATTCAATTGGTCGCCGAGGGCGTCGAAACCCCCGCGGCAGCACTGGCTCTGATGCAGCACGGCTGCCGACGGGCGCAGGGTTACCTGTTCTCCCGACCTATCACCGGCGACGCCATGGAGTCGCTGCTGGCGTCGCGTGGCATACCGATGCCCTTCCTCGCCGACCGTGAGGCGCTGGCCAAGGCCGTGATCTAGCGCGCTGAGGACGATCCAGGTTCCCAGGACGCCACCTCCGGTCGATCCCTGGTGACTCACCACCGCCCAGCTGCCGCAGCGATCCGCAGAACGCACCGCCCCTGGAAGTCTGAGCGGCGATACTAAAAGTTGCTGTTTAGCTTGCTAACCATTCAGATCGTATGGTTTACTGCCTCCATGAGGGTGGAGGACATGATTTCGCCTACGTTATCGGAGCTCGGCAAGTTAGGCCGCAACCGGCCCGTCACCGAGTCTGCATTGCTCGGCCCGCTTGGTTCGGACTGGACTAATCGTGCCGTCGCTATAGGTCAACGTCGACCTACCAGATTGACATCGCCCGCGCGCCGCCGGCTCGACTCCGAGCACGCCTAGGTCACGAGCGCCACACCCCAATACGACGAGCAGATCGGCAGCTGACCATGACAACCGTATCGGCCGCAGGCCACGCCAGTGAAAACGGATCGCCGCTGCATCTCGCGGCTACGATCCCGCCAGATGAAGTCTTGACCGCGCGCTCCCACAGCGGGGCGAAGTCCGTGGGCCGGCCCAGTGTCAGCCTGGTCATCCCGGTCAGGAACGAGGCCCGCAACGTCGGCTGGGTGCTCGAGCAGATCGCCAGCGACGTCGACGAAATCATTCTCGTGGACGGTAATTCGACCGACGTCACGCTCATCACCGCCCGCCGGCACCGACCCGACATCCGAGTCGTGCCGCAACAAGGAGCCGGCAAGGGCAGCGCCTTGCGCACCGGCTTTCTCGCCGCCACCGGCGACATCATCGTGATGATGGACGCCGACGGCAGCATGTCACCCCAAGAAATTCGCCACTACCTGCACTTCCTGACCAACGGCTACGACTTCGTCAAGGGCTCACGGTTCATCAGCGGCGGCGGATCACTGGACATCACCCCGATCCGCCGACTCGGCAACTGGTTCCTGCTCACCGCCTTCAACACCGCTTACGACGCCCACCTGACCGACCTGTGCTACGGATTCTGCGCCTTCCACCGTCGGTACCTCGACCACCTTCGACTGTCAGCCACCGGCTTTGAAATCGAGGCCGAGATGACCGTGCGAGCCATGCAGGCCGGCCTACGCATCGCCGAAGTCCCCAGCCTGGAACTACCTCGGCGCACCGGCGTGTCCAACCTGCACGCCATCCGCGACGGCATCCGCGTCCTGCGCACCGTCCTGCGCCACCACCGCTCCGGAGTATCCGGCCACCTCTACCAAAGCGTGCGCACCGCGGCGAAGCGACCCCCGGCCCTGTCGGCCGAAGCGACAGCCTAATGGGCCTTGCGCGGCCGGTCGCGGGGTCTTACCGCGGCATGACCGTCGATTACGCCTCAAACCCGTTGCCGCCGTTAGAATTTCGTCGTCAATCTAGAGCTAGCTGATACATGCGCGCCCTGGTCACCGGCGCTGCCGGATTCATCGGTTCCACCCTGGTCGAACGCCTGCTGGAGGAGGGGCACCAGGTGACGGGGGTCGACAATCTGAGCTCCGGCCCCCCCGCCGCGAACCTCGAGTTGGCCCACCGACACAACCGCCCCGGTCGCTTCACCTTCGTCGCGGCCGACATCCGCTACCCCGAGCTGACCGACATCGTCGCGGGCGCCAACCCGGACGCGGTGATCCATTTGGCCGCCCAAGTCGACGTCCGCAAGGCCGTCGATGATCCGCAACACGATGCCCGCAACAACGTGCTGGGCACCATCAACCTGCTCGAAGCCAGCCGGCAGGCGGGAGTACCGCGCATCGTCTACGCCGCCTCGGGCGGCTCCCGCTACGGTTCAACGACCACTTTGCCTACCTCCGAGGACACCTGCGCGGACCCGCTTTCGCCGTATGCGGTGTCGAAGGTCGCCGGTGAGTTGTACGTGCGCGCTTACGCCGACATGTACGGGCTGGCGCCCATCTGTCTGGCACTCGCCAGTGTCTATGGGCCACGTCAGGACCCGCTTGGGGAGGCCGGCGTGGTGACAATCTTCGGCAGAGCGATGCTGGCCGGTCATCCCACGACCATCTTCGGCGACGGCAGCGCCACCCGCGACTACGTCTACGTCGACGACGTCGTAGATGCCTTCGTCTGCGCCGCGGAAGCGCCGATCACCACAACCGGCACCTTCAACATCGGCACCGGCTTCCAGACATCAGTTACCGAGTTGCACCAGCTGATCGCCGCGGAAGCCGGCGCCTCGCGTCCGCCCGACCACGCCGAAGCCCGCATCGGTGAAATTCAGGCGAGCGCCTTGGACCCAACCCTGGCGGCCCGGGAGCTGGGCTGGAAACCCGACACCGACCTCGCGACCGGCATCAAGCGCACCATGGACTGGCTGCGCGCGGCTGTCGATCCCCACCGGGCCGCACTCGCCCGGACCTGAAACCTGCCACATGCGACCGAGCACCCTAGCCGCGCCTGCCGTCACAGCGACGGAATTCGCGCTGCGGTCTGGGCAAGCCGATGACGGTCGGCGATTCCGTCCAGACATCGAGGGATTGCGCGCTGTCGCGGTCGGTGTGGTTGTGGTCTTCCATGCCTACGGCACGCCGTTGCGCGGCGGATTTGTCGGCGTCGATGTCTTCTTCGTGATCTCGGGATTCCTGATCACCGACATCCTGCTACGCGAACAGTCGACGACTGGTCGAGTATCGATTCTTGGGTTCTATGGCCGGCGAGCACGGCGAATATTGCCCGCGGCGGCTTTGGTCGTGGTCGCGACGGTCATCGCGGCGTATCACTTCCTCGGATTCCTCACCGGCAACGACGTTGCCGGCGCCGCTAAATGGACTGCTGTCTTCGCGGCCAACATTCACTTCGGATCTGTCGGCACCGACTACTTCGGATCCCAACTGCCGCCGTCACCGCTACTGCATATGTGGTCGCTGGGCGTCGAGGAACAGTTTTACGTGGTCTGGCCAGGCCTGTTTCTCCTATTGGCGTTCGTCGCCCGCGGCACCCGGCACAGGCAGGCACTCGCGACGTCGCTCGTCGCCATCGTCGCCGCATCCTTCGCCTGGTCCGTCTTTCAAACCGGGGCAGATCCGACCTGGGCGTACTTCTCTCCCTTTACCCGCGCCTGCGAACTTGGTCTCGGGGCGCTTGTCGCCGTCCTGCGGCGGGCGATCAACCGGAAGCTGACATCACGCTGGGCGGCCGAGGCAGTCGCATCGTGCGGGTTGGCCGGTATCGCAGGCAGCGCGCTGCTGCTGAATTCGTCGACGGCGTACCCCGGCGCGGCGATCGCGTGGCCGGTAGTCAGCACCGCGCTCCTGATCGCCGCCGGCTGCACCGATACCAGAACGGTCGTCGAACGATGGTTGGCGCTTCGGCCGATGCAATGGTTGGGCGCGCGGTCGTATTCGCTGTATCTGTGGCACTGGCCGATCCTCACCATCGCCGCGCAGTATTTCGTGCGCCACATGAGTGGGGCTCAGACGACCGGCCTGCTGCTGCTCGCAATTCTGGCGTCCACCCTCAGTTACCGACTGGTGGAGAACCCGGTACGCCGCGCCCGATCGCTGTCAGCACGACCGGGCCTGAGCCTGGCCGTCGGCGCTGCGCTGACTGCCATCACCATCGCGCTGGCGCAATGCTTCATCGTCCACAACGGAGGTACCTGGAACTCATTCGGAAGTACCGCGACGCCGGGGACTTCGGGCGCCTCGCCCGGACCTACCGGCGGATGCCCGTCGTCCGCCTGCTCGGACATCCTGGCCGAGGTCGAGTCGGGAGCGAAAACCGACACGATTCCGCCGGATCTCACCCCGAGCCTCGCCGATGCCACAGCCGACATGCGCGTACCCGACGGCGGCACGTGTTCACAGCTGCCGATCTCGTGGCTCAAGCCCGACCGTCAGCCATGCGTATTCGACACCGGCGCGCCGGCGAGCGCCCCGCTGATCATCCTCGTCGGCGATTCCCAGGCGGTGATGTGGTCGCGCACCGTGAACTCGATCGCCACGCAGCGCAACTATCGGTTCGGCCTTGTCTACTACTACGGATGTCACATGCCGATGACTACTTTCGACACGACGCAGGAAGGCGTGACCGACGGGCAGTGCCGCGAGTGGAAGAACGCGGCGATCGACTGGATCAAGCGACAGAATCCGGCGATGGTGTTGGTGGCCAGTGGAAACCACACGGGAATCAAGGACGCCGACTACGCGGCCGGGTACGCAGCCGTCCTCAAGCGACTGCAGGGCCCAGGCCGCAGATTGTTCGTCATGGGCGATGTTCCGCTGCTGAGTCAGGACCCGCCACGGTGCTTGGCCGCGCACCCTGCGTCGGCGTTGAAGTGTGCGACAAAAACCGCGACGGCGGCGCCGCTCGATGAACAGCAGGCGGCGCTCGATGGAGCCCAGCAGGCCGGCGGCGGTTATGTGGACCTGAGACCGTGGCTCTGCACCGCGGAGCTGTGCCCTGCGATCGTCGGGCACTTTGCCGCGTACCAGGATCAGTTCCACATCACCGGCACATACGCCCAAGCGCTCATGCCTCTGGTGCAGCGGGCGATCGGCCTGTAGCTGACCCGTTACGGGTCTCCGCCCCAGCGCACTGCGCTGCACAGTCTGCTTTCGGGTTGTTTTTCGAAGTATTTGGATGCTTTGTGGTTGATAAGAGACTCAAAGCATACTAATTGGCTTGCTAAATGTACTGGGGTACGTATGATGCTTACATAGGTACATCACGGTATCTGAGGTTCTGCGCCTAGTGCCGTCGCCGTGACCGCGCAGACCGGCTCGAGGTCGGCCTGCTTCCGTGAGGAGAGTTCATGTCTTTCGTGACCACACAGCCCGAGGAGTTGACGGCTGCTGCCGGCACCCTGGACGGTCTGGGCTCTGGGATGGCCGCCGAGAACGCGTTCGCGGCAGGCCCGACGACTGGGGTCGTTCCGGCGGCTGCTGACGAGGTGTCGGCGCTGACGGCTTCGCAGTTTGCTGCGCACGCTGCCCAATACCAGGCGATCAGCGCCCAGGCCATGGCGGTTCACGAACTGTTTGTGCGCACCCTGGGGACCAGTGCTGGGTCGTACCTGGCCACCGAGGCCGCCAACGCGGCCGCGGCCATCTGAGCAGCAGAGCATCCACGATGGATTTCGGGGCGCTACCGCCGGAGGTCAACTCGGCCCGCATGTATGCCGGCCCGGGGTCGGAGTCGCTGGCGGCTGCCGCCGCCGGCTGGAACGGCTTGGCCGCTCAATTGAATTCCACGGCGTCCTCATACAGGTCGGTCATCTCGGGGTTGACGGACGGGCCGTGGGTGGGGCCGTCGTCAACGGCGATGGAGGGTGCCGTCGCACCCTATGTGGCGTGGATGACCGCGACCGCCGGACAGGCCGAGCACGCGGCCGGCCAGGCCCAAGCGGCGGCGGGCGCCTATGAGACGGCGTTCGCGATGACGGTGGCGCCACCGGTGATCGCGGCCAACCGCATCCAGCTGGCGTCGCTGACCGCCACGAACGTTTTCGGTCAGAACACCTCTGCGATCGCGACCCTCGAGGCCCAGTACGGCGAAATGTGGGCCCAGGACGCCGCCGCAATGTACGGCTATGCCGGGAATTCGGCGGCCGCCAGCCAGGTGACGCCGTTCACCGAGGCGCCGCAGACCGCCAGCCCGGCCGGAACCGCGGCGCAGAGCGCCGCAGTCACCCAGTCCACCGGAACCGCCGTCGGCAACTCACAGGCGTCGCTGTCGGGGCTGATCTCCCAGGCGCTGCAAAGCCTCGCATCCCCGGCCGCCTCGTCCACGGCGACCGGCTCCGGGCTGTCGGGGCTCCTCAGTGAACTAGGCCTGACCGGGACTGCCGCCACGACGGGTACGGCTGGCTTCGGCGGCATCGGGTCGAGCGTTATTGGCGAATTACTCTATCTCCCAGCATTTTTCGGCGCTTTCGTGGGCCTCGACGCATTATCGCCCATCATGGGCACTTTGGAGACCGCCGCAACCACACCCGCGGCCCCAGTTGCCGACGGGGGTTCGGCCGGTGCGGCCGAAGGTGCCGCCGATGGGGCCGGAGGTGGCCCAACCGGAACTGAGGGCGGGACGGGGTCAGAGGTCGTCGGGGACTACGGAGCCGCGGCCAGCGTCGGCGACTCGCCGACCTTGGGGGCGTTGTCAGTGCCGCCGAGTTGGCTTTATGCGGCGGCACCACCTTCGCCGCAGATGATGTTGCCCGCGGGTGTGCCGTTTGCACCGCCCGGCGCCGACTTCGGTGCCGGATTAGGTTTCCCATTCGCACTACCGGGGGTCGCCGCGTTGGGCGCCGCCGCCAGCGCGGGCGGTGCTGCCGCTACCAAGTACGGGAAGCGCCTCAAGGTCGTCGCGCGCGCGCCGGAGGCTGGATACGCAGCCGAACCGGCGCCCTCATCAGCCCCTGGCTATCCGGTGCCCGCGGCCGCGTACCCGACGAACGGACACGCCCCGGCCGGATACCGGCCGGCAATCGTTTACCTGCCAACCAACGGACACGAACCGGCCTCCGTATGACAAGCACGGATCCCGATGCGGGCGCCCCACGGCGTTTCCCGCATGAGGAGATTGGCTGATGGTCAGCGTTGAGATGGCTGCCGCTCCGTGGCGTGCCACATGGCCTGCGCCCGCCCTGCCCACCCAACCTGACGTCCCCCCGCCGGCCGCGAAAAGTCCGTTCGCGGTGGTATGGATTCTCCTGCTCTGGCAGACAGCCGGAGTGGTCGTGCAGGTTCTCGCGATGTACCTGGCCAGGCACGGTGCAGTCGGGGCCGCGCCGTTGGCGTCGGCGTGTGCTGTCGCGATCACCTTCGCGAGCGCGCTACGAGTGCTCACCGACGCGCAGTTGTCGCGAGCGGCGCGTAATGCCGCGGTGGTGTGCCTCGGAGTGGTGACGACCGTGCAGTGGCGGGTTGCGGACCCACTGCTGTTCACCGGCTTGGACGAGCAACTCCACATGCGCACTTTTCGCGATATCATGTTGTCCCACAGTCTATTTCAACCGCATCCACAACTCGCGGTCAGTCCGCGCTACCCCGGTCTCGAAGCCGTGACCGCCCTGCTCCATCAGCTCGGACTCCCCGTGATGGTCGCAGCAGTGGCCACGGTGCTCGCAGCGCGGGTCGCGCTGGTCCTGGCGCTCAGCGATGCCGTCGAGCACTTGACCGGGAGCTATCGCGCGGGTGGGCTGGCCGTCGCCGCCTACTCTATGTCGGCCCAGTTCATCTTTTTCAACTCACAGTTTGCGTATCAGACGCTGGCGTTACCGTTGGCCCTGGCCTCGGTCGCCTTCGTTGCCCGTATGCGCTGGGTGGACAAGCCGGGTCCGCTGATCCTCGGCGCCACTGTGTGTCTGCTTGCCGTCGCCGTGACCCATCACGTGACCAGCTTCCTCACCGCGGCCTTTCTAGCTGTCTGGGCTGTTGCGCAGCGCGGAAAGCCCGCGAAGCGACGGGTTTTCTACGGCGCGGTCATCGCCACGGTCACGACCACGATGTGGGCGATCGTTCAGTGGTCGTTGCTTCGCGTGTACTTGGGTCCGATCGCAGATGACCTGACTACCGAGGTGACAGGTGGGTTTCACCGGACCCCGTTCCATGACGAGTCGGGCGAAGTGGAGCCAGTCTGGGAGCGGCTGTTGATGCTCTACTACGCCGTCGCAGTGACTTCGGTCGTGTCGGCGCTGATGCTGATCTCGGCACGGTCAATTCTGCGGCGGCGCTCCGAAGCCCGCGCCGAGACCGCCGGCGATGTGGCCGATGTGCCCGAGCCTCGGCATGCCCCATCGATGCTTCGTCTTCCCGTTGCGGTCACCGCGTGCTTCTCCGTCCTCAAACGGCTGCCGCGACGCAACTCGCAGCGCTGGGAGCCCGCTCTGTTGCTCGTGCTGATGGCGGCAACGATCCCGGTGCTGTTCGCCGCGCGGGTCATGCCGACGTGGGGCTCAATCGGTGACCGCTTCCTCACTTTCCTGTTCCTCCCGCTGAGCGTGCTCGTCGCCGATGGTGCAGTCCGATGGTCTCGGGAACTCCCGGAGTTGAATTTCGCGCAGCAGAACCAGCTCAATCTCCTTCGTCGCGTGGCGATACTGCTGGCCACGGGCGTGTTCGTCGGCGGCCATCTGATGGGCAGTGGACCGGACTGGGCACGGTTGCCCGGCCCCTATCTCGTTTCTGCCGATGGTCGATCGATGGATGCCGAGACGCTGGCCGCGGTTCACTGGGCGGCGAAGGGGTTACCGGCTGGGAGCAGGATCGGCGCCGACCGGGTGGGTGCGGTCTTGCTGGCGGCTGAAGCCGGCGAATGGCCTGTCCTGCAAGCCGATCATCTGTACACGCCGGAACTCTACTTTGCCGATAAGTGGGACGCGCAGGAGTCAGAAGCGTTGCGGCAACTGCATCTTCGGTACCTCTATGTCGATCGCCGGTTCGCCGACGGATTACCACGTCTCGGCTCCTACTTTTATAAAGGCGAGAGGGCGGGGCCGCAGCGACTCACCCAAGCTGAATTGACGAAGTTCGACCACATTCCTGGAATTCGCGCGGTTTATCGGCACGGCCCGATCGCCATATACGACACCGGCGGGCTGGGCGTAGAAGAGTTGCCGGCCCAGTGGTACCGGGAAGCCCGTCCCATGGGCATCCCCGCACAGGTTCTGATAGGCCTGTTGGCAGGCCTCGCGCTGGTCGCCGTCGCGCGTACCCGCGCACGCGTTTTCATCATCGACAAGGCCAAGTCGCTTCACGGTGCCGCAGGCTCGAGCCTGACCTACGCCGTCGGGCTCAGCGCGGTGTGCCTCATGTCGGTGTTGATGCTTCTAGCGCATGTGTGGCTTGGCCCAACGGTTTTCCTATCGGCAGCGCTGGTCGTGCTGCTCGTCAACCGCCGGTGGTTCACGTCGCTGCTGAGTAACACCGCCGCGAAACTTCGCTGGAAGTGGATCATCGCCTCCATCGTGGTTGCCGTCCCTCTCGCGGCGGCAATCGCGGAGTCCGCAGTCGACGCGTATCCCGGTGACGTGACAAAAGTCCAGTCGATCCTCGACGATCCCTCGGCCGTGCACATACCGGCTCAACAACCAGTGGTGAACCCATGAAAGGAGGGACGTGGTCATGATGTTGGTCACGCGCGCAGGGGATATACGCGGCGATGTGCCCTGCCAAAACAGCGTTTGCTCCGTGATAATTTGCGCCTACACCGCGGAGAGGTGGGACGACACCATGCGGGCCGTTGCCTCGGCGCAGTCCCAGCAACCCGCCCCCAACGAAGTCATTCTGGTCGTCGATCACAACCCGGAGCTGCTGGCGCGGCTCGCCGCAGTGCTGCCCGGCGTACGGGTGGTACCCAACGCCGGCGAGCGTGGGTCGTCGGAAGCCAGGAACACCGGCGTCGCATTGGCGACCGGCGATATCGTTGCATTTCTTGACGACGACGCGGTCGCGCAACCTGGCTGGCTGGCCGCATTGACCGCGCATTACGCCGACCCCGACGTGATGGGTGTCGGCGGGCGCACAGCACCCGGATGGGCCACGGACCGCCCCGCGTGGTGGCCGCCCGAATTCGACTGGGTAATCGGCTGCGCCTACACCGGACGGCGTCCGGGAATCGTCCGAAACCTGCACGGCGGCAACGATTCGTTCCGTCGCGACGTATTCGCGAACGGCGGATTCCCGCCGCAGATCGCGCGGTCGGCTCACGATCGTCGGCCGCTTTCAGGCGAGGCGACCGAGTTCTGTATCCGGGCGGGCAAGGCTTGGCCTCAACGGGTTTTCCTTTACGACGACCAAGCAGTGATCACCCATCACATCCCCGCGGCTCGGCAGAGATTTTCCTATTTCTGCTCGCGTTGCTTTTCCGAGGGACTGTCAAAGGCTGTCGTAACCACAAGCGTCGGGTTAGGCGCCGGCCTCGCAACCGAGCGAAGGTACACAGCCGTGACTCTTCCCGTCGGCGTACTTCGCGGTCTGCGCCGCGCCGCCCGGGGTGACTTCGCCGCGCTGCTGCCGGCCGCCGCGATCGTCACCGGGCTGATATGCACGGCAGTGGGCTACGTTTTCGGCGCGCTCCGACAGATCTGCCATCGCGGCAGCGGCGCGTGATGAATACCGAACAGGCCGACCGGGCTTGTCAACTCGGCCCCCCAGCGGTTGACGTCCCCCTGCCGGTCCTGATGTATCACTCCGTCAGCGAGACTCCGGCCGCCTCGACACGGGCACTTTCCGTTCGCCCCGCGGAGTTCGCCGAACAGCTTGATTACCTACGGCGCCAAGGCTTTACCGGGCTGACGTTTGGCGAATCGTGGCAACGTCGCCGAACGGGACAGCCGTTTCCCGCGCGCCCGATCGTGCTGACATTCGACGACGGCTTCGCCGACCTCGTCGACGAAGCGCTGCCGATACTGATCGCGCACAAATTCCCGGCGACGGTGTTCGTCACGACGGGATGGTTGCGTGACGCGGGACGACACGCGGCCGGAACAGCGCCCGGCCGAATGCTCTCGTGGGCACAGCTTGTGGAGCTATCGGCCGCCGGCGTCGAAGTCGCCGCGCACAGTCATAGCCATCCCCAGCTGGACCAGATCTCCGCAGGCCGGTTGCGGGCCGAACTCGGCGACTCCAAGCGACTGCTGGAAGATCGCCTCGGCCGCCCCGTGTGCAGCCTCGCGTACCCGTACGGGTACTCCAGCAAGCGCGTACGAGCCGTCGCACGCGAAACCGGCTACCTGCAGGCGGCCGCCGTCGCCAACGCGACGGCCGCATCGACCTGCGACCCGTTTCGCGTGCCACGCCTCACTATTCGACGGTCAACGTCATCGGCGACATTCGCTTTGACTGCGAGCGGAAAACGAATACGGCTTCATTACGCTCCCGCTCGCGCACTCACCGCCGGATGGGCGGTCGCCCGCACAACGCGATCCGTACTGCGAGCCCTGCAGAGGCAGCCCGGATATCCCGCGACCCGCGTAGAAGGTGTCCAATGACCCGCATCGGCGACCGGCCTATTCGAGTGGCGATGGTGACTGCGAGCGCTCTGCCCCGGATGGGTGGTATCGAAACCCACGTCCACGAGGTCAGCACCCGGCTCGGCGCCGCCGGCATCGACGTGACGGTGCTGACGACCGACCCGTCCGGTGAATTGCCGCGTGAGGAGCACTTTCCGGGCTACCGCGTCCGCCGTTGGCGTGCCTATCCGCGCTCGCGCGATTATTTCCTGTCCCCCGGATTGGCGCGCCACTTGCTGCGGGCTGACGACTACGACATCATCCACATCCAGGGTGTGCACAACTTGGTCGCTCCTTCCACGCTCATGGCGGCGCGACGATCCGGGGTCCCGTGTGTGCTGACTTTCCACACCGGCGGTCACTCGTCGGGTTTACGCGGGAAACTGCGCCCGCTTCAGTGGCGGTTGCTCGCACCGCTGCTTCGCTCCACCGCGGCGCTCGTCGCCGTGTGCGACTACGAGCGCCGAATTTTCGCTCCGGTGCTCGGCGTGGCCGACGAGACCATCCGGCTGATTCGTAACGGGTGCGAACCGCTGCCCGTCGACCCGACCGCGAAAAAGACCGAAGGCAGCCCCCTGCTCGTGTCGGTTGGCCGGCTTGAACGTTACAAAGGCCATCACCGCGTTTTGCAGGCGTTCCCAGCCATCCTGGCAAAGGAGCCCGACGCACGGCTGGTAGTCGCGGGCAGCGGACCTTACGAACAGCCGCTTCGTGCGATGGCCAGTCAACTCGGTGTCGCCGACCGGGTCTCGGTGTGCGGCTTCGGCCCCGAACGCCGCGCCTCATTGGGCAAGCTCGTCGCTGACGCCGACGTGTTCTGTCTACTCAGCGAGTACGAGGCCCACCCCGTCGCCGTCATGGAAGCTGTCGGGGCCGGCACTAAGGCGCTCGTGGCGGACACCTCCGGGCTTTCCGAGCTTGGACGGGCCGGCCTGGTCACGACGATCGCTCTCGAGTCCACGCCCGAGCACGTCGCTGCCATGGTGCTGGCGATCGCCGCGGCACCGAATCCAGCGCCGCCGGCCGTTCAGACCTGGGACGACTGCGCCCAACAATTGCACTGCCTCTACCAGGAAGTGGTGCGGTGAAGATCCTTCTTCTCGCTCAGTTCCTGCCGCCGATGCTCGGTGGAGAGGAACGGCACGTCTGGACGCTCGCCAGGGCCCTGGCGGCAAGGGCGCACGACGTGACGCTGCTGGGCTTCGCGACCGGCCCCGAGGATCAGGCCGAGAGCACCTCGGAGGGCGTGCGCATCGTCCGGGTCTCCACCGCCGCCTCTCGGCTGCCCATGATCTACAGCGATCCGAAGCGCCCGAATGCGCTACCGCTGCCCGATCCGCTGGTGAGCCGGGCGATCCGAAATGAACTCTCGCGCAGCCGTTTCGACGTGGTGCATGCACACAACTGGATCGTCAACAGTGCGCTGGGCCCGACCGCGCGCGCTGGGGTGCCCCTCGTCCAGACGCTGCATGACTACAGCCATACGTGCGCGACCAAGCGATTGATGGAACACGGAACACGCAGGTGCGCTGGTCCGTCTCCGGCCCGTTGCCTGTCTTGTGCGTCATCGCATTACGGCGCGATCACCGGCCCGATCATTGTCGCGGCGAATGCGTTGTCCGCGCGGCGCAGAGCCGGACACGTTTCCCGTTTTGCGGCCGTCAGTAGTGCGGTTGCCGACGCCGTGACCCTCGAAGACGAGACCGGCTGGCTCAAGGGTGCCGGCCTGAATGCCGAGGTCATTCCCAATTTCATCCCCGATGACATCGTCCTCGACGAGATCCCGCCGACGGCTCCGGATGCCCCGCTGCTGTTCGTCGGCGACCTGAGCGCCGATAAAGGCATCCCGACTTTGTTGGAGGCGTACCGCCTGCTCGAGGGTGCGCCGCCGCTCGTGCTTGCCGGTCGCTCGTCGCCGGGCGTCGAGTGGGAGCTTCCGGAGGGTGTTCGGTCGGTCGGGGCGCTGCCACATGACCAGGTGCTGAGCTTGTTCCGGTCCGCGCGCGCGGTCGTTGTCCCGTCGGTGTGGTCGGATCCCTGCCCGACCGTGGTGCTCGAGGCGATGGCTGCGGGGAGACCAGTGGTGGCCGCCGCGTCCGGAGGCATCGTCGACATGGTCGTCGACGGGGTCACCGGGGTGTTGGTCCCGCCCAGGGACGCGCCGGCGTTGGCACGGGCCATCTCTTCGGTGCTGAGCGAACCAGACTCGGGCCGTGCGCTCGGCACAGCAGGACGGAACCGCGCACGCGAGTTCACCGTCAGCGCCGTTGTCGAACGAATCGAGCGCATGTACGCCGGAGCCATCGCGCACGCCAAGGCCGAAGCGAGAAGCGGTGCCTGAGCAGCGTCGCCTTGCCGACGTGGCTTGCGACACCCGTGCCGATGGAACACCACCCGCCCACCAGCGCGGCTTCCTGGTCCGCAGCGCGCTCGCGCTGGTGTCCACGTCCTTTCTGACCTCGGGGCTCGGCTTCATCTACTGGGCGGTCTCGGCTCGCCTCTTCCCGCCGTCGAACATCGGCGAGGCTGCCACGGCCATCGCGGCGATGAACCTCATCGCGCCGCTCACCACCCTCGGGTTGGGCACCCTGCTGCTGGCCGAGCTGCCCACGATGCGCGCGCGCCGCTCCGAGCTGGTCTCCACCGCCGCGGTGTTCAGCGGCATCTTCGGCGGCGGCCTGGCCCTGATCTGCGCGATGACGCTGCCGCCCGGGCTGCTCGGCCTCTCCGGCGTCGGCCACGATTGGGGCGCCACCTTGCTCTTCGCCGCCGGTGTCGCGGCCCAGGGCGTCGGCATGCTGCTCGACTCCGCGCTGATCAGTGTGGCGGGCGGCGGCCCGCAGCTCTGGCGCAACGCCACCCTCGCGATCGCCAAGCTGATATTGCTGGCGGCCTTCGCGCTCACGCTCTCCCAACAAGGGTCGCTGAGCATCTACGCAAGCTGGTTCTTCGCCAACGTCATCTCGATCGTGGCGATGGCGACCTGGCTGGCCCGCCGGCGTCGGATCACGCTGCGCAGGATGTGGCCCAGCCGCTCGGCCCTTCAAGGCCTGCGGTACGTAGCCGCGCAGCACCACGTGCTCAACCTGGCGCTCCAGGTGCCTTACTTTGCGATGCCGATCGTCGCGAACGCCGCCCTCGGCTCCGAGCGGGCCGGCTACCTGTACGCCACCTGGTCGGTCGCCGGGTTCGTGTTCGTGTTGCCGATCGCGCTCTCGACCGCTCTATTCGCCTCGGGCGCACGGGACACCAACACATTCCTCACGGAGTTGCGTTTCAGCCTGCGCTACTCGCTGGCGGCCTGCGTTGCGGCAAACCTGGTGCTGCTTCCACTGGGGGGCGTGGTGCTGCGGGTGTTTGGCAGCGCCTACGCCGCCAACGGGCACACCACTCTCGTTCTGCTCTGTCTTGCGGGCTTGGGGCTGATCGTGAAGGACCACCACGTGACCATCGCACGGGTCACCGGCAGCGTCGTGCGTGAGGCGATGTGGGTGTGGGGGCTGACCGTCTGCGAGCTCGTGGCGGCGACGGTCGGTGCCTCACTCAATGGACTGACCGGCCTTGGCGAGGGCTGGCTGCTCGCTGTGGTGCTCGAGACCGCGGTGTTCGGGCCGTTGGTGCTGCGGGCCTACCGGGGCCGGCTCGAACTGCCGGTCCGCAGATCTTCGCCGAAGCAGTCCAGAGGCGATCGAATCAGTGAAGGGGTCGGATAGCGGCGATGTTGGTACATCTTTCGGAGATTCGCGAGATCTTGGCATGCCCGCGCTGCCGGGGTCGGCTGCGCGACGGCGCCGCCGGCTTGCAGTGCTCCCAGCCGTCCTGCGGCCTTGCCGACCAGCCGTTTCCGACGGTGGCAGCGCAGCCCGCGCTCATCGACTTCGATCAGAGCATCATCGACCGCGCCGAGCTGCTGGCCAGCGCGGGCTCGTCCTATGTGGAGCGCAGTCACGGGGTGCTGGCGCGCGCGGTGTCGCGGATACTGTTCGGCTACAACCGCGTAGCGGAGGCCAAGGCCGGGCACATCCTTGCCGACATCAAGACCTCGACGCTGCCGGCCCGACTGCTGGTGATCGGTGGCGGCGCCGTCGGTAGCGGTGTCCAAGCCATGTACGACGACCCCCAGGTGCAGGTGATCGGCACCGACATCTACCACTCACCGCACACGACCCTGATCGCCGACGGGCATCGGCTGCCCTTCGCCGACGAGTCGATGGACGGCGTATGGATACAGGCCGTGCTGGAGCACGTGCTCGACCCGCAACAGGTGGTGGCCGAAATCCATCGCGTGCTGCGGCCGGACGGGCTGGTGTTCGCCGACACCCCGTTCATGCAGCAGGTGCATGAGGGCGCATACGACTTCACCCGCTTCACTCTGAGCGGGCATCGCTGGCTGTTCCGCCACTTCGCGCTGATCGACGCCGGCACCAGCGGCGGTGCCGGCCTGGCGACGCTCTGGTCGGTGCGCTATCTCGCGCGCGCCATGACCGGCAGCGGCCCGCTGGGCACCCTGCTGCAACTGGCCTTCTGTTGGCTGCGCTTCTTCGACCGCTGGACCGCCCCCCGCGACAACGCCGACGCAGCCAGCGCGGTGTATTTCTACGGCCGCAAGAGCTTCGTACCGATCTCGCCGAAAGACGTCATCGCGTTCTATGCCGATCAAAAAACCCGTCGTCGGCATCCCGTCCGCTCTTCGCCCGACCATGCTGATCGCCGAATCGCGGTCACGCATTGACGAAACGTCAGGCGGATAGCGGACTACGGTAATGACCCCTTCGCGCCGTGTGGTTCTGGTCGTGTCGCTGGTGGCCACCGCCGGGCTGACGCTGGTGCTGGCCGTCACCGATCCGGCCCCGCCGCTGAGCTACCCGACCCGGTTTTTCGTGTGGAATTTGGTGTTGGCATGGATTCCGGTGATCTTCGCGGCCGGCTTCGCCGTGGCAGGGCGACGGATCTGGTTGATTCCACTGGGGCTGGGGTGGCTGGCGTTTCTGCCCAACGGCCCGTATCTGATGACTGACCTGGTGCACCTGGGCAGCAACGTCGGATTATGGCGCCACGTCATGCAATACGGGGTCTCGGCGTGGACTGGAATCGTGCTCGGGGTGGTGTCGATGCACCTGATGCATCAACGGATCACCCGCGAATTCGGTGCGCTGACAGGCTGGATCGCGGTCGTCGTCTCGGTCGGTCTATGCGCGATAGGTGTGGTGATCGGGCGTTTCCAGCGGTGGGATTCCTGGGATCTGGTGACGCAGCCGAACGCGGTGGCGGCGACGACGCTCGACTGGGTGCGTTCGCCGCTGGCTTACGTGCAACCGACCAGTGTGGCGCTCGCGGTTGGGGCCTCCTTCGGGCTGGCATACCTCACGCTGTGGTCCCTCTGGCCCGCCCCCGAGCCTTCACGCGCGTAGCGCCGACGGACGTTCTTCAGACGGCCGGATCGAGCCGTCAGCGCCGGTCGAGGCGATACCCGCGGCCCGTGCCAGCGACACCGACCGGGCCGGGTCGATCTCCATACCGCGGTAGAACACGAAGTCGAAGCTGCCGTTGCTGCCGATCACCCGAGCGGGCACCCCACCCACCACGGCGCGATCAGCCACATTCCGAGTGACCACAGCGTTTGCTCCGATGGCGGCGTCGTCGCCGACCGTGATGGGGCCGATCAGCTTGGCGCCGGGCGCGACGTACACCCGGTCACCGATGACCGGGTTGCCGCGGCGCTCCCCGCGGCCTGCGACGCCGATGGTCACCCCCTGCGACAGGTTGATGTTGCTGCCGAGCACGGCATCGCCGTTGACGATCACCTCACCGAAGTGGCCGACGTACAGGCCGGGGCCGATGGTCGCCCGCGGAGCGATCCCGACACCCGACCACACCTCCACCAAGCGATGCAGGAACAGCAGTGGCACCCGGGCCGCGACGTGCAGTGGGCTGCTCCCGTTCCACGCCCAGTGGGCGACCCGGTAGTGCACCGACGCCACAGCGCCCGGGCACACGTAGAGGTTGACCACAGTCGGCCGCCCTTCGAGGAATCGATAGCGGTCCAGGTCGGCCCTGAGGTCGGCCCAGGCGCGGGACCAGGAGTGCGGGTCGGACGGCATGTTCGGAATCCTTTGGGGCTCGTTTGCGGCTAAGTTGCTGGAAGCTATCCGGTCAGCCGGAAGCTTCCGATCGGATACCCTCCGCCACTGTCCCGTCCAGCCTGGGCGAGTGTCATCGGTGGGTAGTCAACGGTATTGATTGCGTGTGGTTTGTGCTCGTTCCACACGACTTTCGCGATGAGCTTGTAGTTGCCCGCGGCCAGTCCAGTGGTGGACAGCCACAACGCATTATCGCTAGCTGCGCCGGCCGGGTCCTGCGCAGTGTTGACGTAGTTCTGTTCGGCGGCGATGTCGCGCAGCGACAGCCCAGACTGCACGATTGCGACGACTTTGTCCGCGTCATTGCGGAGTTCGTAGCTGACTTGCCAGTTGTCGTATGACGGTGCGACGCCGAAGTTGTTCCAGCGCACAGCGATCCGAAAATTGGAGTCCGCCTGGGCGCTGGCCGGCAAGGTAGTGGAGGTCACCGCGTAGCGGTAGCCGGCGTATTTGTTGGTGCGTGTCCACATGTCAAACATGTCCGGCGGCGGGGCCAAGACGTTGCTCGCCACCAGCGAAACGTGGTAGTTCACAGTGTCTCTGATCGCCTGCTGAAAATAGGCGCTCGCACCGTCGGGCTGCGAGTTGCACCATTCGGTGACGACCGGCGCGGTTCGCCAGCGCGCCAACAGCTTCGCGATGACCGGGTCGCGGTTGCGCACGTACCAGGAATCGGGGTCGGTAGCCCACACTTGCGGTGGCGCATACACGCCCAGACAGTCGGCGCGTATTCCCACCGGCCGGGTCGGCGATGCCGCTAACAGCTGTCGGGTGATTTCGGGATTGTCATCGAGAAAGATGATTTGCGTGTCTGGAAACGCAGCGAGGGTCACGTTCACCAGTCGCGTGATGGATGCCTTCGTGATCGACTGATCCGTGTACTGGCTGTAGTAGCCCAGTTGGGCGACGCTCTCGTCCGGCGATGGCCCCGGAGCACCCAAATCCTCTGCTATGAAACCGATGTGGTTTTCCGACCAGTCTCCGTAGCCGGAAAACTCGAACCATTCCACTCGCTCGTCGTGGTCATAGCGCGCCCCGAGTGCGGCGATGAGATGCTCGAGCGCCCTCAGGTAGGCATCGGCGTTCCAGTTCGGCACGACATACGTTTTGCCCTCGAAGCGGTAATCGGCAGTGGCCCCCGATGTCGCCCGCAGCCACGCCGGCACCCCCACGACGGTGTTGCCGCCGTAGCCAACGGACGCAAAAGACATGATGCGGAAATGGAATCGCTGATTGTGGGCTTGCGCCGCCGCTATCGCGTTGTCGATCACGGTGAAGTCGTAGGAATTGGCGCTCGCCGGTTGGATTTGTGACCACAGGAACCGGCCACCGGCGTCGTCCGTGCCGGGCCACACAGGATAACCACCGGCGCCGGATTGCGGATACAGGGTGACGTTAAGGTCCTGGTACTGGCCGCGTTTCGGGTTGACCAGGTCTGTGGCCGAGAACGGTATGACGGCACCCGGTTGAACCGCAGCATGCGGAGCAACCGGGATTGCGCGGGCGTTGTCGATGTGGTCGCCGATCACCAATGTGAGGGCGGCGGTCGCCACCAAAGCCAGTGCGATGAGCGCTAACCGGCCGGCACGTTTCGTGCCGGAGACGCTGACCTGTGGCTGTGTTCGTTGTGGCCGCCGATGTTCGGCGAGCTCAATGTCGTATCCCATCAGCCGCTCGTCAACATGTCCCCAGCAGACGCGTGGTCCCGCCCGGCCCCGTTGCCGCGCCGTTCATAGTGCGGCATCCTTCGCGAAGTCTCGCAGCACGATGCCGCACTCTGCCCAATGGTCGACGTGCGCAACGTCCGGTGCGGGATGCATGAGCCCGAGCAGCGAGTCGGCGCGGAACCCGATCCGGACACCGACCGCTTCGGCGGTGCGCAATGCGCGGTAGAGCAGCGCAGAGCTCACCGGCACGGGACGAAGCGGCGCGGACGTGGCGGCCGCACGCAGCGCGCCAATGATCTCGCTGAACGGCACCCGACGCGGGTCGGCCACGCCCAGGACGCGGTGTGGCGGCGGCTGCTCGACGGTCGACAGCACGCACTGCGCCACGTCGTCGGCATGGACCGCGTACTGGTAGGAGTCCGGACGCAGCATCGGCACCAGAGGTAGCGCGGCCACCTTGCGCAACGCGCCGATCATGCCCCCGTCGCCGCTGCCGTAGACCAGGCCGAGCCGCAATGAGGTCCCGCCATGGCCGGCCACCAGGTCCTCGCAGGCCAGCTTGGTGCGGCCGTAGATCTGGTGCGTGTCGGGATATGCCGACATCGAGGAGATCAGCACGACCGGCACATCACCCACGGTGCGGAGGAGTTTTTCGGTGCCACCGAGGTTGATTCGTTCGATCTCAGCGGGGTCGCGGGCCCGCAGGTCGTAGGCGCAGTGGATGACCGCCGTGACGTCCGGAGGCAGCGGTGCGGCCGGGCCGTCCTCCAGGGAATAGGGCACGTGTTCCGATCCGGCACCGACAGGCGCCGAGCGTTGCAGCGCGATGACGCGGTATCCGGAGGCGGCGAAGGCAGCCCGCAGCGTGCTGCCCACGTACCCATTCGCGCCGGTGATCGCGACGGCCCGGTCAGACATGTCGACTCGCCGTCACAATGCGGTGAGCATTGGCCATCACCGTGAGTGTGAATGTGGTCGACGGCACCGACGGCAACACCGAGCCGTCGATGAGGTGGACATTGCGGAAATCGCCGATGCGGCCGAGTACATCTGAGCCGTCGCCGTGGGGAAACGTCGAGCCGAAGTGGTAGCTCTTGCCGGGCCCGGCCAGCTTGACCAACGGCAGCACCGGGTAGAGGTCGAGCTTGGGCCCGAGCGTTGTGAGTCGGCGCAGCACCGAGCGCAGCATCGCCGGCCGCTCGTCGGACACCACCCGCACCGCGATGTCCGGCAGCGCGTTCTCATGCCGCGCCCGGACCTCGACCCGCATCTGCGGCGACCGCCAGGACGGCAGGTACCCGAGCCCGGCGGTGACCCGGCCGAGCGCAGCCCCGGCCCACGACGGCGGCAGCCAGCCCGGCAGCGCTTCGGCGATGGCAGGGTTGTACGGATAGCAATGCACCTGTGAGGTGGTGTAGGCCTCGTCGTCGTACTTCAACAGCATGTTGAACTGGTTGAGGGTGAAGTCGCGCTGTGCGCGTGGGTCGCCCGTGGTGCGCCGGGAGACGAACGGGACCAGAAACTGCACCGACTCCTGCAGGCTGACCTGCGTTGGTGGCGCGCCCAGCGAGTTCAGCGCGATCCGTGTGCTGCCGAGCCCACCGGCGCCCACGAAGACCCGGTCGGCATCCAGGCGCGTCGCGCGCCCGGTCGCAAGATCGATGCCCTGAACCGACGGCTCAGCGCCGATCGGCTGATCGACACGGGTGACCAACATCGGCGAGATCAGACGCACACGTCCAGCGGCGACGAAGCGGTCGACGGTGTGGCGTGCGGAGTAGATGAGCGAGTACGGGCAACCGGTCATACACAGGCCGCAACGCGCACACGAGTCCGCGACCAACGCCAGCCGCGCCTTGCCGACCACGACGCCCTTGGCGCGGATGGCGTCGCGATGGCGCCGGTAACGCTCCAGTACGGCGGCGGTCCGCCCGGACACCGGCGGCAAGGGTGCGCGTGCCGCCAGCAACGGAAACTCCTCCGCGTAGTCGTCTTCTTCGGCCGCCAGCGGCACCTCGTCCAGCACGGCCTTGTAGTGCGATTCGATCTCGTCCCACCCGAACGGCCACCGGTCGAACGTGGCGCGGGAGAACGGCATGATCTGGGCGCCCCAGACGGTCGAGAAGCCGCCGGCCGCTCCCGAAACCGCCGCATGATTGCCGCGCTCCGGCATGGTGAGCCCGCGCTGCTGGCCTCTATCGATGAACATGTGGTTGGAGCCAAAGTTGCGTTTCTCGGGGAGCGCCGAACCGGCGAGCGCCACCGGCTGCGCGGCGACCAGGTCGAGGTCGGCACGCATCCACTGCGCAGGCTCCACCGTGCTCATCCGGCGGACTGCCGCGGCTGTGTCCTCGCCGAGCCGTTCCCCGATGTCGACGACGGTGATCCGCTGAGCCGGATCGTCGGCCAGGGCCAAGATCGCCGCCGCCGCAGCCGGACCGCTTCCGATGATGACGTTATGCATCGTCGCCCACCGGCACCGCGGAGCGCACCCGCTCGATGTCGGCTGCGCTGAGCCCGGTGGTCAGGATCTCGGGCCGGCGGCCCAGCGCGAGCTGCACCCTGCCTGCGACAAACCCGCAACCGGCGAGCGCCACCGCAGCGAGCGCAACCAGTGCCTGCGCCAGCCGCGCGGGCCGGCCACTCAGCGCGGCCACCAGCGCCGGCCCGAACCCGAGCAGGACACTCAGGACGAACCCCAACTCGGCACGGATGTTGCCGGCGTCGCCCATGTCGGCGAACGCGCCCACCTTGCTGCGGTTGACGTAGAAGCAACGCCGCCAGAAGTACGACCACGTCAGCCGCTCCGGGGCAACATAGTGACGCACCTCGGCCCGGGGCTCGTAAAACACGGTGGCCGGCCCGAAGCTGTGGGCAATCCGGTGCGAGAGGTCCATGTCGTCGTGGTCGTCGGCGTGGAATCCGCTGATAGCCAGGATGGCATCGCGGCGCACGCTCATGCTGGCGCCGATGAGATGGCGCACCGGAGCGAGTTCGTCAGGTAGCCACCGGTAGTGACACCCGAACACCCAATCGCACTCGGGCGGAAACCAGGACGGTCGCGGCGCCCCATAGTTCGGTTGCGGCGCCCCGCCCACGGCGACGGTTCCGGGGTGGGTGGCGTACACGGCGAGCAGCCGCTCCAGCCAGTCGGACGCTGCTTCGGCGTCGTCGTCGAGGAAGGCCACGATGTCAGCGCGGGTGTACAGCAGCGCGGTGTTGCGTGCCGAACCCAACCGTCCCGCAAATTGGTTCGCGACTACGACGATCTCCACCGGCGAATCAGACAACGCACCGCCCCACTGGTGTTGGCACCGCTCGAGTAACTCGTGATTGTGGTCGACCACGATGATCACTCGTTGTGGGGTGAAGCGCTGCGTCAGCGCAGATTCCACCGACCTGGCGAGCAGATCCCAGCGGGCGAGGGTGTAGGTGCAGATGACGATGTCCGCGCGCAGCGCGGTCACGGTGGGAGGCAGACCCGAGGCCGCCGAGACCTTGGGCTGCCGGGTTACGAACGACACGAGTTCTCCTACCGGACCGAACCGCAGAAGGGTGGGGCCGCGGGCGATCCGGTGGTGTTGGGGCGTAGCGATCGGACACGACTAGGTACAAACCATTGTTCAACTCAGATGGCACTATACCTACTATTTGGATGATACACACCTTAGAACAGGTCTGATGGTATTTGGTGTTGACGGGCCCCGGGGCAAGTCCGCAGTGTGCGCGGCGCCGCGCTCGCTCCCGGCCGCGCGTTCGATTTAGGAGATCGGCACCGACGGCGGGATCATCACCGTCGCAGCGAGGCCCCGGTGATCCGATCCGGGAATCTTGATCGTACGAAGCGATGTCGCCGTGCAGCGTCGCGTCAGTATGTGATCGATAGCGATGAAGGGCGGTAGCTGCCAATCGGCCGGGAAGGTCGGCTGGATCCCTCCCCCGGATTGTTCCGCGGCATCGCGATAACCGTTGCGCAGTAAACCGCGGAAAGGGCGCATGTCAGTGGTGGCGTTCAAATCACCGGCGACGATCACCGGACCGTCGCCACTGCGCTCGGCGACCTCACGTAACGTCACCGACAGGCGATCTAGATCACGTCGCCACCCATCGATCGGCTGCGGCCACGGGCCCGTCGGGTGCGCTACCACAACAGTGGGATCGGTGGACAGGCCGGCAACTCGTATCTGCGCACTCACGAGCGCGAAGGTGTAACCCTCGATCCGTTTGGCTTCGCGCAACGGAAACCGACTCCATACGCCGACGCCGGACGCACTGGCACGCGGATCGAGCCAGCGGTAAGGGAATGCCGCGTCCAACCCGGCCGCGGAGAGGCGGTCGACTTCCTCTGGTGTCAGTTCCTGGACGGCAAGAAGGTCGGCCTGCTCGCGAGCCGATTTCACAAGTTCGCCTGGATCGGCCTGCCCTTCGAGGACGTTCGCCGTGATGACTCGAATTCCGACACTCGCGGTTCGGACGGTGTCCGAACCGCGATACAAGGGAAGTTGGACGGCCAGCGTCGCGATGGTCAAGCCTCCGGCGACGACGGCGAGAGTCCAGCGTCTGCCGAGGGCCAGCAAAAAGACCGATAATGGACCGCACAGCATCAGGTAGGGCGAAAGAGCCGCGGTCAACAACTCGAAGTGATTGGTGATAGGCACGTACCGTGACGCCAATGCCAAGCCGGCAATGGTGAATGCCACGAGGCCGGCGCTCGTCTGGAGTACTCGCTGAGTCCTCGACGGCATGGTTCAGTCTCCCGTGCGGTGGGTCGGTTGGATGCAGTGCCCGCAAGTTGGCTCCTACCAATGGAGCCAAACACAATCACGTTGTCGTGCGAAATTGCCCTGCAGGAGAAGCAGTTTCAACAGTTCGTGCAAGGGCCGCGGATCAGCGATGGACACCGGAATGCTGTCGAGCAATCTGGAGGACCCTCGCCGCCATTCGAACACGTACTCGCTCAGCAGCTCTTTTCGGGATCTGGTGGAGAGCCGGTGTCCTCGAGCCAAAACGAAGCAATGTTGAACCTGTCGGGACCCGTCGCCGGCGTTCCGTCTGGCTGAATGTATTGCAGCTCAGCCTCTGCCATGACACGCCCTGCGGCCTGCAGGGTCGGGCTGTTGAAAGCGACTCGATAGCACTGATCGCGCGTGAGATCCCATGCGACCGTCGCGTCGGACGGTAACTCTTGCCGGAGCTGCCGAAGAACCCCCTGTGCGTCGACGGTGTGCATGGCCAGGCTGTAGGTCTGGATCCTTGCAGTGCCGAGGTCGCCTACGTCGCGGTAGACAGCACCGTTGTTCGTCAGGTACTCGGGCAAACTGGGATCGTCGCCGTAGTCAGAACCGTTGCCGTTCGCCGTGTTTGGTGCGTGCGACTCGTCCCAGTCAGCCCGCGTAGCTCCAATGCCGGGGATCAACGCCTCTCGGATGGCTCGAGGCGCCGGCAGCGACCCGCCGGCCGGTGCACTCGCTGTCGAGGGCGACGAACAACCCGCCGCCGCACTGGCCAGAATGCACCCGACAACGACCGCAGCTCGCGCTGAGTTGAAGATGCCCCGTCTTTGACTCACAGGCGCCAATTCTACTACAAGTTTGTTTGACGCTACTTTCAATCCGAATAGTATGTAAGATCGGTTGAAGCCGGACCATGTGTTTGCGGGAAATCAGCCTGTGGCCCATGACTTCATACCAAGGAGAGAAAAATGCCTGCACGTTTTATGACTGACCCGCACGAGATGCGTTCGATGGCGGGCCGGTTCGACACCCACGCCCAGACCGTCGAGGACGAGGCCCGCAAGATGTGGGCATCGAGCCAGAACATCGCGGGAGCCGGCTGGAGCGGTACCGCTCAGTCCACCTCCTACGACACCATGGGACAGATGAACACGGCGTTCCGCAACATCGTCAACATGCTGCACAGCGTGCGTGACGGCTTGATCCGCGACGCCAACCACTACGAGAGCCAAGAGCAGGCCTCGCAGCACATCCTGTCCAGCTAGTCCACCACCGCCCAAAACTTATAGGAGAACAGTCATGTCGATCAGTTACCAGTTCGGCGACGTGGACGCCCACGGCGCGATGATCCGCTCACAGGCCGCTTCCTTGGAGGCCGAGCACCAGTCCATCGTTCGCGATGTGCTGGCTGCCGGTGACTTCTGGGGCGGCTCGGGTTCGGTAGCCTGCCAGGAGTTCATCACCCAGTTGGGTCGCAACTTCCAGACCATCTACGAGCAGGCCAACTCCCACGGCCAAAAGGTCCAGACCGCAGGCAACAACATGAGCAGCACCGACTCGGCTGTTGGCTCCAGCTGGGCCTGACACCCACGAGTACTGTGGCCCGCACACCCGATGGGTGTGCGGGCCAAAGTTGTTTCGGGGTGCGGCCGGCACACCCATGAGAGCTCCGCTCGTCTCGCTCCTGTGCTGGTGACCCGAGTCGGAGCAGATTACCGAAACAGCTTCACGCTGACGCTTTCCCAGCTTGACGACCCACCGCAGTGAGAACATTCAGAAGGCCGTCCACGGCGTGATCGACGGCGAACGAGTCTGCGTAGTGCCGTGCCGCTGCTGCCCCACGCA
>Ga0302314_10000676_pt1 | contig 63125 bp, 46 predicted proteins | sample III_Palsa_N2_3_FD_200533 | JGI IMG/M metagenome (GOLD analysis project Ga0302314, IMG submission 200533) | Peat permafrost microbial communities from Stordalen Mire near Abisko, Sweden - III_Palsa_N2_3 | ecosystem: Environmental > Terrestrial > Soil > Palsa > Peat permafrost | place: Sweden...
GATATTGCTCAGGCCCTCGTAATAGGACAGCACCAGGGCGGTGCGCTGCTGGGTCGGCAACAGGCCCATGGCGTCTTCCAGGCGACCGCTCACCTGCCGCCGCTGGATCGTCTCGACCGTGTCCGGCGCATCGTCGGACGGCTCCGGCACATCTTCGAGCCACTCGCTCTTCGGCCGGCGCTGCAGGTCGATGCACCGGTTGACGATCACCCGATACAGCCAGGTTTCGAACTTGGCGCGACCGGCCTGCCAGGTCTTGCGATGTTGCCAGGCTTTGATCAGACAATCCTGGGTCACGTCCTCGGCGTCGGCCGTATTCTTCAGCACGCGCAGAGCCAACCCATAGGCGCGATCGATATGGCGCTCGACCAGGAGCCGGTAGGCGTCCTGGTCGTCGTTGCGCATGCGTTCGAGCAAGACGTCGTCTTCGCTCGGCGGCGCGCTCGTGTCTGGCGATTGGAGACTGGAGTTGGTCAAGGTCATGATGCCCGTTCCGCTTGCAGGTGCGGCGTCCCCGCTTTTGCTCGACGATATGGTGCTCGATCCGTTCCACCGAGAACCAGATGTTAATCAGTTATACGAAATGAGTTGCAGAAACTGTCGCAGAAAAATCGTGCGTTACAAAATAATAAGCACTAGGCAATAACTGCCCACTTAGTTAAATTATAGGGAAAATTTTGCCTACCGCAGATTATTTCGACGGTAAAAATATTTCTATTCTTAGTAATTCGCAATCTATTTTGGAAAAATTAACTAATTTTATTTGATATTTTGAATTGACAAGAATTTATATAAATTAAATTGTAGTCATATCTAGAAAATCTCTGAAAGAATGACGCCCTGATCGCGGCAGCCGGCTGGATGGACGGATGCAGCGCCAGCGTGCGCGAGCCTTTGCCGCGGCTCGCCTGGCAGAAGCTGGCCTTCGACGGGATTCGGGCAGGCCGGCCAACCTCCCGCCAAAAGGGAAATAATTAAAAATTATCGCCTTTTGATGGATGAAAAGCCCGTGCTTCGTGAGGATAGTCCGGCTGATTTACGCCGAACCGGCAGAAATTGCCGGGTGCGATGAGAATGTTTTGACATCAGCGGGCAAAATTTCCGCGCGCCTGTGCCGCCAATGCCCTGGCATGCCCGTCGGAACAACGCCGCGCCCCAGCCCGCACGCCTGATCGGGGGAGGCTGGCCCGTATCAGCTTTGGATCACGCGCCGGTCGATCCGACCTTGCGGCCCGAAAGCGAGATGTCCCGCCATGCCCCCGATCGCCGACACGTTCGCAACCGCGCTCGCCCACCATCGGGCCGGCCGCATCGCCGTCGCGGCCAGGCTTTATCGCAAGATCCTCGCGCGCGCGCCGGACGACGACTTCCCCGAGGCGCACAACCATCTCGGCATCGCGCTTCAGCAATTGGGGCGGCTCGGCGACGCGGCGGCGGCGTTCGAACGCGCGCTCGTCCTGCAGCCGGATTATCATGAGGCGCAGTACAATCTCGGCAATCTGCGCCGGGCCGAGGGCGACTTGCCCGCGGCGATGGCGGCGTTCCGCCGCGCCATCGCGCTTCGGCCGGATGCGCCGGAAGCCCATAACAATCTGGGCAATGCGTTGCAGCAGGTCGGCCGGTTGGTCGAAGCGCGCGCCTGTTACGAACGCGCCCTGGCCCTGCGGCCGACCCATGCGAGCGCGCTCAACAATCTCGGCAATGTCTGCCGGGCCGAGGGCCAGCTTGCCGAGGCCCGGGCCCTGTTCGAACGCGCGCTGGCGCTCAAGCCCGGCTATGCCGATGCCCATAACAATCTCGCCATCGTGCTGCGGCTGGACGGCCGGTTCGCCGACGCGCTGGTGCACTACGACCGGGCGGTTGCCCTGACGCCGAAGGCGGCGGGTCCGCTCAACAATCGCGGCAATCTGCTGCAGGATCTGGGGCGGCTGGACGAAGCCGCAGCATCGTTCAAACAGGCCTTGGCGATCGAGCCGGAGTTTCCGGCCGCGCATCACAATCTGGGCATGGCGCTGCTCGCCGCCGGCCGGTTCGAGGCGGGCTGGCGCGAATATGAATGGCGCTGGCGCATACCCCACGCGACAGATCCGGCGGACCGCTTCGGCGTGCCGCCCTGGCGGGGGGAGTCGCCGATCGAGGGCACCTTGCTCCTTCATGCCGAACAGGGCTTCGGCGATACCCTGCAATTCTGCCGCTATGCGCCGCTGCTGGCGGGCCGCGGCCATCGAATCGTGCTGGAGGTGCCGCCCGCGCTGGTGCGGCTGATGGGCAGCCTGGAGCCCCGGATCGACATCGTCGCCCAGGGCGATGCCCTGCCGCCGTTCGACTTGCATTGTCCACTGCTCAGCCTGCCGCTCGCCTGCGGCACGCAGCTCGCATCGATCCCGTCGATCGGCCCCTATCTCGCCGCCGATCCGGCCGCCCAGGAACTCTGGCGACGACGTCTCGCCGCCGACGGCGCCCGCCTCAAGGTCGGGCTGGTCTGGTCGGGCAATCCCCGGGCCGACAGGCCGGAGCTGGCGGCCATCGACCGGCGCCGCTCCATCGCCGCCGATCTGCTGGCGCCGCTCGCGGCCTGCCCGGGCGTGCGGTTCTACAGCCTGCAGCAGCAGGGCGGTGCGGCCCCCGCCAGCCTCGGCCTGGTCGATGTCATGGCGGAAATGACGGATTTCGCCGACACGGCGGCGCTCGTCGCCAATCTGGATCTGGTCATCTCGGTCGATACCGCGGTCGCCCATCTGGCCGGCGCGCTCGGCCGACCGGTCTGGCTGCTGAACCGGTTCGACAGCTGCTGGCGCTGGCTGGCCGGGCGCGACGACAGCCCGTGGTATCCGTCCCTGCGCCTGTTCCGGCAGACACAGCCGGGGGATTGGGCCGGTGTCGTGGCCCGGGTCGGCCAGGCGCTCGAAGCGTTGTCGGCCGGCATGTCCCGATGAGCGCGCTCGCCGCCGACCGGCTCCAGGCCGGATACGCCCATCATCGGGCCGGTCGGTTGAAGGAAGCCGCCGCCGCCTACAAGGCGGTCCTGATCGAGGATCCGACCAACCCGGAGGGGCTGCACCTGATGGGCACCATGGCGGTCCAGATCGGTCGGCATGACGTGGCGCTCGATCTCCTGCTGCGCGCGCTTCGGGTCCGGCCGCGTTTCGCCAAGGCGCATAACGATCTGGGCATCGCCTTCGACCGGCTGGGGCGGCTCGACGAGGCGGCAAGCGCCTTCGCCGCGGCGATCGACTGCGATCCGGCCTTCGCCGAGGCGCATTACAATCTGGCGACGATCTATAAGAAGCAGGACAAGCTGCGCGAGACGCTCGACGGTTTCGCCCGCGCGCTCGAACTGCGGCCGGACTTCTTTCAGGCCCATAACAATCTGGGCAATGTGCTGCAGACGCTAGGCCTGGTCGAACTGGCGGCCGAGCGCTACCAGGTCGCCCTGGCGCTGAAGCCGGATTCGGCCGAGGTGCATAATAATCTGGGCACGGTGCTGCAGGATTCCGGGGATTTCCGCGATGCCGAAGCCTATTACCGACAGGCGCTGATCCTCAAACCGGACTATCTGGAGGCCCATAACAATCTCGCCATCTCGTTGCAGCGCCAAGGACGCTACGGCGAGGCGGAGGCGGCGTTTCGCGTGGCGCTGGCCCAGAAGCCGGACGACGGCAAGATCCGGCACAACCTGTCGATCACGCTGCTGGCGGCCGGACGGTTCGCGGAGGGCTGGCGCGAGTATGAATACCGCTGGCATTCCGACGCGCTGGCCGGCGGCCGGCGCGGCTTTCGCCAGCCGCTCTGGAGCGGCGAGGCGCTCGGCGACCGGGTGCTGCTGATCCATGCCGAGCAGGGGCTGGGCGACACGCTGCAATTCATCCGCTACGCCTCGCTGGTTGCCGCCCGCGGCATCCGCACCCTCGTAGAGGTGCCGCGCCCGCTGCTGCGCCTGGTCCAGGCGATGGCGATCCCAGGCGCCACGATCATCGAGGCCGGAACGGCCTTGCCGCCGTTCGATCTGCACTGTCCGCTGCTCAGCCTGCCGCGGATCTTCGGCACGGTGCTCGAAACGATTCCCGGGATCGTGCCCTATGTGGCGCCCGACCCGGTCGCGGTCGCCCGGTGGGCCGAGCGGCTCGGCCCCGGGCCGGAACTCAGGGTCGGCCTGGTCTGGGCCGGCCGCCGGCGGCCGCAGACCTCGGCCATGATGATCGATCGCCGGCGCAGCATGAGCCTGGCGCAACTGGCGCCGCTGGCCGCCTGCGCCGGCGTCCGCTTCTACAGCCTGCAGAAGGGTGAGCCGGCCGAGCAACTGGCGGTCCCGTCCGGCCTGGCGCCGATCGACCTGATGGCCGAAGCCGAGGATTTCGCCGACACCGCGGCGCTGATCGCCAATCTCGACCTGGTCATTTCGGTCGACACCTCGGTCGCCCATCTGGCCGGTGCGCTCGGCAAGCCGGTCTGGTTGCTCAACCGGTTCGATACCTGCTGGCGCTGGCTGGCCGATCGCGACGACAGCCCCTGGTACCCAAGCCTGCGTCAGTTCCGGCAGACGCGCTCCGGCGACTGGGCCGGCGTGATCGCCCGTGTCGCCGGCGCCCTCGCCGCTCTGGTGGACGCAGCTTCGGACGAATGACGCCGCACACAGGTTTTGACGGGTTGCCGAGGATCATTATCCCGGCTGCCCAGGCTCGATCTCGGTGGTTTCGGCGGCTCCTCGAATGGACGGCTCCGGGTCGGGAAGAGACGGTCCGCTATGGGCAATTACCGCGCCGGAAGGCTAGTCACGTTCGCGCGGCCTGGCGGCAGCTCTCGCCCCTAGGGCGACATTCCCTGTCATGGAGAGCCGAGCCGCGCGTGATCGCTCAGGCTTGCGAAGGCTATCTAGCACGATAGCGCTTCGCACTGGAATCTTTGACATATTTACTACGTATTTATTACGATATTGACGCAGAATTCACAAAAAACCTAAGATGGCACTGTTCTGTTCGAAGATCGGCCCGCGCTCCATTAGCTCGAATCCGGGCACGACGGCTCTTCGACGTTCCGCACGACCAGTGCATTTCTCCTGTTGGCACCCTGGCGCCCCGCGCCCCACTCGGTTTCCGGCGCGCTGCGCCGGATCCGATGGGCACTTCGCAGTTGGCACCTCGCAGAAGGATGAGATCCATGACACAAGCCACCAATCTTTCGGCCGGCGAAACCGCACCACCGGCGGATCGACCGCCTTTCGGGATCGGCCACCCGGACCTGGTCGAGATTCAGCGACGACAGATCGATGCGTTCGTCCGCGCGGGCGCGATCGTCTCCTCGACGGTCTCGGCCGTCATCTCGAAACAGTTCGATCTGTTGCACAAGGAGGCCGAGCAGTTCGGGGACGAGATGAAGCTCCTGTTCGCCACGCGAAGCCCGGCCGACGTTGTGCCGAAGCAGGTAGCGATGGTCCGAAGTTCCTTCGATCAGGCGCTGACGGGCTTGCGCGAGATCAGCGACCTCGCGCGCAACGGCACGATGGAACTGCTCGATGTTTTGCGGGAGGGCGTACAACAGGACATGAATTCGGCACCCGCATCGACGGTCGAAGCGCGCCCGCAGCATGCGCGACCATCCCGCGCGGCCTGAAGCCGACCCATCCTCGCCCCGCTAGGCGTCCCGCCCGGCGGGGCGTTGGGTGCATCCCGTGGCACGATCAACGACTATCTGCTGAACCGTTGGCGGCCAAGGGCAGGCTCGGAGCCCGGACCCGCGCGTCGAGCGCCCGGCGGACATTCGCCATGACCGCCGCCCAGTCGCCGGGCGCCGGCTGGCGGAACTGCCGCAGGCTCGGGTACCAGGGGCTGTCGTCCCGATCCAGCAGCCAGCGCCAGCAGGTATCGTAGCGGTTGAGCAGCCAGACCGGCGTACCGAGCGCCCCGGCCAGATGGGCGACCGAGGTATCGACCGAGATGACCAGATCGAGATTGGCAATCAGCGCCGCCGTGTCGGAGAAATCCTCGGCCTCGTCCATCAGATCGACCAGATCCAGACCGGATGAGGCGGTCATCTGCTCGGCCGGCTCACCCTTCTGCAGACTGTAGAACCGAACCCCGGCGCAGGCCGCGAGCGGGTTCATCTGATCGAACCGCATGCTGCGCCGGCCGTCGATCAGGGCGGCGGCGACATCGGTCCGCCGGCTGCCGGCCCAGACCAGGCCGACCCGGAGCCGGGTCTCGCCCGCCAGCCGGGTCCGCCAGCGCGCGACGGCGGCGGGATCGGGCGTCAGATAGGGGATCGCGGCCGGGATCGTCTCGAGCCGGGTGTCGAACACCACGGGCAGATTGAGCAGCGGGCAGCGCAGGTCCGTCGGCGGCAGCACCGTGCCGGTCTCGACCACGTGGGCATGCGGGATCGCCATGGCCTGGACCAGCCGGACCAGGGGCCGCGGCACCTCGATGACGGTGCGGATGCCGCGAGCGGCGACCAGCGGGGCATAGCGGATGAACTGCAGCGTATCGCCCAGGCCCTGCTCGGCATGCAGCAGCAGGGTTCGCGTGCCGACCGGTTCGCCCTGCCAGATCGGCTGGCGGTAGTTCGCCTCGCTCGCCTGCAGCGGCAGGCGCCATTGATAGCCGCTCCAACCGGCCTCGTATTGGCCGTCGAGCAGCAGCAACATGGCGAGATTGTTGCGGGCGGCGACATAATCGGGCTTCAGGCGCAACGCAGCCTCGAAGCTGGCCTCGGCTTCCGCGACCCGGCCCAGAACCTTCAGGAGATTGCCCAGATTGTTGAGCGCTTCGGGATAGTCCGGCTTCAGACGGAGCGCTTCGTCGTAGCAGCGCTTGGCCTCGTCCAGCGCGCCCAGATCCTGGAGCACGACGCCCAGATTGCTGAGCGCGCCCGGATAGGCGGGCTTCAAGGCAAGTGCCGTGCGGTAGCTCGCCTCGGCCTCGGCGAAGCGGCCGAGGCCGCGCAGCACGTTGCCGTGGTTGCTATGGACCTCGGCCATGCCGGAATCGAGCTGCAGGGCGGCGCGGAAGCTCGCATCGGCCTCCTCCAGCCGACCCTGCGCGTCCAGCACATTGCCGAGATTGCTGTGGGCACCGGCATAGGTCGGCCTCAGTTGCAGGGCGGCCCTGAAGCAGCCGACCGCTTCGCTCTGACGATCGAGCCCTTGCAGCACCGTGCCCAGATTATTGTAGGCCTCGGGGAAATCCGGCTGCAGCGCCAGGGCCTGGCGCAGGCTGGCCTCAGCTTCCGGCAGCCGGCCGAGACCGTTCAGCACCAGGCCGAGGTTGCTGTGGGCGACGGCATAGGACGGGCGCAGCCTAAGCGCCGCGCGGAAATGCGCCTCGGCATCCGCCAGCCGCCCCAGGCTCTTCAGCAGATTGCCCAGATTGTTATGGGCCTCGGGGAAATCCGGCTTGAGCCGCAGCGCCGCGCGGAAGTGGCCCTCGGCCGCTGCCGTATCGCCCAGCCGGGCCATCAGATTGCCGAGATTGCTGTGGGCATCGGCGTGGTCGGGCCTGAGTTCCAGCGCCCTGCGCAGACTGGCGATTGCTTCGTCCGGCCGGCCGAAGCCCGCCTGCACGTTGCTGATATTGTTGTAGGTGTCGGCACAGTTCGGCCGCAGCGTCAGCACGAAATTGTAGCTGGCCAGCGCGTCGTCGAGCCGACCCTGGCCATAGAGCAGGTTGCCGAGGCTGTTATGGGCATCGGGAAAGCCCGGCCTGAGCGCGATCGCCGTGCGGAAGCTGTCCTCCGCCTCGACCGGACGGCCGCGCAGCATCAGCAGATTGCCGAGATTGTTGAGCGCTTCGGGATAGTCCGGCTTCAGGCGGAGGGCGGTACGAAAGCGGCTCTCCGCCGCGTCGAACCGACCGCCGAGGCGCAGCACATTGCCGAGATTGTTGTGCGCCTTGGCGAAATCCGGCTTCAGGCGGAGGGCGGCCTGAAAACTGTCCTCGGCGGCCGATAGATCGTTCAGGGATTGCTGGGCATTGCCGAGATTGTTATAGGCCTCGGCATAGTCCGGCCTGAGGCGGAGCGCCGTCATGGCCGCCGGTTCGGCCTCGGCGAAGCGCCCGAGATTGACCAGCGCACCGGCCAGATTGTTATGCGCCTCGGCATAGCCGGGCGTCAGCCGCACCGCCTCGCGGAAGCACGGCTCCGCCTCCGGCAGGCGGCCCTGCATGCCCAGCACGTTGCCGAGATTGTTATGTGCGGTCGGATAATCCGGCTTCAGCGCCAGCGCGGTGCGGAAGCTCGTCTCGGCCGCGCCGAGTTGACCGACGCTCTGCTGCACGTTGCCGAGATTGTTGTGGGCCTCGGGGAAATCGGGCTTGCGGCCGACCGCCTGATCGATCAGCCGGATCGCCTCGGCCGGCCGGCCGGTCTGATAGAACAGCACGCCCAGAAGATGCAAGCCGTCAGGATGGTCCGGTTGCGCGGCGATGACGGCGCGATAGAGCGCCTCGGCCTCGCGCAGATTGCCGGTCCGATGCAGGCCGAGTCCGTCTTGCAGCTTGGTGAGCACGCTCTGGGCGGACCTGGTCATGGGCGGCGGCTCCTCGGGACGGCGGATGGCGACGGCGCCATCCCTCTTTTCACGGGACAGAAGGGAAATTCAGGCCCTGATTTTGCGATCGGCCGGCCGCCGGCCATGGCTTTCCCCGAAGCGCAGCTCAAAAATACCGCCTGTTTCGGCCGGTTCCGCCGTTGCAATCAGGTCCGCCCAGGGAGGGCGCGGCTGGAGCGACCGCGTTCGAGGGGGGATCATGCTGGCAGCATTGGGCATCGGCACGCGCGGTGCGACGGGTTTCGATTTCAGCTTCAGCAGCGGCGGCTTCGCCGAACACGAAATCTTCGATTCCGCCACATCGCCGCCCGGCCGCTACGTGATCGAGCTCGGCCGGCGTGCGCTGAAGGCCGATCCGACCGCCGATCATGTCGTGATCGGCAATCCGCTGCTGCCCTTGAACGCCGCCCGGCTGACGGACTGGAGCCGCGGTCTGGGCGGGCTCGCCATCGGGACCGACGCCTCGGGCGAGTTTCCGCTGTTCTATGTTCTGCCGCGCCGGCTGCTGGAGGAGACGGAGCGCTTTCTGCTCGCCCTCTCGACGGTGTCGGTGCTGGCGGACAAGCTCCTGCTGTCGCTGCTCGCCGATGCCGAGGTGAGCCAGCGCCGGACCGACCTGCCGCCGCCCAACGCGGGCAAGCAGTTCGTCATCGGCGGCCGCTCCTGGATCCTGCCGGTCTATCAGCGCAACGAAGCGCTGAAGCTGCAATGCGCCAACACGATCCGGCTGATCCAGAACAATCCCCGCTGGCGGGACGCGCCGGTCGCCAATTTCCACCCCTACCACGCGGGCGACGTGCTGTTCTGGAGCGTCGCCTCGCGCGATGTCCAGACACCGCTCTACCAGCGCCATATCGTCTGCTCGTCTTATCTCGACATCGCCCGGGCCGCGGGCTCCGCGCTCGACATCGTCAAGCTGCCGATGCCCTGGCTGTCGCGCGACAACCGCACCCACAAGGCCAACGAGACGCTCTATTTCTACCGCGCCCTGGAGCGTCTCGGCCCGGATGTCACCGACGAGACCGTCGTCATCTTCACCCGGTTCCTGCGCCATTACTCCGCGACGCCGTTCCATCTGATCGACCAGGCGCGTTTCAGTCTCGGGGATTCGATGGCGTCGGTCGCGCGGACGGTCCAGACGATCCGCACGGCGCCGGAAGCGCGCTCGGCGGTACCGACGAGTCCGCTGCGGGTCCTGCTGCATCTCAGCGGCGCCGGCTGGACGCTGAAGGATTACCCGGCACGGCAGGCGCTGATCCTGTGCCAGGCGCTGCAGGCGCTCGGCTGCGAGGTGACGGTGCTCGACCTCCCGGCCATGGAGCGGACCGGTGCCCGCTCGATCGTCTGCGAGGACGCGCCCAGTCTCGCCGCCGCGATCCGCGCGCATCACATCTTCGCAGGCGTGGATTCCTTCCCGCATCACTTCGCGCGCCATGTCATGGGCTGGCCGACGATCGGGCTGTTCAGCAACACCAAGCCGTGCAATTCCGACGCGGCGGGCGGCCCGTCCTATCGCAGTCTGGTCAATCTATTGCCCTGCGCGCCCTGCGGCGGCGAAGATGTCTGCCCGGCGCGCACCGGGCCGATCTGCGACAATCATGCCGAGCCGCCGACGATCATCGCGGCGATCCTGGCCATGGCGCGCGACGTGTATCAGGCGGCATAGAGCCTGGCGCTGGCAGCGCAGACGGTCTCGACCATCTGGAGCAGCGCCGGATCGATCTCCTGCCGCAGGCCGCCGCCGGTGGCGATGACGAAGCGCGCCTTGGCGATGGCGTCCTTCAGGGCGTTATAGACCAGATCGCCGTCGAACAGGCTGGGTTCGACCTGGCTGCCGTCGAGCCAATTGTTCCAGGAGTGCAGGAAGCAGAGGCTTTCCCCGGGCTCGAAAGTCTCGGCCGCGTAGGTCATCCCGTTCTCGACGAAGCGGCCGAAGGACGGCCAGTTGACCTGGCTGCTGCCGACCAGACCGCGGCTGAACAGGAGCGTGGCGCCGCCGTCCGGATGGGTCGCCCAGTCCTGGTAGAACGGGAAGACCCGCGGGAACACCTTGCCACGCTTCCGACGGTCGATCATGCGGCTGATGACGAACAGATTATACATGAAATACCGGTCGGTCAGCTCCGAGGAGTCGCGCAAGCCCGCGAGCATCTCCAGCAGATCGTAGCTGCCGGAGGCGATGTTGATCTGCGCGCAGGACGCCCAGTCGCCGGGCGACGGATCGACCAGCGCGTCATAGCCGAGCGACAGCGCATCACCCTCCTCGGCCCGGCTCGCGACGAGATAGAGGCCGGCGAGGCCGGCCTCGGCCGCCGCCCGGCGCAGCAGATCCAGGCTGCGCGCGGTATCGATCAGCAGATCCGGGCGATCGACGACGAGGATCGTCCGGCCGCCGACCCGCACATGCGCGTCCCGGCCAAGGGCCGCGATCAGCGCGCGGGCGCGGAGCATCCGACTGTCGGCATCGGCCGGCGCGCGCCAGAACGGGTCGCGCCCGACCGGCCATTGGAAGGCGAGACCGAAGCCGTCGCCCAGCGCCGGCATCAGCGCCGCCGCACCGGTCGTGTAGCCCGCGGCGGTCGGATGACAATCGACGACGAAGCCGCTCAGTCCCGCCGACGCGGCGAAGGCCGCGACCAGGGCGGCCTGGCCCGGCATCGCCAGATCATAGGTGCCGAGGGTGCCGGGCAGGTTGAGCGGCGCATGGGTGCGGCTGGCCGGCCGCGCCGCGCGCACCGCGTCCCAGGGATCGCATCCGTCGGTCACGGCGACGATGTCGGGCGCCGATTGATAGCGCGTATCGAAGAAGGCCAGGAGGCGTGGCGACATGGGGGGCTCCGTCTTGTCCCTGTTGTTACGGATGGCACGTGCCGAATGGGCGCGGAAAGAACGCCTGACAACCAAGGCTGTGCCGTTCAACCCCCGATGACGTGCCTGCCAGACCTGTCCCGTATCGAGAAGATCCGCCCATGAATGCCTGCCCGGTCTGCCTGTCGGCACCGCTTCGTCCGCTGCGCGTCGGCCCCTGGCGTGAGCAGGGCGTTACCTACTCGCTGGCCGGATGTCCGGCCTGCGGTTGCGCCGTCTCCTGGCCGATCCCGAGCGCCGAGGTGCTGTCCCGGCATTATCGCGAAAGCTTCAATTACGCCTGGTATCGCGATCACCTGCCGGCGAAATACGTCGATGCGAAGCGGCGCCTGCTGGAGCTGAAGCCCTGGCTGGGCCAACGCATCCTCGATTTCGGCGGCGGGCTCGGCTACCTGTCGCAGGCCGCCCGGAAGCTGGGCCACGACAGCATGACGGTCGATCCCTATCAGGGACTTGAGAGCGCGGGCGAGGGGGGCTGGGACACGGTCTTCGCTCTGCATGTGCTGGAGCATGTGCCGGCCCCCGAGACGACTCTGGCGCAGATGCGCGGGCTGCTGAAGCCCGGCGGCACGATGGTCCTGGCCGTGCCCAATGCGCAGGGCGCGGGCTATCGGCGGATCGGGACCAACTGGCCCTGGTTCCAGGCGCCGATCACCCATATCTTCCATTTCACGCCCCAGGCGCTCGCCCGGCTGGTGGCGCGGTCCGGCTTCGAGCTGCTGGGGCTGTCGTTCCACGACCGTTGGGACGCCAATACGGTGGCCGATATCGACCGCGCGGCCGAGACCCGCCGCCTGGATGCCGCCTGGCACGAGACCGAGGATCCGGCAGCCCGCAAGGATCTCGCCTGGCGCACCTTGCGCCGGCGCTACCGCGCGCTCGCCGCCTGTCCCGATCCGGCGCAGGACAATGCCGATCTGGCCGAAATCCTGGTGGTCGCCCGCAAGGTTTGACCTCCTCTCCCGTTACGAACGACGGCCCAGCGGATAGGCGTGCAAGGCGCCTGCTTGCCGGTACAGCCGCTCAAGGCGATGGGTGCGGCCGAGCAGGCTATCGACGAAAGCCAGATCGCGCAGTTCAGCACTCGGCCGGTCTTCGGCCCGGCAGGGCCCCGCCTCGAACGCGCCATCCTCATAGAGGCGCAGCGCATCGATGACGAACACGTCGCGGGCCAGATCGCGCGTCTCGGCGATCAAGCGCAATTGGCGTTCGAGCGGCAATTGGCGAAGCGTCTCGGCCGCGCGCAGCTCGTCCTCGCGCAGCGGCGCGTTCAGATGGAACAGCACGGCGTCCCCGGCGGGAAGCTCGCCGAGCGCTTCCTTCAAGCCGCGCTCCGGCCGGCCATGGATGATGGTGATGGCCCGATTGGGCGCATGTCGGAACGCGGTGGTGATCGCCCGCGCATGATCGCGCTCGATCGAATAGAGATGCGCGAAGCCGACGCCCTGAGCCTGATCGACCCCCGCGCCATCCCCGCCCCCCGTCTCGACGAAATAGCGACAATCGTATCGGTCGGTGAAATCTCTCAAATCATGATCAACAATAATACTCACGAAAACCCTCCTATCCTGAATATTACAATGAATATTCACATGAAATAGTTCTTTTATTATTGTATATTTATGTGCGAGATTATAGAATATTCGAAATTATCGATCCTTGGAGACTTCGAGAATGTGGCAGATTTCGATCGAACATCATCAGGGCCGCATCGATGCGATGGACGCGGCGCCCGTGTTGGGCCGGAACCCCAAGGAGGGTTATCGGCGCGCCTGCGGCCTGCAATTCGGCAATGTCGCCGACCTGTGCAATCGGGACGCGGTGTTCGTCGAAGCCTACCGCGTCGCGCGGCAGCGCTCGCTGGTGACGGACGACCGGCTGCGCAACCTCTATCTGCTGATGAAGTTCCACCTTGGCACCCTTCAGCACGGCCATATCGCCGAGTTCGGCTCCTATCGGGGCGGCTCGGCCATCTTCATGGCGCTGGTCGCCAAACGCCTGCACCCCGGCCTGCAGGTCTTCGCCTTCGACACCTATGAGGGCATGCCGGACACCGACGCGACCAAGGACTTCCATCGGCCCGGCGATTTCCCGATGGATTTCGAGGAATTGTCGCGTGTCGTCGCGGCGCTGGGCCTCGACAATCTGCATCTCGTGAAAGGCCTGTTCGAACAGACCGCCGGCCCGGTGCTGGACGCCTATGGCCCGATCCGGCTCGCCCATATCGATTGCGACGCCTATGAGGGGATCGAGACCGCTTACGCGGCGCTGAAGCCCGCGATGGTCGTGGGCGGCTATGTCGTGTTCGACGATCCGCTCACCGCCTCCTGCCTCGGCGCGTTCGAGGCGGTCGAGCGTCTGGTCGTGCGCGGCGACGGGCTGCATGCCGAGCAGGTCTTTCCGCATCTGGTCTATCGCTACCCGCCGGTGCCGGACGCCGCACCGGCGCGCTGACCCGATGTCATAAGCCGTCATGCCGCTGCCCCCACCGTTTGGTCCCACTATGGAAAACGGATAGGCCGGCGAAATCAGGCGGTGCGCATTCTGCTATTCGTCATCGAAGCCGAGCAGCCCGCGATAGGCCCGCCACTGGCCCTCGGGCTTGCGATAGAGCGGCCGGCGCACCTGGGCCGCGCTCGCGGTGCGAACCGGACGCACCGTCCGGTGAAACTCGCGGCAGGCGTCATCCCACGCGAGCCCGCAAAACGCCAGAACGCGACGGATTTCCTGATCGAAATCGCCGACAACCGCCGCGTAGTCGATGTCGAGAATCGTGCCCGGCGGCAGAACCCGGTGCCAATGGGCCATCAGCCGGTCATAGGCCCGCCAATAGCGCCCGAGTTCCGCCAGATCGTAGCTGTAGTCATGCCCGTGCGCGAACAGGGTCATGAAGCAGGACAGGCAGGTATCGATCGGATCCCGGCGGATATGCAGGATGCGCGCCCCGGGCAGGGCGAGGTGGATCAGCCCGAGATGCAGGAAATTTCCCGGCATCTTGTCTACGACCCTCTGCGCGGACGGCGCCAGGCCGCGCAGTCGCGCCAGATAGTCCCGGGCGAGGCCACGCAAGCCATCCGCCTCGACGAGGGCGGGAAGGATTTCGGGATAGGCCAGCCCGGCCACGGCGTCCGCGACGGCCGACAACTCGCCGGCGCCAACGACGTCCGGGTGGCTGGCCAGGATCTGCTCGATCAAACTGGTGCCCGATCGGGGCATGCCGACGACGAAGACCGGCAAGGATGACGCCAGGCCGGCATCTCGGCCCGCCTGGACCAGCGCCGGCGTGAAGACGGTCTCGATCCGGTCGAACAAAGCCAGGGTGGCGGTCTCGTCATAGCCGCTCTGCCGGCGGCGGAGTGCGTTGCCGCGCTGGAGCTGATCGAGCGCATCCGCCGGGCGCCCTAGATCGGCGTAGACCTTGCCGAGGGCGAAATGCAGATGAAGCCGGTCCGCCTCGCCGAACGCCGCCGGCACCATCGCTTCCAGTGCCGCAACAGCGGGATCGCCCGCGGTCACGCGCGCCAGATGGACCAGATTGCCATAGAGGCGGGGTTGCCCCGGCGCCAGCGCGATCGCGCTTCGCAGTGCCACCGCCGCTTCGTCGAGCCGCCCGAGCGACGCCAGGGCATTGGCGAGATTGTTCCGCGCGTCGAGATAGTCCGGCCTGAGCGCGATCGCCGCCCGATAGTGGACGATCGCCGCTTCGTCGCGGTGTGCGGCGCGCAAGGCCGCGGCGCAATTGAAATGCGCCCGCGCCGACCCCGGCGCGAGTTCGAGCGCGGCTTCGTAAACCTCCAGCGCCGCCGTCACGCAGCCGGTGGAGAGCAGCAGGTGCCCGAGGTTCGCGTGGATCTCCGGATCCGCGGGACGGCACGCCAGCGCTTCGAGAAAGGCCCGCAGGGCTTCGTCATACCGCCGCTGTCCCGCGAGCAGGATCGCTTGGTCGTTCCACGCCAGACCGTGATCGACAGGGTCGTGCACCCGGCGGCTCTCCTAACTTCGGGAGCCCGCAGTCCGCAACTCCCGCAAGGTGATACGGACGAGAGCGCATCATCGGTCGCTGCGGCCGTCGCGGTTGTCAGCCGTCGGCGTCGAGGCGCGCCGCTTCCCGGGTTTTGAGGCGTTTCGGACTCACGGAAGGCTCGGACACACCCAGTTCCTCGAGCTCCTGGGGCACCCGATCGCCGCGGATCAAGCTTGCGGCCAATCGTGCGGCGGCCGGCGAGGTCTGGATGCCGTAGCCTCCTTGCCCCGCGATCCAGAAGAAGCCCGGGACGAAATCGTCGTAGCCGATGACGGGCGAACGGTCCGCGACGAAGCTCCTGAGGCCGGCCCACTTGCGCCGGACGCTGCGGATATCGAGCGTCGTCGCCTGCTGGACGCGATCGATCGCGATCGCGACGTCGATTTCCTCAGGCTGGGCATCGCAGGGATCCGTCGGTGTCTCGTCGGCCGGCGACAGCAGCAGCAGGCCCGCATCCGGCTTGAAATAGAATTGCTCGTCGATGTCGATCACCGCGGGCCAATGGTCGATCGACGTCAGGGCGGGGTCGGCGACGAGCAGTGCCGTGCGCCGACGGGGCACCAGCCCGATCGGCGGCACCGCCGCAAGGGCCGCGAGACGGTCGGCCCAGGCGCCCGCCGCATTGACCAGGATGGGTGCGGAGACCGCGCCGCCGGCGGACCGCACGCTCCAGGTCCCGCCATCCCTGCGGATCTCGTGAACCTCGGCATCGGTCAGCACCACGCCGCCATTGCCGCGCAGCCGGCGCAGATAGCCCTGATGCAGACCATGGACGTCGATGTCGGCGCCATCCTGCTCCAGCACCGCCGCCGCGACATACCCGTCGCGCAGGATCGGACAGAACAGATGGGCCTGTGCCGGCGATAGCAGTTGGGTCGCCGCGGAGACATCTTCGGCACCGGCGAACGCCTTGAGGGCAGCGAGCTGATCCTCCCGGGCGATGTACAGGAACTCGCGCCGCTTCGTCAGGGGCGTCGCGGTGAAATCCTCGGACGGCTCGGTCAGGAAGCGACGGCTGCAGCGGGACAGCGCACGGATGACCGCGTTGCCGTAAGTTTCGGAGAAGACCGCCGCCGACCGGCCGGTCGAATGGTATCCGGGGTGGCTTTCGCGCTCGAGCACGACGACCCGATGGGTCGTCGACAGTTCGGCCGCCGCGGCGACGCCGGCGATGCCGGCCCCCACGATGATGACGTCGAAGGCAGTGACGGTCACGGCTAAACCTCCGCCGAAGCGCGCGAGCCGGCGGAGACGACCCGCAGGGCACGATAGAACAGGACGATGGCGAGGATCGACGCGGGCAGCACGACCAGGGTCATGGCCAGCCCGACCGACGCCTCGTCCGCGAAAACCCGGTCGGTCGCGAGCGCGACGAGCGTGGGACCGAGGCCGAGGCCGATGATCGTGTTGCAGAAGGAAACCAGGGAGGTGCCGACGCCCCGCATCTCGTTCGGCACAAGTTCCAGCAGCGCCGTGATCGCCACGGTCCCGCTGATTGCCGAGGACAGCATCCATACCGTCAGCGCCACGAGGACGAGCGGTGCGTTCGGCGCGAAACCGACGCAGGCCCCCACCACGCCGAACAGCGCGGTGAAGACCACGACCTGGAGCCGCCCGACCGATCCGGACCGCATCGCGCGCCGGTCGGCGACATAGCCGCCCAGCACCGATCCGACGATGCCGGTCGCGATCGCGATGCCGCCCAGTGCCAGACCGATATCGACCGGGGTGAAGGCGAAATCCCGCGACAGGAACGCCGGGCTCCAGGCGAGCAGCCCGTAGTCGCCGAGCGAGAACAGCGCGGCGGCGAGATACAGCGGCACCAGGGCTGCAGCGCGCGCCCGGAAGCCCCGAAACACCTCGATCAAGGGTGGGGCATGTCCCGGCGCCGCGCCCATGCCGCGTCGCCGGGGCGGTTCGGGCACGCCCAGCAGCAGCGCGGCCACCGCCAGGCCGGGGAGCCCGACCAGGACCAGCACGATGCGCCAGGGCGCCGCCGCGCCGATGAAGGGCAGCCAGCCGAACGTGCCGCGCACCGCCAGATCCAGGAAGTAGCCGCCGATGGCGATCGCGGCGCCGCCGCCGATGGTCTGGCCCATGATGAAGACGCCGATGGCCGTGCCGTGTCGTTTCGCCGGGAAATAATCCGCGATCATGGAGACGGCGGCCGGCGCCAGCGCCGCTTCGCCGATGCCGACGCAGATGCGGCAGACCAGCAACTGCCCGAATCCCGTCGCCAGGCCGCAGGCCGCGGTGGCGAGGCTCCAGAGCGTGATGCCCGCGATGATGGTCGAGCGCCGCGGCAGGATGTCGGCCGTGCGCCCAAGCGGCAGGCCCACGAACGAATAGAGGACGGCGAACGCGGCACCCTGCAGCACGCTGATCTGCGTATCGGAAATGCCCAGATCGGCGCGAATCGGATCGACCAGCAGGCTCAGGATCTGGCGATCGGTATATTGCAGGACGGCCGCCACGGCGAAGATCGCGATGACGCTCCACGCCTGCCGAGCCGGCGGATAGGGAACTTCCGCGAGCGAAGCTGCAGGCGAACCCGCACTTATGTCTTTCACCGTGGACCTCGATTTCGAACTGGCATTCCGACGCTTCTTGCCTCATCTTTAGACATCAGAAAATATTTTCACAATCAGAAAAATATTATCCGAGGTGGGATATGCGTATTTTCATCGGCGGCGTAGCGACCGAGACCAACACTTTCGCGCCCTGGCCGACCGGCCTCAGGGGATTCGAGGAGGGCGGGCTGTTTCGGGGGGATTCGGCGACCAAGGAGCCGGGGAGCGAAACCGATCTGCTCGTGCGGCACTGGCGCGACCTGGCGTCCGCCGACGGTCATACCCTGGTCGAGGGTCTGTTTGCCATCGCGCAGCCGTCGGGGCCGACATTGCGCGCCGTCTATGAGGGGTTTCGTGACGAACTCGTCGCGGACCTCCGCCGCCAGGGCCCCTTCGACATCGTCCTGCTGTTCCTGCACGGCGCCATGGTCGCGCACGGCTACGACGATTGCGAAGGCGACATCATCGCCCATGTCCGCGACACGGTCGGTCTCCAGGCCTCGATCGGCGTCGAACTCGACCCGCACTGCCACCTGACGCCGTTGATGATGGCCAAGGCCGACGCCATCGTGTTGATGAAGGAATATCCGCATACCGACTATCTGGAGCGGGCGGGCGAGCTCTATGGAATTTGTCTCGGTCGGGCACAAGGGCAGCTACGGCCGGCCATGGCGGCGTTCGACTGCCGCATGATCGGGTTCTACCCGACCACGGTCGGGCCGATGGCGGCGCTGGTCCAGCAATTGCGCGACATCGAGCGGCGGCCATCGGTTCTATCCGCCAGCATCGTGCATGGCTTTCCCTGGGGCGACACGCCGGACACCGGCACCAAGGTCCTGGTGATCGCCGATGGAGATCACGACTTGGCGGCGGAAACCGCCCGCGAGATCGGCCTGGCGCTTTATGCCGCGCGCGAAGCCCTGCTGCCGCGCTTTCTCGACATTGAGGCCGGCCTGGACGAAGCCGGCAGAACGCCCGGCCGGGTCGTCGTGGCCGATACGGCCGACAATGCCGGCGGCGGTGCGCCCAGCGACAATGTGCAACTTCTCAAAGCCATGCTGCGGCGGGGTCTGCGCGACGCCGCCCTCGGGTCGATCTGGGATCCCATCGCCGTTCAGGCCTGCGCGGAAGCCGGGCTCGGTGCGCAATTCCAGCTGCGGCTCGGTGGCAAGTGCGGCACTGCCTCGGGCGACCCGCTCGATCTGGAGGTCACCGTGCGCGGCATCCGTGACCATCACACCCAGGCGGGGTTCGGCAGCTCGCGGGTGCCGATGGGCCTGTCCGTCTGGATCGAGGCGGCCGGCATCGATGTCGTCGTCAATTCCATCCGGACCCAGACCTTCGCCCCGGACGCGTTTACCGGCCTCGGCATCGAACTCGACTCAAAACGTCTCATCGCAGTCAAGTCGAGCTGGCATTTTCAGGCGCATTTCTCGCCGATCGCCAGCCGGATCATCTCCCTGGCGACGCCGGGCGCCATCCAGATGGATTTCGTCGGGATCGACTATAAAAACCGACGCGACCTCAACTTTTTTCCGCGCGTCGACGACCCGCTCGGGGCTTAGGCTTTTCTTGGCCGGGTTTGGGATCGCCGGGCGGATGCGCCCGGTTCGTCCGCAGCGCGGCCTCGATCACCTGCGATTCCGGCCCCGAGCAGACGACCATGATCCGGCAGGGTTCGGGGGCGGCCGCGATATAGGCATGCCCCATGCCGCTGTCGAAGTAGATCGAGTCGCCCTTGTTCAACAAGACCGGGGCATAGAGGTCCGTATGGAACTCCACGGCCCCCTCCAGCACGAGCGTATATTCCTCGCCCGGATGGCTGATCATGTCGCCGAACTCGGCGATCGAACGGGCGTAGAGTTCGCCCACGATCGGCACGAAGCGCTTCTTCAGCAGATCGGCGGCCGGATAGAGGTAGCTGTAGCTGTCCGTCTCGATCGACTCGCCCCCGCCCGCCCGGGTGATGCTGCGCCGGCCGCTATAGATCGAGCCGGGCGCCCCGCCCGCGGCCTGCGGCGAAAACAGCTGCGCGATGTCGATCTCCAGCGCGGTGCTGATCCGCGCCAGCTTGTCGTAGGTGAGCGACATCTTGTCGTTTTCGATCTTGGAAAGCGTCGAAACAGGCAGCCCGGTCCGCACACTCAGGTCCGACAGGGTCAGACCCTTCTGGGCCCGGATAACCTGGAGTGCCGCGCCCGGCTTTGCCGTCGAGGCGCGCGGACCCTCGGGTTGCTTCGTTTTCGTGCTGGCCATGGCTTCACCCGTAACGCCGGTTTCGCGGACACGCAAGAGATTTAGCACATCGGAAATTTTCTATCTTAGAAATTTCTTTACAGATTTAGAAAGCTTCTGATACTTGGCCGCAGGATCCGACTGCGTGCTGGCGCTCCATCGCTCTGCCAGCCTTACGGCGATGCCGCGGCGCAGGGGTCGAACATCGAGGTAAGCATGGCACTGTCTGTAATTTCCGCGACGGCAAGACTGGTTCTCGCATGTCTGGTCCTCGGCGCGGGCGCCGCAGCGGCGGCAGCGCAAACCCCGGTGGCGCCGGCGCCCGAGCTCACCGCCGAGGATGCGGCAGCCTATCTCGACGGGTTCATGCCCTATGCGCTCCAGCATGGCGATGTCGCCGGCGCGGTCGTCGTCGTCGTCAAGGACGGCCAAATCCTGCTGGAGAAGGGCTATGGCGTCTCCGATGTGGAGACGCAGGCGCCGGTCGATCCGAAGACGACGCTGTTCCGTCCCGGCTCGACCTCCAAGCTGTTCACCTGGACCGCGGTCATGCAACTGGTCGAGCAGGGCAAGCTCGATCTCGACCAGGACGTCAACAGCTATCTCGACTTCAAGATTCCCAGCACCTGGCCGGCGCCGATCACGCTCCGCCACCTGATGACCCATACGGCCGGCTTCGAGGAGACCATCAAGCATCTCATCGCCGACGATCCGAAGCGGCTGCTGACGCTGGAGAGCCTGGTCAAGGCGTGGGTCCCGACCCGGATCTATCCGCCCGGCCAGGTCTCGGCCTACTCCAATTATGGCGCGGCCCTGGCCGGCTACATCGTGCAGCGGGTTTCGGGCCAGGCGTTCGACGATTACGTGGCGCAGCATGTCATGCAGCCGCTCGGCATGACCCTATCGACGTTCAAGCAGCCGCTGCCCGAAGCGCTGACCAAGCAGATGTCGAAGGGTTATCTGGTCGCGTCCGGCCCGGCAGTGCCGTTCGAGTTGATCAGCCCCGCTCCGGCCGGCAGCCTGTCCTCGACCGGCGAGGAGATGGCGCATTTCATGATGGCGCAGCTCAACGACGGCGCCTATGGCGATGCCCGCATTCTGCAACGGGACACGGCCGAGCTGATGCATCGGACGACCTATACGCCGGTGGCGCCGCTGCCGGGCATGGCGCTGGGCTTCTATCATGAAGACCGCAATGGCCATGTGATCATCGGCCATGCCGGCGATACCGACGCGTTCCACAGCGATCTGCACCTCATCCTGGATGCCGACGTCGGGATCTTCATATCGATGAACAGCGCCGGCAAGGACGGGGCCGCCCATACCATCCGCGGCGCCTTGTTCCATGACTTCCTGGACCGCTACTTCCCGGCGCCGCCGGTGGTGGCGGCACCGACCCTGCCGTCGGCGGCGCAGGATGCCGAACGGCTGGCCGGTACCTACGAGAGCAGCCGGATGTCGGACAGCAATTTCATCCGGCTCGCCTCGGTGATCGGCGGACAGCCCAGTCTGACCACCAACAGCGGCGGCACGATCAGCTTCTCCGCCTTCGACGACGCCGCGGGCGAGCCCAAGCGCTGGCGCGAGGTGGCGCCGTTCCAGTGGCAGGACATTCACGGCGCCAGCCGGCTGGTCGCGATCGTCCAGGATGGTCGGATCGATAAGCTCGCGACGGACGACATTCCGCCGGTTTTCGTGTTCAGCCCGGTGCACGCCATGGCGGATGCCGGGTGGAATCGGCCGCTGCTGTTCGCGACGCTGGGCGTGCTGCTGCTCACGGTTCTGGCCTGGCCCGCCGCCGCGTTCCTGCGCTGGCGCTACGACCGCCGCTTCGCCCTCCAAGGCAGGGCGACGACCCTCCATCGCCTGAGCCGCGTCGTTGCCCTGCTCGATCTGTGCTTTCTCGCCGGCTGGTGCGGGATCATCGCCTACGGCTTGAATGATCTGACGGCTTTCGATTCCCCGCTCGACCCGCTGCTCAGGGTGCTCCAGGTCATCGGCGTCGTCGGAATCATCGGCACCGTCGTCCCGGTTTACGAGACTTTCCAGGGGTTCTGGGACCGCACGCGGCCGTGGTGGACCAAGCTGGCGAGCCTGGTCGTGGCGCTTGCCTGTGTGGCGACGGTCTGGTTCGCCTTCAGCCAGCACCTGCTCACACTCGGCCTCGATTACTGATCGCGCCGACCGTCCCGCCGAGGCGCCCTGGCCTCGGCGGGACGGTTCGCATGCTGATTTTGCCGGGCTGGTCGTAATATTTTACATCTGCAATAAAATATGCTTATTTAGAAAATAGTTTCTGATTTTGAGAAATCGCTGCATCGGATCGTCGGAAAGAGCGGGGCAACCGTTCATGACGTCTGGGTGTCGGCCATCTGTCGAACATGGGGGTTTCGAATGCTGCTGGGACGAGTATGTGTGACGCTGACATCGAGCGTGGCTTCCGTCGCCCTCCTGCTGCCCATGGCAGCGATCGCGGACGATACCCAGGTGGAGACGATCGTCGTGACCGCCAGCAAGCGGGATGAGTCGATCCAGAACGTCCCGATGTCGATCACGGCGCTGACCGGCTATCAGCTGGAGCAGACGAACGCCGTCCGGTTCGAGGATTACGCCACGACGATCCCGAGCCTGTCCTACACGACCGAGCGGCCGGGCGAGACGCAGATCACCCTGCGCGGCCTCACGTCAGGCGCGACCCAGCCGAACGCCACCGTCGCGACCTATGTCGACGACGTCCCGTTCGGGTCGTCCAACACGAACGCGGCCGGCAGCGTGCTGACCCCCGATTTCGACACGTTCGACCTCAACCGGATCGAGGTGCTCGAAGGCCCACAGGGGACGCTCTACGGCGCCAACTCGCTGGGCGGCATCGTCAAATACGTCACCAACGGCCCCAACCTGACGGATGTCGAGGGCAAGGTCGAACTCGACCAGGGCGCCGTCGATGACGGCGGCGGCTACGGCTATGGCGCCAAGGCGATGCTCAATGTGCCGATCGTCGACGACAAGTTGGCGATCCGCACCGTCCTTTATCGGCGCGAGGACGGCGGCTTCATCGACGACGTCGGCGTCGGCGGCAAGAACGCCAACCGCAACGATTTCAGCGGCGGCCGCGTCGAGGTTCTGTTCAAGCCGACCCAGAATTTCTCGGTCCAGTTCAACGCCTTCATCCAGGACATTCAGTCGTACGGTTCTTCGGAGGAGGACGTCAATCCGCTGACCTTGAAGCCGATCTACGGCGACCTTACGCAGAAGCGCTTATTTTCCGAAGGGTTCGAAGAGCACTACAATCTGTACAATGCCGTGGTCAAATGGGATCTGGGCTTCGCCAATCTGATGTCGTCGAGCGCCTACAGCACGTTCAAGGCCGACGCGACGAGCGACCTCTCCGAATTCTATAATCAGCTAGGCCCGAGCTTCGGCGTCCCTCAGAACAATTTCGCCGTCGATGAGGTCGAGCCGACCTCGGTCGATCGCTGGACCGAGGAAATGCGCCTTGCCTCGCCCTCCAACCACGAACTCGAATGGCAGGTCGGCACCTTCCTCGACGGCCAGCGGACGATGCAGAATCAGAACATCTATGGCTACCAGCTGCCGCAGCGAACCTTGGTGAGCCCGCTCGCCTTCGCGCAATTGCCGGCGAGCTATTTTGAATATGCCTTCTTCGGCAACCTGGACTATTACATCACCTCCGATTTCGACGTCGCGGCCGGCGTGCGCTGGGGCCGCAACAGCCAGGAGTTCACCCTCGGCGCCGAAGGGCCGCTGGTCGGCGGCAATGCCAGCACGCCGCCGGCGACCTCGGCCGAATCCGACACGACCTTCTCGGTCTCGCCGCGCTGGCACATCACGCCGGATGCGATGGTCTATACCCGGATCGCGTCCGGCTACCGACCCGGCGGCCCGAACGACATCCCGCCCGGCGGCGCCGGGATCGTGCCCGCCGAGCAGCAATCCGATACGGTGCTAAGCTACGAGGTCGGCGCCAAGACCGAATGGCTCGATCACCGCCTCGTCGTCGACGTGTCGGCCTTCTACATCGATTGGCAGAACGTGCAGCTGACGAGCAGCGTCAATGGCTTCGCCTTCGGCGGCAATGGCGGCGCCGCGGTCAGCGAAGGCCTGGAACTCCACACCGCCTATCGACCGATTTCCGCGCTGACCCTGGGCTTCAATGGCTCCTACACGAATGCCTATCTTTCCAAGGACGCGCCCGGCGTCGGCGGCGTCACCGGCGATCGGCTGCCGACGGTGCCGCGCTGGGGCAGTTCGGCCACGGCCGATTACTCGATGCCGGCGTTCGGCGCTTTCGACGCGGTCGCCGGCGGCACGTTCCGCTATGTCGGCTCCCGCATGTCGGACTTCAGCCTGCAGGCCGGCCGCGTGACCATTCCCGCCTATCACGTGTTCGACCTGAGGATGGGCGTGCGGGACGACAGCTTGTCGATCACGTTTTTCATCAAGAACCTGTTCGACGAACGGGGTATCTCGACCATCGACGATAGTTTGGCGCCGACCCCGACCTCGCCGATTCAGGCGAGCATCATCCAGCCGCGAACCTTCGGCCTGTCGCTGGTCAAGAATTTCTGATCCGTCCCGTCCTCAAATCCTTTGCGCGGAGAATTTTGTGAGCGGATTGACTTGGTTGCGCCGGCTCGGACCCGCCTTGGCGATCGCGTTTTCGGTGCCGATGCCGGCGGTGGCGGCCGAGCCGGCGGCAACCCCCGCGACGCTGTCGGCCGAGGATCTGGGGCGGTTCTTCGACGGGCTGCTGCCTTATGCCCTGGCGGAAGGCGACATCGCGGGCGGTGAAGTCATTGTCGTGCGCGACGGCAGCGTGCTGTTCGCCAAGGGCTATGGCGTGGCCGACGTCAAGACGCAGCGGCCGGTTTCGCCGGAGGAGACGCTGTTCCGCGCCGGTTCGGTCTCCAAGACCTTCACCTGGACGGCGGTGATGCAGTTGGTCGAGCAGGGCAAGCTCGATCTCGACCGCAACATCGACGACTATCTCGATTTCAAGATCCCCAACACCTTCGACCAACCGATCACCTTGCGCGATCTCATGACCCATACGGCAGGGTTCGAGGTGTCGGCAGAGAACCTGATCGACTACGACCCAGCCCGGCTGCGTCCGCTGGGCGACGTGCTGAAGAGCAATATCCCGGCCCGGATCTTCCCGCCGGGCAAGGTCGTCGCCTATTCCAACTTCGGCGCCGCCCTGGCCGGATACATCGTCGAGCGGGTATCGGGCGAGCCGTTTGCCGATTATATGGCGCGGCATGTCTTTGCCCCGCTGGGCATGACGCATTCGAGCTTCGTGCAGCCCCTGCCGGCGCCGCTGCAGGCCCAGATGGCCAGCGGCTACAGGACCGCGTCAGACGAGCCCGAACGATACGAACTGATCGGCCTCGCCCCGGCCGGCGCGCTCGCCACGACCGCGCTGGACATGGGCCGGTTCATGATCGGCCAACTGGAGGGTGGTGGCCCGGGTGACACGGCGATCCTCAAGCTGGAGACCGCCCAACTGATGCATGCGCATCAGCGCACCGAGGCCCCCGGACTGAACGGCTTCGCCCTCGGGTTCTACGAAGAATCGCGGAACGGACAGCGGATCATCGGCCATGGCGGCGACACCCAGTTCTTCCACAGCGACCTGCATCTGATCCCCGCTGGCAAGATCGGGCTGTACGTCTCGTTCGATAGCCAAGGCAAGGACGCCGCCGTGTACAAGCTACGCACGGCGCTGTTCGAGGAATTCGTCGATCGCTACTTCCCGGCGCCGGTCGCGGCGTCGGCGGTAGTGACGACTGCGGTGGCGGACGCGCAGGCGGTCAGCGGAGCCTATGTCTCGAGCGACCGGCAGGACACGAGCATCTTCCGTGTCTTTGGCCTGCTGGGCGCCTCCCAGATCACCGGCGCGCCCGACGGGACTCTCCAGGTGTCGACCTTGACCGGTGCGGACGGACAGCCGTATCGCTGGCGGGAAATCGGTCCGCTGCGCTACCAGGAACAGGGCGGGTCTTACCTGCTCAGCTTCGTCCGCGGCGCCGACGGCCGGATCGACCATGCCGCCTGGAGCGGCGATCCGACATACGTGCTGCAGCCCGCCCCGGTCGGCGAGCGGGCCTGGGTCTTTCCGGCGCTCGGCGCCGCGATCGCCGTGCTCCTGCTGACGATGCTGATCTGGTTCGCCGGCTGGCTGATCCGCATTCGCTATGGCGCGTCGCTGAACCTGCCCCGGGGCGTGCGTCTGCTGCGAAGGCTCGCGCGCGTGGCCGCACTCGTCTGGATCGTCGATCTCGGCGCCTGGTTCGGCATCGTGCTGACCGCCCAGAGCAACATTGCCGCCCTGTCCGACGCCCTCGTGCCGGTGCTGCTCGGCCTGTATGCGCTGGGCTTGGTCGGTCTTGCCGGATCGGCTGTCGCGGTCGTCGCCGCCCTCTCGTCCTGGCGCGCGCCGGCGCGTGGTCTCTTCGCCAGGATCGGCGACAGCACGCTGGCCGCAGCAGCCTGCGGCATCGCCTGGTTCGTCGTCGCCTTCAATCTCGTCAGTTTCGCGACGCGCTTCTGAGCCCCCTGTTCAACCCGCTGGAAAATCGAAGAACGCCTGTGGATTTTCGACGAGCAGCTTGGCGCGCAGCGTTTCACTCGGCGCGATCGCGCCGAGCAGATCGACCAGCGCGCCATCATCCGGCATGGGCCCGTGGAGATTGACATGCGGCCAGTCGCTGCCCCACAGCACGCGCTCGGGCGCGTGAACCGCGAGCGCCTGGGCGAAGGGCACCGCGTCGCCATAGGGCGCGCCGGTCTTCGACAGCCGGTCGGCGCCGCTGAGCTTGACCCAGACGCGGCCGCTATCGAGCAAGCGGCGCAGCATCGTACCGGTCGGTCCCAGCGGCCCCTCGGCGATATCGGGCCGCGCCATATGATCGACCACCAACGGCGCCGCGATGCCGCCGATGAAATCGGCATATCGCAGGAGATCGGGCCCGGTCACATGAATCGCGATATGCCAGCCGAACGGCCGCACCAGCGCCAGCACGGCCCGCATAGCATCGAGCGACGGCCCGCCGCCCAGATGGGCCAGGAAGTTGAAGCGCGCGCCCCGGATGCCGGCGGCATGGAAAATGTCGAGCTCCGCGCGCGTCGTCAATGGCCTGACCAGCGCCACGCCGCGGTAGCGGCCCTGGCCGGCATCGAGCGCCGCCAGCAGCGGCCGGTGATCGAAGCCATGCCCCGTGCTCTGCACGATGACGGCGCGCCCGATGCCCAGATGGTCGTGCAGGCGCCGCAGTGCCGTCTCGGGCGCCTCGTTCGGCGTGAAGCTGCGGTCTTCCGGCAAGGGAAAGCGGTCGAACGGACCGTAGATATGGCAATGGCTGTCGCAGGCGGCCGGGGGCAACACCAGCGCGGGCCGGGTCGGATTCGCCAATGGCGGCGGGCCGTCGGGGATCGGGATCATGGCGCTCAATCGCAGCGGGCGGTCATGCCGCCATCGACGACGATCTCGGTCCCGGTGATGAACCGCGCTTCGTCGGAGGCGAGGAACAGTGCCGCGTTGGCGGTATCCCGGCCATCGCCCATGAAACCCAGCGGAATCCGCGCGAGCCGGGTCTGCAACAGCGCCGCGACATCGCCGCCGGCACGCTGCCCGGCCAGGCGGGCCTCGACCATCGGCGTATGCATCTGGCCGGGCACGACCGTGTTCACCCGGATGCCCTGCGGCGCGTACTGGACCGCGACGACGCGGGAGAACTGGATGACGGCGGCCTTGGCCGCGGCGTAGCCGACCTGCGCCGCCCCGGTCCAGCGGATGCCCGAGGTCGATGCGGTATTGACGATGGCGCCGCCGCCCTGCGCCGCCATCACCGGCAGCACATGCTTGCAGGTCAGGAATACGCTCTTCAGATTATAGTCGATCTGCGTGTCGAACGCGGCCTCGGTCAGCTCGACCGGACCGCCCGCGGCGGAGCCGCCGACATTATTAACCAGGATATCGACCCGGCCGAACCGCGCCACGCAGGCAGCGACCATCGCCTCGACGGCGGCGGCATCGGTCACGTCGGCCAGATGGGTCACGATCTCGCCGCCGGCCTGTCGCACCCGCTCGACCGTTTCGACCATCGGCTCGGCCTGCCGGTCGACCGCGAAGATCCGGGCGCCGGCGGCGGCGAACAGCACGGCGGCCGCGCGGCCGTTGCCCCAGCCGGGCCCGACGCAGCCGGCGCCGGTGATGATCGCGATCCTGCCTTCAAGACGTCCGGCCATCTCAGGGCTCCAGCTCGATCGGCTCACCCTCGGGCAGGCCGATGTCGAAGCCGTTCAAGGTCATGGCGACGAGCGTGTAATAGCCCAGCAGTCCGACCAGCTCGACCAGTCCCTGCTCGCCCAAAGCAGCGAGCGCCTGCTCATGCAGCGCGGCCGGAATCGTCCGCGTCTCGTGCAGCGTTTTGGCATAGTCGTAGACGGCGACGGCCTTCGGATCGTCGAGCCGGGGCCGTCGGCGGGCGGCGATATCGGCGATCACCGCCGGATCGATGCCGGCCTTCAGACCCTCGCGCTTATGGGCATACCATTCGTAATGCGCGGTCCAGTGCCGGGCCGTCACCAGGATGGCCAGTTCGGACAGGTAGGACCCGAGCGACGTGTCGTAGCGCAGGAATTCGCCCAGCCGCTGAGCCCGTGCGCCGAACTCCGGACTATGCAGCCAGGCGCGCAACGGCGCCGGCACGCGCCCGCGCTTGCCGGCGGCGGCTTCCTCGGCGACGCGACGCTGGGCGTCGCTCATGTCCTCGGGCTTCAGGTCTCGAACGCGCATGATGGCTCCGTCAGCATTGTTCCAGAAAACCGGCGAGCACGCGGTTGAAGGCGGCGGGCCGCTCGATATTGGGCAGATGGCCGGCAGCCTCGATCAGGGCGAACTCGGCCCCGGCGATCTCGTCGGCCATCCGGCGCATGCCGGCCGGCATGGTGCCATCCATGGCGCCGGCGATCAGCAGGGTCGGACAGGCGATCCTGGCCAGATCGGCGCGGCAGTCGAAATCCTGCAGCGCCGCGACCGCGCGCACAAAGCCGTCGAACGGCGTGTGCCGGATCATCGCCCGTACCCGAGCCGGCGCGGGCCCGCCGGCGTCCCGGCTGGCCAGCGTGAACCAGCGATCGACGGTCGGCCCGACCAGCGCCGCCATGCCGCCGTAGGCCGCGATCGCGATGCGCTGATCCCATTGGGCGGCCCCACCCGGCGGCGTCGCGGCATTGCAATCGCTCAGCACGAGCGCCTGGACCCTGCCGGGGTGCAGAGCGCCGAATCGCAAGGCCGTCACCGCCCCCATCGACACGCCGGCGACGATGGCCTGCGCGATCCCGAACCGGTCGAACAGCCCGACGAGATCCTGGCTCAACTGATCGAAATCCGCCGGCAGCGCCGGCACGCTCGTGCCGCCGTGGCCGCGCTGGTCGTAGCGCAGGATTCGGAAGCGGTCGCCGAACCCGGCGACCTGATCGTCCCACAGGGTGAGATCGGTCATCAGCGAATTGCCGAACACGAGCCAGGGCGCGCCGGCGGGGCCATCCAGCCGGCAGCGGAACGTGAGATCTCCAAGCCGGACGAAAGTTTCGCTCATCCCGGCCTCAGCCCCGGTGATAGGGCGCATAGAGATTGAGCTGGCGCGCGCCGATGCCGGCGGCGTGGCCGAAATGCTGGCTGAGCGGCTCCGCCGTCACCGGCCGATCGAACTCGGCCAGCATCCAGACCGTGGCGGCGGCGGGGCCGACGCCGCGAAACAGGCGAAACTGCGACAGTCCCTCGACCTGTTGCGCCTTCCGGGCCAGCTCCGCGGTCAATTCGGCGATCTGCCCCGAGGGCACGCCGGCGAATCCCGCGAGCAGCAGCCGGCTGACCTTGGCCGGATCGAGCGCGGCCGCCTGGCCCGGCGCCACCTGCTCCGCCACGACCCGGCTGCGGCCGACCGTGCGCGGCAGCATCCGGCGGCTCCACGGCGTCGAATTCACCGCCGAGACGGCCAGATATTCCGGCGTCTCGACGGCACCGACCGAAGTCATGTCGTAGATCGCGAGCCAGCGCGGCCACCCGGCGAGGCAGACCCAGCGCGTGGCGCTCTCGAAGCCCGGCAACGCCCGGCGCTGCGGGAAATGCTCGGTGTCGTACCAGTCGTTGAACTCGTCCTCGAGGCCGGCCGGCGGCTCCATGGTGACGAGCAGAAGCCCCTTGTTGCTGGACATTAGGACGCTCGCGGGTTGGGAAGGGAACGGAAGAAGCGGGTGAGCCGGGCCGCCAATTCGACCGGCGCCTGCACCGCCATCAGATGCCCGCTCTCGACGATGGCGAATTGGGCGTCGGGCAAGCGCGCCGCGATCGCGCCGACCATGTCCGGCGGTCGCAGCAGATCGTGCCGGCCGGCCAGCACCAGGCTGGGCACCGCGAGCAGCCCCAGTTCCGCATCGATCGCCGCGTCGGCCAGCGCGCGATTGGCATGGGCATAGCCGACCGGATCGTTCGCCAGGAAGCGCGCCCGATAGGCGGCATAGGGGCTCGCCGCCGTGCGCAAATGTTCTGGATAGGATCGATCCAGCGTCGCATCCACGATGGCGCGCATGCCCGCGCCGACCGCCTGGTCCGAGCGGGCGGTCAGATAGGCGCGGCGGTCGGCCGCCACGGTCAGCGCCGGCGCGCAAAGCCCCAAGCCCACGACCCGGTCCGGCCACGCGAGCGCGAATCCCGCCGCCACCGCCGCCCCGGCCGCGATGCCGACGAGGCGATAGGGCGGCGCCAGCCCGACCGCCTCGACCAGCCGGGCGAGGTCGCGCACCAGATCGTCGATCGAAAACGCCGCCCGCGGCTTTTCCGACCGGCCGGCGCCGCGCTGGTCGAAGCGCAGCACGCGAAAGTCGCGTGCCAGGATCGGCGCCACGGCGTCGAAGCTTTCCAGGCTGCCGCCCAATTCATGCAACAGCACCAGGCTGGGGCCCGCGCCGGACAGGTCGCACTGCAGGCCGATATCGCCGAAATCGATCCAGGTCACGGCGCCATTGCCTCCCGCTGGTTTGATCGCCATGGTTCGGCCAGCCTCAGGCAGAGCGGCGGGAGAGCGCCATCGACATCCGGGAACTGCGCTATTTCATCCATGTCGCCCGCGCCGGCAGTTTCAGCCGGGCCGCGGTCGAACTGAACATTGCCCAGCCGGCGCTGAGCCGCCAGTTGCGCAAGCTGGAGGATGAGTTGGGGGTCGAACTGCTGCTGCGCCATGGCCGCGGCGTCCGGCTGACGCGCGCGGGCACGACGCTGCTCGAACGGGCCGACGCCGTGCTGCGCCAGTTCCAGCAGATCCCCGCGCAGGTGCGCGACCCGGAGCAGGGTTTCGCCGGCCATATCGTGCTGGGCCTGCCGCCTGCCGCCGGCCTGCTGATCGCGCCCGAAATCGTCGGCACCTTCAAGGCGCGCTGGCCGCAGGCGTCGCTGCATATCCGCGAAGGGATTTCCTCCTCGCTCGAGGAATGGCTGCTCGACCGGCGGCTCGATATTGCCGTGCTGCACAATCCGCCGCCGCTCGAAGGCATCGAGATCGTGCCGATCCTGCATGAACACATGGTCGTCGCTGGGCCGCCGGGCGGCGATCCCGTCCTGGCCGCGCGCCCGATCCAGTTTCGCGAGATCGCCCGGATCCCGCTGATCCTGCCGGGTCTGCCGCATAGCAACCGGCGCCTGGTCGAGGCGGCGGCGGGCCGGCACGGCGCCCGGCTCACGCTGGCACTGGAGGTCGATAGCGTGCCGCTGACCAAGACGCTGGTAAAGCGGGGCTTTGGATCGACCATCCTGACCTGGGCGGCCGTCGCCGGCGAGGTCGAGCGCGGCGAGTTGCACGCCCGCCATATCGAGCGGCCGCCGCTGATCTCGACCGTGGCGCTGGGGGTGCCGAGCGAGGCGAAACCGACCTGGCTCGCGACCGAGCTGACGCGGCTGTTGGGCGACGTCATCGCCGATCTGGTCGCCCGCGACGTCTGGCGCGGCGCGCGCCTGGTCGAGCCGCGGGTGCGGCGCTAGCGGCCTCACCGCACACCCTCGACCACCTTGCCGAGCTCGGCACCGGAGGCGGCGATGGTGCCCGCCGCCTGCTGGGCCAGATAGGCGTCGAACTTGGCGGGATCGAATGCCCCTTCCCATTTCGCCACGACGAAGGTCGCGACCGTGTTGCCGACGACATTGGTCAGCGCCGTGCAGGTTGCCATCAGCCGATCGACGCCGAACAGCAGACCCAGCCCGTTGAGCGGCAGGGCCCGCACGGTCTGCAGCGTCGCCGCCAGCTTGATGAAAGAGCCGCCGGCCACCGTCGTCCCGCCCTTGGAGGTGAGCGCCATGATGGCGAGCACGCCCAATTGCTGGCCGATGGAGAAGGGCGTGTCGGTTGCCTGGGCGATGAAGCCGACCGCGATCGCCATATAGATGCCGGTGCCGTCGAGATTGAAGCTGTAGCCGGCCGGCAGCACGAAGCCGACGATGGCCCGCTCGCACCCGGCCTGCTCCAGCTTCAGCATCAGGCGCGGCAAGGCGACCTCGCCCGACGCGGTGCCCAGCACCAGCAACAGTTCCTCGCGGATCAACCGCAGCATCAGCAGGATCGAGCGGCCGACGAACAGGCAGACCAGCCCCAGCACGACGAAGACGAAGACCAGCGACGCCGCCCAATAGAGCACGACGACCTGGACCAGATAGAGCAGCGTGGCGCTGCCGAACGCGCCGACCGCCGCCGCCATCGCCCCGAACGCGCCGATCGGCGCCAGGCGCATGATAAAGCCCAGGATGCGGAACAGGATGGTCTGCGCCTCTTCCACACCGCGCAGGATGATCGAGTCGCGCTTCAGGCCGATGCTGAGTGCCGCGCCGACCAGGACCGAGACCAGCAGCACCTGCAGGATCTCGCCCTTGGCGAAGGCATCGAACAGGGTGAGCGGGATCATGCTGAGAAAGAAGCCCACGGCGGTGAAATGGCTGGCCGCGTCCGAGATCCTCGTGACGTTGGCATCGACCGCCAGGTTGGTCGCGTGCAGCCCGGCGCCCGGGTGCAGCAGATTGACCGCGATCAGCCCCACCGCCATGCCGACGGTGGTCATCACCTCGAAATAGACCAAAGATTTGATGGCGAGCCGGCCCAGGCGCCGCATGTCGCCGACATGGGCCAGTCCGAGCACGACCGAGCAGAAGATGATCGGCCCCAGCATCATGCGCAGCAGGGCAATGAAGGCATCGCCCAACGGCTTCATCTCGATCGCCGTCACCGGCGCCGCGACGCCGAGCAGAACGGCCAGGGCGATCGCGATCAAAACCTGAATATAAAGCTGTCGAAACAGGGCCATGCCCACCATCTCCCGTCGGACGCCGGCACAAAGCCGACATCTCGTTGTTGCGGGTGATTAGAACGGACGGGCGCGGGATATGTCCAAATCAATCGGGCAATAGCAAGCTATGCCGTAAAGGCATATTCGATCCTGCGCGGGACGACGACGCCGGCGGACGCCACCCGTCAGCGCACCATCATGGAGCCCGCCGGACTTCCGCCAGAAGATCGCCGAGGAATGGCCGAACGCGATCGACGATTCGCTGGCGCGCGTTGACTGGGACTGGCGCCCCCGGTACGACCTCGCGGCGATGACCGACGATATGTCGGCCAATCTCGCGGGCCGCGTCGATCTGGTCGGCGCCGCCTGAACAGCAAGGATCTTGCCCGCATGCCGCCGAAACGCCGGAAAGTCGCCAGAAGCCCGTTCGTCGGCGTGTTCGACCTGTTCCGGATCGGCATCGGCCCCTCGAGTTCACACACGGTCGGCCCGATGCGCGCCGCCGCGGACTTTCTGAGATGGAGTGGCGAGCGGGTCGATTGGGCTGAGATCGATGCGGTTTCCTGCGATCTGTTCGGCTCGCTCGCGCTCACCGGGGTCGGGCACGGTACCGGCCTCGCCGTCGTGGCCGGGCTCGCCGGCGCGGCGCCCGAGACGGTCGATCCGGACGATCTGCCCCGCCTGTTGGCGCAGGCGCGGGCAACCCGGCGGCTGTCGGTCGGCGACGGCGCCGAGATCGGTTTCGATCCCGACGCGGGCATCGTGTTCCGCAAGCACGAGTTCCTGCCCGGCCACCCGAACGCCTTGACCTTCCATCTTTGGCGCCATGACGCGATCGTGCTCAGCCGGACCTATTATTCGGTCGGCGGCGGTTTCATCATGGCCGAGGGCGAGACGGCGGCCGATCTGCCGGTCGGCTCGGACGTGCCCTATCCGTTCACCTCCGCGGCAGAGCTGCTGGCGCTGAGCGAGCGCCACGGCCTGACCATCGCCGAATTGGCCCATGCCAACGAAGCCGCGTTCCATGCGCCGGCCGAGATCGAGCCCCGGCTGAACCGGCTCTGGGTGGCGATGCAGCAATGCGTCCGGCGCGGCCTCAACGGCCGCGGCATTCTGCCCGGCGGCCTGTCGGTCAAGCGCCGCGCGGCCGACCTGGAGCAGGCGTTGCTTAAGCGCGACAGCCTGGACCAGGGCGATCCGCTCCGGGCGATGGAATGGATCAGCCTGTTCGCGCTCGCGGTCAATGAAGAGAACGCGGCCGGCGGGCGGGTCGTGACCGCGCCGACCAATGGTGCGGCCGGCATCATTCCGGCGGTGCTGCATTATTACGACCGGTTCGCGACCGGTGCCTCGCAGCAGGGAATTCACACCTTCCTGCTGACCGCCGCCGCGATCGGCTCGATCATCAAGCTGAACGCCTCGATCTCCGGCGCCGACGTCGGCTGCCAGGGCGAGGTCGGGTCGGCGGCCGCCACGGCCGCGGCCGGGCTGGCGGCGGCGCTCGGCGGCTCCACGCGGCAGATCGAGAATGCCGCCGAGATCGCGCTCGAACATAGTCTGGGCCTGACCTGCGACCCGATCGGCGGTCTGGTGCAGATCCCCTGCATCGAGCGCAACGCCATCGCCTCGGTCAAGGCCGTCAACGCCGCCCGCCTGGCGCTGCATGGCGACGGCACCCATCGCGTTACGCTGGATCAGGTGATCGAGACCATGCGGCAGACCGGTCGCGACATGAAGCGGAAGTACAAGGAAACCTCGACCGGTGGCCTCGCCGTCAACGTGCCGGAATGCTGAGCGCAGGCTCGGCAGGCACATAATGAACACGAAGCCCCGCGGCGGCCCTCCAGCATGCCGATCGTCCGGCTGACACCCGGCTGCGTCACATCTGGAGATCGGTGATGAAGCGCAGGATATGGGGGATCGAGCGGTGAAGCCGATCTGCGGGCGGGGCATCTCGGTCGCCCAAGCGGCGCAATGACCCGATCCCGTGAGATTGTGGCCCGAACGCTCGGTTCCCGGCCGGCGGATGGCGCTAGGATCGGTCTCGTTTCCGTTTGATCCGCCACGAGGCCCCATGTTTGCTCCCGACCCGTATTTCGAGCCCGACGTGATCGTCGCCCAGGATTTGATCGAGGAGATCCGGCTCGGCACGATCGTAACCGCGGCGCCCGCGCTGGTGGCCTCGCATGTGCCCTTCATGATCGATCGCGCACGGGGCGCCCGCGGCACCCTGATCGGCCATGTCGACCGGCGCAATCCGCAATGGCAGGCGATCGAGGCCGTGCCCGAGGTATTGGTGACCTTCCTTGGGCCGGACGCTTATATCTCGCCGACCTGGTACGGCACCCGGCCGCGGGTCCCGACCTGGCTTTATGCGTCCGTGCATGCCTATGGCCGGCCGCGCATGGTGCAGGATGCCCCGGGCCTTGAGAAAATGGTCATCGATCTGTGCGACACGATGGAGCCGGCGGACAGCCTCTGGCGCCCGGCGCAGGTCGGCGATTACATCGACCGGCTGCTGAACGGCATTGTCGGGTTCGAGATCGAGATCACCCGGATCGAGACCCAGCTTCGCCTGGCCCAGCAGAATTCCGATGCCGACCGGCGCGCCGTGAGGGTGGCGCTTCAGAGCGGAAGCCTGCAGGATCGGCGGATCGCGGAATTGATGGACCGGCTGCTGCCGCGCTGACAGGCGCCGGCATTCCGGCACGGCTTTCGTCTAATCAATCCGGCATCAAGGCGGGTGGCCGCATGCGAAGCACCAAATCGATCGACTACCAGGACATCCCGCGGCCGGTCGCGGCGATGGCGGTCGAATATCCGTCGGGCCATGTCGATAGCCGGCACCGGCACCGCCGGGCGCAACTGCTCTATGGCACGACCGGGGTGCTGTCCGTGGTGACGGACGAGGGTCGCTGGGTCGTACCGCCGCAGCGGGCGGTCTGGTTGCCGGGTGGGACCGATCACGAGATTTCATGCCGGGGCCACGTCTCGTTCCGCACGCTCTATGTCGAACCCGACGCCCATCCGGGCCTACCGTCGGGATGCCGGGTCATCAAGGTGTCCGACCTGCTGCGCGCCCTGATCCTCGAGGCGATCCAGCTACCGATCGAATATGACCTGGACGGCCGCGACGGCCGGATCATGGCGCTGATCACCGACGAGATCGCGGCCTCGACCGCCGTGCCGCTGCATGTGCCGATGCCCCGGGACAAGCGTCTGGTGCGGATCTGCAAGATGCTGCAGCAGGACCCGGCCAACGACGGCGACCTGGATTGCTGGGCGCGCGAGGCCGGCATGGCACGGCGGACTCTGACGCGCCTGTTCCGCGAGGAAACCAACATGAGCTTCGCCGCCTGGCGCCAGCAGATCCGCCTGCTGGAGGCGCTCGCCCGGCTCGCCGTCGGCCAGCCGATCACCGCCGTGGCGCTCGATGTCGGCTATAACAGCCCGAGCGCCTTCACCGCGATGTTCCGCCGGATCTTCGGCACGACCCCCAGCCAATATCTCGACTGAGAGCCCTCAACCAAGGCTTTTGCCGGCCTGCTCCAGGGTGCCGTTACCAAGGCCGGGCTGGGCCAGAACCCGTTCCAACGCCTGCTTCATCCGCGCCTGGCGCTGGTCGTCGAAGCGCCGCCACGCGCCGAGCGGCCGGACCAGACCGGCCGCGATCTGCCCGTTGATCGGATCGAGCTGCAAGATCCAGTCGGCGAGGAAGTCGTAGCCGCCGCCGTCGGCCGCGTGGAAATGCACGGGATTGGCGCTGCAGAACGCGCCGACCAGCGCATGGACGCGATTGGGCTTCCGCATGTCGAACGCCGGATGCAAGGCCAACGCGCGCACCTGGTCGAGTGTACCCGGCAGGCTGGACCGGGCCTGCAGCGCGAACCAATTGTCGATAACCAGATCGTCGTGATGCCAGGTCTGGTAAAAGGCCGCGAACGCCGCCTCGCGCTCCGGACAGTCGATGTCGGCGAGCAGGGCCAGCGCCGCCAGCACGTCGGTCATGTTCGCCTGCGCATCGAACTGCCGCTGCAGCAGCGCCCGCGCCGATACCGTGCCGCTCGATGCCAGATAGACGAGGGCGGCGTTGCGCAGCGCACGCCGGCCGATCGAGGCGGCATCGGGCCGATAGGCCTCGCGCCCGGTCAGGCTGTCGTAGGTCCGGGTGAACAACGGTTCGAGCACCCGGCCGATCTCGGCCATGGCGAAGCGGCGGGCCTGGTGGATCGCCTCGACATCGACCACCGCCATCTGGTCGGCCAGGAACGCCTCCGCGGGCAGCGCCAGCACCTGGGCGACGAAGGCCGGATCGGTCCCGGTCTCGACCGTGCGGCGGAGACCCCGGACCAGATCGGGATCGAGGACCAGCGTCTCGCCCCGGCGCCAGGCCGCCGCCAGATCCAGCAATGCGCGAGTCGCGGCCTGCTGGCCCGCCTCCCAGCGCTGGAAGGGATCGCTGTCGTGGGCAGCCAGGAACTTCAACCGGTCGAGCGGCACATGCTTCAGCTTCACCGGCGCCGAGAACCCGCGCAGCAGCGAGGGAATCGGCCGCTCCGAAAGGCCGACGAAGCGGAAGCTCTGCACCGCTTCAGCGACCTGGAGGACGCGCGTGCCCTCGAGCGGATCCTTCTCGCCTTCGAGCCGCGTCGGTAGCGCGCTGCCGTCAGGTGCCAGCAGGCCCATGGCCAGGGGAATCAGCATCGGCTGCTTGTCCGGCTGCCCGGGCGTCGCCGGCACCTGCTGGGCAACGGTCAGGGTATAGCGGCCGGCGGCCGGGTCCCAATCCTCGGAGACCTCCAGCTCGGGCGTCCCGGCCTGGTGGTACCAGCGGCGGAACAGGCTGAGATCGACGCCCGAGGCGTCCTGCATCGCCGCCGCGAAATCCTCGATCGTGGCCGCGCTATTGTCGTGGCGGGCGATATAGAGATCCATGCCCCGGCGCCAGGCGGCAGCACCGATGAGCGTATGGATCATCCGCACCACCTCGGCGCCCTTCAAATAGACGGTCGCCGTGAAGAAGTTGTTGATCTCGCGGTAGCTGTCCGGCCGGACCGGATGGGCCAGCGGCCCGGCATCTTCCGGGAACTGGCTCGCGCGCAGCGACCGCACGTCGGCGATGCGCTTTACCGCGCGGCTGTTGAGGTCGGCCGAGAACTCCTGGTCGCGAAAGACGGTCAAGCCTTCCTTCAGGGACAGTTGGAACCAGTCGCGGCAAGTCACGCGATTGCCGGTCCAATTGTGGAAATACTCATGGCCGATGACGGCCTCGATCGCCTGGTAGTTCGCGTCCGTCGCGGTCTCGGGCCTGGCCAGCACATATTTGGTGTTGAAAATATTGAGACCCTTGTTCTCCATGGCGCCGGCGTTGAAATCGCCGACCGCGACGATGTTGAACACGTCCAGATCATATTCCAGGCCGTAGACGTCCTCGTCCCACGTCATCGAAGCCTTGAGCGAGCGCATGGCATGGCCGCAGCGGTCCTCGTCACCGCGCCGCACATGGATCGCCAGCGCGATCTCGCGACCGGACCGGGTGACGAAGCGGTCGTCGACCGAGACCAGATCGCCCGCGACCAGCGCGAACAGATAGGACGGCTTCGGATGCGGATCCTGCCAGCGCGCCCAATGGCGGCCGCCGCCCGCATCGCCGGACCCGGCCGGATTGCCGTTCGACAGCAGCACCGGATAGCGCGCGGCGTCGGCGATGATCGTCGTGCTGTAGCGCGCCATCACGTCGGGCCGGTCGGGAAAATAGGTGATGCGGCGGAAGCCCTCGGCCTCGCATTGGGTGGTGAAATTGCCGCCGGACTTATAGAGACCCGACAGCTCGGTATTGTCCTGGGGCTGGAGGCGCGTCTCGATCTCGAGCTCGAAGGCATCGGGCACCTCATCGACGATCAGCGATGCCGCTTCCAGGCGATAACGCTCCGGCGCGAGGGCCACGCCGTCGAGGGCGATCGCGATCAAGGGCTGGCCGCCGCCGTCGAGGCGCAATGCCGCGGCAGGGCTCGCCGCCGCCGGATTGCGCACCAGCGCCAGACGGGCGGTGACCCGGCAGAATGCCTCGTCCAGGTCGAAGGTCAGATCGACGGTCTCGACCAGGAAATCGGGAACCCGATACTCGGCGAGACGGACGATGCCGGACGGGGTGTTGGACGGCATGGGAAGCTCCAATCGGAAGAATTATCAGCCGGCAGCCCGGCGCGCCCGGTTTCGGTTGCTGATCCGGGCCTTGCGTTTCTTCCACCAGACGAAGATGCCGGTGGCGGCCATCTCGACCGTGGCGAGCCCCAGCACCAGGACGATCAACCGGGTCGCGAGACCGCCGACCTGGCCGCTGTGCAGCGGGTAGAGCGCGCGCAGGACCTTCTGCCCGGCGCTATCGGTCCAGGGATTGTCGACGAAGACGAGGTCGCCGGTCCGGTCGTCGATCAGGTAGGAGATCGGGCCCAGCCCGCGATACTCGTCGGCGCCGGTCGGCGTGAATCCAACGCCATAGAGCTGGCGATCGGCGAAATGCTGCAGTGTCGCCGGCGGATAGGCCAGGTCATCGCGCCGCGCCAGCGCGGTTGCCTGGCCGAGGGCCGCCTCGAAGCCCAAGAGCGGCGTGCCGGCCGGTCGCGGCGGCGGTACCGGCCGGTTCCACGGCGTCTCGGCCGGCGGCGACAGGGCGGCCACAACCGGGCGGAACAGCTCGTCGTAATAATTGAGCGCCATCGAAGTGGCGGACAGGATCAGCACGCCGGCGAGCAGCCAGAGGCCGCTCGCGCGATGCAGATCCAGCAGCAGGCGCAGCGGGTTGGCCGAAAGCTTGATCGTCCAGACTGGCCGCCATTTCGCCCAGAACGGTCCCCGGCTGGGCAGGGTCAGATAGAAGCCGACCGCGTTGGCGAGCAGCCAGCCGAAGGCGATCGCCCCCATCAGCCAGCGCCCGGCATCGCCGGCCAGCAGGGTATAATGCAGCCGGAAGATGCCCTGGACCAGATGCGGGCGGTCCCAGCCGGGCCCATCGTCGCGCGTGCCGACGATGTGGCCGTCGGCGGGGTCGACGAAGATCTGGTCGAAGCCCCGCATGGGCGCGACCGACATCCGAACCGCGCGCCCCGGTTCGACCCGGAGCGGCAGGGCCGTGATCTCCAGTCCCGGATCCGCCGCCATGACCCGGGCGGCCAAGGCCGGCGCCGAGAGGATCGGCGTGCGCGCCGGCACCCGGAACAGCGCCGGATTGAGCGCCGCGTCCAGGGCACCGTCGAACACCAGCAGGCAGCCGGTCAGGCCGGCGAGCACCAGGAACAGGGCGCTCGCCAGGCCCAGGTAGCGATGCGCCTGGAGCAGGAAGGCCCGCATGCCTACCAGCGATAGCTGACGGTGCCGAGCACGGTGCGCGACGCGCCGTAGTAGCAATAGTTGGCGCCATTACAGGTCGCGACATAGCGCCGGTCGAGCAGGTTGTTGGCATTGAGCGACAGGCGCCAATGAGGCAGGTCGTAATGCATCATCGCATCAAACAGCGTGTAGGACGGCGCGCGCCACTGGTTGGCGGCATCGCCGAAACTGGCGCCGATATAGCGCACGCCGCCGCCGAAGCCCAGTCCCGCCGCCGCCCCGTCCTGGACGATATAGTCGGCCAGCGCCGACGCCTGATGCTTCGGCACCAGCGTCAGTTGCGCGCCCAGATCGTCGCCGTTGCTCTTGGTCACGAGCGAGTCGGTATAAGCGTAGCTGAGATTGAGGCTGAGCGCGTCGCTGAGCCGGGCGACGCCCTCGACCTCGATGCCCTTGACCTCGACCTCGCCGGTCTGGACGCTGGCGAATTCATGGTTCGGATCGTTGGTCGTGGCATTGGTTTCGGTCAGGTCGTAGCCGGCGATGGTCACCAGGCTGCGATAGCCGGGCGGCTGGTACTTCACGCCGACCTCGGTCTGGTTCGCGGTCGTCGGCTTGAACGCGGTGCCGGCGAAGTTGGTCCCCAGCGTCGGCACGAAGGATTTGGCATAGGACACGTAAGGGGTCACGCCATTGTCGAACAGATAATTGGCGCCGACCCGGTAGGAGAAATTCGTGTCGTTCTGGTCGGTCGTGCCGCCCGCCAGCAGGTTCTGGGTGCTGGTATCGACCCAGTCGTGCCGACCGCTCAGGGTCAGGATGGCGCGGTCATACTTGATCTGGTCCTGGGCATAGAGCCCGACCTGGTCCTGGTTCTGATCGGTGTGGGTATAGTACGCCGGACGCGGGAAACTCTGGCCGTAGACCGGATTATAGACATCGATCGACGGGCCGGCGGCGAAGCCGGTGCCGTCGGTATCCTCGTCATGGCGGAAATCGACGCCGAACAGCAGTTGGTGCGCGAACGGCCCGGTCTGGAAGTTGGCCGTGGCGCTGCTGTCGAGCGCCAGGTCGCTGGCATCTTCCTCGACCAGATACGCATAGCGGTCGAGCGTGCGCAGGTCGGCCTGCAGCCCGGCACCATAGATCGTGTCGTAGGTCGCCTTGACGTCGCCGTAGCGGAAGCCCTGATGGAACGACCAGGTGTCGTTCAGGCGATAGTCGAACTTGTAGCCGATGTCATATTCGCGCCGCTCGAAGTGATCGTGGTCCGGCTCGCTGACATAGGTCGATTCCGGAATGGCGCCGTTCGGGTTGGACTGCAGCGTGCCCGCCGCCGGCAGGAACTGCACGGTCGTGCCGGTCCGGTCGTACTGGTAGTGCGACAGCACCGTCAGCGTCATGCCGGGCAGGATGTTCCAGGTCGCGGCCGGCGCGATGAACTGGCGCTTGTCATGGACATGGTCGGTCTGGGTGTCGTTCTCGCGATCGAGCCCGGTCAGGCGATAGAGAAATTGCCCCTGATCGTCGAGCGGGCCGCCCAGGTCGAAGGCGCCCTGGGCACTGTTGAAGTTGCCGAACTGCGCCTGCACCTCGCCGAACGCCTCGTCGGTCGGCAGCTTGCTCTCCATGTTCACCAGGCCGCCGGGCGGCACCTGGCCATAGAGTACCGAGGACGGGCCCTTCAGGATGTCGACCTGCTGCATACCGTAGAGGTCGAGCCGCGACTGGGCGAACACCGCGGTCGGCAGTTGCAGCCCGTCCAGGTACTTCGTCGGCGAGAAGCCACGCAGCGTCAGCCAGTCGAACCGGTCGTCGGCGCCGTAGCTGCCGCTGACGATGCCCGCGGTATAACGCGTCGCCTGCTCCAGATTCGTCACCTGCAGCAGCCGCAGCTCGTCCTGGGTCACGACCGAGACCGACTGCGGCGTCTCCAGGATCGGTGTGTCGGTCTTGGTCGCGGTGCCATTGTCGGTCGGCACGTAATGGCGATAGCCGGTCACCGTCACCGTCTCGTCCGCCGGCGCCGTCGTTGCGGCCGGGGCGTCGGCGTTGTCGGCCGCACGCGCCCCGCTCATCAGCGCCAGCAGGCTCACGCCCAGAACACCCGCTGCACTCCAGCGGACAGGCTTGGTCGGACGGACGGTAAGGTGCGGCATCAGGAAGCTCCAGTGTGACTGTTCGAGGTCGAATGAACGGGCTACTAACCGCATCTCAATTGCGATTGATAGTCATTTCGGAAATTCCCCTGCCTGAGCCGCCCGCCCGGACGGGCGTATCACCCGCCGCTGAAGCATCCCGAAGACCGCAGAACTCCTCATATACCGGCAGCTTATTGAAGACGGACGCGGCCCGCCTTTGCGAAAGGGCCGAAAGTTATCGACTTCAGGCCAAAGATTTCATTTTTTTGGCAGCCGGCAGATTTGCCTAAATTGAAGGCGCTTCCGCGCCGATCCCCAGCGCGAACCGATGCTTCAGCCAGGTCGCGGCATCGTCGAAGGCGCTGCTGCTGACGGCGGCGAGCGAGACTGCCTCCAGGAAACTGTGACCCGTACCCGGATAGACGATCACAGCCACCGGCACGCCCGCCTGGCGCAGTTTTTCCGCCATGGCCATGTTCTCGTCGTAGAGGACATCCTGCTCCGCGACCGCCATGAAGGCTGCGGGGAGATCCCGCAGATCGGCCTGGAGCGGGCAGGCCAGCGGATTGCGGCGGTCGCCGTCGTCCCGCAGATAGTTCTGCCAGAAGGCGGCCATCTCCCCGGTCTCGAGCATATGGCCGGCGCCGCCGAACCGGCGATAGGACGGGGTCGTCAGGTCGCAATCGAACACGCCGTAATTCAGAACCATGGCGTGGATCGCCCCGCCCAGCCCCTGGTCGCGCAGGGCCAGGCAAGTCGCGACCGCCAGATTGCCGCCGGCCGAATCGCCGCCGATCGCCAGCCGGGCCGGATCGATCCCCAACCCGGCGCCATGATCCCGCAGCCAGCCGACGACCAGCGCGATCTGCTCGATCGCCGTCGGAAATTTCGCTTCCGGCGCCAGGGCATAGTCGACCCCAACCACGACCATGCCGGTGCGGCCGGCATATTCGCGCATGACCCGGTCATGGGTGTCGATGCTGAACAGGGTCCAGCCGCCGCCGTGCAGGTAGATCAGTGCCGGCGCCGAGCCGCCAGGATGCGGTTCGTGGCAGCGCACCCGAACCGAAAGCCCGTTGCCGTCGATCGTCAGGGTCTGCGTCCGGCCCATCACCGGACCACCGGCGGTCCAGGGCGCGCGGACCTGCTCGGCGATAGCCCGCGCCTCGGGAATCGTGACGGTGCCCACGGCGGGAAACCGCCCGAAGCCTTCGGCCATGAGGGTTTGAAAGCGAAGGATCTGGGGATCCAGATCCTTCCCGGTAAAGGGCGGCGGCGTCATATCGGTCATGGGAAAGGTCAATCAATCGGCAGCCACGGAAGCTTGGCGTCAGGGCTTACCGGCTGCCGCGCCGACGGGCCGCCTCGATTGGGTCAAACTTCGTTGCGAACAGGCCAGAATGGAAACGATCCGCACTATTTCAGCGGCAGGCCGGCGAAGCGCTTGGCCGGCTTCAGCAGGATGTGGGATGTCACTTTTTCGACGCCGGCCGCGCCGTCCTGCAGGCGCGCCGCCAACTCGCGCCACGCCTGGACGTCGGGCACGACCACCTTCAGCAGATAGTCGAACGGGCCGCTGACCTGGCCGGCCTCGACGATCTCCGGCAGCGCGCCGATCGCCTCTTCGAACTGGCTGAAGGCGCCGGGGCTATGCCGCGACAGGGTGACCTCGGCATAGATCACCAGCGTCGAGCGGACGAGTTCCAGGGCCACATGGGCATGATAGCCGGCAATGACGCCGCTCGCCTCCAACTGCCGCACTCGGGCGACGCAGGCGCTCGGCGACAAGGCGACCCGATCGGACAAGGCCTGGATTGTGATCCGGCCTTCGGCCTGGAGCACCCCCAGTATCTTCAGGTCCGTTCGATCGAGCGCGTTCTTTTCGGGCCTATACACAAACCTGCTCGGCTGTAGCGGATCGCGGGAAGGGTTCGAACCCCAGGCGATACCGCCGTATCGCCCGGATTTCAACGAAGCAAGATTGATGCCCACCGCCGGTAAAAGCCACCCACGAAGATCCACGTATTTTGCCCGGCTTTGCCACGGAATCGACGGCGCAAGCCGCCTCTCGCGAACGACTTTCACTGTGGATCGAGAAAATATTATTTTATATCAACATATTAGCCGATACGCCGCTTGGCCTGGCGCGTCGCAAAAATATGATGACACCCATAATTGATTGCGCAAACTCTTCCAGAAATCCGAGTTTAATTTCAAAAGAAAATCGAACCGCGCAATGATTGCCTTTCACTCCGCCAGTTCTCTCGATCACGACACCAAGAATTTCTTTCGTCATGGCGTTTTGATCAAGAGCCCCGAAAATTGCGACCGATACCTGTCTTTACGGGATGCCGTCCTGTCGGCCGGCTATATTCTGAACGAAACGCCGGATTTTGGCATGGCGCCGCTGCTGGCGGTTCATGATTCCGGATACCTCGACTTCCTCGCGGCGGCCTGGCAGCGGCGGGACGAGATCGATCCGACGGCAGAGGAACTGCTGCCGACCCAGTTCGCCAAGCCGCAGATGCAGCACCGGCCGGAAAGCCTGCGCGGCCTGATGGGCTATTACGCCGCCGACACCTCGACGCCGATCCGCGCCGGCACCTGGAGCGCCGTCTATGGCTCGGCCCAGGTGGCGACGGCCGCCGCCGACGCCGCGATCAGGACCGGGGCCGCCTATGCGCTGTGCCGCCCGCCCGGCCATCACGCCTACGCCGATTGCGCCGGCGGGTTCTGTTACGTCAACAACAGCGCCGTGGCGGCCCAGCGCCTGCGCAGCACCCTCGACCGCCCGGTCGCGATCCTCGACATCGACGTCCACCACGGCAATGGCACCCAGGGCATCTTCTATCGGCGCGACGACGTGCTGACCATCTCGATCCATGCCGATCCCGCAAGCTACTTCCCGTTCTTCGCCGGCTATGCCGAGCAGACAGGCGAGGGGGCCGGCAAGGGCTTCAACCTCAATCTGCCGCAGGCCCACGGGTCTGGCGACCGGACGTTCCTGGCGGCGCTCGACGTCGCCCTGGCGCGAATCGCGGTCTTCCGGCCGGCGGCCCTGGTGGTCGCGCTGGGCCTCGACGCGTCGGAGCATGATCCGCTGGGCGCGCTCAAGGTCACGACCGACGGATTTGCCCGCGCCGCGCGCGCGATTTCGGCGGCCGGCCTGCCGACCGTGCTGGTCCAGGAAGGCGGCTATGCCGGTGCCGCGCTGCAGCGGGATTTGCAGGCGTTCCTCGGCGCCTTCGGGCGGTAAGCGCCGCTTTCTTGAGCATTCGTTCCCGCTGGAAGCAAAGCAAGCGGGAATGGCCTGAACACCATGATCTTAGGCCCATTCGAAAAGGCGGGCCCGGAATTCGGCTCTTACACTACAGCCTGGCGACGACCCAGATCAGGCACCCAAAGAAATCATCGATGACCAGTCATCGAGCACGATGACCAATCATCGCGCGACGAATCTTCCAACAGGGGGCTAGAAACAACATGCGGTACACGCGTAACATCATTCGAACGGTCGGCGCCGTCTCTGCCTATCTGATCATGGTCCCGGGGTTTGCGCAGGATGCGACGCCGCCGGCGCCCGCCTCCAAGGATCAGGCGCTCGAAACCATCACCGTGACCGCCACCAAGCGGAACGAGCGCATGCAGGATGTCGCCGGCGCCGTCAGCGCGGTCACGGGCGCCCAGCTCGAAGCGGTCGGCGCGCAGAGCTTCGGCGACTACCTGGGTCGTCAGCCGGGCGTGGTGTTCAACGCGGGACCGGCGGGGGACTCGACCGCGGTCATCCGCGGCATCGGCACGACCTCGGGCCTCGACCAGGGCCAGGGACCAACCGGCTATTACATCAATGAAATTCCGCTGAACGAGCCGGGTTACGCGATCGGCGTGCCGGACATCGACAATTTCGACGTCAACCGGGTCGAGGTGCTGCGCGGGCCGCAGGGCACGCTGTTCGGCGCCTCGTCGCTGGGCGGCGCCATCGACTACATCGCCAACCTGGCCGATCCGTCCGGCTATCACGCCGCGGTCGAAAGCTCGCTGAGCGGCACCGAGCACGCCAAAGGCGTCGGCTATACCGACAAGGCGATGATCAACGTGCCGATCATCCAGGATCAGCTGGCGATCCGGGCGGTGTTCGACCAGCGCAGCGAGCCCGGCTATCTCGACAATCTGGGCCTGGACCGCAAGGACAGCAACGACCTGATGGTCCGCGGCGGCCGTGTCTCGATCGTCTGGACGCCCGATCCGGATACCAAGGTTTCCTGGCTGAGCCTGTTCCAGCGCAGCGATACGCCCGATTTCGGCTATGAGGAGCCGGCCTACGGCACGCTCGACCGATCGACCCTGGTCCCGGAGAAATTCGATACGACGATCGAGCTGCACAGCCTGCGCGCCGAACACACGTTCGACCTCGGCACCTTGACCGCCCTCGCGTCCTACAATCGGAAGTCCAATGACCTGATCAACGATTACACGCCGTTCTACGGCGGCTTCGGCGGCATCACAACGCCGGTGACCTACGAGGATCAGCCGAAGAGCTTCAACCGGTTCGCCGAAGTGCATTTCGCCTCGACCAAGAGCGAGCTGTTCGACTGGCTGGTCGGTGCCAACTACCTGTCGACGACGAAGATCGACAACGACAAGATCACCGCACCCGGCGCCAACGCCGTGCTGTCGCCCGCCTATGCGGCGCAATATCTGCGCGGCAACGAGTTCTATTGGGGCGGATCGACCGTCAACGGCCACGAAGCGGCCGTCTTCGGCGAAGCGAACCTGCATTTCCTGCAGGATTTCACCGCGACTTTCGGCGGCCGCTATTATGAAGACGAGGATGATACCGCGGTCCATTATTCCGGCGTCTTCTACATCCCGACCTACCAGCCGCCGCCGGCCAAGGTGACCCAGAGCGGGTTCGTCCCGAAATACTCGCTGTCCTACCGGCCCGATCCGGACCTGACGGTCTATGCGCTCGCGTCCGAGGGCTATCGCTTCGGCGCGCCGAACACGATCTATCCGCTCGCCGGTTTCGACACGCCGGCCGGCTCCAAGACCGATTCGCTATGGAACTACGAAATCGGCGTCAAGAAGGGCCTGCTGAACAACCGGCTGCAGATCGACGCCGACGTGTTCTACATCGATTGGAGCGATATCCAGGTCCGGCTCTATCGTCCCGACGGCGTCACCTACGGCACCAATGCCGGCACCGCGCAAAGCACGGGCGGCGAATTCTCGGGTGCCTATCGGGTCACCCCCAACCTGACCATGACGGCCAACGCGACCTATCTCGACGCCCATCTGACCGAGAACGTCGATTCCGCGACCCCGCTCTTGAAGGGCCAGCAGTTGCCCGGCGCCTCGAAATGGCAGATCTCCGACAGTGCCACCTATCGCTGGGACGCAGATTTCGATCCGCACCTGTCCCTGACCCATCGCTATCTGTCGAGCGCGCCCGGCACGCTGCAGCAGCCGCAGTACCGCGTCGGCAACTACAACCAGGTCGATATGGTGTTCGGCATGACCTTCGGCGATTTCGACGTGTCGCTCTATGGCCAGAACCTGACCGATGCGCGCGGGGCCACGTTCAGCTATGGCGACTATGGTGCCGGCGTGCAGAACTTCGTGATACGTCCGCTGACCGTCGGCCTACGCGTCAGCTGGCAGATCTGACCCCTCCCCCGGCGACCGGGCCCGTCCGGTCGCCGGCCTCTTCGAAGGATCCTCCCCTTGCGGCTCATTGCGTTGCTGATCGCGTGCCTCGTCGGTACCACCGCGGAGGCCGCGGCACCCGCTGCCGGCAAGGTGATCGAACCGGCCGGCATCATGTCGCTGCGGAAGGTCGGCGATCCGCAGATCTCGCCCGACGGGCGCCGGGCGCTGTTCACCGTCGCCGAGCCCCAGCCCGCGGGCGCGCCCGACCGCTCGACCATCTGGATCGTGCCGATGGACGGCGCGGCACCCGCGCGTCCGTTCATCCTGGGCGACGGGACCGACTCGGCCCCGCGCTGGTCGCCGGACGGGCGCAGCGTCGCGTTCCTGTCCAAACGCAGGAACCCGCTGCATCCGGGGGCCGACAAGGCCACGCAGCAGATCTGGCTGCTGCCGGTCGATGGCGGCGAGGCGACGGTGCTGACCGACGCGCCGGGCGAGGTCCAGGCGCTGAAATGGTCCCGTGACGGGACGCGGCTGGGCTTTATTCTGCGCGACCCGGAAACGCCCGAACATGCCGCCGCGACCGAGGCCAGGCGCGATATGGTCGAGATCGACCGGTCCTACCGCATGAGCCGGTTCTGGGTCTACGACCTGGCCGGCCATCAGGCACGCGGCGTCTCGCCCGCCAGCCTCAATATCGACGATTTCGACTGGTCGCCCGACGGCCGGCAGGTCGCGGCCCGCGTCACCGACACGCCGCGCATCAACGACTTCTACTACCATTCCCGCATCCTGCTGCTCGACGGCACCTCCGGCGCGCCGGGCAAGGTCCTGACCACCCATGGCGCCGCCTCGTCGCTCGCCTGGTCGCCCGACGGCCGCAAGATCGCCTATTTCGAGCTGGGCACGGGGGGCATCTCGACGACGCTCGAGCTCTATGACCTGGCCGCCGGCAAGTCGATGCCGATGGGCGAGAGCTATCGAGGCCTGATCCAGAACGTGGCCTGGCTGCCGGATTCCACCGCCCTGGTCGCGGAGGGTTTCGAGGCGACCCGCCTCGCCTTCTACCGGCTCGACATCGGCTCCGGCGCCATGGTCAAGATGGCCGACGCGCGCGGCTTCCTGCCGGAATTCACCGTCAGCGCCGACGGCAAGGCCATCGCCTTCCAGGCCGAGACACCGGATCACCCGGATGAGATCTGGGCGCTCGCCGGCGCGCGGACCCGGGCCTTGACCGACGTCAACCCGCAGGTCGCGACCTGGCGGCGGGGCGCGGTCAGCGAGATCCGTTGGACGAACAGCCGGGACAAGACCGAGATCTTCGGCGTGCTGGTGACGCCGCCCGACTACAAGCCCGGCACGCCGACCAAGATGGTCGTCCAGATCCACGGCGGCCCCGAATGGGCCTGGTGGTCGGGCTGGCTCGGATCCTGGCACGAATGGGCGCAGCTGCTGGCGTCGCATGGCTATGTCGTGTTCCTGCCCAATCCGCGCGGGTCGGACGGCCAGGGCACCGCCTTTGCCCGGCTGGTCGGCAACGACTGGGGCGGTGCCGACTTCCAGGACATTCTGGATGGCGTCGACATGCTGGTGCGCCAGAAGATCGCCGATCCGGCGCGGCTCGGCATCGGCGGCTGGAGCTATGGCGGCTTCATGTCGGCCTGGGCGATCACCCACAGCGACCGGTTCAAGGCGGCGGTGATGGGGGCGGCCCCGACCGACCTCACGATGATGGGCCTGACCAGCGACTGTCCCGACTTCCTGCCCGGCTATTTCGGCGAGGTGCCCGATCATCGCGCCGACTACGACGCCCACTCCCCGCTGCGTTTCGTGGAAAAGGTTCGGACGCCGGTGCTCATCCTGCATGGCGAGGCGGACCCGCGCGTGCCGATCAGCCAGGACGAGGCGTTCTACAACAGCCTGCGGCGGCTGGATCGCCCGGTCGAAATGGTGCGTTACCCGCGCGAGCCGCACTGGTTCGACGAGATGGCGCATCAGCGCGACATCCTGGAACGCGTACTCGGCTGGTTCGACGAGAAACTGGCGCCATAGGGCACTTCGAACCCTCTCGATAGGCCGCGACCGAACACGACCCCAGCCGGCCGGGCTGCGCGCTCCGATCGATCGTGTCGTCATGACGCCGACACCGGAAAAGGGCGTCGAGCTGGAGTTGGTTGGCGAACTCGCCGCCATGATCGAGCCTGGCCTGGACAGCAAAAAGCCCGCTCTGGAGGGAGCGGGCGTTCTGGACACGTACCGGCGTTCGGCGATCGATGGCGCGCACGATCGCCGGCACGATTTAGCGTTCGGCCAGAACCATGACCGTGTCGGCGAATTTCAGCGGCGCGTCGGTCGCCGCCTGCAATTCTTCCCGGGTCAATCCCTCGGCAATGCCACGGACGACAAAGCCCTCAGTCGGATCGACATCGATGATGGCCATATCGGTGTAGATGTTCGTGACGACCCCGACACCCGTGAGCGGATAGGTACAGGATTTCATCAGCTTGGGCCGGCCGTTCTTGGCGAGATGCTCCATGACGACGATGACGCGGCGCGCGCCGGCCACCAGGTCCATGGCACCGCCGATCCCCGGAATGTCGTCCTCGGCCCCTGTGGACCAGCTCGCGATATCGCCGTTCATCGCAACCTGGAAAGCGCCCAGGATGGTGGCGTCCAGGTGCCCGCCGCGCATCATGGCGAAGGACAAGGACTGATCGACGATCGACGAGCCGCGGATCAATTGCAGCCGCTGCTTGCTGGCATTGATCAGATCCTCGTCGCCCTCGTCGCCCGGCATCAGGCCCTCGATGCCCAGGATGCCGTTCTCGCTATGGAGGACAACTTCCTTTTCGGGATCGAGATATTTCGGTACCAGGGTCGGGATGCCGAGGCCGATATTGATATAGCTGCCCGGTGCGATGTCCTGCGCCGTGAGTTGGGCGACGCGGTCGCGGCTCAATTTCTTGTTCGCTGCCATCTCAGGCATCCTTCCGTACGACGCGGCTGACGAAGATTCCGGGGGTGATGACCGCTTCAGGCGGGATCAGTCCCAGGGGCACGATGTCATCGACTTGCGCGATCGTGGTTTTCGCAGCCATGCACATCACCGGCCCGAAACCCCGCGCCGCGAAGCGATAGGTGAGATTGCCCCAACGGTCGCCATGATAGCCCTTCACCAGGGCGAAATCGGCGGCCAGGGGCTGCTCCAGCACGTAGCCCTTGCCCTCATAGACCCGCTGCTCCTTGCCCTCGGCGATCGACGTGCCGTAGCCGGTCGGCGTGAAGAACGGCCCGAGCCCAGCCCCCGCGGCGCGCATGCGCTCCAGCAACGTGCCCTGGGGCACCAGTTCCAGCTCGATACGGCCGGCGCGGTACAGTTCGGCGAAAACGACGGAGCCCGAGGATTTCGGGTAAGAGCAGATCATCTTTCTGACGCGCCCGAGGTCGAGCAGGCGGGCAAGACCAACACGCTCGGTGCCGGCATTGTTGCTGATGATCGTGAGGTCGCCGGCGCCGTGGTCGATGAGGGCGTCGATCAATTCTCGCGGCAGGCCGGAGTCGCCGAAGCCGGTGATCATGACCGACGCGCCGTCCGTGATCGGCGCCACGGCTTCGCGCAGGGATGGAGCTATCTTGTTTATCATGTCGTTGCCTTGGTCGAGGGCGTCACAGGGGATCCCAGGTGAACACGTCCGGGGAGCGGTCGAGGGGCATGAACTGGGACCGGAGGGCGGGCATCGCGTGCTCGGCGATGGCCTCCGGCGTCCAGCCTTCCGCATTGTGCACGATGCGTACCGGCCGCGGCTGCGAGAACAGGATCAGTTCATTGCCGCGGCTGCCGAAGATCTGGCCGGAGATATCCTTCGCCCGGTCGGACGCCAGGAACACCGCCAGCGGCGCGTTCTTCTCCGGCGTCATGCGCTTCAGCTTCTCGACCCGCGCCTGCTGCGCCGGCGTGTCGGTCGGAATGGTGTCGGTCATCCGACTCCAGGCGAAGGGCGTGATGCAGTTCGAGCGAACGCCGAAGAGCTGCATGTCGAGGGCGATGGACTTCGACAGGGCCGCGATGCCGAGCTTCGCCGCCGAATAGTTGGCCTGGCCGAAATTGCCTATCAGGCCGGAGCTCGACGTCATATGGACATAGGCGCCGGCCCCCTGCGCCCGGAAATGTTCGGCGGCCGCGCGCGAGACGAAGAACGAACCGTTGAGATGCACGTCGATGACCGAGAGCCAGTCTTCGGGGCTCATCTTGTGGAAGATCTGATCGCGCAGGATGCCGGCATTGTTGACGACGATGTCGATGCGCCCGAAATGGTCGAGCGCGCTTTGCACGATCTGCCTGGCCGTATCCCAGGTCGCGACGCTGTCGGTATTGACCGCCGCCGCGCCGCCGGCCGCTTCGATCAGCGCTTTCGTCTCCTCACCCGGCGTGCCGGAACGCTCGCCCTTGCCGGACAGGCTCGCCCCGGTATCGTTCACGATCACCTTGGCGCCGGCCGCGGCCATGGCCAGCGCGATCTGGCGGCCGATCCCGCCGCCGGCGCCGGTCACGACGGCGACTTTGTCACGCAGCATCATGGACGTTTCTCCTCCCGGCTATCGGTCGATATACCGCTCGCGCAGCAGGCGCGCCGGTATGCCGATCAGCATGATGACGGTGCCCAGGACCATGCCGAGGGCGACGATGTAGAAGCCGACGGCGAAATTGCCGGTCGCTTGCTGCGTCCAGCCGATGATGTTCGGCGCCGTCAGGCCGCCGCACTGGCCGATGGCGCTGATCAGCGCGATGCTGCCGGCCGAGGCCGTCTTGGACAGGTAAGCCGTCGGGATCGACCAGAACAGCGCGACACCGGCCAGGTAGCCGACGGACAGGATCGCCAGCAGGGCAATGGCCAATTGCCAATCATTGGCGACCGAGGGCAGCAGCGCCACCGCCGCCGCGGACGCGAAGACGCCGATCGCATAGTGCCAGCGCCGCTCCAGTTTCAGGTCGGAATGGCGATTGATGAGCAGCATGCCGACGGCGCCGACCGCATAGGGCACCGCGGAGAGGAAGCCCACCTGGAGCGTGTCGGTCACGCCGGAGTTGTGGATGATCATCGGCGACCAGTAGTTGAGGACCGAGCCGCACCAGGCCATGACGAACCAGGCCGCCGCGGCGGCATACAGGCGCGGGTCGCGGGCGGCACGCCAGAAGGTGCCATGCTGCGCGCTCTCCCGGGCCGACGTCTCGACCACCAGATTCGCGATGACGAAGCGCTTCTCTTCGGCATCCAGCCACGTGGCGTCCTCGGGCCCGTCGCTCAGATAGAAATACGCGGCGATGCCGGCGAGGACCGGCGGAATGCCTTCGAAGAGGAACAGCCACTGCCATCCGCGCAGACCGGCGGTGCCAGACAGCTCGGTCATGATCAAGCCGGAAACCGGACCGCCGACGACGCCCGACAGCGCGATGGCCAATACGAACATGGCCATGATCCGCGCCCGCATCGCCGACGGAAACCAGAGGGTCATGTAGAACACGACGCCGGGAAAGAAGCCGGCCTCGGCAATGCCGAGCAATGCGCGGACGACGTAGAACTGGGTCGCCGACGTGACGAACAGCGTCGCGATCGATACGAGCCCCCAGAGGACCATGATGCGCATGATCGTGCGGCGTGCGCCGATGCGCTGCATCAACAGATTGCTCGGCACCTCGAACAGCACGTAGCCGACGAAGAAGATGCCGACGCCGAACCCGTAGGATGCGGTACTGATACCGAGATCCTGGCGAAATTGTAGGCTGGCGAAACTGATATTAACGCGATCTATATAGTTCAGAACGTAACACAGAAAGAGAAAAGGAACGATCCTGAGAGTAATTTTCCGATACACATTCTCTGTTATCTGAGAATCCGGCGTATCGATCGCTTGAAATTGCTCAACCTCCTCCATCTCCCCTCCCTTGTGTCTTTGTTGACTATTCGAGACAGCGACGGTGGCTAGAGCGTCGCCGGCGTGCCGAAGATGGCGGTACATTGGCTCGACAGGACCCCACCGTTGCCATGGGCCAGCGCGATGTCGTGCCGGCCGATCTGTCGGGCGCCGCACTCGCCGCGGAGCTGCCGGACGCATTCGATCATGGCGAGCAGCCCGTACATGCCCGGGTGGCAGTAGGACAGGCCGCCGCCGCTGGTGTTGACGGCCAGGCGGCCGCCCGGCGCGATGCCGCCGTCCTGCACGAAGGGTCCGCCCTCGCCCTTGGCGCAGAAGCCCAGATCCTCGAGAAATAGGATCGGCGTGATGGTGAAGGCGTCGTAGAGCAAGGCCACATCGACGTCACCCGGGCCGATCCCGGCCGCGGCGAACGCCCGTGGTCCGGAAATCGCCGCGGCCGTCGTCGTCAGATCTGGCATATTCGAGATCGAGCCGTGGCCGATGGCCTCACCGGTACCCAACACATGGATCGGCGGCTTTCTGCAGTCGCGCGCGCGGGCGGCGGACGTGACGATCATCGCGCCGCCGCCGTCGAGCACCAGGCAACAGTCGCGCACGGTCAGCGGGTCCGACACCATGCGCGCGCCCAGAACCTGGTCGCGGCTGAGCGGCTCCTTTTCCCAGGCCGCCGGGTTCAACAAGGCCCATTGGCGCGCCGCGACCGCGACGTCCGCGAGCTGCTCGCGCGTGGTGCCGAACTCGTGCATATGCCGTGCGGCCGCGAACGCATAGGCGCTCACCGGCATCAACGGCCGGAACGGCGCTTCGTAGGGATTGACGTCGGTCGGCGACGCCGCCTTGCGCGAGACCGATTTCTGAGTGCTGCCGTAGGCGATCAGCGCCACGTCGCACAGCCCGAGTTCGATCGCCGCCACGGCATGCGCCAGATGCGACATGAAGGAGGAGCCGCCGATCTGCGTGCCGTCGATGTAGCGCGGATTGAGGCCCAGATACTCCGCCAGCATCATCGGCCCGAACCGGACCTGCGCACTGGCGGCGAAGATGCCGTCGATGTCGCCGATCGCCAGACCGCAGTCGTCCAAGGCGCGGATCGTCGCCTGCGCCATCAGATCGACCGGGCTCATGTGGGGGCCCACGACGCCCAGATCCGACTCCGCGACGCCGACGACCACTGCGCCGCCCCGTTTCATCGCCGTCATGGCGTATCCTCCGGCGTCAGCACATCGAACACCGGCAATGGCGTCCCTTCCGCATCCCGCGCGACCCGCACGCGCACGCGCATACCGATCCTGACCGACGCCGCATCCACGCCCTCGACCCGGCTCATCAGGCGGAAGCCCTCGTCCAGGTCGATCAGCGAGACGTTGTAGGCGGGCTCGCCCTTCGGATGGATGGTGGTCGCGGCATAGACGGTGCCGAGCCCCACGGAGACCTGCCATTCCAGGTCGGTCTCTCCAGTGCGCGGTGCCGCCAGCCGGGGAAAGAACACGGGCCGACCGTCGCGCGTGCGCTGGAACGCCAGTTCGCCCTGCGCCAGATGGGCCAGATAGGTTTCCAGCGGTGCGGTGGCCGACATCAGCGTGCCCCTGGCCGGCCGGGGAGCTGGGCCAGCATATGGTCGACCATCTGAGGGGCCAGACCCAGGTAATTCGCCGGATCGCAATGATGGCGGATGGCGTCGGCGCCGCCGAGCGCTTCGACGATCTCGGGCACCTCGATGAGTATGTCGGCCAGGTGCCGTTTTTCGGTCACGGCGCTGCGGCAGGCGTCGTAGACGACGTCATGGGCACGCTGGCGACCGAGCTTGGGCGCCGCCGCCATCATCACGGCCTCGGCGACGATGAGACCGCCGCTGAGGGCGAGATTGTCGCGCATCCGTTCGGCATCGACGATCAGCCCGCCCAGCATGAACTTGGCCTGGGCGAGGGCACCCGCCGTCAGAATGAAGCTTTCGGGGATGGCGATCCATTCGGCATGCCAGGGGCCGGTCGCGCGTTCCAGATCCTGGACCATGCCGTCCAGCATCAAGGCCACATGCTGTCGAACCGCCTTCGCCGCGGCGAGCATCAGTTCGGACGAGATCGGGTTGCGCTTCTGCGGCATGGTCGAGGAGGCGCCGCGCCCCTTCACGAAGGGCTCCGCCACCTCGCCGAACTCGGTCGCCATCATGAGCATGACGTCGGTCGCGATCTTGGCGAGACTGCCGGTGACCGGGCCCAGGAACGAGACCGCTTCCGCGAGCCCGTCGCGGGCCACATGCCAGGTGGCGGAAGGGCGGGCGAGGCCGAGCAACGCGCACAAGGCGGCCTGGACCTTCAACCCGTCGGCCCCGAGCGAGGCGAGCGTCCCCGCGGCACCGGCGAATTGACCCAGCAGCACCCGCGGCCGCATCTGGTCCAGCCGCTCGATATGGCGCTGGATCATCGAGAGCCAGACCGCAACCTTGTAACCGAAGGTGATCGGCAACGCCTGCTGCAGATGGGTGCGGCCCGCCATCGGCGTGTCCCGGTGCCGCAAGGCGAGTTGGGCCAGGATGTCCCGCAATTCGACGAGATCCACCGAGACGAGGTCGAGGGCTGCGCGCACCTGCAGCACCGTCGCCGTATCCATGATGTCCTGGGTCGTCGCCCCCCAATGGACGTAGCCGCCGGCGGTGCCGGCCGCCTCGGACAGTTGATGCACGATCGGCAGAATTGGATAGCCGGTGATTTCCGTCTCGTGCCGCAGCCGGTCGAAATCGATCCGCATCGTGCGCGCTGCTTCGGCGATGGCCGCGGCGGCCTCCGCCGGGATGATCATGGTGGCGGCCTCCGCCTCGGCCAGAGCCACCTCGACATCGAGGTAGCGACGGACCAAGGCTTCGTCGGCGAACACGGCCCGCATGGCGGGGGTACCGAACATGTCGCGGAAGATAAGCGATTCGGTCACGGTGCTCGGCATCAAGCCTTCTCCCATCCTGCCAGCTTCGAAACGGCGCGTTGTTCGAACATCATTGGTACGTACTTACTTTTAGATTCATACCTATTGTCAACCGATATGTTCGAACCTATCATCGTCGAAAATCTGCTGAGATCCGGCTGGGATGTGGGGCCAATATCGGCTCTTAACGGGGAAACGGAATTTGCAAACACGCTGGGCCATCGTCGCAAAGCTGCTGGCACAGCGGATTAGCTATGGCGAGTATCCCGTCGGGAGCATCCTGCCGAACGAGGTCGATTTGGCCGAGCAGATCGGCGTCAGCCGGTCGACGGTGCGTGTCGCGTTGGGAGAACTTCAGCAGTCCGGTATGATCTCCCGCCGGCGCAATGCCGGCACTCGCGTCGAATCCTCGCACCCCCTGCGCGGTCCCGGCAGTTACAACCAGACACTGGGAACGATCGAGGACGTCGTGCAATACGGCGCCCAGACCGACCGGCAGGTTCAGGAGATCGCGACCGAGGTCGCGGACGAGGTCCTGGCCGCGTTGCTGGACTGCCCGCAGGGGCAGAGCTGGCTGCGCGTATCCAGTCTCCGTTCCTCGCCCAACATGTCGTCGCCGCCGCTCTGCTGGACGGACGTCTATGTCTCGCCGATGTTCGCGCCGGTCGTGAGGGAGCGGATCGCCGGCTATCCGGGGTTGATCAGCACGCTGATCGAGGATTTCGCCGGCCAGCGGACTGCCGAGATTCGCCAGAGGATCACCGCGATCGGGGTGCCGAAGCGGCTTGTCGCGCCGTTGAGGGTGGAGCCGGAGGCCCATGCCCTGGAAATCACCCGCTCCTATCTCGATGCCAAGGAACGCGTGTTCATCGTCAGCCGGAGCATCCATCCGGCCGACCGTTTTTCCTATGAGAGCCGCCTCAGGCGTCAGTCGGTGGCGAACGGAGTCTATGCCGACGGTGCGAAGAGCCAGACTGGCTAGTCGACCGGCGCGACCGGGTTGCGGATCGTCGCTCCAGGCCCGCCTTAGGCATTATCTTAATGACGGTACTCATAGTTTCCCGTCCCCCGCATGTCGCCGCGGGGAATCGATCCAGATCGAAGGTCATAAGATGCGCGTCCGATCATTCTTCATTGTCTGCATGTCGATTGCGGCGATCACCGCCCTGATCGTTGCCGGAAGGCTCGTGGCCACCAGTTGGAGCGGCTACCGGGCGCAGATCGCCGCCAGCGAAGCGCTCGAGGGTGCGGCCGCTCTGATGAAGGTTCCCGAGAAGCTGACATCCGAGCGCGGCGCCTACCTGCTGGCTCTCGCCGCAGACGCGCCGGCTGACGACGCAGCGCGAGAGGGCATCGCGAAGCTCCGCGCGGCAACCGACAAGGCCGTCGCCGCGGCCGTCGAGACCATCAAGACCGTGGGCTATCGCGGCGCGCGCGAACAGATCGGCAAGCTGTCGGCTGTCGCCGCCGACATCAAGACCACCCGCGACACGATCGATCTCATGCTGGCCAAGGCAAAGAAGGATCGCGATCAATCCGCCATGGTCGCGCTCGCCGCTGCCTTTCAGAAGATCTATGCGCAGATCGACGGCATGGTCGACACTGTCGATACCGCCGCTGCCCAGGCCGATGGCGCCCTCGCCGGCTATATCGGCGTCGCGCGGACCAGTTGGAGCATGCGCGACTATGCCGGTCGCCGCGGCACGCTCTATACCGCCTCGATCAGCTCCGGCGCGGCGATGCCGGCCGCGACCATCGAGGAGATCGCGGCCGATGCCGGCCACATCGAGCAGGACTGGGCGACGATTACCGCCGGCATTCAGCGTGCGGACAATCCATCGGCGCTCGTCAAGGCGGCCGAGACGGTGCGGGTCAAGTATTTCGGCGACAACGCCGCGGTCTATGAAAAGGTCATGGCGGCAGGACGCGGTGACGGCAAATATCCCTTCAACGTCAACGACTATCGCCGGATGCACCTTCCGGGCCTGGACAGCCTCCTGCTCGTGCGCGACGGCGCGTTCGAAGCCGCCGAGACCTTCATCGCGGGCCAGCGTCAGGCTGCCCTGTTCGGGTTGATGGTCGCGCTCGGCGCCCTCGTTCTCATCGCCCTCGCGATCACCGGTGTGGTCATCGTCTTCACGCGTCGCATCGTGACGCCGCTCGTCACCCTGACCGGTGCCATCACCCGCATCGCCGACAACGACCTCACGGTCGAGGTTCCGGCGCGCGGCCGCAACGACGAGATCGGCGAGATGGCGGCAGCGCTCGAGACGCTGCGCCTCAATGCCGTCAAGGCGAGGGAACTCGCCGGCGAGAGTGCCGCCCAGCAGCAGATTCGCCAGGCGCGCGCCGAGCATATCGAAACCGTCACCGGCGGCTTCGATCGGGCGACCGCCGCCCTCATCGAGGACGTTCAGTCGGCGGCGCGCAGCATGAGCACCCAGGCCCAGAACACCGCGCAGATCGCCCAATCGGTCGAGAGCCGCACCGTCACCGTCTCCGCCGCCGCCGAGCAGGCCTCGGCCAACGTCCAGACCGTCGCCGCCGCCACCGAGGAACTCTCCGCTTCGATCCGCGAGATCGGCCGCCGCGTCGAGCAGTCCGCCGCCATCGCCGGCAAGGCCGAGACGATCGCGACGCAAGCCTCCCGGGAAATCGGCGCCCTCGCCGCCGCCTCCGAAAAGATCGGCGAGGTCGTCAAACTGATCCAGGACATCGCCAGCCAGACCAACCTCCTCGCCCTCAACGCCACGATCGAGGCGGCCCGTGCCGGCGATGCCGGCAAGGGCTTCGCCGTGGTCGCGACCGAGGTCAAGGCACTCGCCAGCCAGACCGCCAGGGCGACCGAGGAGATTGCCAGCCAGATCGGCAAGATTCAGAGCGAGACCGCGGCGACCGTCGGCCGGGTTCAGAGCATCGTCGAGACGATCGGCGACATCAACCGGTTGAGCGGCGAGGTCAGCGAGGCCGTCGATCAGCAGAATGCCGCGACCAGCGAGATCGCCCGCAACGTCCAGCAGGCTGCCGAAGGGACTCGCCTCGTGACGGCGCAGATCGCCGATGTCAGCGCCGAGATGAGCCAATCCGGCGCCGCCGCCCGGACCATGCAGGAGACGGTCGGCTCGCTCTCCGCCAAGGCCGAGACGCTGACCGGACAGATCTCCGGCTTCCTGAAAGAGGTCCGCGCGACTTAGCCAAATTCCGGGAAAGCGCTCTGCGTTTTTGGTGCGTCGAGAGAAGGGCCCGGTGCCGCACCCTGCGGCTCACTTGCCGCCAGTGACATCAAGGAACGTGCCGGTGATGAAGGAAGCCTCGGCGCTTGCGAGCCACAGGATCGCCCGCGCAACCTCTTCAGGCTGACCGCCTCTTCCCATGGGGATCGAGTCCTTGACGCGATCCACCCGTCCCGGCTCTCCGCCGCTAGCATGCATGTCAGTGTAGATGTGCCCAGGGCGAATGCAGTTGACGCGCCCAGGGCGAATGCAGTTGACGCGTATCCCCTCCCGCGCGACTTCTTTGGCAAAACCGATCGTGAATGTCTCAAGGGCGCCCTTCGACGCAGCATAGTCGACATATTCGTTTGGACTGCCGAGCCGGGCCGATGCCGATGAGATGTTGATCACGGCGCCGCCCCGCCCGTTGTGACGATACGACATGCGCTTCACCGCCTGCTGTGCACAGAGGATGGGGCCGATCGAGTTGACCGCGAAGATGCGCCGCATCCGCTCGAATCCGAGATCCTCCAGCCGGGACTGCGGCGCAAGCATCGCGGCGTTGTTCACCAGCACATCGATCCGGCCGAACTCCCGGTCGATCGCGGCGAATAGCTGAGCGACCTGCTCCGGATCCGCGCTATCTGCGCGCACGGGTAAAGCCCGGCGCCCGACAGCCTCTACATCAGCCGCCACCGCGAGGGCGGCAGACTCGTTGGAGACGAAGCTGATCGCTACATCGTAACCTCGTGCGGCAGCAAGCCGCGCAGTCGCCGCGCCCACGCCACGACTTCCACCCGTTATCAGAATTAGCGGCGCCTGCGGGACGGTATTCATTGAGCGAACCTTGATGTGGTGGTGGGATAATGATTAGGGCTGGGACCGGCTGAATGCTGGCGGCTCATTGTCGGCCATCCGGCAGCATCGGCTTCGGGATCTGGTCGCAGCTCATGGGCTTGAGTCGCCCACTGTCGCGTGAAGGACGGCCGAGGTTGCCATTGCGCGACGATAGATAAGCGAGAAATTTTCAACAAGCCGATCATTGCTCACGATACGCGTCAGCTTTACTCACGGAACTGATGCGTCGCCTGCCACCTCTCGACGCGTTTCGGGTATTCGAGGTCGAGGCGGCGCTCGATCTCGTTCCATTTTCCGGTGCCGGGCGGTTGATCAGCAGCGATGGCGGTCGCGACCGTCTTGGACTTCATGAACGCCAGGATCGGCGTCACCCGTCAGTCCAGCGATTTCCGGAAGCGCAGAATGCTCACCGTGAGCAACCCGGTCCCGAGCAGCGCCATGCCGAGCATGTCCGGCCACAGTGCGTCCAGTCCCACGCCCTTGAGAAAGGTCGCGCGGATCACGACGAGGAAGTAGCGGAGCGGGTTGAGATAGGTCAGCCACTGCAGCGGCTCCGGCATGCTGGTGATGGGAAAGCTGAACCCGGACAGGGTGAACAGCGGATTGACGACGAAGAAGTTCGCGGCGAATGCCTGCTGCTGGGTCTTGGCCAATGTCGAGATGAGCAGGCCCAGCCCGAGCGAGCTGAGCAGGAACAGGCAGGTTCCCAGCAGCAGGATCAGCGGATTGCCGACGAAGGGGATCTGGAACCACAGCGTTCCGAACAGCGCCACCAGGGCGACCTCGGCCAAGCCGATGAGGAAGAACGGCACGGTCTTGCCCAGGATATATTCGACCGGCCGGATCGGCGTCACCATGATCTGCTCGAGCGTGCCGACCTCCCGCTCGCGCACGATGGCGGACGCGGTCAGGCTCACGACCAGCACCAGCGTGAGCGAGCCCACCACGCCCGGCACGAAGAACCACCGACCGTTGAGATCGGCGTTGTACCAGGGCCGAGGCTCGACCGTGACCTGGACCAGCTTTCCGTTCGGTCCAGCGACGCCACGGCGGATCAGATCGGCCGTGTAATCCTGCGAATATTGCGCGACGATCTCACCCAGATATCCCAGCGAGAGCAGCGCGGTATTGGAATTGGTGCCATCGACGATCACCTGGAGCGGTGCGGCCTGACCCTGGCGCAGGAGCTGGGTGAAATCGGCATGCACGACGATCGCCAGCGCCGCCTCGCTCCGGTTGATCGCGCCTTCGACCTCGGCATCGCTCTGGGCGATGCGTACGACATGGAAGCGGTCGCTGAAGGTGAAGCGCGAGATCAGGTCGCGACTTTCCTGCGTGTGGTCGCGGTCGAGCACGACCGTCGGCACATGATAGACCTCGAAGGTTGCCGCATAGCCGAACACCAGCATCTGGATCAGGGGCGGCACGATCAGCCGGAAGCGCGCCCACTTGTCCCGCTTCAGCTCGAGGAATTCCTTGATCAGCATC
>Ga0302314_10000677_pt1 | contig 63120 bp, 45 predicted proteins | sample III_Palsa_N2_3_FD_200533 | JGI IMG/M metagenome (GOLD analysis project Ga0302314, IMG submission 200533) | Peat permafrost microbial communities from Stordalen Mire near Abisko, Sweden - III_Palsa_N2_3 | ecosystem: Environmental > Terrestrial > Soil > Palsa > Peat permafrost | place: Sweden...
TCGGCGGAGAGCATGACCGCGTCCGCGCCGTCCAGGATGGCGTTGGCGCAGTCGGAGGCCTCGGCGCGGGTCGGCCGGGAGGCGGTGATCATCGACTCCATCATCTGGGTGGCGACGATGACCGGCTTGGCGTTGCGGCGACACAGCGTGATCAGGCGCTTCTGGACCAGCGGCACCCGCTCCAGCGGGTACTCGACGGCGAGGTCGCCACGGGCGACCATGACCGCGTCGAAGGCCAGGACGATCTCCTCCATGGCCTCGACGGCCTGGGGCTTCTCCACCTTGGCGATGACCGGCACGCGGCGGCCGACCTCGTCCATCACCTTGTGCACGTCGTCGATGTCCGCGGCGTTGCGGACGAAGGACAGCGCGACCATGTCGACGCCGAGGTCCAGCGCGAAGCGCAGGTCCTCCTTGTCCTTCTCGGAGAGCGCGGGCACATTGACGGCCGCGCCCGGCAGGTTGATGCCCTTGTTGTTGGACAGCACGCCGCCCTCGACCACGCGGGTGACCACGCGGGGGCCGTCGACGCTGACGACCTCCAGGGCGATCACGCCGTCGTTGATCAGGACCGGGTCGCCGGGCTTCACATCGCCGGGCAGGCCCTTGTAGGTGGTGCCGCATATGGTCTGGTCGCCGGGGACGTCCTCGGTGGTGATGGTGAACGTGTCGCCGTTCTCCACCGTCACCGGGCCGTCGGCGAAGGTCGCCAGACGGATCTTCGGGCCTTGCAGGTCGGCCAGGACACCGACCGGACGTCCGGTAGCCTCCGAGGCTGCGCGCACATTGCGATAGCGCTCCTCGTGGTCGGCGTGGACGCCGTGACTCATGTTCAGACGGGCGACGTTCATTCCAGCTTCGATCAGTGCTTTCAGCTGTTCGAAGTTGTCCGTCGCGGGACCAAGGGTGCAGACGATCTTTGCTCGGCGCATATGGCCGATTCTATCGGTTCGGCCCTCGAGTGCGTTCTGGGTCACATTGACAGTCACCTGGACAGTCACCTGGACGCACGGCGAATGAGCGAGAACGTCTGACCGGCGATCTCCAGCTCCTCGTCCGTGGGGACCACGGCCACCGCGACCCGGGAGGTGTCGGCGGAGATCAGCCGGGGTGCCCTGGAGCGCACCGCGTTGCGGTCCGGGTCGAGGGCGATGCCCAGGGAGTCCAGGCCGCTCGTCGCCGCGTCGCGGACGCCCTGGGAGTTCTCGCCCACCCCCGCGGTGAACGCGATGGCGTCCACCCGGCCGAGGACGGCGACATACGCGCCGATGTACTTGCGCAGCCGGTGGATGTAGACGTCGAACGCCAGCCGCGCCTGCCGGTCGCCCTCCTCGATCCGGCGCTCCACCTCGCGCATGTCGTTGTCCCCGCACAGGCCGAGCAGACCGCTGCGGCGGTTCAGCAGGCTGTCGATCTCGTCGGCGGACATCCCGCCGACCCGGTGCAGGTGCAGCAGGACCGCCGGGTCGAGATCACCCGAGCGGGTGCCCATGACCAGGCCCTCCAGGGGGGTGAGGCCCATGGAGGTGTCCACGCAGACCCCGCCGGCCACCGCCGAGGCACTGGCGCCGTTGCCCAGGTGCAGCACGATCACATTCACCGATTCGGGCGACCTGTCCAGGAGTTCGGCCGTGCGGCGCGACACGTACTGGTGCGAGGTGCCGTGGAAGCCGTAGCGGCGGATCTGCAGGCGGTCCGCCGTGGCCGTGTCGATGGCGTAGCGGGCCGCGTACTCCGGCACGGTGGAGTGGAAGGCCGTGTCGAACACCGCGACCTGCGGCAGGTCGGGCCGCAGCCTGCGGGTGACCTCGATACCGGTGATGTTGGCGGGGTTGTGCAGCGGCGCGAGCGGGACCAGCGCGCGGACGGCGTCCACCACCTCGTCCGTGATCAGCGTGGGCGCGGTGAAGGCGGTGCCGCCGTGGACGACCCGGTGGCCGATGGCGGCCAGTCCGGGGGAGTCCAGGCCCAGCCCGGCGGCGGCCAGCTCGTCCGCGATCGCGCCCAGGGCGGCGGCGTGGTCCGGGAAGGGCGGCTCGCCGATGCGCTCCACCAGGCCCGAGGCCAGCCGGACGCCGTCGGCCATGTCGATCAGCTGGTACTTCACCGAGGACGAGCCGGAGTTGAGCACCAGCACCCGGGTGGCGTCGGTCATGACCGCAGCTCCTGCGCCTGGATGGAGGTGATGGCCACGGTGGTGACGATGTCCGCGACCAGCGCTCCTCGGGACAGGTCGTTCACCGGTTTGCGCAGCCCCTGCATGACCGGCCCGACGGCGACCGCGCCGGCCGAGCGCTGCACCGCCTTGTAGGTGTTGTTGCCGGTGTTGAGGTCGGGGAAGATCAGCACCGTCGCCCGCCCGGCGACCGGCGACCCCGGGAGCTTGGTCGCGGCGACGGCCGGCTCGACCGCCGCGTCGTACTGGATCGGGCCCTCGACCAGCAGGTCGGGGCGCAGCGTGCGGACCAGCTCGGTGGCCTTGCGGACCTTGTCGACGTCCGCGCCGCTGCCGGAGGTCCCGGTCGAGTAGGAGAGCAGCGCGACCCGGGGCTCGACCCCGAAGCGGGCGGCGGTGTCGGCGGACTGGATGGCGATGTCGGCCAGCTGCTCGGCGTCGGGGTCGGGGTTGACGGCGCAGTCGCCGTAGACCAGGACCCGGTCGGCCAGGCACATGAAGAAGACCGAGGAGACGATGGCCGCGCCCGGCGAGGTCTTGATGATCTCGAAGGCGGGGCGGATCGTCGCGGCGGTGGAGTGGACGGCGCCGCTGACCATGCCGTCGGCGATCCCCTCCTGGACCATCAGGGTGCCGAAGTAGCTGACGTCGCTGACCACGTCGTGCGCGGCCTCGACGGTCATGCCCTTGTGGCTGCGGATCTCGGCGTAGAGCTCGGCGAAGCGGTCGCGCAGCGGGGAGGTCGCCGGATCGATGATCCGGGCCCGGGCCCTGGTGCCGGTGGGCTCGCGGTCCAGGCCGAGGTCCAGGCCCAGCTCGGCGATCCGCTTGCGGACGGCGTCCTCGGGGCCGAGCAGGGTGAGGTGGCAGACATTGCGGCGCAGCAGCACCTCCGCCGCGCGGAGCACCCGCTCCTCCAGCCCCTCCGGCAGCACCACCTCCCTCAGCGAGGAGCCCCGCGCCCGCTCCAGCAGCTCGTGCTCGAACATCATCGGGGTGACCCGCTCGGAGCGGCTGAGCTCGATCCGGTCGGTCAGTTCGGCGGTGTCGACATGCAGTTCGAACAGTCCGAGCGCGGTCTCGGCCTTGCGCGGGCTGGCGGCGGTGAGCTTGCCCTCCAGCGAGGACAGGCTGGTCGCGGTCGGGAAGCTGCCCTCGGAGACCAGGGCCACCGGCGTGCCGGGGGCGAGCCGGGAGGCCAGGCTCATCACATCGGCGCCGGGGGTCTGGCCCATGGTCAGCAGCACGCCGGCGATCGGCGGCGATCCGGCGGCGTGTGCGGCGAGCGCGCCGATGAGCAGGTCGGCCCGGTCGCCGGGGGTGATCACCATGGCTCCGTCGGAGAGCGCGCCGAGGAAGTTGGGCAGCATGGCCCCGCCGAAGACGAACCGCCGCACATCCCGGGCCAGGCCCGAGGCATCGCCGAGCAGCACCTCGGCGGCGGTGGTCTCGACGACCTGGGCGACGGTGGGCGCGGACAGGGCGGGGTCGTCGGGGATGACGTAGACGGGGACGTCGGGGCGGCCGCCGAGCCGCCGGGACACCTCCTGCTTGTCGCGACCGCCGACCCGGTTGGCGATCATCGCCAGCACATTGCAGCCCAGGTCGGTGAAGGCGCGGTGGGCGTTGCGGACCTCGGCGACGACGGTGTCGGCGTTCTCGCGGTGCCCGCCGATGACGGGCAGCACCCAGGCGCCGAACTCATTGGCGAGGCGGGCGTTGACGGCGAGTTCGTCCGGGATGTTGGTGTCGGCGTAGTCGGTGCCGAGCACCAGCACCGCCTGGCACTGCCGCTCCACCTCGTGGAAGCGCTCCACGAGCAGCCCGACCAGCTCGTCGGGGCCGCTCTCGGCCTGGATCGCGGCGGCCTCGTCGTAGCCGAGCCCGTACATCAGCTCGGTCGGCAGCTCCAGGCGGTAGCGGCTGCGCAGCAGCTCCACCACATGGTCGGTGCTCCGGTGCGTCAGCGGCCGGAACACGCCGACCCGGTCGACCTGGCGGGTCAGCAGCTCCATGACCCCCAGTTCGACGGCCTGCCGGCCGTCGCCGCGTCCTATGCCGGTCACATACACGCTGCGCGCCACGGGGGCACTCCGTTCCTAGCCTGGCCACGGGAGGGAGGGCCGAGCGGTAGCAGCCGGGCCCAGCCATCGACCCTACCCTCGCACCCGGGCCGGACTGGTGCCTGCGGACGGATCAGTGATCAAGGTCCCATCGCTCCGGGACCTAGGCACCGCCGAGCTGCGCCCGCCAGTGGTCGAAGGTCCCCTCGGGGTCGCCCGAGTAGGACCAGGGCACGCGCGTGGGCCGGTCCCCCAGCTGCCTGCTGACCTCGCGGGCCTCGTTGGTCATCCCGGCGTAGACCAGGGCGTGCAGCACGGTGTTGAGGTCGGCGACGTCCTGGGCGTACTCGATGCCGGCCCGGTTGGCTATCCAGTCGCGCATGGTGGTGTGCAGGGCCTGGACGGCGACCTCGTGGCTCCAGTGGTAGGTGAGGCCGACGGCGGTGGGGCCCTCGGTGGCGAGCCGCTCGCGGTAGTGCTCGGCGCGGGCCGTCTGGGTGAGCGCGGCGATCGGGGAGCCGATCGGGGCGAAGGCGGCGCTGTCGCGGGCGAAGTTGTACATCTCGCCGTGCGAGCCGTGCCAGCGTGCGGAGAGGTGGCGCAGCACCTGGTGATGGCCCTCCCTGCTGTAGGGGTCGCGGGCCTGCAGCTCGCGCCACCAGTGCCAGACGTGCGGGTGGCCGCCGCCGTAGAGGCGGGCCAGGGACATCAGCGACACCCAGGGCACCGGGTCGGCCGGGTGCTTGTCGGCGGCCTGCAGGCAGATCCTGGCCGCGCGGTCCAGGTGGGTGCGGTCGATGCAGTCCTGGGAGGGCACGGGCGGGGCGCCGTTGGCCCGGGTGGCCTCGCTCACGGCGGCGAAGACCCGCATCACCTCGGTCTCGGCCCGCAGCACCAGCGAGTCGTGGTTGTTCGGGTCCGCGCCCTGCCAGGTCTCGACGGTGCGGGTGCCGGCGGCGGTGTCGGCGAGCAGACGCATCCGGTGCGTGCGGCGGTCCCAGTCCCGCCCGGTGTCGCGGAGCAGGTCGCGGGCGCCCTGCCAGCGTCCGACGATCAGGTCCTGGCGGGCGGTGGCCAGAGCCTGGTCACCGAAGGTCGGGTCGAACCGGGGTGCGGTGGTGCGTCGCTTTGCTCTGGCCATGAGGAGACTGCTCTCGAATGGGATCGGTGGAGCTTCGGTCGTCGGGGCGGGAGTCGACGCTGACCCCCGTCCCGTTGCGCGCCGGCCCGGGAACGGAACCGGCGGATGCCGACACCGGTGGGGACCGGGTCGGCATCCGCTGCGACGGAACAGTACTGACGTTGGTTCAGATATCGGTGGCCAGACTGTCGCCGGATCCCGACGAGACTGTGGTGAGCGTACTCACCCCGTACAGCGCGTCCACCTCGTCGGCGCTGGTCGCGTCCAGCCGGACCGTGCCGGCGCGGTAGTACTCGCTGCCGTTGGCCCAGTACCAGCCCATGGGGATCAGGCCGAGGGCGAGCGCGCCGATGCCGATGGCGATGGTCGTGCCGGGCAGGGTCATGCAGTTCTCGACGAACAGGAAGCCCATGAAGATCGCACCGGCGAGCGGCCAGATGCCCACGAAGATCGCGTTGGAGACCGACTTGAACACCAGCTTGCGGTAGGCGACCACCACGGCCAGGCCGGCCAGTGCGTAGTACACCGCGATCTGCAGGCCGATCGCGTTGACCGCGTCCGTCATGATCGTGCCGATCGAGCCCAGCTTCTGCGAGGCGACGAAGAGGATCAGCGAGACCACGACCACCACGGCGATGGCGAACCACGGGGTCTGCCAGCGCGAGTGGGTCCGGCCGAAGATGGCGGGGACCGTGCGGTCGCGGCCCATGGCGAACAGCGAGCGGGTGACCTGGATCAGGGTGGTCTCCAGGGTGGCGATGGTGGACAGCACCACCGCCAGCACCATGATCTTGCCGCCCGCGCCCGGCCACACGCTGTTGCCGAGGACGGTGAGGACCGGCTCGGCGGTGGCGCTGGTGATGTTCGCCTGGGTGCTGATCAGGTTCACCGCGATGGTGACGATCTCGAACAGGACGAAGACGCCGACGACGCCGATCAGGCCGCCGAAGCCGGAGTTGCGCTTGCTGTTGCTGGTCTCCTCACTGAGGTTGGCGGTGACGTCCCAGCCCCAGAAGTAGAAGGCGGCGACCAGTGCGGCGGCGGCGAAGCCCTTGACCCCGCCGAAGTGGCCGAAGCCCCACAGCCAGGACCAGGAGAAGACGGCGGCGTGGCCGCCGTGGACCAGGGCGGCGATACCGAAGACGGTGAGGACCAGGATCTCGATGCCCGTCATGATCCACTGGGCGTGCGCGGTGATCCTGATGCCGATCAGCACGAGCAGGGCCATCAGCAGGAAGGCGGCCGCGCCGACGCCGATGGCGGCCCAGGTGTTGTTCGCCAGGCTCGCGCTGAACAGCGAGAGCGTGTACTGCCCCGCGGGCAGCGACCCGGACACCATGAAGATGGTCGCGGAGACCACGAGCGACCAGCCGCTGAGGAAGCCCAGCGAGGGGTGCAGCGCCCGGCCCACCCAGGAGTAGCTGGCACCGGCGTTGACGTCCAGGCGGCCCAGGTAGTTGAAGGCCCAGGCGATGCCCAGCATCGGGATCGCGCACCACAGCAGCGCCGCCGGGCTGAACAGCCCGGCCGCACCGATCAGCACGGCGGTGGTCGCGGCCAGCGAGTACGCCGGTGCGCTGCCGGCCAGCGCCATGATGACGGTGTCGAAGCCGCCCAGGACATTGGCCCTCAGACCGGGACTTCGGCTTTCGCCGGGTATGTCGTTGCTCAAGATGAAGCTGCCTCTCAGAGGCCACCGTTCGGGTACATCGCGTGGGGAGCGACAGGGGATCCCTTGTGGCGGGGGTGCGGGTGCGGGACGTGCAGGTGTACACGGACATGCGGGATGGGCGGCAGTGCAGTGCAGCAGTGGGGTGGTGCCCGCACTCAAGCAGCTCCGTGGAACAGCGGCGCAACGGATCTGTGACGGCTGGGTTTCCGGAGACGGGATCTCCGCCTGGGCACCACTGGCGTCAAGTTGTGCCACATCGTGCCCGGGTGTTCGCGCCGCTGGCAATGCTTTGGCGGAATTCGTTAGATAGTCTTTCAAGACTGCGGATTCCATGCCAGAATCGCAATTGGACAACTGATTTCGTTGTACTGGAGACACCTGATGACTGAAACGTCGAGTTTTGTACTGCCGAGTAATGAAGCGGAGCAGTTGCCGGTCACCGATCGCACCCGTCACCGGCGAATGCGCGAGAACGGCCGCACCGCCCGTGCGGACCTGGACGCGGTGCTCGCGGCCGGCTTCCTCTGCCACCTGGGCGTGCTGGTCGACGGCGTGCCGATGGTCGTCCCCACCTGCTACGGCGCCACCGCCGACACCCTCTACCTGCACGGATCCGTCGCCAGCCGCAGCCTCGCCGCCGACCCCGACGCGACGGTGTGCGTCACCGTGACCCATGTCGACGGCCTGGTCCTGGCCCGCTCGGTGTTCGAACACGGTGTCAACTACCGCTGCGCGATGGTCTACGGAGTCCCCCGGGTGCTCACCGGCGAGGAGGAGAAGCTGGAGGGGCTGAGGGTCCTCAGCGAGCAGGCGGCTCCCGGCCAGTGGGCCTATGCCCGGCAGCCCAACCGGAAGGAGCTCGCCGCGACCACGCTGCTGGCGCTGCCGCTGGACCAGGTGTCCGTCAAGATCAGCGCGGGACCGCCGGAGGACGGCGAGGGACCCGACGGCGAGCTCGGCCTCTGGGCCGGCGAGCTCCCCCTGCTCGCCCACTGGGGCACGCCGCTGCCCGACCCGGCCCTCCCGGCCGGCCTCGCCGCCGCGGTCCCGCCCCACATCGCCGCACGGACCGGCACGGCCGTCGCCGGGTAGGCCTCAGAGCCCCCACTCGGCGCGGAGGTCGGCGAGGGCCTCGTGGAAGCCGGGGAAGGTCTTCCTGACGCAGGCGGGATCGTCCAGGGTGACGCCGCCGTCGATCCGCAGGGCGGCGATGCTGAAGGACATGGCGATGCGGTGGTCGCCGTGGCAGGCGACGAGGGCCGGGTGCGGGGTGGCGGGGGAGATCTCGATCCAGTCGCGTCCGGTGCGGACCGGGACGCCGAGCGCGGCGAGGTTCTGCTCGCAGGCGGCGAGGCGGTCGCACTCCTTGATACGGGTGTTGTACACGTCCTCGATGCGGACCGGCCCGTCGGCGAAGGGCGCGATGGCGGCGAGGGTGGGCACGGTGTCGGAGATGTCGCGCATGGCGACCGTCACCCCGCGCAGCCGCTCCGGGCCGGTGAGGGTGATCGAGTCGGGCCTCAGCGTCACCTCCGCGCCCATCTGCCGGAGCACCTCGGCGAACTGGACGTCGCCCTGGAGCGAGTCCGAGCCCAGGCCCGGGATGGTGACGGTGCGTCCGGTGAGGGCGGCGGCGGCCAGGAAGTAGCTGGCGGTGGAGGCGTCGGGCTCGATCAGGTAGTCGGTCGCGGTGTAGGGCACGGCGGGGACGCGGAAGGTGTCGCCGTCGCGGCGGACGCCGTTGCCGAAGCGCCGCATCATGGCGAGGGTCATCTCCACATAGGGGACCGACACCAGGTCGCTGACGGTGACGTCGAGGCCCTCCGAGGTCAGCGGACCGCAGAGCAGCAGCGCGGTCAGGAACTGGGAGGAGAGGCCGGCGTCCAGGGTGAGGGCGCCGCCCTTGATCCCGTTCGCATGGACGGTGAGCGGGTGGTGGCCCTCGGCGAGGCCGTGGCGCAGGTCGACGCCGAGCTCCCGCAGGGCCCCGGTGAGCGGGCCCAGCGGACGGCGGCGCATCTGCTCCGAGGCGTCGAAGCGGAAGGTGCCGTGACCGGCGGCGACCAGGGCGGGCAGGAAGCGGGCGGTGGTCGCGCCGTCGCGGCAGAAGACGTCCGCCTCGGCGACGGCAGGACCGGCCGGCCGCCCCTCGACCGTCCAGACGCCGGGCTGCCGGTCGATCCGGTAGCCGAGGGTGCGCAGCCCCTCGGCGAACCCCTCGCTGTCGTCCGACAGCAGCGGGCGGCGGAGCACGGTGGTGCCCTCGGCGGCGGCCGCCAGGAACAGCGCCCGCGCGGTGATGGACTTCGAACCGGGTATCTCGACGACGGTCATGGGCCGAAGTTTACGGGGGCGGGGAACGTGTCCTGATTCCGTGGACACGTTCCCCGGTGGGGGCTACGCCGGGGCGAGCCAGATGGTGGCCAGGGGCGGGAGGGTCAGTTCGGTGCTGGTGGGCTGGTTGTTCCAGGGGGTGGGGTCGGCCTTGACGGGGTCGGGGTTGCCGACGCCGCTGCCGCCGTAGCCGGGGTCGTCGGTGTTGAGGACCTCCAGCCAGCGGGTGTCGCCGCCGATCCGGGGCAGGCCGATGCGGTAGTTCTCGCGGACCACCGGGGAGAAGTTGCTGACGCTGACCAGGGGGAGGCCGGCCCGGTCGTAGCGGACGAAGGAGAAGAGGTTGTCCTCGGCCGCGTTGTTGTCCAGCCAGGTGAACGCGGTGTGGTCGGTGTCGCGCTGCCACAGGGCGGGGGAGTCCGCGTAGCGGCGGTTGAGCTCGCGGACCAGGTCGCGGATGCCCCGGTGGTCCCCGGCGGCGGGCCAGTCCTCGTCGAGCACCCACCACTGCGGTCCGGTCTCGTGGTCCCATTCGGCGCCCTGGGCGAACTCCTGGCCCATGAACAGCAGCTGCTTGCCGGGGTGGGCCCACATGAAGCCGAGGTAGGCGCGGGTGTTGGCGCGCTGCTGCCACCAGTCGCCGGGCATCTTGGACACCAGCGAGCGCTTGCCGTGGACCACCTCGTCGTGGGAGATGGGCAGCAGGTAGTTCTCGCTGTACGCGTAGACCATCGAGAAGGTCATCTCGTCGTGGTGGTACTTGCGGTGGACCGGCTCGTGCTGGATGTACTCCAGTGAGTCGTGCATCCAGCCCATGTTCCACTTCAGGCCGAAGCCCAGACCGCCCTCGCCGGTCGGGCGGGTGACGCCGGACCAGGCGGTGGACTCCTCGGCGACGGTGACCACGCCGGGGCAGCGGCGGTAGACCACCGCGTTCATCTCCTGCAGGAAGCGCACGGCGTCCCAGTTCTCGCGCCCGCCGTGCTCGTTGGGCGACCAGTCGCCGTGCTCGCGGGAGTAGTCCAGGTAGAGCATGGAGGCCACCGCGTCCACCCGGAGGCCGTCGATGTGGTACTCCTCCGCCCAGAAGACGGCGTTGGCGACCAGGAAGTTGCGGACCTCGGTGCGGCCGTAGTCGAACTCCAGCGTGCCCCAGTCGGGGTGCTCGGCCCGCTGCGGGTCGGCCGGTTCGTACAGGGGTTCGCCGTCGAAGCGGGCGAGGGCGAAGTCGTCCTTGGGGAAGTGGGCGGGGACCCAGTCGACGATCACGGCGATGCCGTGCCGGTGGAGCGCGTCGACCAGGTGCTTGAAGTCGTCGGGGGTGCCCAGTCGGGAGGTGGGGGCGTAGAAGCCGGTCACCTGGTAGCCCCAGGAGCCGCCGAAGGGGTGCTCCATGATCGGCATCAGCTCGACATGGGTGAAGCCCAGTCCGGCGACATAGGGCGGGAGTTGGACGGCCAGTTCGCGGTAGGTCAGGCCGGGCCGCCAGGAGGCGAGGTGGACCTCGTAGACCGACATGGGCGCGTCGTGCGCGGTGCGCTCGGCGCGGCGGTCCAGCCAGTCCTGGTCGTGCCAGGCGTGGGTGGAGGTGTGGACGACCGAGGCGGTGGCGGGCGGGGTCTCGGTGGCCCTGGCCAGCGGGTCGGCCTTCTGCAGGGTGCGGCCGTCACGGGTGGCGATCTCGTACTTGTAGTGCGTGCCGTCGCCGATGCCAGGGACGAAGAGCTCCCACACGCCGCTGCTCCCCAGCGAGCGCATGGGGTGGGCCAGGCCGTTCCAGCCGTTGAAGTCCCCGACCACCCGCACCCCGGAGGCGTTGGGTGCCCAGACCGCGAAGCCGGTCCCGGTCACGCCGTCGACGGTGCGGACCTGGGAGCCCAGCGCCCGCCACAGCTGCTCGTGCCGTCCCTCGGCGATCAGGTGCAGGTCCTCGGCGGTCAGGGTGGGCAGGAAGCGGTAGCCGTCGTCCTGGAGGTGCTCGGCGCCCTCGTAGGTGACGCGCAGCCGGTGCGGGGCGGCACCGCCCGGCGGCAGCAGGGCGGTGAACAGGCCGTCCTGCTGGTGCGTCATCCGGTAGCGGCCCTGCGGGGTCTCCACCACCACCTGCTCGGCCAGCGGGCGCAGCGCCCGGACCGCGATGCCCCCGGGCACCGGGTGCGCCCCGAGGACCGCGTGCGGGTCGTGGTGCCAGCCGCCCACCAGCCGGTCCACCTCGCCCGCCGCCGCCGGTGCGGCCGGGACCCGCTGCGGCGCGGCCTTCGCGGCCGCCGGGTGCGGCTCGTGGCGCGGCGTGACCAGGTGCGGTGCCGCATCCGGTGCCTCGGCGGGCTGGGCGGTGGGGCGCGGTGGTTCGAACCGGTTCACGGCCGGGGCCTCCCTCAGGGTCGCGTGGATCTTTACGGGTGTGCGCGGGACGGATCAGGCACTCTGGGCCAGTCGGGCGATGGCGGTCATCGGGATGGGCAGCCAGTCGGGGCGGTTGCGTGCCTCGTACACCACCTCGTACACGGCCTTGTCGGTCTCCAGGGCGTGCAGCAGCACCAGGTCGGCGGTGGGGTCGTCGGCCCCCGCCGCCGCGTAGCCGGCGCAGAAGGCCTCGCGGTTCCGTTGCGCCCAGACGGCGGCGAGCCTGGCCAGCTGGGGGCGCTGCGGGTCGTCCGCGGAGACCTCGGTGAGCAGGTGCGCGGCCGCGTAGTCGAAGGACCGCAGCATCGCCGCCACGTCCCGGACCGCGGGCTGCGGGCGGCGGCGCTCGGCCAGGGACTTGGCCGGCTCCCCCTCGAAGTCGAGCAGCACCCAGCCGCGCCCGGTCCGCATCGACTGGCCGAGGTGCAGGTCGCCGTGGATGCGCTGGGCGTGCAGCCGGCCCCCGTCGCGGGCGGATGCCGCCAGGGCGCGGAAGATCCGGTGCAGCGGGGCGCGGTAGGGGGCGAGCGCCGGGACGACCAGCGCCGCGGCGTCCAGCCGCATGGCCATGGTGTCGGCCAGCGCCTCGATCTCCGGTCGGCCCAGCACGGTGACCGGCAGGGCCCGGGCCAGGGCGAGGTGGATCTCGGCGGTGGAACGGCCGAGCAGAAACGACTCTGCAGAGAAGTTGCCGGTGAGCTGGTCGGCGGGGTGGGGCCTGCGCGCGGGCTCGGCGCGCAGTCGGCGGACGTGCGTGAGCGCGAACTCCCAGCCGTCGCGCGCGCCGTGCAGATAGCGCTGCAGCAGGCCGAGGGTGGCCGGCTGCCCGGGCCCGCCGGGCAGCTCCCCCTCGTACCAGGCCAGGGTGGCCGGCACGCGGGTGGAGCCGGCCCGGCTCAGCGCCAGGGAGAGTTCCAGGTCGGGGTTGAGCCCGGGGCCGACCCGTCGGAACAGCTTCAGGATCGCGGAGTCGTCGAAGACGATGGAGGTGTTGCTCTGCTCGGCGGTACCCACGCGGCTCGGTTCCCGGCCGAGCCGGTCGAACCCGTCGAGTCCGTCGAGTCCGCTCCGTCCGCCCAGGCTGTTGAAGCGCAGCGGTCCGACCTGGGTGCCCTGTGCCTCGCCGCCGGTGAGCAGCCTGAGCAGACGGTGCGTCAGTGCCCCGTCGTGGGCTGCGTCGTAGATCAGCAGACCGTCGTGGGGGCCGCCGCCGATCCGTCCGATGACCGCGGCCCGCGCGATGTTCGCCGGCTCCCCGGGCTGCTGGGCGCGGGCGCCCAGCAGCAGCTGGTACAGGTCCGTGCCGGTGCTGCCGTCGACGCCGTCGTGGCCCCGCTGCTCGACCTCCAGCAGGAGGTGCAGCAGCAGGACCTCGTCGGCGGGGGAGGCGCCCGGCAGCGGGGTGATGGCCGCGGGCGTGATCCTCTCGATGGGGCGGCCCTTGCCCGCGAACCAGCGCTGCCCCGGCAGCCACTCCCGCAGCAGCGGCAGCGCGTCCTGGACCAGCGCCGTCAGGTCGCTGTCGCTGGGGTGCGTGCGCGGCGTGGGGAGCGGTGCCGAGTGGCAGGCCGCCTGGGAGGCGGCCGCGGCAGCGCTCTGCGAGATCGACGGCGGAACGGGCTGGGAGATGGACTGGGCGGTGACGGAGCGTGATCGGGAGGTGTCGGACATGTCTCCCTTTCCCCGGGGGTGCGGCAGCCCCGGCAGCGGGTTGTGCACGCACTGCTGCCGGGTCCGCCAGTCTTCCGGATTTTGATGACGCGAGAGTGTCAACACACGGTGGCTGGCCGTGTGTCACGCCAAGGGGTTATAGGTGTGGGGCGGCGCTGCTCCTCGGGGGCGGACGGTCAGGCTGGAGGGGATTACTCCGGGCGGCGCAGTCGGAACCAGTAGAACCCGTGGCCGGCCAGCGTCAGGAGGTACGGCAGGTCGCCGATCGCGGGGAAACGGACCCCGCCGATCAGCTCTACCGGGTGCCGCCCCTTGTAAGCTCCCAGATCCAACTCGGTGGGCTGGGCGAAGCGCGAGAAGTTGTTGACGCACATGACAAGGTCGTCCCCGCCACCCGGCAGTGTCAGCGTACGGACGAAGGCCAGCACGGCGGGGTTGCTCGAGGGCAGCTCCGCATACGAGCCGAGCCCGAACGCAGGGTTGAGCTTACGGATCTCGATCATACGGCGGGTCCAGTGGAGCAGCGAGCTGGTGCTGCTCATCTGCGCCTCGACGTTGGTCACCTGGTAGCCGTAGACCGGGTCCATGATGGTGGGCAGATTGAGCCTGCCCGGGTCCGCCGTGGAGAAACCGGCGTTGCGGTCCGGGGTCCACTGCATCGGGGTGCGGACCCCGTCCCGGTCTCCGAGCCAGATGTTGTCGCCCATGCCGATCTCGTCCCCGTAGTAGAGGACGGGGGAGCCGGGGAGCGACAGCAGCAGCGCCGTGAACAGCTCGACCTGGTTGCGGTCGTTGTCCAGCAGCGGCGACAGCCGGCGGCGGATGCCGACGTTGGCGCGCATCCGCGGGTCCTTGGCGTACTCCGCGTACATGTAGTCGCGTTCCTCGTCGGTGACCATCTCCAGGGTCAGCTCGTCGTGGTTGCGCAGGAAGATGCCCCACTGGCAGCTGGCGGGGATGGTGGGGGTCTTCGCGAGGATCTCGGAGACCGGGTAGCGGGACTCGCGGCGCACCGCCATGAAGATCCGGGGCATGACCGGGAAGTGGAACGCCATGTGGCACTCGTCGCCGCCCCGGTGGAAGTCGCCGAAGTAGTCCACGACGTCCTCGGGCCACTGGTTGGCCTCGGCCAGCAGCACGGTGTCCGGGTAGTCGGCGTCGATCTCGCGACGCACGCGCTTGAGGAACTCGTGCGTCGCGGGGAGGTTCTCGCAGTTGGTGCCCTCCTCGGCGTAGAGGTAGGGGACCGCGTCCAGCCGGAACCCGTCGATGCCCAGGTCCAGCCAGAACCGCAGGGCCGCGATGATCTCCTCCTGGACCCGCGGGTTCTCGTAGTTGAGGTCCGGCTGGTGGGAGAAGAAGCGGTGCCAGAAGTACTGCTTGCGGATCGGGTCGAAGGTCCAGTTGCTGGTCTCGGTGTCGACGAAGATGATCCGCGCGTCGGGGTACTGCTTGTCGTCGTCGGCCCACATGTAGTAGTCCCCGTAGGGGCCGTCCGGGTTGCGCCGGGACTCCTGGAACCAGGCGTGCTGGTCGCTGGTGTGGTTCATCACGAAGTCGATGACCACCCGCATGCCGCGGGCGTGGGCGGAGTCCACGAACTCCACGAAGTCGGCGAGGTCGCCGAACTCGGGCAGCACCGAGGTGTAGTCGGCGACGTCGTAGCCGCCGTCGCGCAGCGGGGAGGCGAAGAACGGCGGGAGCCAGAGGCAGTCGACGCCCAGCCACTGCAGGTAGTCCAGCTTGGACGTGAGTCCGCGCAGGTCGCCGACCCCGTCTCCGTTGCTGTCCTGGAAGGAGCGGACGAGTACCTCGTAGAACACCGCGCGCTTGAACCAGTCGGGGTCGCGGTCCTGCTGCGGGGTGTCGGTGAAGGTGTCGGGTACGGGCTCGTTGACGATCACTGGGCGGCCCTCCGGACCGAGAGGATGTGAGCCGGCTGGTGGTGCGGGTCCAGCCGGACGTAGTTGTGCCGGCCCCAGCGGTAGGTGGATCCGCTGAGGTGGTCGTGGACGTCGAGGTCGTCGTCGTCGAGGGTGACCGTGGCCTCGTGGGTGTGGTGCGGGTCCAGGTTCACCACCGTCAGGACGGTGTCGTCGCCCAGCGATTTGGAGTAGGCGAGGATCTGGTCGTTGTCGGTGGGGTGGAACCGCAGGTTGCGCAGCAGGTGTAGGGCGGGGTGGTCGCGGCGGAGTCGGTTCAGGGTGGTGAGCAGCGGGGCCAGGCTGTCGGTGCCCTGCTGGTCGTGTCGCTGCCAGTCGCGGGGGCGCAGCTCGTACTTCTCCGAGTGCAGGTACTCCTCGGAGCCGGGGTGTGCGGCGGCGTCCTCGTAGAGCTCGAAGCCGGCGTAGACGCCGTAGCTGGGGGAGAGAGTGGCGGCCAGGATCGCCCGGATCGCGAAGGCCGGGCGGCCGCCGTGCTGCAGGTAGGCGTGCAGGATGTCGGGGGTGTTGGTGAAGAAGTTCGGCCGCATCCAGGCGGCGGCGTCGCCGGAGAGCTCGGTGAGGTACTCGGTGAGTTCCTGCTTGCCGTTGCGCCAGGTGAAGTAGGTGTAGGACTGGTGGAAGCCGACCTTGCCGAGGGTGTGCATCATCGCCGGACGGGTGAACGCCTCGGCCAGGAAGACCACGTCCGGGTCGGTGCGGGCGATCTCGCCCAGGACCTTCTCCCAGAACACGACCGGCTTGGTGTGCGGGTTGTCGACGCGGAAGATCCGCACCCCGTGCTTCATCCAGTGGCGCAGCAGTCGGATCGTTTCCGCAACCAGTCCGTCGAAGTCCAGATCGAAGTTGATCGGGTAGATGTCCTGGTACTTCTTCGGCGGGTTCTCGGCGTAGGCGATGGAGCCGTCCGCGCGGGTGGTGAACCATTCGGGGTGCTTGCTCACCCAGGGGTGGTCGGGGGAGCACTGCAGGGCGAAGTCCAGGGCGACCTCCAGACCCAGCTCCTCGGCGCGCCCCACGAAGGCGTCGAAGTCCTGCATGGTGCCGAGATCGGGGTGGATCGCCTCGTGCCCGCCCTCGGGCGAGCCGATCGCCCAGGGCGAGCCGACGTCGTTCGGACCGGCCTCCAGGGTGTTGTCGGGGCCCTTGCGGTACGCACGGCCGATGGGGTGAATCGGCGGCAGGTAGACCACGTCGAAGCCCATGTCGGCCACGGCGGGGAGCCGCAGCGCGGCCGTCCGCAGGGTGCCGGAGACCGGGGGCTGCAGGCCCAGGGGGTCGATCACCGCGCCCTCGGAGCGGGGGAAGAACTCGTACCAGGCCCCGTAGAGCGCGCGCTCGCGGTCCACCTGGAGGGCGGACGGGCGAGAGGCGGACACCAGTTCGCGCAGCGGATGGCGGGAGAGCACCCCGAGCAGCTCCTCGCTCAGTGCCGTCTTCAGCCGCACGGCCGGCGGCAGGTCGCCCTGGCGCAGCGTCACCGCGGCGGCCTGGACGGTGGCCCGGCCCTCGCGCTTGGGCACCCCGGCGGCGGCGCGCTCCAGCAGCAGCGCGCCCTCCTCCAGGACCAGGGCGGTGTCGATCCCGGCCGGGACCTTGATCCCGGCGTGGTGCCGCCAGGTCGCCACCGGGTCGCTCCAGGCCTCCACGGTGTAGGTCCAGCGCCCGGGCGAGGTCGCCACCACCTCGGCCCCCCAGCGGTCCAGGCCCGGCGCCAGCTCCCGCATCGGCGTCCAGGGCCCGCTCCGGCCCCTGGGGTCGCGCAGCACGACGTTGGCGCCCACCGCGTCATGGCCCTCACGGAAGACCGTGGCACTCACCTCGAAGGGCTCGCCCACGACGGACTTGGCTGGATGTCCCCCACAGCCCACGTGCGGACTGACGTCCAGGACGGGGATTCGGCCGATCATCTGCTGCTGCTCGCCCTCTTCGGTCTTCGCGGACCTGGACGTCCTGGACGTCCTGGCTGTCCTGGCTGGCTTCGCGGGTGGCCCTGCGGACTTCTTCACGACGTCCGGGACGGCCGGGACGTCCATGACGTCCACGGCCGTGCCGGTCTGCTCTGTCCCTGCTTCCGCCGAGGGCGGCTCCATCTGCGTGTCCCGCTGCTGCATTCCCGCTCCTGACCACGATCGGCGGAAGGCTGCCCGAGGAGGTGCGCACCGCCGCGGCGGTCGCGTCCGGGAAGCCCGATCCGGAGGACTGCGACGGAGCGGGCAGTTGGCATCCCCTGGGCCACCAGGAGTCCCCGCTCCTGTGCTGTGACCCCGGAAGCCTTCCCCGGCTGCTCCGTTTGCCAACCTGTCTGTCTGCCCGCTCCCGCGCACGCCGGAGCACAACGCGGCACCTACTTGAATGCTGAGGCCTACTGAATAAAGCTGCGACCTGCTAAAGGCTGCCTGAAGGCTGCGACCTGCTTATACACAACGAGCACGGGACGAGCGGGGACACGCTGGACACCTGTTCGGATGGTGCGTCAGCATGCGGACACAGCAGGCTCACGGGCCTCTGCTGCCGATGCTGCTCCCATGCGGATCCGGTGGGGCCGTCACACCGCGAGGGAGTTTGTTGACCTGCGCCGATCCTCGCACTGTTCCGCGGGTTCGGGGAGCAGTATCCGCGTGTTTCGGCCAATGTGAACGGAACTTCCGGCAGTGCGCCCGGCGCGCTGGGCATTCGTGCGAAGAGCGAACGTCTGTCGCATTTCGGATGCGTGAACATGCGCTGACCGTGCGCTCTCTGCGCCGGGGTGCTCCGGGGAACGGCCGATTTCGGTGCGCCCGCCCCTCGGTAGTTGCTTCGCAGTGACCCGGCGGCACGCTATCTTCCATCAGGTGAAGGCAATTCGACGATTTACGGTCCGTACCGTCCTGCCCGAACCACTCCAAGCCCTAGGTGAGTTGGCGCTCAACCTGCGTTGGTCCTGGCATCCGGAGACCAGAGAGCTGTTCCGCTCGGTCGACCCGGAGGTCTGGGAGAGCGCGGGGCGGGACCCGGTCCGGCTGCTGGGGGAAGTCCCCGCGCAGCGGCTCGCCGCGCTCGCCGCCGATCGGAGGTTCCTGCGCCGTCTGGGTGACGCGGCCGAGGACCTGCGCGACTACCTCAGCACTCCCCGCTGGTACCAGGACCAGGAGGAGGACACCGGGGACCGGCCGGCCGCCGTCGCCTACTTCTCGCCCGAGTTCGGCATCACCGCGACCCTGCCGCAGTACTCCGGCGGCCTCGGCATCCTGGCCGGGGACCACCTCAAGTCCGCCAGCGACCTCGGCGTCCCGCTGATCGGCGTCGGCCTGCTCTACCGCCACGGCTACTTCCGCCAGTCCCTGTCCCGTGACGGCTGGCAGCAGGAGCGGTACCCCCTGCTCGACCCGCACGAGCTGGCCGTCACCCAGCTGCGTGAGGGGGACGGCAGCCCCTGCAGCGTGGCCCTCACCCTGCCGGGTGACCGCCAGTTGCACGCCCGGATCTGGAAGGCCCAGGTCGGGCGGGTGCCGCTGCTGATGCTGGACTCCGACATCGAGGAGAACGACGCCTCCGAACGGGATGTCACCGACCGCCTCTACGGCGGGGGCAGCGAGCACCGGCTGCTGCAGGAGATGCTGCTCGGGATCGGCGGGGTCCGGGCGGTCCGCGCCTTCTGCCGGCTGACCGGCCATGCCGCGCCCGAGGTCTTCCACACCAACGAGGGCCACGCCGGATTCCTCGGCGTCGAACGCATCCGCGAACTGGTGTCCGGTGCCGGGCATCCGGGTGAACTGGATTTCGACGCCGCACTGGAGGCCGTGCGTGCGGGGACGGTGTTCACCACGCACACCCCCGTCCCCGCCGGGATCGACCGCTTCGACCGGCAGCTGGTGGAGCGTCACTTCTCCGGCGCGGCCGCCCTGGACGGCGTCCCGGCCGGCCGGGTGCTGGCGCTGGGCTCCGAGAGCTGGCCCGGGGGCGACCCCGGGCTCTTCAACATGGCCGCGATGGGCCTGCGGCTGGCCCAGCGCGCCAACGGCGTGAGCACCCTGCACGGACAGGTCAGCCGGGGCATGTTCAACGGGCTCTGGCCGGGCTTCGACGCCGAGGAGGTGCCGATCACCTCGATCACCAACGGCGTCCACGCCCCCACCTGGATCGATCCCGAGGTGGTCAGGCTCGGCGCCCGCGAGATCGGCGCCGAACGCGCCGAAGAGGCCATGGTCATCGGCGAGGCCCGCCGCTGGTACGGCATCGAGGGCATCCCGGACCACGACATCTGGGAGCTGCGCGGCCGGCTGCGGTCCCAGCTCGTGGACGCCGCCAGGTCGCGGGTCCGCGCCTCCTGGCTTCAGCGCGGCGCCAGCGCGGCCGAGCTCGGCTGGACCGAGGAGGTGCTCGACCCCGACGTCCTCACCATCGGCTTCGCCCGCCGGGTGCCTTCGTACAAACGGCTGACACTGATGCTGCGCGACCCCCGGCGGCTGCGCGGGCTGCTGCTGCACCCGTCCAGGCCGATCCAGATCGTGGTCGCGGGCAAGGCCCACCCCGCCGACGACGGCGGCAAGCGGCTGATCCAGCAGATGGTGCAGTTCGCGGACGACCCGGAGATCCGCCACCGGATCATCTTCCTGCCCGACTACGACATGGACATGGCCGGATCGCTCTACCCCGGCTGCGACGTCTGGCTGAACAACCCGCTGCGCCCGCTGGAGGCCTGCGGCACCTCGGGGATGAAGTCCGCGCTCAACGGCGGCCTCAACCTGTCGGTGCTGGACGGCTGGTGGGACGAGTGGTTCGACGGCAGCAACGGCTGGGCGATCCCGACCGCCGAGACGGGCGGCGGGGGCGTCACCGACCCGGACAGCCCCGAGGCCGACCGGCGCGACGACATAGAGGCGGCCGCGCTCTACGACCTGATCGAGCACCAGGTCGCGCAGCGCTTCTACGACCGCGGCGCGGACGGCCTGCCGCACCGCTGGATCGAGATGGTCAGGCACACCCTGGTCGCCCTCGGTCCCAAGGTCCTCGCCGGGCGCATGGTCCGCGAGTACGTCGACCGGCTCTACACCCCGGCCGCCGGAGCGCACCGGGCGCTCGTCCACGACGGCTCCTACAGCGGGGCGAGCGAGCTCGCCGAGTGGAAGGGCCGGGTCAGGAGCGCCTGGCCGCAGGTCAGGGTCGAGCATGTCGAGGTCAGCGGCGCCGGCGACGCGCCGGAGCTGGGCAGCACGCTGGGGCTGCGGGTCCATGTCTCGCTGGACGGGCTCGACCCGGCCGACGTCGACGTCCAGGTCGTGGCCGGACGGGTCGACGACGCGGACCGGATCACCGACGCCGCGGCGGTGTCGCTCAAGGCCGCCGACCGGGCCGACCTGGACGGCCGCTGGCGCTACGAGGGCCCGCTGTCCCTCGACCGCACCGGACCCTTCGGCTACACGGTCCGGATACTGCCCGCGCACCGGCTGCTCGCCTCGGGCGCGGAGATGGGACTGATCGCGGTCCCGGCGGAGTCCTCCGGGATGGACTCCGGCCTGCTGCGCTGAGGCCCGGCCACCGGCCCCGCCCCATGCGCCGGAGGCGCGGGGCGGGGCCGGTGGCCGTTGGGGATCGGTGAGGGGACATTCATGATGTAGTGTGAAAATTTGGCGAGCCGCGTTGTCGGATTCCCCTGCTCACGAAGGGAGCATGGTGAAATGACCACCCGCGAAGTCACAAGTGATCCCGAGGTGGACAGCGGTCGGCCGGAGGCCGATGCGGCACTGCGGCAGGTGCGCGAGCTGCGCTTCCTGGTGCTGGCCGCCCAGCGCGAGGGAAACCGCCAACTGGCCCAGGCGCTGCGCCCGGTGGACCTGACGCCCGCCCAGGCGGAGATCATCACGACGCTGGACGAGCACGAGCCGCTGACCCTGGCCACGCTGGGGCGCTACATCGTCTGCGAGAGCGGCAGTCCCAGCCGGCTGGTGGACAACCTGGTCCAGAAGGGCCTGGTGGAACGGGAGAACGGCACCGTCGACCGCCGCGTGGTGCACCTGCGGCTCAGCCCCCGGGGGAAGAGCCTGGTGCGGCACATCACGGAGGTCGACGCCGCCATCGACCGCATGATCAGTGAGCGCCTCGCCGGGTTCGACCTGCGGTCGATCACCGATGCCCTGCGCGGCATCGTGCGGGACACCATCACCGGAGCCAAGGTGACCCACCGCTTCCCGACCGCCGCGCCCGCGTAGGCGCCGTGCGGAAGGGCCCTCCCGTGCGGATCACGGGAGGGCCCTTGGCGGTTCCGGTTCGGACGGTTCCGCTCAGACCAGGCTGTCGCGCCAGGCCTCGTGCAGCCGGCTGAAGCGGCCGGTGCCGGAGATGAGGTCGGCGGGGGTGCCGTCCTCGACGATGCGGCCCTGCTCCATGACCAGCACCCGGTCGGCGATCTCCACGGTGGAGAGCCGATGGGCGATGATCACTGCCGTGCGCCCGGCCAGGACCGTGCGCATGGCCTCCTGCACCGCGCGCTCGCCGGGGACGTCCAGGGACGAGGTCGCCTCGTCCAGGATCAGCACCGACGGGTCGGCCAGCAGGGCTCGTGCGAAGGCGACCAACTGGCGCTGCCCCGCCGAGATCCGGCCGCCGCGCTTGCGGACATCGGTGTCGTAGCCCTCGGGCAGCTCACTGATGAAGGCGTGCGCGCCGATGGCCTTCGCCGCCGACTCGACCTCCTCACGGGAGGCCCCGGGGCGGCCGATGGCGATGTTGTCCGCGACCGTGCCGGAGAACAGGAAGGACTCCTGGGTGACCATCACCACGCCCTGACGGAGCTCCGCGGTGCCGAGCTCGCGCAGGTCCACGCCGTCCAGCAGCACCCGGCCGTCGGTGGGGTCGTAGAAGCGGGCGAGCAGCTTCGCCAGGGTGGACTTGCCGGCCCCGGTGGCACCGACGACGGCGACGCTCTGGCCGGAGGGGATGCGCAGGTCGAAGGGGGGCAGCACCTGCTTGCCGGTCCGGTAGGTGAAGTCCACGCCGTCGAAGACGATCTCGCGCCCCGCGTGCGAGCCCTCGGGCTGCACCGGCAGCGCGACCGGCTCGACCGGCTCCGGGACCGAGGGCTCGTGGGCCAGCAGTCCGGAGATCTTCTCCAGCGCGGCGGAGGCCGACTGGTAGCCGTTGACGAACATGGCGATCTGGTCGATCGGGTCGTAGAGGCGGCGCAGGTAGAGCACGAAGGCCGCCAGCACGCCCAGCTGCAGCGCGTTGGTCGAGACCAGGTACGCGCCCCAGAGCACCAGACCGGTGATCCAGATGTTGGCGGTGGCCCGGGAGGAGGCGACGAAGCGCGCCATCGACAGCAGGCTGTCCGCGTTGGACGTGCAGTAGGCGGCGTTGGCCTCGCCGAAGGCGGCCTCGTTGGCCTCCTCACGGCGGAACGCCTGGACCGGGCGGATGCCGTTCATGGTCTCGGTGAAGCGCACGATGACGGTGGCCACCGCGGTCCGCGAGCGCCGGTAGATCTCCTGCGAGCGGCGCCGGTAGGCGCGCTGCAGGAAGTAGACCGGGACGAAGGACGCGATCGAGACCAGGCCGAGCCGCCAGTCCAGGTACATCAGCAGCCCGCTGATGTAGAGGATCTGCAGGGCCATGGACAGCAGCTCCTGCATGCCCTCGTTCAGCAGCTCCTTCACCGCGTCCACGTCGCTGGTGGCCCGCGAGATGATCCGGCCCGAGGTGTAGCGCTCGTGGAAGTCCAGGCTGAGCAGCTGGGCGTGGCGGAAGATCCGCTGGCGCATGTCCAGCAGGATGTCCTGGTTGATCACGCCGGAGAGCCGGATGAACGCGCGCTGCAGCAAGGTCGCCAGCGCCGCGCAGCCGAGGTAGCCGGCGGTGAGCGCGATCAGCGGGCCGGCGTCGTGGCGCTGCAGGGCCGGGATGGCCCGGTCGATGGCGATGGACACCAGCAGCGGGCCGATCTGCAGCGCGGCCTGCTGGACGCTGATCATCACCATGGCGATGACGATCCGGGTGCGGTGCGGGCCCATCAGCGAGCGCAGCAGCGCCCGGGGGGCGCCGGGCGGGACGGGGATGTCCTCGCCGTCGGCAGGGTTCGGCTCCGCCGCGGTGCGCGGCTCGGCGCTGGTCTCCTCGGTGTCGGCGGGTTCGGCTGTGTCCAGCGTTTCCGCTTCCACGTCTCTCTCCGTCTCGTTCGTCAGGGTGTCGCTCATGAGTGGCTCCCGCCGACCGGGGCCGGCTCGCCGGACATCAGCTCGCGGTAGGCCGGACAGGAGGCCAGCAGGTCGTGGTGCTCGCCCACGGCCTCGATCCGGCCGTCCACCAGCAGGGCCACCCGGTCGGCGAGCAGCACGGTGCTCGGCCGGTGGGCGACGATCAGGGCGGTGGTGTCCGCGAGGACCCGCCGCAGCGCCTGCTCGACCAGGGCCTCGGTGTGGACGTCCAGGGCCGACAGCGGGTCGTCCAGGACCAGGAACTCCGGGTCGCCGACGACCGCGCGGGCCAGGGCCAGACGCTGGCGCTGACCGCCGGACAGGCTCAGGCCCTGCTCGCCGACCTGGGTGGCCGGGCCCTCGGGGAGGCCCCGCACGAAGTGCGCCTGGGCGGTGTCCAGCGCCTGCTCCAGCGCGGCCTCGCCCGCGTCGGGAGCGCCCATCATCACGTTCTCGCGGACCGAGGCGGAGAACAGCGTCGGCTCCTCGAAGGCCATCGAGACCAGGCGGCGCAGCTCGGCCCTGGGCAGTTCGGTGATGTCGGCGCCGTCCAGGGTGATCCGGCCCGAGGTGCTGTCGTAGAGCCGGGGGAGCAGCGCCGTCAGCGTGGTCTTGCCGCTGCCGGTGTTGCCGACCAGCGCCATGGTCTCGCCGGGTCGGACGTGCAGGTCGACCCCGCGCAGCAGGTCGGGGGTGTCGGCGGGGGCGTCCGGGTAGCGGAAGCGGACGTTCTCGAAGCGGATGCCGTCGCGGGGGGCGCGCCCGGCGGAGTCCGGGGCCGTGACCGCGTCGTCGGACTCGGCGAGGGGGGTGTCCAGGACCTCGAAGAAGCGGTCGGTCGCGGTGGCGGCCTCGTTGCTGTAGGCCAGCAGCCAGCCCAGCGACTCCACCGGCCAGCGCAGCGCCAGCGCGGTGGTCAGGAACGCCACCAGGGTTCCGGCGCTGCTCTGCCCGTGCGCGACCTGGACCACGCCGACGGCGAGCGAGCAGGCCAGGGCGACCTCGGGCAGGCCGACGATGACCGCCCAGAGATTGCCCAGCAGCCGGGCCTTGAGCAGCTCGGTGCCGCGCAGCAGCACGGCCTGCTCACGGAAGCGCTGGGCCATGGTGCGGTGCCGGCCGAAGGCCTTGAGGATGCGGATGCCGAGCACCGACTCCTCGATGATGGTGGCGAGGTCGCCGTTCTGGTCCTGCGAGAGGCGGGCGGCGGCGGAGTAGCGGCGCTCGAAGTACGCGCACAGCATGATCAGCGGCGCGGACGGGATGACGGCGATCAGCCCGAGCTGCCAGTCCAGGAAGAACATGATGCCGATGCCGACCAGGAACACCATCGAGTTGACGATCAGGAAGACCAGCGGGAAGGCCAGGAACAGCCGGATGGTGTACATGTCCGAGGTGGCCCTGGACAGCAGCTGCCCGGAGGCCCAGCGGTCGTGGAAGGACACCGGCAGCCGCTGCAGCCGGGCGTAGAGCCTGGCGCGCATCTCGCGTTCGACATTGGACAGCGGGCGAGCCACGATCAGCCGCCGCAGGCCGAAGAACACCGCCTCGGCCAGGCCGAGCAGCAGCAGCAGGACGGCGGGCCACCAGAGCTCGGAGGCGTCGTGGTGGGCGACCGGGCCGTCGACGATCTGCTTGAGGACGAGCGGGATCACCAGCCCGGCCAGGGAGGCGACCAGGGCGCAGGCGGTCGAGGCGGCGAGGTACCAGCGGATCGGGCGGGCGTAGGGCCAGATGCGCAGCAGGGAGCGGAAGGTGGAGTGCTTCCTGCCGTCGGGTGTGGGCAGGGCGGGCGGCTCGGTCATGGTGGTTACGTCCGGTTCTGTCGCTTCCGAGGTTTCCGGAGCTATTGGTTCCGGTATGGGCGGTGTCGGCGGAACGAGCATGGGTGGCAGGTCGTGAGGCATCGTCTGCGAGCGTACGGCGCAGCACTGACATCCCTCATCTGGTTTTCCAGCGGACGCGCGTAGAACGCATCGCGCTCCATTCAAGCCATCGTCAGTTCTTGTTCATCCCAGGGGAGTCGGCAGCACCTACGGTGTGCCCCACCAATGCCGACACCTCGGGAGACCCCATGAGCGACGAAACCGGCAATTCACCGTCGAACGACCGGAACCAGGGCGTGGACCGCCGTTCCGCACTCCGGCTGGCGGGAGTCGGCGGTGCCCTCACCCTCGCCGGCCCCGCGCTGCTCGGCAACGCCCAGGCGGCCTCGGCGGCCCCGGCGGCGCCCGCGTCCGCACCGGCCGGAGCCGGCTCGCCGCTGCTGCTCACCCGCCCCGGGGCGCTCGGGGCCCCCGCCGTCGAGGGCCTGCACCTGACCTTCGGCGCCGACCCCACCACCCAGATGTCCGTCTCCTGGACCACCGACGGCGAGGTCCGCAGCCCCCGGGTGCGCTACGGCACCCTGGAGGGCGGCCACGGCCGCACCGTCGCCGCCGAGACCGTCACCTACACCGACGGCACCAGCGGCCGGGTCACCTACGTCCACCACGCCCGGCTGACCGGTCTCGACCCCGACACCTACTACACCTATGCCGCGCTCCACGACGGCGGGCGCCCCGACGCAGGCACCTTCCAGACCGCCCGTCGCGGCCGGCACGCCTTCACCTTCACCAGCTTCGGCGACCAGGCCGTGCCGATCACCACCTGGCAGCCCAACGGCTCCGGCGGCTACACCGCGGTCCCCTCCGGCATCGCCTCCCCGGCCTCGGCCGACATCGTGGCCGGCATCGAGCAGGTCAACCCGCTGTTCCACCTGCTCAACGGCGACCTCTGCTACGCCAACATCAGCCCCGACCGGCTGCGCACCTGGCAGGGGTTCCACGCCAACAACACCCGTTCGGCCCGCTACCGCCCGTGGATGCCGGCCGCCGGCAACCACGAGAACGAGCTGAAGAACGGCCCGGTCGGCTTCACCGCCTACCAGACCCGCTTCGACCTGCCCGGCAACGGCTCGACCGACGCCGAGCTGAAGGGCCTCTGGTACACCTTCGCGGTCGGCTCGGTGCAGGTGGTCGTGGTGCAGAACGACGACGTGGCGCTGCAGGACGCCGGAGACGCCTACATCAACGGCTACAGCGGTGGCGCGCAGCGGATCTGGCTGGAGCAGACGCTGCGTGCGGCGCGGGCCGACACGGACATCGACTGGATCGTCGTCTGCATGCACCAGGTGATCATCAGCTCCGCCAACGCCAACGGCGCCGACCTGGGCATCCGCGAGCAGTGGGGCCCGCTGTTCGACCGCTACGGGGTGGACCTGGTGGTCTGCGGCCACGAGCACGACTACGAGCGCTCGCTGGCGGTGCGCGGCACGGTCTCCGGCAGCGAGACCCTGACGCCCAACCCGGTCTCCTCGGCCACCGACGTCATCGACACCACGGCCGGCACGGTCCACATGGTGCTCGGCGGCGGCGGGAACTCCTCACCCTCCAACGAGGAGTTCTTCGTCCCCGCGCAGGCCAAGGTGATCACCAGCGTGGGGGCGGTCGGCAGCAACGGCCACAAGACGCCGACCTATGTCTACGAGAACGCGCCCTGGGTGGGTGTCCGCGACCTGACCCACTCCTACGGCTTCGCGGCCTTCACGGTGGACCCGGGCACCCACCCCGGCGACACCACCCGGATCCATGTCACGTACTACACGGTCGCCCAGCCGGACGGCTCCATCGCCCCGCTGGAGACCTTCGTCCTGCAGCGCCCGCGCAGCGACCGTCCCTAGCGGTCGGCCCTAGCGGTCGGCCCTAGCGCGGGGCGACCGTCACCAGCACGGTGCCGGTGCCGCTCACGATGTCCAGTTCGGAGATCTGCGAGGGGCTGATCGAGGTGGAGGCGGGGACCGAGGCCGAGGTGGCGTAGCCGGAGCCCCAGGTCCCCGCCGTCTCGCTCCGGCCGTCGCTCCCGTGCACCACCAGGTGGCAGGTGATGCCGGACGGCAGCCCGCCCAGCTTCAGCTGGAACTCCGTGCCCCACGCCTCCGGGGTCAGCGCGGCGGTCGCCGACACACCGGTGGACGCGCTGGTGGCGCTCCAGGTCTCGGCGGCGGCCGCCACCGAGGGCGTGCGGTCGTGCATGCTCCCCGCGTACACCAGCACCCCGGCCACCGCCGCCGCCAGTGCCAGCCCGGCGGCGGCCAGCCGCCGGCCCCTGGGCCTGCTCCGGCCGCGGTGCTGCCCCGGCAGCTCCTGGGGCGGCTCCTGCTGCAGCACCGGTGTCAGCGACTCGGCGGCGGCCGCGCTCTCGGGCAGCTCCTCGAACGGCGTGTGGCGCAGCAGTCCCGGCAGCGGCGCCAGCTGCAGCAGCTCCTCCCGGCAGTGCGCGCAGTCCGCGATGTGCGTCTCCAACGCCCTGCGGTCCCCGGGGTCGAGGGCACCGAGCAGGTAGGCGCCCAGCGACACGCTCTCCCGGCATGGCGTTGTCGTCATGGGGACGTCACTCCTTTCTCCTCCAGCACGTTCCGCAGTGCCCGCAGCCCGTAGTAGCAGCGGGATTTCACCGTCCCCTGCGGCACGCCCAGATGCTCCGCCGTCTCGGCGACGGTGCGGCGCAGGTAGTACACCTCGATCAGCACCTCGCGGTGCTCGGGCCGCAGCCCGCGCATGGCCTCGACCAGCTGCCAGCGCTCCAGCATCCGGTCCAGCTCGGCCTCGCTGCCGTCCGGGAGCCCGTCGTCCGGCAGCGGCGCCTCCGGCGGCCGCGCCTGGACCTTCCGGTAGGCCGACATCGCCAGGTTGTGGGCGACGGTGTGCAGCCAGGGCCCGGCGCGCTCGGCGTCCAGCGAGTCCTGGTGCTGCCACGCGCGCAGGAAGGTCTCCTGCACGATGTCCTCCGCCCGTTGGTAGTCACCGTTGACCAGCCGCAGCGCCCGCCCGAGCACGGAACGTCCGTGCCGCGCGTAGAGGGCGCGCACGAACTCGGTGTCGCGCGTCGATGGCTGGTCCACATCCCCAGTACGCCCCCGCGGGAGGATCGGTTCAAGTCGAGTCGCCGCAGGCCCGCAGCAGCAGCAGGGAGCGGCCGGTGACCATGATGGTCGAGCCCGCGGCCGAACGGGTGCCCGGCGCGCTGCTCTGGTCGGCGAGCGAGGTGTCGACGACCGTCTCGAAGGACTCCGCCCAGGCCTCGCCGGGGAGGACGAAGCGGGTGGCGCGGTGGTGGGCGTGCAGGACGATCAGGAAGCTGTCGTCGCTCAGCTCGCGCCCCAGCGGGTCGCGCTCCGACATCTCCTGCCCGGAGAGGAACATGCCCAGGGTCGCGCCCGGCGCGTACCAGTCGGCCTCGGTCATCTCGCGCCCGCGCGCGGTGAACCAGGCCAGGTCGCGGAGTCCGCCGGGGTGCACCGGGCGGCCGGAGAAGAACGCGCGCTGGCGCAGCACCGGATGGTCCCGGCGCAGCCGGATCAGCCGGGCCGTCAGGTCGAACAGTGACTGCCAGCCGGGCTCGGCGCGCAGCGACCAGTCGATCCAGCCGGTGGGGTTGTCCTGGCAGTAGGCGTTGTTGTTGCCGCCCTGGGTGCGCCCCATCTCGTCCCCGGCCACCAGCATCGGCACGCCGGTGGACAGCAGCAGCGTCGCCATGAGGTTGCGCAGTTGCCGCCGCCGCAGCGCGTTCACCCCCGCCGACTCGGTCTCGCCCTCCACCCCGCAGTTCCAGGCGTGGTTGTCATTGGTGCCGTCCCGGTTGTCCTCGCCATTGGCCTCGTTGTGCTTGCCGTTGTAGGAGACCAGGTCGCGCAGGGTGAAGCCGTCGTGCGCGGTCACGAAGTTCACCGAGGCGTAGGGCCTGCGCCCGCCGCGCCGGTAGAGGTCGGAGGAGCCGGCCAGCCGGTCGCCCAGCTCGCGGACGTCGGGCATCGAGCCGCGCCAGAAGTCCCGCACGGAGTCCCTGAACCGGTCGTTCCACTCGGTCCACAGTGGCGGGAAGTTGCCGACCTGGTAGCCGCCGATGCCGATGTCCCAGGGCTCGGCGATCAGCTTCACCCGGCTCAGCACCGGGTCCTGCGACACCGTCGACAGGAACGGCGCGATCATCGACACCTCGAACGGAGACCGCGCCAGGGCCGCCGCCAGGTCGAAGCGGAAGCCGTCCACGCCCATCTCGGTGACCCAGTACCGCAGCGAGTCGGTGACCAGCCGCAGGGCCTGCGGCTGGGTGGTGTCCACGGTGTTGCCGCAGCCGGTGTAGTCCGCGTAGGCGCGGCGGTTGTGCGACTGCAGCCGGTAGTAGCCGGCGTTGTCGATGCCGCGCAGCGACAGGGTGGGACCCCCCTCCCCGCCCTCCGCGGTGTGGTTGAAGACGACGTCGAGGATCACCTCGATCCCGGCCGCGTGCAGCGCCCTGACCATCCGCTTGAACTCGGTGACCTGCTGGCCGCGGGTGCCCGAGGCCGAGTAGCCGCCGTGCGGGGCGAAGAAGGCGATGGTGTTGTAGCCCCAGTAGTTGCCGAGACCCAGCCGCTGCAGGTGCTCCTCGTCGGCGAACTGGTGCACCGGGAGCAGCTCGACCGCGGTCACCCCGAGCCTGGTCAGGTGTTCGATCGCGGCCGGGTGCCCCAGACCGGCGTACGTCCCGCGCAGCTGCTCGGGGACGCCGGGCAGCTGCTTGGTGAAGCCCTTGACGTGCAGCTCGTACAGGACGGTGTCGGCCCATGCGGTCTTCGGCCTGCGGTCGTCGCTCCAGTCGTCCTCGTCGTGCACCACCACGCCCTTGGGCACGTAGCGGGCCGAGTCCCGGTTGTCGCGGACGGTGTCGGCGACGTCCTGCTCCGGCCAGTTCCTGACGTGCCCGTACACCGCGTCATGGTGCAGGAAGGGGCCGTCCACCGCCCGGGCGTAGGGGTCGAGCACCAGCTTCGCCGGGTTCCAGCGCGCCCCCGTCCACGGGTCCCAGCGGCCGTGCACCCGGTAGCCGTAGCGCTGCCCCGGCAGCACGTCCGGCAGGTGCCCGTGCCAGATCTGGAAGGTCTGCTCCGGCAGCCGGTGCCGGGTCTCCCGCCCCTCCTCGTCGAACAGGCACAGGTCCACGGCCTCGGCGCCGCCGGCCCACAGCGCGAAGTTGGTGCCGGGCCGGCCGTCGGGTCCGGTGTGGAACCGCGCCCCCAGCGGCTGCCAGCTGCCGGGCCAGACCGGTCGGGGCGCCGTTGCCCGCTCCGGCTCCTCCTCCGGGCCCTCGGGCAGTGTCAACTCCGCGGGCACCAGCCGCAGCCTGCTCCGCGGTGCTTCCTCGTCGGCACCCGCCCCCTGCCACGCCGCCATCGCCGTACCTCCCCGCTGCGGGGAGTCCCGTTCCCCGGCTGGAATGTACGTTCCCACCTGCGACGCGAATGTCACGTGCCAGTGGCGAGCTCTCTGCGGGAAGAGGCGGCGGGCGGGAGGACGTGTCCCGCCGCGCGCTCCTTCGTTGATCAGCGGGGGCAGAGACAGGAGTGGTCACGATGGGTCAGCAACCGTGGTTCCGTGCGTCCTTGCCGCGCCGCATCCTGGCCGGCACGGCGCTGCTGGGCGCGCTGCTGCTCACCGCCTCCTGCTCGGCCGGATCGGGCGGCTCCCACGGCTCGGCCGACGGGCTGCCCCAGGTCTCGACCGCGGTGCTGACGGTCACCCCCGGTGACGCCGCGACGCAGGTCCCCGCCCAGGGCGGCGTCGGCGTCACGGTCCGCGCGGGGCGGCTCACCGAGGTCCAGCTCAAGGACGACCGGGGCACGGTCCTGCCCGGCGCGTTCGCCGGGGGCGGCGCGTCCTGGCTGCCGACCGCCAAGCTGCTGCCGGAGACCCGCTACAGCCTGGACGCCGTCGCCGTGGATCCGCACGGACTGCAGGCCGCCAAGCACGTGGAGTTCACCACCTTCGTGCCGACCCACACCTTCATTGCCTTCTTCACCCCGGAGGGCGGCGCCACCGTCGGCGTCGGGATGGAGGTCTCGCTGCGCTTCAGCCACGACATCGCCGACCGCGCCGCGGTCCAGCGCGCCGTGAGCGTCACCGCGGACCCGCCGGTGCCGGTCGCCGGCCACTGGTTCGGCGGGCAGCGGCTCGACTACCGGCCCGAGCGCTTCTGGAAGCCGGGCACCAGGGTGACGCTCGCGCTGCGGCTCAAGAACGTCGAGGGCGCCCCGGGGGTCTACGGGACCCAGCGGAAGCAGATCACCTTCACCATCGGACGCGAGCAGATCAGCACCGCCGACGTCGACGACGACACCCTCACCGTCCGCCGCGACGGCAAGGTGCTGCGCACCCTCCCGATCTCGGCGGGCGGCCCCGGACACGACACCTACGGCGGGGTCATGGTCATCTCGCAGATGTTCCAGGTGACCCGGATGGACTCGCACACGGTGGGTCTGGGCAGCGAGTACGACATCCCGGCCGTGCCGCACGCCATGAGGCTCACCGACTCCGGCACCTTTGTGCACGGCGTCTACTGGCGTCCGGCCTCGGTCTTCGGCAGCGAGAACACCTCCCACGGCTGCATCGGCCTGCACGACGTCAAGGGCGGCGGCAGCGACAGCACCCCGGCCGGGTGGATCTTCGCCCACTCCATCCCCGGGGACGTCGTCGACGTCGTCAACTCCGAGGGCGAGGACGTCGCCCCGGACAACGGGCTCAGCGGCTGGAACATGCCCTGGGCCCAGTGGCTGGCCGGCAGCGCCTGACCCCTCCGGGGCGGGGCGCGGGGCGCGAGGCCGCTATGAGGTTCACCCGGTCGCGCGCAGGGTTCTCCCAGCAACCGTGGGTAGGCTCACCGCGCCTGCTCTCCGGTGCCGCATCCGGGGCATGAATCCCAGGAACGCGACCCGCGGGTGCAACCGGCACGCGCGCTGACGCGTTGACAGGGTGAGGGTTTCTTCCGGGGAGGGGAGAGTCTGTTGGGTTCGGCACGGGCGGTTGAGGACGGCAGCGGGCACAGGTCGGGCGGGGCGGCCCGGAGGGGGCGGCGGCGCGGGATACGCGGCGGGCTGCTCGCCGCGTCGGTCGGGTCGGTGCTGCTGCTGGCCTCCGCCTGCAGCAGCAGCAGTGGTGTCAGCGGTGGGGCGATCGGCGAGGCCGCCTCGCATGCCCCGGTCGGCGGCGGCTCCGGAGCGACCGGCAGCCCCTCGGCCGCGCCCACCGAGGCGGTCTCGAAGGCGGTGGTGTCCATCCTGCCCAGGACCGGCTCCACCGATGTGGGCACCACCGGGGCACTGAGGGTCAGCGCGGTCTCGGGGAGGCTCACCTCGGTCAAGGTCACGAACTCGGACGGCAGCCCGGCGACCGGCTCGATGGCCGCCGACGGCGGCAGCTGGACGCCGAGCGGCGCGCTGCGCACCGACGCCCGCTACACGGTGTCCGCGACGGCGGTGGACAGCGCGGGACTGCCCGTCACCGAGACCTCGACCTTCACCACGATGACCCCCGGCAGCGTCAACGCCGGCGAGTACAACATCGACCCCGGTGCGACCTATGGCGTCGGCATGGAGGTGTCGATCACCTTCCTCCAGCCGGTGTCCCCCTCGGACCGGGCTGCGGTGCAGCGGGCGATCACCGTCACCGCCGACCCGGGTGTGCCGGTCGCGGGCCACTGGTTCGGCGACGACCGCATCGACTTCCGCCCGCAGAGCTACTGGGCGGCCGACACCCGGGTCACCCTGCACATGGACCTGGACGGGGTGGAGACCTCGCCCGGTGTGTACGACACCCAGTACAAGGACGTCGACTTCACCATCGGACGCAACCAGACCAGCGTCGCCAACGACACGGCGCACACGCTGACGGTCTACCGCAACGGATCGGTCGTCAGGACGATCCCGGCGACGCTCGGCCAGGCCGGGGACGACACCTGGGAGGGCATCATGGTGATCTCCCAGAAGTACCAGAGCATCGACATGAACGCGGAGACGGTCGGTCTCGGCGATGCCTACAACATCCCCGATGTGCCCCACGCCATGCGGCTCACCACGTCGGGGACCTTTGTCCACGGCAACTACTGGCGTCCGGCCTCGGTCTTCGGCAGCGAGAACACCAGCCACGGCTGCATCGGCCTGCAGGACGTGGAGGGCGGCGGTGACTCGTCCACCCCGGCGGCCTGGTTCTACGACAACTCGCTGATCGGCGACGTGGTCCAGGTCGTCGGCTCACCGTCCGCCACGGTCCAGCCGGACAACGGACTGAACGGCTGGAACATGTCCTGGGCGGACTGGACCGCCAACTGACGGTCCGCTCGCGCGCTGCGACGGCCCGGCCCCATCCCGGGGGCCGGGCCGTTCTGCTCCGCCCGCCCTCCGGTTAGCATTCGTTCACTGGTTCCGCATTCCTCCCACTCCCCAGGAGACCCCATGGACCGCTTCGTCACGCTTGAGGTCGAGGACGCCGTCGGCACGATCCGGCTGGCCAGGCCGCCGATGAACGCGCTCGACGTCGCCATGCAGGACCAGCTCAAGGTGGTCGCCGACGAGGCGTCCGCCCGCAGCGACGTCAGGGCCGTGGTGATCTACGGCGGCGAGAAGGTCTTCGCGGCCGGGGCGGACATCAAGGAGATGCAGCGCATGTCGTACACCGACATGCTGGAGCGCGGCGGCGCCCTGCAGGGCGCCTTCGACGCGGTGGCCCGGATCCCCAAGCCGGTGGTGGCCGCGGTGACCGGCTACGCCCTGGGCGGCGGCTGTGAGCTGGCGCTGTGCGCGGACATCCGCATCGCCGCCGACAACGCCAAGTTCGGCCAGCCGGAGATCCTGCTCGGCCTGATCCCCGGCGCGGGCGGCACCCAGCGGCTCTCCCGCCTGGTCGGCCCCTCCCGGGCCAAGGAGCTGATCTTCACCGGGCGCCAGGTCAGGGCCGAGGAGGCGCTGCGGATCGGGCTGGCCGACCAGGTGGTCCCGGCGGAGGAGGTCTACCCGACCGCGCTCGCCTGGGCCGCGAAGCTGGCAGCCGGTCCCGCCTATGCGCTGCGTGCGGCGAAGGAGGCCGTGGACCGGGGCCTGGAGACCGATCTGGAGACCGGCCTCGCCCTCGAGCGGCAGCTGTTCGCCGGGCTGTTCGCGACCGAGGACCGCGAGATCGGGATGCGCAGCTTTGTCGAGGAGGGTCCGGGCAAGGCGAAGTTCCGCTGATCGGACGGCTGATCGAGATTCCGTGCTGACCTCGGGAAACGAAGGCATATGCCAGAAGCACTGATGATTCTTTACGCATAGTGCTCCCGTGATCACAATTCTGCGGTCATGATGAACGGCATGGCAGCACGGGGCGAAAGTCAGGGGCAGTACCCGGGGACGGTGGGGCTCGTCACCGAGCCCGAGCCGGCCCTCCCGGCGGTTCCGCCGGAGGACCCGGCCGGCTGCGGCGAGCAGTTCGCCTCCCCGGAGGAGCTGGAGCTCTCCCTGTTCGGCCAACTCATCGACCCGCTCAATGACGAGGTGCGGTTATCCGCAGGACCGTACTCCTCGGCGCGGGCACGTCGTCTCACCCTGTCCGCCCTGGAGTCCTGGGGCCTGGGCGGGCATGGTGAGGTGGCAGAACAGCTGGTCGCCGAGCTGATCGCGAACGCGGTCCGGCACACCGGCGGCCGTACGTTCGGGCTGCGCCTGGTGCGTCGTCAGGGCTGCGTCCGCTTCGAGGTGCGCGACCCCTCGCGCGCGCTGCCCTGCCTGATCCTCGGCGAGCCGGACGACGAGGGCGGCCGCGGCCTGCAGCTGGTCAACACGCTGGCCCAGCGCTGGGGCGCGGACCTGCTGTCGCACGGCAAGGCGGTCTGGTTCGAGCTGCGCGTCCGCGAAGCCGGCCAGTAGAACCAATGCGGGCCCCCGATGATCGCATCGCGATCGGGGGCCCTTCATTGTCCGCCGCCATGGCCAGGGGGGTGGTGCCGGGCGGCGTCGCGGTCGGGGCGAGGAGGTGCCCCGATGCTCTCGACTATGACATGCGGCCTGTCGGGCGGCAAATGAAAACGTGCGCATATGCCATGAATCACAAGGCCATGATTCAATTTTTCCAAGCATTCACCTGAAGTACACCGGCTTTGGCCTTTGATTGCTCGGACTCTGTGTGTCCGACAGCTGCCAGTGCGCCGACGTACGCCAGGTCCAGCAGCAGGATGGAGAGAAAGAGGTACGGCAGCAGCGGGCCGCGGTGCAGGGTGTCACCCGCGAGGCCGATCCAGACCGAGGCGGAGGCCAGCGCGGTGCCGAGCAGCTTGCAGACGGCGACGCCCAGCGACTGGCCGCGGGTGGAACGCCTGGCCAGCAGCATCCCGAGGAAGAGCCCCGACATCATCAGGTTCTGGCCGAACGCCGCGAAGGTCCCGCCCCCGGCGTCGAACTGGCGCGACACCTCGTCCACGGCGAGGTAGCACAGTGCCCCGGTGGCGGCGAGGGCAACGAAGAAGGCCCGGCGCGGCAGCCAGGGGAACTCCCGCGGACCGAACCGCAGCACCGTCCACAGGATGCCGCAGTCCAGCGCCAGCCAGGCGATGTTGATACCGGTCTGCACACCGCCGGACGGCCGCACGAAGGAGAAGAGGAACTCCCAGGAGAGATTGGCGCCCAGCGCCACCAGCGGCATGCCGTAGCTGCGGTCGCGCAGCCCGGCGCGGATGATCAGCACATAGGCGGTGGTCCAGAAGACCCCGGAGCCGAGCGCGAGTACGGTCCCCACTGCTGCCCCTCCCCGAGACGCACACCACACAGTCGGCACAGGATAGCGATCACCGCCGGTGGGTAGGTACGGCATCAATTCATCGGACCATCCCTCAATGGATGGTCTGAATGGGCCCAGGTGCCGGTAGGGTCTCCAGCGGCAGTAGAGCCGTGATCATGATTACCTTGCTATGGCCGGACCGACACGGACGGCAGTAGCCGATTGCTGTGCGTGGAGGTGAGCGGTGGCAGCGGAGGACCGCGTACCGACCAGGGGAGTGCTGCGGCGGCCGGGGCTGCGCCCCGTGGACATCCTGGTGGGGCTGGCGCTCGTCGGCCTGCTCTACGGGCTGCTGAAGATCGCGCCCTCGCTCAATGCCCCGTTCCTGCCGAAGACCGCGCCCGCGACGGTCTCCACCGACCCCTCGAACCTCCCCTACTACGCGATGCGGTCGCTGCTGCGGATGTTCATCGCGCTGATCGCCTCGGTGCTGTTCACCTTCGTCTACTCCACCGCCGCGGCCCGGCTGCGGCGTGCGGAGAAGGTGCTGCTGCCGATCCTGGACATCCTGCAGTCGGTCCCGGTGCTGGCGTTCCTCTCCATCACCGTCACCGCCTTCATCGCGCTGTTCCCCGGCTCCGAGCTGGGCCTGGAATGCGCCTCCATCTTCGCCATCTTCACCAGCATGGCCTGGAACATGACCTTCGCCTTCTACTACTCCCTGGTCAGCCAGCCCAGGGACCTGGACGAGGCAGCCCGGATCATGCGGCTGACCAAGTGGCAGCGGTTCTGGAAGATCGACGTGCCGAGCGGCATGATCCCGATGGTGTGGAACGGGATGATGAGCTTCGGCGGCGCCTGGTTCTTCCTCGCCGCCTCGGAGAGCATCAGCGTCCTCAACCACCAGTACGCCCTGCCCGGCATCGGCTCCTACGCCGCGGCCGCGACGGCCAAGGGCGACCTGGGGGAGATGGGGCTCGCCATCGCCGTGATGGTGGTCATGGTGATCGGCGTCAACTTCCTCTTCTGGCGGCCGATGGTGGCCTGGGCCGAGCGATTCCGGGTCGAGGACTCCGAGGCCGCGGAGAAGCCCCGCAGCCTGGTGCTCGATGTGCTGCGCCGCTCGTCGATCCCGGAGTGGCTCGGCGGTGCGCTGCGGCCGGTGGGCCGCGCGCTCGACGCCGTGACCAGGCCCTTCGGCCTGGCCGAGCACCCGCTGGAGCGGCCGGTCACCCGGGAGCGCACCGGGGACGTGTTCTTCGTCGTCGCCGTCAGCGCCGCGATCCTCTACGGCGGCTGGGAGGCGTTCTCCTACATCCAGTCCACCTCCGGGTTCGGCGAGTTCCTCCACGCCTTCGAGCTCGGCACGGCCACCTTCGCCCGGGTGGTGGTGCTGCTGATCGCGGCCACCCTGGTCTGGGTGCCGATCGGCGTGTGGATCGGGATGAACCCGAAGATCACCCGCTACGCCCAGCCGGTCGTCCAGGTCCTGGCCAGCTTCCCGGCGAACTTCCTGTTCCCCTTCGCCATCGCCGGCTTCGTCGCCCTGGGCATCACACTCAGCTGGGGCGCCATCCTGCTGATGGCGCTCGGCGCGCAGTGGTACATCCTGTTCAACGTCATCGCCGGCGCCTCGGCGATCCCCAGCGACCTGCGCGAGGCCATGGACAGCCTCGGCGTCAGCGGCTGGCTGCGCTGGAAGAACTTCATCCTGCCCGCGATCTTCCCGTACTACGTGACCGGCGGCATCACCGCCGCGGGCGGGGCCTGGAACGCCTCCATCGTCGCCGAGGTCGTCGACTACGGTAACCACCACCTCACCGCCTACGGTCTCGGTGCCTACATCGCCCAGGCGACCCGGACCGGGAACCACGCGGACATCCTCATCGGCGTCATGGTGATGATCGTCTTCGTGGTCGCCCTCAACCGACTCCTCTGGCGACGCCTCTACCGCATCGCCCAGACCCGCTACGCCATGTGACCGAGGCAGGAAGCCCATGACACTGAAGCCCGTCTCCGCCGAACAGGGCCGTCCCGCCGCCGGCAGCACCATCATCGCCGCCACGGACGTCACCAAGAGCTTCACCACACCCGACGGACGTGCCCTGCCCGTCCTGGAGTCCGTGAACTTCACCCTGCACGAGGGCGAGATCGTCGCGCTGCTGGGCAAGTCGGGCTCGGGCAAGTCCACCCTGCTGCGCTGCGCGGCCGGGCTGATCGCGCCCTCCTCCGGCAGCGTCAGCTACCGCGGCCAGGTGCTGAACGGCGCCAACCCCGGCGTGGCCATGGTGTTCCAGAGCTTCGCCCTGCTGCCCTGGCTCACCGTGCAGCAGAACGTCGAACTCGGGCTGCAGGCCCGAGGGGTCAGCGAGGAGGAACGCCGCGACCGTGCGCTGCGGGCCATCGACCTGATCGGCCTCGACGGCTTCGAGGGCGCCTACCCCAAGGAGCTCTCCGGCGGGATGCGCCAGCGCGTCGGCTTCGCCCGCGCCCTGGTCGTCGAACCCGACGCGCTGTTCATGGACGAGCCCTTCTCCGCGCTGGACGTGCTCACCGCGGAGAACCTCCGCAACGAGCTCGTCGGCCTGTGGGAGGGCAACGAGGCACCGGTCAAGTCCGTGCTGATCGTCACCCACAACATCGAGGAGGCGGTGCTGCTCGCCGACCGCATCCTGGTGCTCTCCTCCAACCCGGGGCGGATCAAGGCCGAGCTGGCCGTGGACCTGCCCCGCCCCCGCGACCGGCGTACTCCCGAGTTCGAGGGCCTGGTCGACATCGTCTACGGCATCCTGACGGACCGTGATCAGGCGCCCAGGGAGGCGGCCGGCGTCGGCGCCGCGGTCAGCGAGGCCAAGCCCACCCCGACCAGCAACCCGCTGCCCGACGTCAGCCCCGGCGGGCTGTCCGGTCTGCTGGAGATCCTCGCCGCGCGCGGCGGAGAGGACGGGCTCGCCGAACTCGCCGACGAGCTGAGCTTCGAGATCGACGACCTGCTGCCGCTGGTCGACGCCGCCCTGCTGCTCGACCTCGCCCGTACCGGCGGCGGGCGGATCTCCCTCACCGCCGAGGGCAAGGAGTTCGCCGACGCGGACATCCTCACCAGCAAGCAGCTCTTCGCCCGACACACCGTCACCCGTGCCCCGCTGGTGCGCGCCATCGTCCAGGCCCTGGCCGCCTCGGGCGACCACATCCTGCGCGAGGGCCTGTTCCTGGACCTGCTGCGCCGCGGCTTCTCGGACGAGGACGCCCGCCGGCAGCTGGACATCGCCATCGACTGGGGCCGTTACGGCGAGCTGTTCGAGTACGAGAAGGACGAGGGCAAGCTGGAGCTGGAGCCCGAGGCCATCGGCGTGCTGTAGGGCACACCGCCCTGCCCCGGTGGTACCGAACCTGTCCCGCTGAGCGGGACAGGTTCGCTTTTTCGGCGGATGCCGCTCCGTTCCGGCGGTGCCGAGCCGCTCCGTTCCGGGCGATGCCGGTCCGCGCCGGGGCGGGTATCGGTCCACCCCCGAAAACCCTTTGCGTCCGCGTGACGCCCGCTCTAGCCTCGAGCTGTACCTGATGCCGCCCGACAGGAGAAGGCCGTTGTTCGTCTGAGCTCGGAGACACCGCAGCCACACGCGCCGCTCTGCCGCGCCGTGCCCGCGCGCCCCGACCTCGGCGACCAGCATGCCCCCTGTTGAGGGCGGCTTTCCCATGCGCCAGGACCCCGCCCACTGCTGCCGTGTCTCCCTCCGTGTTCGTCGCTGAACTCACAAGCCACCAACACCGGGAGCCACTCCATGTCACATCCCACCGCCCAGCCCGCGGCCTCGCTCGTGTGCGCCGGGATCCACTTCTCCTGGCCCGACGGCCAGCCGCTCCTCCAGGACTTCGACCTCGTCGTCGGCCCCGGACGCACCGGCCTGATCGGCCTCAACGGCGCGGGCAAATCCACCCTGCTGCGCCTGCTCGCCGGTGAGCTGGGGCCCGAATCCGGCACCGTCAAGGTCGTCGGCACGCTCGGCCACCTCCCGCAGAACCTCATCCTGGACGCGGACCTGCCGGTCGCCGAGGCCCTCGGCATCGCCGGGACCCGGGACGCGCTGCACGCCATCGAACGAGGGGAGGCGACCGAGGAGAACTTCGCCCTCGTCGGCGACGACTGGGACGTCGAGGAGCGCGCCCGCGCCACCCTGGACCGCCTCGGCCTCTCCGCCGTCCGGCTGGAGCGCCGCGTCGGCGAACTGTCCGGGGGCGAGTCGGTGCTGCTCGGCCTGGCCGGGCAGATCCTGCGCCGCCCCGACATCCTCCTGCTCGACGAACCCAGCAACAACCTGGACCGGGAGGCCCGGCAGCACCTCTACGACGCCGTGTCCACCTGGAAGGGGGCACTGGTCGTCGTCAGCCACGACCGGGAGCTGCTGGAGCTGGTCGACCGGATCGCCGACCTGCGCGACGGTGAAATCCGTTGGCACGGAGGCAACTTCAGCTCCTACGAGGCCGCCCTGGCGGTCGAGCAGGAGGCCGCCGAACGGATGCTGCGCGTCGCCGAGTCCGATGTGCGGCGCCAGCAGCGCGAATTGGTGGAGACCCAGGTCAAGCTCGGTCGCCGCAAGCGCTACGGGCAGAAGATGTTCGACAACAAGCGCGAGCCCAGGGCGGTGATGATGGAGCGCAAGCGGCAGGCGCAGGTCTCCTCCGGCAAGCTGCGCATCGAGCAGGAGGAGAAGGTCACCGAGGCCAGGGAACGACTGGCCGCCGCCGAGTCGGCGGTGCGCGAGGACGACGAGATCAGGGTCGACCTGGCCGCGAGCGAGGTCCCGGCGGGGCGGACCGTGCTCACTCTCAGAGGGGTGCGCCCTCCGTACACCGCCGAGGGCGTCAGGATCGACCTGGACCTGCGCGGCCCCGAACGGGTCGCCCTGGTCGGCGGCAACGGCGCGGGCAAGACGACGCTGCTGCGCACCATCACCGGTCAACTCGCGCCGCTCGCGGGCGAGATCGACCGGGAGGTGCCGATGCGCTTCCTGCCGCAGCGGCTCGACGTCCTGGACGACGGGCTGAGCGTGGTCGGCAATGTCGCCCGCTTCGCGCCCTCCGTCACCGACAACGAGATCCGGGCCCGACTCGCCCGCTTCCTGTTCCGGGGCGGGCGCGCCGAGCAGCAGGTCGCCACGCTCTCCGGGGGCGAACGGTTCCGGGCGACCCTGGCCGCCCTGATGCTGGCGGACCCGGCCCCGCAGCTCCTGCTGCTGGACGAGCCCACCAACAACCTGGACCTGGCCAGCGTCCGCCAACTCGCCACGGCCCTCGTCTCCTATCGCGGCGCGCTGATCGTGGTCAGCCACGACCTGCCGTTCCTGCACAGCATCGGCATCACCCGCTGGCTGCGACTGGACAGGACCAGCGGGATCACCCCGCAGTCGCCGACCGCCGAGTACTCCGGGGGCTGATCCGAGGGAGGGAGCCTGCCCGCCGCGACGGGGGCGGGCAGGCTCCCGTTCCCGCAACGGGTTCGATCAGCGGTGCCGGCCGTGGCTGCCGCTGCCGCTGCCGCTGCCGCTGCCGCTGCCGTTGTGGATGTTGCCGGGCCGGGCATCCAGCGTGCGGCGCAGTGTGCGCAGGTCGTTGGAGATGATGGCGTCGACGCCGGCCGCCGCCAGTGAGGCCATCACCGGTTCGCGGTCGACGGTCCAGGTGCAGACCCTCATCCCCTTGCGGTGCAGCCGCGCGATCCGTCCCGGGGTCAGCCACCGGTAGTACTGGTTGAAGTAGTCGGGGCGCACCTGCCGCACCAGCCCTGGGCGGGGCGGCAGGACGGACTCCCAGGTCATGGCGATCACCGCGTGCGGCGCGGTCGCCCTGACCCCCGCCATGGCGACCGGATCGCCGGTGAACACCGCCCAGGTGAAGCAGTCCATCGATCGGACCAGGTCCGTGGCGGCCCGCCCCTCGGCGGGCCGGGGGACGTCGATCAGCAGCGGGACCCGGCGGTCGCAGGCCAGTTCCAGCGCCTGACGCAGCGTCGGAATCCGCCAGCCGTTGGGGTCACCTTCGGTGAGCTGCCCCAACTCCTCATGGCTGAGCGAGTCGACGCGGCGTTCGTGTCCCCAGAGGCGGGTGAGCGTGTCGTCGTGCAGCAGCACGGGCACGCCGTCCCGGGTCAGCTTGACGTCGATCTCGACCCAGTCCGCGCCGTTGTCGATCGCCGACTCCACCGAGGGCAGTGTGTTCTCGCGAAACCGCAGCGGATCCCCGCGGTGCGCGACCGCCAGCGTCATTCCGGCACCTGCTCCTGTCCTCGTCCCAGCGTGTTCGCCGCAGCCTACGGCACGACGTCCAGGACACCGGACATATCGCCCGAGGTGTGGGTGATGGTCGCGTCGGGGTTCATGGCGAGGATCTGCTGTTCCGGTCCCGCGGGGCAGCCACTGGCCGTGGGGGCGCCGATCGGACTGCTCCGGAAGGTCAGTTCGTGCGACGTGGCCGAGACCAGCGTCCAGGCCTCCCGGCAGAGCGCCGTCCCGCTGCCGTCCACCGATGTGGTGTTCGCGCTGCCCAGCGGACCGGGCCTGACCGTGACCGCGTCCTGGCCGGAGAGCGACCCGTTCGCGTCGGCGAGGGTGCCGGCCCAGGTCCCGAGGAAGGCCCCGGGTATCGCGTCCGGGACGGAGGGCCCGGGTGCGGGCGGCCCCGGGGGCAGTACGGCGCCCGGGGCGGGTCCGATGGTCGCCGCCACCGGCGGGTTCGCGGTGTTGCCGACGATCCCCACCCTCCGTGCCCCGGTGATCAGCATCGCGACCCCGATCGCCACCAGGGTGAACGCCGCCGCGCCGAGGACGATCGCCGCCGCCCGGTACCAGGGCTGCGGATCGCGGCCGGGTGGCGTCCGGCTGCCACTCGTGGTTCGGGGAAGTAAGTCGGCCATGTCTTCCACGCTCCTTCGGCTGTCACCGCGGCCCGCCCGTCGGGGGACGGGGACCGACTCCCAGCGTGACGCGCCGAGCCCCACCGCAGAAGGCTTCCGTCAGGGGTAGGCATGTGCCCACCTCAGAAGTGGGTTCAGGCCCATGGTGCCTGCCCGGCCCCGCAGAGCAGCATGATCTCAAGGCCGCAGCGCGCGGCCCGGGAGACGAGAGGGGGCGGATATGTGGCCGTTTCCGATACCGGTGAGTGCCTGGCCGCTGGGCGTGATCATGGCATTGACCGCAGTCTGCGCGGCGTTGGCCGTCAGGGCGGAGCGGGCGCGGGAGCGTCCGGTGCGCGCGGCGGGTTCGGCGGGTCCGGCGCGGCGGCTCGGGTGGCCGGTCGTCGCCGGGCTGGTGGGCATGGCGGCCTACGGCAGCGTCTCGGTGCTGGTGGTCGACCTGCACAACCCCGGGTCGAACGGCAACTCCATCATGGTCAACGTGCCGGACCTGGCACCCATCGGGGTGCTCCCGGTGGCGCTGCTGCTGGCCGGCCTGCTGGCCACCACCCTGTTCCCGCGGGTGCGCCCGCCCAGGCCGGGGGCGCTGGTGGTGATCGCGGCGGTGACCGGCGAACTGCTGGTGTGGTTGAACGCGCTCGCACATGAGCAGACCCTGCGGAGGGACGTCGTCACCGGCGCCCTGGGTGTCCCCGTACTCGCCGCGTTGGCCGGGATCGCCCTGGTCCGGCTGGCGAAGGGCGGGCCCGCGCGACTGGCGGGGGCCGACGCGGAGAGGTCCATGCGGTGGGCCCTGCTGCTGCCCGCCGTCGTCGTGATGTCCGGTGGCCTGTTCGGCTTCGATCCGTGGACGACGGCGCCACCGAGTGCCGGGATCGGGCCGGCGGTGGCGAACTACCTGGTGGGCCTGGCTCTGCTCTTGGCCACCGTGGTCGTGCTGGTGCGTCGGCCCCGGGCAGCGGTTGACCTGGCGGTCCTGGGGCTGGTGGGGATCGGGCTGAACTCCGTCGTCCAGGGCGCGTTCGCACGGTCCCTGGTGGTGGTGCGGACCTTCGGCTCCGCGCGTTGGCCGCTGCAGGGCTTCCCCACGGCTGCGAGCAACCACATGGCGGTCCTCGGCGGGATCCAGGGGGCGCTGCTGCTGGCCCTGGGCCTGTGGCTGATGCCCATGACCGTACTGCCGGACGTCAGACAGCTGCTGGGGCGCAGCCCTGACCCGGAACTGTCCCGGCGGGTGCGGGAGTTGACCGAGACCCGGTCCGAGGCGGTCACCTCCGCGGCCGCGGAGCTCCGCCGGATCGAGCGTGACCTGCACGACGGCGCGCAGGGACGGCTGGTCGCCATCGGGATGAATCTGAGGGCCGCCGAGCAGATGCTGCTCAGCAGTCCGCAGGAGGCCGCCGCGCTGGTCGTGGAGGCCCGCGTCGCCTCGGCGGCGGCGCTGGAGGAACTGCGCGGCCTGGTCCGGGGGATCTACCCCCCGGTGCTGGCCGACCGGGGCCTTGGCGAGGCGATCCGGGCACTGGCGATGGACCTGCCGCTGCCCTGCGAGACCGAGATCGATCTGCCCGGGCGGCTGGACACCCCGGTGGAGTCGGCCTGCTACTTCGCCGTCGCCGAGGTGGTGACCAACGCCGTCCGGCACGCCTCGGCACGCAGCCTCCGGATCCGGGCCGCCCGGACCACCGGTGGGCTGCTGCGGATCGAGGTGGTCGACGACGGGGTGGGCGGAGCGGACCCCGCCGCAGGCAGCGGGCTGGCCGGGGTGGAGCGCCGACTGGCGGCCTTCGATGGCATCCTGGCGGTCAGCAGCCCGACCGGCGGGCCGACGATCGTGGTCATGGAGGTACCGTGCGCGTAGTCGTCGCGGAGGACCTCTTCCTGCTCCGGGAGGGCCTGGTCAGGCTCCTCAAGGCGCACGGGTTCGAGGTCGCGGCGGCCACCGACAGTGCGCCGGGCCTCCTCGGCGCACTGCTCGAGTTCCGGCCGGACCTCGCGATCGTCGACATCCGACTGCCGCCCACCCACACCGACGACGGCCTCCGCGCGGCCCTGGCAGCCCGGCAGCAGATCCCCGGGCTGCCGATCCTGCTGCTCTCGCAGTACGTCGAGCAGATCTACGCCCAGGAGCTGCTCGCCGACCAGGCCGGAGGGGTCGGCTACCTGCTCAAGGACCGGGTGTTCAGCGACGACCAGTTCGTCGACGTGATCCGCACGGTCGCCGCCGGCGGCACGGTCATGGACCCCCAGGTGGTCACCAAGTTGCTCGGCCGCCGCGCCCGTGCCGAACCCCTCTCCCAACTCACCCAGCGCGAGCGCCAGGTGCTGGAGCTCATGGCCGAGGGCCGCTCCAACAGCGCCATCGCCACCCGCCTCTTCGTCAGCGAGAAGGCCGTCTCCAAGCACAGCACCAGCATCTTCACCAAGCTGGAGCTGTCCCCCTCCGACGACGACAACCGCCGAGTCCTGGCCGTCCTCGCCTACCTCATGTCCGTCCCGCGCGAAGCCGGCTGACGGCGCTCGCTGCCCGGCCCGTCCCTTCTCCTGCGCGTCCGTGGCATCCTGATCTCTGCGGAAGGCGTCCGGGGACTTTCCGCGATACCTGCGTGCCGGGCTGGTGGCGCCCCTAGCCTTGGTGCCGCCGGGATGGCACGCAGGCAGGTGGGAAGCAGGGGGACGCTGTCATGCAGCCGTATGGATTATCGCAACTACCGAATTATCAAACGGAGTTGACGACGCGGGAGCTCTGCCGGGCAGTGCATCTCGATCCGGAGTTCCGGCAGGAGGTCCTGGAGGAGTACGTCGAGGACGGCATCCATGCCGTCGGCCTTCCGTTCGGCGTCAACCTGGTGGCACTGGTGCGCCATGCCGCGGCTGCGGAGGAGCGCGAGCACCAGCACGAGCAGGCGCTCGGCTGGCTGCTCCTTGGCTTCGTCCTGCTGGTGCTGCTGCTTCTCGCGTCCCTGTCCCCGGGCTCGGCGCTGCCGAGCACGCTTCTGCTCCTGCTCGTCCTGGCCTGCCTGCCTGCCGCAGGGTTCATGGTCTACCGGGCGCAGTTGGTCGCACGGAAGCTCGCGGTCGAACTGCACACGGGGTCGAAGTCACCAGAGGACTCGGCCCCGGCTCTGGACGCCGGACTCGAACAGCGGCTGAAGGACCTCCGCCGGGCCAACATCGTCGTCCACCATTCCAGCCGGGGTCTGAAGCATCCCTTCGTCGGCAGCGGCTGGAAGATCACCGAATCGGTCTGGGACCCTGTCGACATCGGACGTCCCGCCAAGGACACCAAGGACAGACCGCTGACGCCGGTCCCCTTCACCGCCGCCGATCTGCATCAGTACCTCGCGGTGAACATGCCCAAGGCGACCGGTCTCGGCGCACTGGTGGCGAGGAACAGGCTGTACGTCCGAGGGGTGCACGTCGAGCAGCTCGGCACGTCGGTGCTCCCCGACCCGGAGCAGCGTCCGCTGACGCAGATACCGAGTGCCCTGGTCAAAGCCGGGGCCGGGCAGTTGGGCGGCGCCATGGCCACGTACCTCTGCCTGCGGATGGTCTCGGGCGGCGGGCAGACGGTGGTCACCATGCACATCCGCGCGCAGGTGCTGGCACCGAGGCTGGCCTGGGAGGTCAACGCCTATGTGCTGCCACCGCTCGGGAGCCGTTTCGACTTCCCACAGAGCCTTGTCGGCAGTGACACGGTGGTGCGGTGGCGGACGGCCAGGGACAGCGCCGGCAGTGTCAGGCCGGCCCTGTTCGGCCTGGTAGGACGCCAGTACCGCCGCAGGGCCGGATCCAGGTCCAGGGCGCGGCAGTTGGAGAGAGTCCGCGCCGAGCTCCGCAAGGGGCACGTCACATATGACTACGGTGCCGCCGACAGCCTGAGGGAGCGGGTGTCGGACTGGAAGCGGATGGGCTTCGACGAGAAGATGAACAGCCAGCTCTTCTTCAAGCTGATGATCCAGGGTGTTCTCGACTGCACGGAGCAGTTCCTGACCTCGCACAACATCGACACCAGTGACCTCCGCAGCCAGCAGCAGCAGATCATCAACACCCAGACCTACACCTTCAACGGCACGATCCAGGCCCTCCAGGCGGGTGACAACGGCTTGATGAACGTCCAGTACGGAGGTTCGCCGGGGCAGGGTCCGCAGGGCGGCCCGGGAGGTGCGAACCCGGCGGGCGCGGCGGCGCAGGGGCAGGCCGCCCCCTGATGGGGGGCGGCAGAGCAGCAACCAGAGATGCGGCGGAGGGGTTCCGGCATGAGCACGTTCAAGTTCAACGGCCCGATCAACGGTCCGAGCCAGTTCGGTGACAGCACCACGATGAACGTCACCATCGTCCCGCCGGTCAGCCAGGCCGCGGTGAGCCGGGCCCAGGAGTTGCGGGACCGGGTCCGGGCCGAGGCACCGGAGCAGGCCGAGGAGGCCGATGCGCTCCACGCGGCGCTGGCCGCCGCCCAGCAGCAGGGGGCGGCCGCCGACGGCACCGTGGTCGGCTCGCGGCTGGCCCGGTTGATGAGCGGCCTCGCGGCAGGCTCGGCGCTGCTGACGATGGCAGAGCAGTTGAAGCAGCTCCTGTTCGGCTGAGCGGCACCGGAGGGCGACGAATAGAGCCCGACAGGGCTGGACAGCTGTGACAGGAGACATCGGTGAGGTGGCTGAGGCGACACAGGGAGAGCGTGATGACGGTGCAGGACTTCGACTATGTGCTCGGCTCGACACGCGGACAGATCGACGTGCTTGTCGACACCGTCAGCGGCACCGAGCCCGCGACGGCGCGGACCGTGCGGGCCGCGCCGACCGCCGAGGAGATCTGCGGACAGCTCAGCCTGCTCATGGACGGGCCGACCGGGCTCGGCTACGGATTCCTGCCGGACGGGACGACTCTGCTGTGCGCCGCGACGGCGCCCGACCGGGTGCGGGTCCGGGTCGGACAGGTCCCGACCGGCCCTGCTCGCCCCGGCCACCGGCTCCTTCCGGTGGACAACTGGCCGTTCGACTGGCCCGGCGACCGGCAGGGCGGAGCAGCGTTCAACACCCGCGCCACCGGTGATCCGGCCGGGTCACCCCCCGATCCGGACCCGCTGGTCGGCTTCGCCAGGCAGAACCGGGGTCGGCTGGCCCCTTTCCTCGCGGACGTGCGGCGGCTGTTCGCCGATCCAGCCGGTCGCCGGCTGGTGCTGGCGGAACCGGACGAACAATCGGTGGCCTGCTGGGTCGCGATCGCCTGTGCCGCGCTGCCCGTTGAGTACGCGAGGACGCTGACCTTCACCACCCGAGCGATCGACCCGCGCCGTGTGCCGCAGCAGATCGTCGGCATCGGCCCGGACACCGAGTTCGACCGGTTGGACGCTGTGGTCCGCGAGCACCTGTTCCGGGTGTACGACGGGCTGGGCGGCCCCGGCAGCCCGGCTGTTCCGGATGACGGTTGGGCGGAACTGGCCGCGCAGCTGTGGTGCGAGGGCCGGTCCGGCCTGATACCCGACCCGGCTCCGACCGAACCGCCCTTCAGGCTGGCGCCCCTGGCCCGACGGGCGCTGGAGGCCGGGACGGAACTGACGGGCCGGGCAGCCGAGTCGGTGGTGTCGTGGGCTCTGGCCCACCATGACCAGGTGCTGGCGCTTCCTGGGACAGCCTGCAGTCGGCTGGTGTCCCTCCTGGCGGAGTATGTGGCCGGACCCGGTGCGCCGGACGGTGAACGAGACAGCAAAGAGCACGACGCGCTGGTCGACCTGTGTGTGGCCCTGGCCCAGCGCAACGACCGGGAGCCACTGCAACCGCTGGCGATCGCTCTGGCGGCGCCCGTGCTGCGCCGGGGGGCGGCCGGGAGCGATCCGGCGGCCGCGGCGACACTCCGGCGGCTCCCGCTGGTGCCCGCGACCGTGGCCGCGCTGCGTGCGGAGTGGGGCGAACGGATGCGGGACGTGCTGATCCGGCAGTTGTCGTCCTCACCCGAGACCTGGGCGGGACCGCTCCTGCTGCTCGACGCGCTGGACGGTCTGTACCCACTGCTGGCCCGTGTCGCCCAGCGTGTGCGGGAGAGCTTCCTCGATCCTCGTCGGGACGACGAGCGGGGCAGAGCCAGGGACATACTCGGGCAGGCGCGGCCAGAACTCGCGGACGCGGTGCTGGCACTGCTGGAGGAGTCGGCGGCGGTGGACCTCATACCGATCCAGCGCTTCGCGGCGTCGGCTGCGGGGGTCTGGCTGGATGCCACCGGGAGCACAGCGGTTCCGCCCCGGCTCCGGATGGTCCGCGCGTCGGTGGTACGGCGCTCGCGGCCCCGCGCCGAGTCCGGGCACGCGGCCTTCGCCGCGCTGCTGGCGGTGCTGACCGAGGAGGAGCGGGCTGTGCCCGGCCACGTCCGCACGGCCTGGGAGCTGGTCTGGCCGGACGGAGCAACGAACGACGCGGACGTGAGATGGGCGGTCGAGAACCTCTCGGCCGAGGTGCTGAGTGGCGCCGGACTGGACAGGTATCTCATAGCGGCCCTGCGCAGCCCTGGCAAGGTGGGTCTTGAACGGGCCGAGCTGGCCGGCAGACTGTTGGCGGACAACCAGTTCAGGCTCACCGAGTCCGACCACCGGCTGGCGGAGTTGCTGGTCGGCGCGCTTGAGATCAGCCAGTCCAGGGTGACCGGCGGTGAGGCCGTCGACCACCTGAACTGGCTGCTGGACCGGGCGGATGGTGTGCCGCAGTCAGTGCGCCGGTGGAGCACGGACATGTTGGCCCTGTACCTCTACGGGGGTGCGAAGGGTGGCTGGCGGGACCGCGGTGCGCTGCTGCAGGCGGCAGGAGGGCAGTCGCCGGAGCTGCTCGCCTCCCTGGCGCGGATCGCCGCGGACCAGGGGGTGCATGAGCAGGTGCTGGCGATCCTGAAGAGGCACCCCGAGAGGCTTGCCGGGATCTACGCGTTGCTGGCCGAGGCGCGGCACGGCAAGCCGGTCAAGGTGTGGACCGACAAGGTCGGGGACCGCCTCTACCTGCTCATGGTCACGGCGCTCCAGGAGATCGGGGCCGGCGGTGAGGAACTGGTGCACCGGGGCATGGCGCAGGAGACCGAGAGAGTCCAGAGCAGCTGGCAGAGGTGGTGGGATCAATGGTCCGCGACAACCTCCCGATCCGTCGCGGAGGGGAGCTCGTCCCCCGGCGACAACGCACCTGGCCGGGGACATCCGACCGACGGCTTCTGACGGGTCAGGCAGGGATTGTCCGAATCACGACGCACTTGTGTCGTCGCTGTGTATCTTTTCGCGCAGGGGGAACAGAGGTCTGCCTTCCCCATCGCTGATGAGCCGTCAATGGTGTTCGTGCGCAGGCGTTCTGTCGCGACCAGGGGCGGCGGGGAGGATCATCGTGCAGGACAGCGACGACAGCGACATTCCCGGCGGCAAGATGGAGAGCCGACCGGTCCACTTCATCTGGCTGCTCGACTGCTCGGGTTCGATGAGCATGAACGGAAAGATCGACTCACTGAACTACGCCGTCCGTGAGGCCATTCCGGAGATGCGCGATGCGGCGCGTTCCAATCCGGGTGCCTCGCTGATGGTGCGTGTGATCACCTTCGCCAGCGGAGCCACATGGCACGTGCGGGAACCAGTGCCCGTGGAGGACTTCGGCTGGGACGACGTCGGTATCTACGGCATCACCGACATGGGTGCAGCTTTCACCTTGGCAGCAGCTGCCCTCGAGACCCCGCCCATGCCGCAGCGTGCCCTGCGGCCCGTGCTGGTGCTCGTGTCGGACGGCCAGCCGACGGACGACTGGCGGGCCGGACTGCGGGCGCTGGACAGCACGCCCTGGGGGCAGCGTGCCGTGCGGATCGCCATCGGCATCGGCAAGGACGCGGACCGGGCCATGCTCCAGGAGTACCTGGCCAACCCGGAGCTCCAGCCACTTGAGCCAAAGAACCCGCGCCAGCTCGTCCAGGCCATCCGCTGGGCCTCCACTGCGGCTGTGCAGCAGGCGTCGCAGCCGCGTCTGGACAGCGGCGGGAACGGCGCGCCACTGGCACCGCCGGTCCTGTCCAAGGACGACAAAGACCCCGACGTCTGGTGACCCGTACGCCGACGCAGTGGAATCTGCTGAACGAGACCGTGAAAGGCCCGAAGAAGCGGCATTCGCAGGATGCTTCCCTGGCCTTGTCCGTCGAGCACGGCAGCGCCGTGGTGCTCGCGGTGGCGGACGGCCACGGTTCCGCAGCGTACTTCCGCAGCGATGTGGGATCCGCATGGGCAGTCGCGGAGTTCGCCGACTGCGCCAGGACCTTCGCGGCTGCCGCTGTGCGCGCCGACCAGGAGGGGGGCAGCGGAGCCCAGTTGCACAACCTGGCCAGGGACCTCCCGCACCGGGTGGTGCGCGGGTGGCGGCGGCGGGTGCAGGCATGCGAGTACAACAGCCCCGCCCACGGCGGTCTGCCCGGGACAGTCCGCCCGCCGGCCGACCTGCTGCCGTACGGAAGCACCCTGATCGGTGCCGTGCTGACCGCCAACCTGCTGGTCGCCTGGCAGTTGGGCGACGGCGAATGTGCGGTGGTGGACGGGCAGGGCGACGTACAGCTGCCCCTCTACGTCGGCGAGGAGTTCGGTGACGTGACGGACTCCCTGTGCCGGGACGAGGCGTGGCGTTGGATGCGGATGCACTGGCAGCCACTGAGCAGGACCGATGCCGTGCGAGCGGTGGTGATCTCGACGGACGGCCTCTCCAAGAGCTTCACCGAGCATGCGGGCTATCTCGACTTCGTCGGCGGGACCTACCGGCGGGTCCAGGAGCGGGGGGTCGGTACAGTGCAGGGTCAACTCGACTCCTGGCTGAGCCGGGCCGCCGCCCACTCCGGTGACGACACCACACTCGTCGGGGCCTTCGCGGTACCAGACCTCTCCCAGGACAGGACATGACCAAGAACTCACACGGACTGCTCGACAGCGGACACACTCTGGTCACCGACATGGGCGAGCAGGTGACCGTGGACTCCCTGCTCGGCTCGGGAGGGCAGGGGGAGGTGTACCGGGTGCGCACCCTGAACGGGTCCAGCGCGGTGAAGTGGTATTTTCCGCAGCACGCCACCGAATCCCAGCACGACATCCTGGTCAGCCTGGTCGACCGGGAATGGCAGGACGACCGCTTCCTTTGGCCCCAGCGGCTGGTGAGAGATCCTGCGAGCCTCACCCAGGGCTTCGGCTACCTGATGGATCTGCGCCAGCCACGCTTCCACGACCTTCCGGAGCTCTTCCGCCGGGAGATACGCACCAAGTACCGGGCACTGGTGACGGCGGCCCTGCATACAGTCGAGGCCTACCGTGAGCTGCACCAGCACGGAATCGTCTACCGGGACATCAGTTGGGGAAACATCTTCTTCGATCCGGCCAACGGAGACGTGCTCGTCTGCGACAACGACAACGCGGTGGCGAAGGGGACGCGTGCGGGAATCGCCGGAACCCCTCAGTTCATGGCACCGGAACTGGTTCGGGGCGGATCGGACGCCGATCCCAGCATCGAGACCGACCTGCACGCCCTCGCGGTCCTGCTGTTCTTCATGCTGACGAACCATCACCCGCTGGAGGGCGCCGCCGCACTGCGCATCCACTGCATGGACGAGAATGCCATGCGGCAGTTGCACGGGACCAGGCCGGTATTCATTTTCGACCCGGACGACACCAGTAACGCTCCGGTCCAGGGTGAGCACAACACGGTGCTGGCGACCTGGGCCGCCCTGCCGAAGAGCCTGAAGGCCCTCTTCACCAGGACCTTCACCGAGGGCCTGCGCAATCCCGGAGCACGGGTGCGTGAAGGGGAGTGGCAGTCGGCGCTGTCGCGGGTCAGGGACGAGCTGCTGCTCTGCGGGTCGTGCGGAAAGCAGAACCTCACTGAGCCCGGTGCCGCGTCGCCGGGGTCCTGCTGGTCCTGCGGCAAGGACCTGGTGGCGCCCGCACGGCTCACCGTCAAGGTCAACATCGCACGCGTCCCGACCGTGCACACCCTCAGACTGGGTGCCGAGGCCGAGTTGTACGAGCACCATCTGCGCGACCATGTGGACCGGCACACGTTCCACAATCCCGTGGGCGTGGTGACGGCACATCCGTCCCAGCCCGGCACCTGGGGACTCACCAACCGCAGCCCCCGCACCTGGACGGTTCGCAACGCCATGGGCAAGGAGCACCAGGTGCCGCCCCAGCGGACGGCTGCCATCAAGCCGGGCGCCTCCATCGATTTCGGAAGCGGCGCCCAGGGCAGCATCACGCCGGAGTGAACCGGCCGTAGGGCGGGGCGGGGGATGAGAGCGCGGACGGCCGACCGTCGGCGTTCTACCTCCGCCGCCGGAGCCGCTGGAACCACCGCCGCCACCAGGGCAGCCGGGTCGGCACGGGCGGGGCCGACGCCGGGCCTGGGTCGGGCTCCGGGTCGGGTTGCGGGCCCGGCGTGCGCGGCACAGCACTTCCCGCCGGGACCTGATCCGACGCCGATGCCGGAGTCTGATTTGAACCCCGGGTCTCAGCCGAACCCTGGGCCCGTGCCGACGGCAGCGCGTCCCGAAGCTGTAGCGCCGGTTCAGGGACAGGTGGCGGCGGCGCAGCGGTGAATCCCGTGACGATCGCCACGTCCGGACGGATCTGCACCGCATCGGGACGGCCGCGCGGGACGACGGTGACCTTCCCCGGACCTCTGTGCACCGGCAGGCTCAGACCGTGTGCGAGGTAGTCGCTGCGTGCGACGGTGCGCTCCCTCGCCACTCCGTCCTGCTCCAGTCGGACACGGACCAGCACAGCGGGCTCGGGCCACCCGAAGCGCACGCTTACGGTGGCCAGGTCGGCCGAGCGCTTCACCGTGCATCCGTGCGGTTCGGCCACGCTCTGGAGGAGCACGGAGGCGCCGGCCACGGCGCGATCGCCGAGCACGGAGACGAGGGTGTACCTGGTCGAGGTACGGGGCATCGCGCTGACGACGGCGCTCGGTGAGGCGGTCGCTGCCTGCGGCGCTGACTGCCGGAGGATGCCGACCCCGTCGAGCCGGGCGAGCCGACCGGACACGTCGGCGCCCGGCTGCGGAGCGGAGCCCTCCCAACGGACCAGCAGGGACCTGCCGTGTCGCGGGGCGTCCCAGGTGATCCGGACCAGATCCCCCTCGGGGGCGAAGCCATCGGCGGCGTCGGCGGGGCGCGGCTTCTCCCAGCTGAGAGCGTCCACCGGCGAGGGCCAGGTGACGGATTCGGCGTCCATGGTGACGCCACGCGACCACATCAGCGAGCCGTCCGGCATCCGGTAGCCGGACTGGAGCCGGTACCGGTAGCCACCGGGAGGCAGCGGCGTGTCCGTCAGGAGGCGCGCGACCGGTCCCTGCCCGGTGGTGGGGTCCAAGGTCAGCGGGGTGAACCGCCCGCGTGCTGTTCGGCGGCTCACCCGCACCGCAGCGGCGTGGGTGTGAGGGAGCCAGCTCAGCCGCACTCCGTGCGGTACCAGGTCCGCCCGTAGCCCTCGCGCCTCGGGAGTCGACAGCAGCACCGGTCCCACCAGGGGGATACCGCAGACGGCACCTGACGCGTCGAGTGGCGCCACCGCGTAGCGGTAGGGCAGACCCGCTTCGGGACGCCCGGACCCGCCGGTGTCGCTGAAGGTCCGTGCGGTTCCGGGCCTGCCGACAATGACCGCCGCGCCCGGGTCCTCGTCAAGAAATCGGAGGACCACGAACTGCGCCGTCCGGGTGTCGCCTGGCCTTGTCCGCGGCCAGCCGAGTGCGGCGCTGTCATCCGCCGCCACGGTCACCGCAAGCGCGGGTCCCGCGGTACGGGTGTCAGCCCGAGCCGCGGCGGCCGCAAGTAGGTCCCCACGCAGGTCCCGACCCGGGCCCCCGCTCGGATCGGGATCGCCACCGGACAGGGCCAGCCCGGCCAGTGCGTAGCGGGCCGCGTCCTGGGCCTTCCCGGTCCGGAGCAGCCGCCGTGACTCGTCGCTCAGCCTCTCGATCCGTCGGAAGTGGGCGTGGACCCGGTCGAGCACGGCTGCGAGGCGATGGTCGGTGCGCGCCGCTGCTCCCAGGACATGGGCGAACTCGCGTGCCACGGTGAACATGCCTGCGTCGAGGGCGTCCATGATGCCCTCGGCCGCCCCGCGATAGGAGGCGTCGAGGGGCAGTGCGGTGACGGCCGCGGCCACCGTACCGGCCTCGTCGGGGTGGACGCCCAGGCGCTCCGCAACCGCGGCAGTGTCCATGGCGCTGCTGGTGGATCCGTCGGACAGTCGGACCGCGAGCTGGTAGAGCACCAGGCGGCGCAGTGCCATCGGGTCCTCGGCAAGGGCCGCGTCCAGCCGGTCGAGCAGCGTGCCCATGCGGGTGGCGCGGGGATCCGCCGATCGGTCCCAGCTCTCGCGGACCCTGGCCAGGTATGCGGCATCGACTCGGGTCCAGTCCAGGCTGCCGGCCCCCGGTACCCAGAGGCCGTCCACGACCCGGAACCGGACCGTGGCGCCGGGCTGGGCGAGCCGATGGACAGGGATCGGCGGAAACAGCGCCACTGCCGCGTGAGGCATCGACAACTGACTGATCAGAAGGTCGATTTCGGCATAGCGGGGCAGCGCCGGGAACCGGGGCAGCGAGTACGCGGGCAAAAATGCATCCGAGGGGCCCGCATCGCCTGCCGACCGCCGGCCTACTTCCTGAGGCTCTGTCATGTGTAGAAGAAGATCTCAAGCTTGGCTGTCTCCGGCACGCTGCCCAGGTCGAGGTAGTCGCGGGTCGCGGTCGTGGCAGGAAACAGGGTCGGCCGGGCTTGGTGGAGCAGTCCGTTGATGAGGTGGGCATAGGTGTCGCCGGCGTTGCCGCCGCCGAAGGTCAGCACCAGCGCCGCCTCCCGCCCGGAGAACGGCGCTGTCGCGTTGCGCAGCTGGGTCAGCAGCGAGGCAGTGTCGGCACCCTGAACATTGATGATCACGGACTTCTTGTCGATGGTGCGCAGCTGCGAGGGCGACGGAGAGGGCCCGGGGGTGTGTACGGGCGCGCTTCGCGTGGGCGTTGAAGTCGGTTTGGAAACAGCCGAGTTGGGATCGGACTCGCCGCCCATGGCGACCAGCGCGAGCACCAGCAGCAGGTCCGCGAACAGCCAACCTGCCAGGGCGACAGTGCCGAACCGACGCGGGCGGCCACCCCGTCGGCTCACGGTCGAGCCTCGAAGCCGGCATGGGCCGCCGATGCATGACCGTTGGACGCACTGACCGCCGGCAGGCCGGAACCCTCCCTCTCCGTCTTCTCCGCCAGTTGCTCCACGCTCTGTCGGAGTCGCGCGGATGCGTCCTCCCAATGCGCGGCGGCGGCATCCCAGCGCTCCGCGGCGAGGCGCATGTCCCCCAGCGCCTCGGTCGTGCCGCGGCCGCCCTCCACCAGGGCGACCGTCACCCGCTCGGTGGCCTCCGTGGACGTCGCCGCGCTCGCCACCAGTTCCGATTGCACATCAGCGAGTCGGCGAACTGCCGCATGGACCCGGTCGCCGACCTCGGCGATACGGCTGCCCATCCCGTCCACGGCTGTGACGATCTGGGCGTTGGCGGCTGCGAGCGCCGCCGTACTGCCCCTGACCACCTGGCTGTAGGAGTCCACGGCCTGCCGCTGACTGTCCGCACTCTCCTTGACCACCTGTCGGTAGCCGTCCGCAGCGTGCTGCTGCGCCTTCGTGCCGTCCTCGACGGCCTGACCGATCCGGTCCGTCGCCTTCCGCAACGGCTCGATCTCGGCGGCGAGCACGGTGGCGGCCGTCTGGACGGACGCCGCTGCGGACGCAGTGGCGGAGGCCGTCTCGGCCAGTGAGGCCTGCGCGGCGGTGGCCTGGTGCGAGAGGGCGGCCAGGCCGTCCGCGAGCCCGGCCAGCGCGTCGCCGAACTGAGCCGGTGTGGCGCCGTTGCGGTCGGGCAGCAGCAGCCGGGTCCGGGTGAGCACGGAGGCCAGTCGCTGTCGGAGCGCATCCCACTCGCTGCGCCGCAGGCTCTCCTGGGCACTGGCGCGCTGCCTGCTGAGCGCGTGCCAGACCGCGGTGAGCAGCAGGGTGACCACGAGGCACACGGCGGTCGTGGCCATGTTGCCGAAGGTGGCCCAGGAGGCGAGGTGCCCATCGAAACCGGTCTGCCAGAGCTGGAGGAACGGCTTGGATGCGGCGCTCGGGTCGGACTTGCTGAGGCGGTCGTAGGCATTCGCGGCCTGGGTCAGCGCATACCAGGTGACCAGCAGCGGGCAGAACACCAGGACCCCGAGTAACGCCTCGACCAGATCCTCGCGGGCGGAGCTGGTGCGAAGGACGCCGAGCAGCGCCTTCCCGGCGCTGTTCGGCGGAGTGGCCTGCCGTGCTTCCCGCATCCGGGTCTGGATCAGGCCCAGGGTCTTGAAGGGTGTCAGTCCGATCGGGCCGACGAGCTCCGGCGGGTCCTCCGGCAGGGCGAACGCCTGGTGGAGGTCGACGTGGGCCCACCGCTGGAGGTCCGTGTTCCGCCGCAGATCAGCGGCAAGCGTCCTGAGTTCCTGCTCGCGCACCTGGAGAACAGGGTCGCCGGCCAGTTCGTCGAGTCGGGCCGCAACGTCCTGGCGGTCGACCAGCAGTGCATAAGGCATTGGACCCACCCCCCGGGAATCGCCGAAGTACCAGTCGGCGGCCGTAGCCTATCGAACGAGTCCGACAAGGATGGCTTGGACGGAGAATTCGCCCGTATCCGCCCCCCGGAACAGGTACCGGGTGCAGGGAGCAGGCGCGCCAGGGTTCCGGTCGAGGCTTAAGTATGGTCGGTACAAGGGGAGTTGACCCACTGTGCCGACCGTCCTCGTCCACCTCCGGAACCCATTGCTCCTGATTGCGTACCTCGGATCGGAGTTCGCAGCTGGCATCAACACGCCGTCGATCAGCGTGTCATGTATGGACGCATTGAGTACAGGTACAGTTATACACATTGCGTACATAGACGGTTTGGTTGAGGTGGTCGTCGTGAGCGTTCAGGACATCGGCAAGCCGGACGACATGATCGACCGGGACCGTGAGTGGGGCAGTCTGGTCGACTTCGCGACTGGGGCCGACCCGAAACTCAAGCTGGGCATCCTGTCCGGGCGCCGACGACACGGCAAGTCATTCCTGCTGCAGCACCTGACCAGACGCCTGGGCGGGCTGTATATCACCGCCGTCGAGGAAGACGGCCGAATCGCCGCGCTGCGCCGATTCAGCGCCGCGGTCGCCCGGCACAGCGGCCTGCCTGCGTCAGCCGTTGAGATGAACGACTGGGAACCACTACTGCGCTCGGCACTCGCTGTCGCGCAGCGGACCGCAGGGGTCCCGCTCGTGGTGATCGACGAGCTGCCCTATCTTCTGCGCCACTCACCGGAGATCCCGGGCCTCCTTCAACACCTCTACGACGATTCGCAGTTCGGCTCACCCGATGCCCCTGGCGGGCGGCTCATCCTCTGCGGATCGGCAATGAGCGTGATGAGCGAGCTGCTCTCCGGGACGAAGCCGCTGCGCGGGAGGGCGGTCCTCGATCTGCGCCTCGCAGCCTTCGACTTCCGGGACGCCCGACGCCTGTGGGGTATCGAGGACCCGTACACGGCGCTGCTCGTCCACTGCGTCCTCGGCGGCGCCCCCGGCTATCGCGCTCTGGCTGGAGACCCCGTACCGACCAGCGAGGCCGGGTTCGCCGACTGGGTTCAACGAACGGTCCTGGACCCGGCACTTGCGCTCTACAGCCGTTCCGAAACCGAGTACTTGCTGCGCGAGGACCCCAGGATCACCCAGCGCACGCTCTACTACGACATCCTCAGCGCTCTCGCCGGCGGGGCGAGCACCGCCAGCGAGGTCGGCAGCCTGCTCGGGCGGGAGCGCAGCGCCATGACGCACCCGCTCGGCGTCCTCCAGTCCACCGGATACGTGACCCGATCCGAGGACCTCTTGCGCCCCCGGAAGCCAACTCTCACCCTGATCGATCCAATCGTTCGATTCAACCAGCTCATCGCCTTGCCATACGCGCAGCTGATCGACGACGGACACGCTGCGGAGGCGTGGCTGGCCGGCCTGCCGACCTTCCACTCGAAGATCCTCGGGCCGCACTTCGAGGAACTGACCCGCGTCTGGACCCGGCGTTTCGCCCGAAACGAGATCCCTGACCTGCCGGTCGGCCCAGTCGGCAGCGCCGAGGTCTCCGACGCCAGGACCCGCACCAAGCACGAAATCGACGTTCTCGCTCTCGCCCCCGGTGAACGGCCCCAGAGTCCTCGCAGCAGGATCGCCGTGATCGGCGAAGCCAAGGCGACGATCAGTCCTCGCGGCCTCGCCGACGTCGAACGCCTCGAACACATTCGCACTCTGCTCGCCGAGCAGGGATACCAGACCCAGGACGCCAAACTCGCCCTATTCTCTCTCCACGGTTTCGACCGAAACCTAACGGCTGCCGCCGCCCAGCGGACCGATCTGGTGCTGGTCGGACTCGACACCCTGTACGGATGAGCCGAACGGCCATACTCCCTGACCGCCACCTTGCTCAGCGGGTACAGGGGTGACTGTCCGGCTCCGGCACGGCGGCGGTGGCGCCCTGGTCGGCCCGGAAGACGTCGAGTGAGATGTCAGGGGCGGCGAGCGACATTGCTGCGAACTCGCCACGCGGGACGAATCGCCTGCGCCGTCGCAGCGGGATCAGTTCGCCGATCCGGCGCCCGTCGCGGGTGACCGTGAGCGACTGGCCGGCCTCGACGGCATTCAAGATCTCGCGAGATCTGCTGCGCAGGTCCCGCTCAGTGATCTCCGGCTGTGCTGTCATGGCAACAGCGTAGGGGCGTACCGCAGCGTGCTACTGAGTGGCACGTCGTGGGCCGGGTCGCCTCCCGGATCAGGAGTGAAGCCCGAATCGCTGGCCCGCACCGTGCAGGCCAGGGATTCGGGCTCTGCATGACCGCAGCGCACCAGCAGGATGACTGCGGATCAGATAAAGAGGATCGGGAAGGCTGCGGGGTTGTTGAGCGGTGCCGGGGAACCCGGCGGGCTGATCTCGGCCTCGCCGCTGAGCAGGGTGCCGAGCGGCTGCTGGTCGGCTACGACCGGGATGACGGCGGTGTCCTCCTGCCCGGGACCGAGACCCGCCGGGAACGTGCAGCTCACGGTGTGACCAAGGGGAACCGGCGTGCAGGACGCCGGTGAGAACGGAGTTGCGACGAATACGCCCGGGGGCAGGTGAATCAGCATGGTGGTCGAGGCCGTGGTCGGCGCTGTGCCGATGTTGACCACGTGGGCGTGGAGTTCCGTCCTGTCGCTCGGCGGGATCGGCAGGAGTGCCGGGCCGACCAGCAGCAGTCGCGGCCCGAACGGGCCGGCCGCATGGGCCGCCACCGACTGGGCCGACGTCGCGGCCGCAAGCAGCACACCTGCTGTGCCCACCAGGACCGCATGTCTGAAGGGACCTCGGGCCATCGTGCTCACCATCCTCACCGCGCCGCTGTGCGGCCGTACTGACGTGCGGATCGCACGCCCGCACCACCGCCATCATCCGGCCGGCCCGACTGCACGCTGCGGGCGACAGCGCCGTGAGCGTCCCACACGAGTGAGTTCCCCTCAGCAGCCGTTAACCTCAATGGACGAGCGGAGCGAGGAGAGCAGGGATCCGGCCGTAGATGCGCGGGGCGGGAACAGAATGCGCGCGAGGTCCCTGCGCGCCGGCCCCTCAGAGCTGCGGATCGGTCACCCTGTTCCAAGAGTCTCCGTGGACAATCGGTCGACAGTTGCTTGAGGCGGGAGCTCGGGGGCCGGGGAGGCGCCCGGGCATACTGGGCCCCGACCGCTTCGGCAGGCGCCGGAAGTTGTTCGGTGCGGGTGTCGATCCGCCGCGCGGCATGCTCAGTGGTCGGCGCTCCCGGGTGGGACGACCCATTGAGTGGGTTGGCTGGTGAGGGAGGCGATCATGTCGAAGTCGCCGTCATAGTGGAGGATCGTCAGGCGGTTGAGCTCCGCAGTTGCGGCGATGAGAAGGTCAGGGAGTGACAGGGCGCGGTGGAAGCCCGCGTTGAGGGCGTGGCGCTGGACCTCCAGCGCGCGGGTGAAGGTGTCGTCGTCGCTGTGCAGGTAGTCGAAGGCGTGGAGCCACGTACTGATGCGCGTCGCCTCCGCGCTGTCCCGGGCCGAGTGGATCATCTCGTACTCGGTGGGTTGGCAGACAGCGAGCAGATAGCGCTCGTGGAGCGGCTTCAGTGCCTCTCTGACGCTGGGCTTCGTCCAGCGCGCGAGAGCGGACTTGTCGATCAGGTAGCGGTCCTGCATCAGGCGGCCCGGCCGCCCTCGCGCTTGAGGGATCCGTCGGCGTTGCGGGGGCCGGTGCTCTCGACGATCTCGCTGAAGTCGAGCTCGCCGGCGTCCATGGCATCGAAGCCCTCCTGCCGCAGCTGCCGCTTGACGGCGTCCTCCATGGCGAGCCGCACGGCCTGGGCCTTTGTCTTGGTGCCGAAGATGCGCATGGCCTCGGCGACCATTGTCTCGTCGAGGTCGATCACAGTCCTGGCCATGCGGTCCTCCCTGCCCTGGTCACTTGGTTGCGTCAAATGATATCAGTCATTCATCGAATGCGATATCGTTTGGTGTGCTTCGGCGGGAAGCTCGGGGTGCCCGGCAGTGGAGAGCACCGAGAGTCCTTGTTGTACCTCCACAAAGGTCCTCAGGATGTGGATGCTTCTTGCAGCTGCGACCTTCGCGGCTGGCCAGGGACTGCGAAACCCTTCCGCGTTGTGTGCCGCCCGGTGGGCAGACGCCTCCGGGCGGTGCAACACGGGCTGGCACGGGGCAACCCGCTGCACCTGTTCTGATCAGCAGAGACGTCATCAGACAGCACGACACAGCACTGCGCAGCATGATCGCTCATGGTGTCGTAGTGCGTAGGTCTCCGGGGTGCGTTGCGCACCTGCGACGGCAGCAGCCGACTGCGTCGAAGTAGCCACGCAAATGACGCGAGCGGCGGGTCCCCCGTAGAGCCGGGGAATCGCTGGGACGGGGACCTCTACTTCGTCAGGGGACTTTTCACGGTGCAAGCAGGGAAGGGCCTGACAGTCCTCAAAGACGCGAAACCGCAGATCAGACCCTATTTGGTCAGCACTCGATGACGTTGACCGCGAGGCCGCCGCGGGAGGTCTCCTTGTACTTGACCTTCATGGCAGCCGCGTGGGCGATGGGGCCCCTGACCTGCACCTTCTTGACGTACTAGGCGATCCATGGGGCTGCTGGGGACTTCTCGGGGATTTTTTGCTCCGGGGTGCTGTCCGGCCACAGGTCCATGGCCGAGGAGCCGCGCCTCCCGGCGGAGCGGCTGGGCCGCCCCTCGTCCGATGGTTCGCCGCAGCGGGCTTTTTGGCGCCCCAGGGGCCGCTCACTCTACTCAGCGCCGGATGGCGATGACCTCGACCTCCGCGTTCATCGCGCGCAGCCGACGGGCTGACTGGAGGAGTGAGACCTGGGCGAAGGCGAAGAGTGAGTCGACGGTGATCTCCTTCCCGTCCTTGAGGAGGATCGCGAGAACGACCCTCAGCGTGCCGAAGTCGCCGAGGAGGCGGTGGCCGGGGGCGCGCTTCGCGACCTGCCGGAGGAAGTCGCTGCGGATGGTCTCGTCGCTGCGCAGGGTTTCGACGGCGGTCACGGCCTGGGCGAAGAGGTGGTTCAGTGGCGCGGTGCCGTCGCTGCTGCTGGCCTTCTTCACGCAGATCAGCTGGTTGTCCGGGCCCAGGACATAGCAGATCTCGAGTCCGCCGCCGTTGAACTTGTCGGTGACGACGTTCTTCTTGTCGAAGAGGAGGTAGCCATCCTGGCTGGCTGCTCGCTTGTTGTACCAGTCCTCGTCGTGGGAGTCCTTCCGCTTGCTACTGGGAGCACCCTTCGGCCACGTCGGCAGCTGCACACTGGAAGGCTTGTCGAGCAACTGCCGCAGCTCGTCTTCGAGCGTCTCAAGGAATCCGGCGCCCACCTCGTACCACTTCCCGTGGCCGTAGAAGTACCGCGTGGTTCCGACCGGGACGTCCGCGATCAGCCACTCCTTGCCACTGGTGG
>Ga0302314_10000678_pt1 | contig 63101 bp, 43 predicted proteins | sample III_Palsa_N2_3_FD_200533 | JGI IMG/M metagenome (GOLD analysis project Ga0302314, IMG submission 200533) | Peat permafrost microbial communities from Stordalen Mire near Abisko, Sweden - III_Palsa_N2_3 | ecosystem: Environmental > Terrestrial > Soil > Palsa > Peat permafrost | place: Sweden...
TGCAGCTGCGGCGGGTTGGCCACCAGCTGGTGCCGGGCGATGAAGTCCGAGCGCTTGACCACCGACTCGGCGAGATCGGCGATGCGCTCGAGCTCGGAGGCGACGCGCGTCGTCGAGATCAGGAAGCGCAGGTCCTTGCCCATCGGCGACTGCAGCACGAGCAGCTGGTTGCAGCGCTCTTCGATCTCGATCTCCATGTCATCGACCCGCTCCTCGATGACCGCGGCCTCCTGGCGGCGCTGCGCGGTGGGCTGCTGGATGCTGGTCACCGCCAGGCTGAGGATCTGCTCGACCACCCCGCCCATCACCACGATGGCGCGCTGCAGCTCCACCAGGGCAGCATCGAAGCTGCGCAGCTGGCTCATCAGTGGGCCCGGCGGCGCGTGCTCAGACGCATCGCGACGTTGAGCACCAGGATCAGCAGGATCAACACCAGCATCCCGGCCCAGGCCTGCTTCTGCCACTGCGCGTCGGCCGAGGTCGCGTAGATGAAGATCTTCAATGGCAGCGCCGGAAAGGGCTGCAGCGGATTGTAGATCGCCCCGTCGTTGCCCAGCGCGGTGAAAAGCAGCGGCGCGGTCTCACCTGCGACCCGCGCCACCGACAGCACCACGCCGGTGATGATGCCCGAGAGCGCCGCCGGCAGGATCACGCGGGTGATGGTCTGGGCGAAGGTCGCGCCGGCACCCAGGGAGGCTTCCCGCAGCGCATCCGGTACCAAGCGCAGCATCTCCTCGGTCGTGCGGGCGATGATCGGCACCATCATCAGCGCCAGGGCCAGGCTGCCGGCGATGCCCGAGAAGTGGCCCATCGGCACCACCACCAGCACATAGACCACCACACCGACAACGATCGAGGGAACTCCCGCCAGGACGTCGACCAGGAGGCGCACGGTCGCGCCCAGACGCGTGCGACGACCGTACTCGGCCAGATACACACCGCAGGCCACGCCCACCGGGATGCCGAGCACCGAGGACATGCCGACCAGGATCAGGCTGCCGATGATGCAGTTGCGCATGCCAATCGGCTGCCCGCTGGGACCGGGCAGCTCGGTGAAGAAGTCCAGGGACAACCCCGAGACGCCCTGATAAGTGATGTAGGTGATGATCACCGCGAGCAGGCCGATGCACAGCAGTGCGCAGGCATAGGTCACCATCTTGAAAACGCGATCCATGACCTTGCGGTTGCGCGGCAGCCGGTAGTTGCGCGCGATCTGCAGCTCCGGCGCGGAGAGTTTCGCCATGATCTGCTCGTCGGATGCGACGACGACCGGGAGCGACGGGTCGGTGGGCGCTGGCGTAGCGCCGGGACGCACCGGCAGCGCGGCCCTGCGGATCATCCAGCGCGCGATCGCGTTCATCAGCAAGGTCGTGGCCAGGAGCACCAGGGCCACGGCGACCAGGGAGTGGAGGTAGAGGGGATTGTCGGCCTCGAGGAACTCGTTGGCCAGCAGGCTCGCCATGGTCTGCGCCGGATTGAGGATGCTGGCGGAGAGCTGGTCGCTGTTGCCGATGACCATGGTCACGGCCATGGTCTCGCCGACCGCACGCGCCAGTCCGAGCATCACGGCGCCGAAGATGCCGACCTTGCTGAAGCCCAGGACCAGGCGCGTCGACTGCCACCAGGTCGAGCCCAGGGCGTAGGAGCCCTCATCGAGTTCGCGCGGCACGACGCGCAGCACATCGCGTGTCACCGAGGTGATGATCGGGATGATCATGATCGCGAGGATGATCGCCGCGGTCAGCATGCCAAAGCCGTAGGCCGGCCCCTTGAAGAAGACCCCGACCACCGGCAGGTGGCCGAAGAGGAGCTTCACCAGCGGCTGCACGTGCTTCTGCATGATCGGCACCAGCACCGCCGCACCCCACAGGCCATAGGCGATGCTTGGGATGGCAGCCAGCAGCTCAATCAGAAAAGAGGCCGGTGCGGCCAGCCAGCGTGGCGCCAGACGCACCATGAAGACGGCCGCGCCGATCGATATCGGCACGGCCAGCAGCAGCGCGATCACCGAGGAGCAGACCGTGCCCCACAAAGCCGGCAGGACGCCGAAGACGCCGTTGACCGGATCCCAGTCGGTGGTGGTCAAAAACGCGAACCCGAAGGTATGCAGCGCCGGCCAGGCGCCGAACACCAGGACCACCGTCAGCAGGATGATGGCCAGGATGATGGACACCCCGCCGGCAAGTGCGCAATAGCGCGTCACCACATCCCACGCCCGGCGGATCAGGGTGCGTCGGCGTTCGTCGCGCTCGTCATTGGACAGCACCACGGCCGGGTCCACCAGGGGGCCCGGTCCAGCGGGGGCGGAACTGGTCATTACTTGGTTTCTGCCGCCCCGGCCAGCACCGGCTTGCCATCGACGACGATGGACTTGAGCTTGGCATCGACCGCGGCGCGGATGTCATCGGAGATGGATGCGTAGTTGGGCGCCGCGAGAGCCTGGCCGTCATGCTCGCACCAGCTGATGAAATCCAGGAGACGTGCAGCCAGCGCGGGATTCTTCAGATAGGACATGTCCGAATAGACCAGCAGGTAGGTGTAGCCGCAGATCGGGTAGGAGCCCGCCCCCGGGGCGTCGGTGATGCTCAGACGCAGGTCCGCAGGCAGGGTTCCGACATGCGTGGCGGCCTCGAAGACGCTGGCGATGGTGGCCTCGACGACCTTGCCATCATGGTTGACGAGCTTGGCGTAGTTGAGCTTGGCGCCCTTGGCAAAGGCCAGTTCGACGTAGCCGATCGAACCGTTCGAGCCGTTCACGGCCTGCGCAACGCCCGCATTGCCCTTGCCACCCAGCCCGACTGGCCATTTCACCGCGGTCGCGTTGCCGACCTTGGATTTCCACTCGGGGCTGACCTTGGCGAGGTAGTTGGTGAAGATGTAGGAGGTGCCCGAACCGTCCGAGCGGTGGCAGACGACGATGTCGTCGCCCGGAAGGCTCACCCCCGGATTGAGGGCGGCGATCTTCGGATCGTTCCAGCTGGTGATCTCACCAAGATAGATCCCGGCGATGACCTCCCCGCTGAGGATCAACCCGGAGGGCAGCTGATCATCGTGGGTGATCATGACCACCGGTCCGGCGACGGTCGGCAAGTGCAGGATGCCAGGGGCCGCACTGAGCTGGGTGTCGTTGAGTGGCGCGTCGGAGCCGGCGAACTGCACGGTCCGGTCGGTGATGCCCTTGATGCCGCCGCCTGAACCGATCGACTGGTAGTCGACATTGGCATCGGCATGGAGCTTATTGTAGGTGTCGGTCCATTTGGCGTACAGGGGAGCCGGGAAGGTCGCCCCAGCACCCTGGATCGAGATGGTTTCGGCGAAGCCGACCGTGCTCAGGGCGGCGGCGATGAGGATGCGGGAAAGGGTCTTGGTGGGCATGGGCTCGATCACTGGTGGGGCAGGAGGTGGTCAGAAGGGGTCAGAAGGGGTCTGAAGGGATCTGAAGGGATCTGAAGGGATCTGAAGGGATCTGAAGGGGTCAACGCAGGAGGTGTCCTGGTCGATAGGTGCCGGAACCGTACCCAGGTCCGTGAAGGAATGGTGAAGGGCCGGTCAGGTCCTCCGGTACGCGCACCAGACGGCCACGCGAATGCTAGACCCATAGATTCGCTATGAAATGGCCTAAGTCATTGTTGGACATCGGGTTGCGGAATCTGTCCAGGAGGTTAATCGACCCATGATCAAACACCGGCCCCCCCTCCGGCACGCATCGCGGCGCGGTCCCGGCTTCTGCACTGGGTACGAAAGTCCGCTCCCCATTACGTCAGCAGCAGAGCCCGCCGGGCGTCCTGACGTGTCGTTTGGCATCACCGGCTCGATCGCTGGTGCCTGTAGGGGAATCCCGCACAGCAGATGCCCTGCGCGAGAGGTATGTTCCTCCATAACCTAAGGCACCGTATGGCCATCCTCCGCTCGTTGCTCATCGCCGCCCTGGTTATCACGCCGGTTGCCAGCGCCATGGCGGCAGACCAGGCCGCGACCGATTTCGTCCAGGCCCAGGGCACCGCCAGCCACGTCGACGTCAAGGCCGAGGCCGCCAAGATCGACGCGCTGGTCACGGCCGGATTGAACAAGCACCAGGTCAAGCCCAATCCCGATCTCTCGGATGACGCCTTTCTGCGCCGCATCTACCTCGATGTCATGGGCCGCATCCCGACTGTCGCCGAGGCCGTCACCTTCCGCAACGCGGACGGCTTCGACAAGCGCCAGGCGCTGATCGAGGCGCTGCTGACCAGCGACGGCCATGTCAGCCACGAGTTCAACTGGTGGGCCGACTTCCTGCGCGTCGAGAGCCAGCCGATGAAGCGCTATCCTGGCGAACCCTACATCGACTGGCTGAAGACCGCGATCCGCGACGACATGCCCTATGACAAGGTGATCAGTTCGCTCCTGACCGCTTCGGGCCCGGTGCTGGAACGCGGCAACGGCGCCACCGGCTACTACCTGCGCGATGCCGGCATGGCGATGGACAACATGTCCTTCACCGTGCAGGCCTTCCTCGGCACGCGCGTCGGCTGCGCGCAGTGCCATGACCATCCCTTCGACAAGTGGACGCGCATGCAGTACATGCAGATGTCCGCCTTCACCGCCAACGTCGTCGAGGTCCCGGATCCGACCATGGTGAAGGAGCTGCGCAAGATCGCGCGCGCCCAGGGCGGCCTAGCCGATGGCCAGAAGAAGGGTGTCCAGCTGATCAGCCGCACGCTGCTGCTGGAGGTGCGTTCCCCGGCCAAGGACACCACCCCCCTGCCGAAGGACTATCAGTATCCCAACGGCAAGCCCAACCAGCCGGTCGAGGCGCATGTGCTCTTCGGCGACAACATCGAGCCCCTGCCAGGCGAGGATCCGCGCACGGCCTATGCGCGCTGGCTGACCTCCTCGGACAATCCGCGCTTCACCCTGGTGATCGCCAATCGCATGTGGAAGAAGGTCATGGGGCTCGGGATCATCGAGCCGGTCGACAACCTCATGGATTCGACCGTCCCGAGCAACCCGGAGCTGATGGCGCACCTGACCCAGCTGATGAAGGATTGCGACTACGACACGCGCCTGTTCCAGGACATCCTCTACAACACGCGCGCCTATCAGCACCAGGCCACTGCCACCGCGGTCAACCCGGGGGACGACTACGCCTTCCCCGGCCCCGTACTGCGCCGCCTCTCGGCCGAGGAGGTCTGGGACTCGCTGCTGACGCTGCTCATCCCGGACGTCGACCTGCGCAAGGGCGCGACCGCCGACGCCATCTATGCGGCATATGATGAGAACAAGGACAAGACGCCGCAGGAGCTCTACGACATGGTCGCCGGCTCCAGCGACGAGATCGAGAAGCGCGCCGCGATCTATGCCCAGATCAAGGTGGTCATGGCCAAGTACCCGACGCCGGCCGCCGCCCAGGCGGATCCCGACCTGATCGCGCTCAAGCAGCAGCTGCGCGAGCTCAACAACGATCCCAAGGTCAAGGCCAAGGCCGGCGCGCTCTATGGGCGCGGGCGCCTGGCCCCCGAGGCTGATAGGCGCTGGGCGGGATTCCCGCGCGACTACGTGCGCGCCAGCGAATTGCCCTCGCCCGCTCCCGAAGGCCATTTCCTGCGCGACTTCGGCCAGTCGGACCGGCAGCTGATCGACAATGCCAATCCCGCGCCGGCGGTACCCCAGGCCCTGACGCTGCTCAATGGTTTCGTCGACGAGCACCTGCTCGATGAGAAGTCCCAGCTGATGAAGGAGCTGCAGCCTTTGAGCGACAACAGCGAGATGGTGCGCATGGCCTTCCTCGCGATCCTCACCCGTGAACCGTCAGCGCACGAACTCGATCTCTTCTCCGGCGTCCATGATCCGGGCGATGTCGTCTGGACCCTGGTCAACTCCCGCGAATTCCTCTTCATCCGCTAAGGCACACCATGAAGCGCCCCCTCTTCAAGCAGGCCAGCGAACTCTCCCGACGCGACTTCCTGGCATATACCGCCAAGTCCCTGCTCGGGGTCAGCGCGCTGTCCTTCCTGCCCTCGCTGTCCTTCGCAGGCGATGCTCCCGCCGCCGCCGGCGCGGTGCGCCGGCCGACCGCCAAGAACATCATCTACCTGTACATGGCCGGCGGCATGAGCCACCTCGACACCTTCGACCTCAAGCCGGGAACCGCCGTCCAGGGTCCGGTGACGCCGCTGCGGACCTCGGCTGCGGGCGTGCAGATCAGCGAATACTTTCCGCTCCTGGCCAAGCAGATGCATCAGGTCGGGGTGATCAATTCGATGACCTCGAACCAGGGCGCGCATGAGCAGGGCAACTACATCATGCACACCTCCTATGCGCTGCGCGGCACCGTCCGCCACCCGTGCATGGGCTCATGGATGCTGCGCTTCTCCGGCCGGACCAATCCCACCATCCCCGGGAATGTCGTCATCCAGGGCGGCAGCAACTATCCCGGAGCCGGCTATCTCGATCCCGCCTTCGCGCCTTTGATGATCGGCAACCCCAGCGACGGGCTGAAGGACAGCGCGATGCCCGCGGGCATGACCGAGGACCACTACCAGCAGCGCCTGGCGATGCTCAATGAGATGAACAAGAGCTTCCAGTCGACCTTCACGACCCCGGCCGTCACCGGCTACCAGGACGCCTACGAGGAGGCCCTGGCGCTCATGCACAGCGACGACCTCAAGGCCTTCGACATCACCGACGAGGCGCAGCCGATCAAGGATTCCTATGGCGATTCGCCCTTCGGCCAGGGCTGTCTGCTGGCCCGCCGCTTGGTCGAGCACGGCGTGCGCTTCGTCGAGGTGAACCTCGGCGGCTGGGACACCCATACCGACAACTTCGAGCGCGTCGCCGACCAGGGCGCCATCCTCGACCGCGCCATGGCCGCCCTGCTGCCGGACCTCGCCAGCCGCGGCATGCTCGACGAGACCCTGGTGGTGCTGACCACCGAGTTCGGTCGGACCCCGGAGATCACCGCTTCCCAGGGCCGCAACCACCACCCGAAATGCTTCTCGGCCCTGATGGCCGGCGGCGGCATCAAGGGCGGCCAGGTCTATGGCGCCAGCGACGAGCAGGGCGACAGCCCGATCAAGGACCCGGTCAGCGTCCAGGACTTCAACGCCACCATCGCCTTCGCCTCCGGACTGCCGCTCGATGAGGTGGTCCACTCACCCGCTGGCCGGCCGTTCACTATCGCCGACAAGGGCCATCCGATCACGGCACTCTTCGCATGATGCCGAACCCCCTGCCGCGTCTGCTCGCCCTGGCCTGCCTGGGCGTCCCCCTCGCGGCTGCCGACTACAGCGATGTCCAGGCGATCGTCGCCACGTCCTGCATCTCGTGCCATGGCGGCCCCCATGCCAAGGGCGGGCTCAAGCTCGATACACCCGAGAACATCATGAAGGGCGGCAAGAACGGGCCCGCCGTGGTGCCGGGCTTCCCGTCCGACAGCCCGATGTACCAGCGCGTCATCCTCGGCGCGGATGATTCCGACGTCATGCCCGCCAAGGGCGACCATCTCACCGATGCGCAGTGCGCGACCATCCAGGCCTGGATCAAGGCCGGCGCCCCGGCCGGGGCGGGCGGCGACACGACCATGGGTGCCGCCCACGCCCCCGCCCCCGCCGCCGCGCCATCCGAACCCCCTGCCGCCGATCCGACCATGACCGGCGCTGCAAAACCAGATCCCATGAAGCCGGACGCACCGGCCATGGCCGATCCCAACGCCATCATGAACCCGGTCGTGCCGCCAACCTCCGGAACGCCGGGTGCGGCTGCGGTGAAGACCGCCAGCGCCGCGCCGACCACGGCGAAGTTCGTAGCCCCCGACACGGATCTGGACGCCCTGTCGCTGGACATCCCGGTTCCCGAACAGAAGTGGCTGGACGCCCTGAAATCGTCCAACATCTGGTACCGGCCGCTGTCCAAGAACGGCAGCCTCATCGAGCTCGACTGCCGCGAGATCACCCCGCCGGTCGCCGCGCGGCTGCGTGGCCTGACGCATCTCGCCGCGAATGTCGCCTGGCTGAATCTCGCCGGGACCGCGATCACAAATGCCGACCTGGCGCAGCTCAAGGACTTCACCCATCTCCAGCGCCTGCACCTGGAACGCACCGCGATCGGCGATGCGGGCCTGGCCACGGTCGGCGGCTTTTCCGGACTGACCTACCTCAACCTCTATGGCTCGAAAGTCACCGACGCCGGGCTGCCGGCCCTGGAGCCGCTGACCCACCTGACGGAACTCTACCTGCGCGGCACCGCCGCGACGCCGGTCGGGGGCGATGTGCTCAAGAAGGCGCTTCCGGACCTGGTCATCACCTTCGATGAGGATCTGCCGGCACCAGCCGCCCCGGGCACCGGCAAGAAGAAGGGCAAGGGCAAGAAGGCGAACTGAGCTGGCTGCCGGCATGCCTGGTCATCCAGCGCTCGGCCAGGATGCCTCGGCAGATGGTCCATGCCCCAGGGAGGCGGCCTGGAAGTCGAGCGCCGCGCTGGTCGTGCACAAGCAGTCCTCAGGCTGCGGCAAAGCCCCTGCACAGGACTTCATAACATGCGCCGTCATCAAGGCAGATCATGAGATGGCGCAGATTCTCGTCCTTGGTGTCCTTTTTAGCATTCAATTCTTTCAGCCATGTGCTGTCCAGCAGCGAAATGACCCTGTCATAAGCTGCCAAAATCAAGTCGCTGTCCGAGGCCGTCAGGTAGGTACAGCGGAAGGCTTCGCATCCGGAAAAGACCAGGGTTTGCGTTACTGAAAGCCCGCTGTTCAGCTCGGATGTGACGGCAAGGCTGCACTGCCTCTGGGGTAATTGGCGGAAATGCGGACTCACGTCCATCCCAGCCGCTGGAAATTCCATTGTCCAGACCAGCTCGCTCTTCATTTCCAGGCTCGCATATTCGCCTCCGATCAGCCGCGCATCGCGATGCCGCCATCGACCGTGACCGTGGTGCCGGTGATGAACTCGGCGTCCGCACTCAACAGGAAGCAGGTCGCCTGCGCGATGTCCTTGGGCAGTCCGATGCGGCCGAGCGGGAAGCTCTTGGCGACCGCGTCGCGACCCAGTCGTTCAATACTGGCAGCGGCCATGTCGGTCTCGGTCCAGGCCGGGGCGATGCAGTTGACCCGGATCTTGTGCTTGGCGAGCTCCATCGCCATGCACTTGGAGAACATGATCTGGCCGGCCTTGCTGACGCAGTAGGCGGCGGCGCCATCGCCGCCCCCGCTCTGGCCCGCAGTCGAGGTGTAGATCACGATCGAGCCGCCGCCGGCCTTCTGCAGCTGCTCGCTGGCCGCCTTCACCGTCCACATCGTGCCGGTCAGATTGATGTCCATGGTGCGCTGCCAGAACGCGGCGCTCATCGCGTCGATCCCGCAGTGCTCGAAGACGCCGGCCGAGACGACCACGCCCCGGATGGGACCGAAGGCGGCGCTGGCGGTGCGCATCGCGTCGCGGATCTCATGCTCATTCACCACGTCCGCCTTCAGCGCCTGCGCCCGTCCACCCGCCGCTCGGATCGCGCTTACCACCGTCTCGGCCGCGTCCGCGCGGTCGCGGTAGGTGACGGTCACCATGGCACCCTTGCTGGCGGCGATCTGGGCGGCGGAGGCGCCGATGCCACGGCTTCCGCCGGCGATGAAGACATGCATTCCTGAAAGATCGGTCATGGTCGCCTAATGGTATGAGAGCGATGATGGTGCGGTCATGGGTGCGCAGAACGGGGCGCAGCGGCCACGGCCCGGCGCTACCAGCCTACACGCCACGACGGCAGCGGCCACCGCGCTGGGGGACCGCTACCGTCGGATGGGGACTGCGCCTGGGAGTGAGGGGCGTGCTCAGTAGAAGATGCCCTTCGGCTTGTCGCCCAGCAGCACGCGCTGGCGCGGTGTTATGTTCTCCAGCACCGAGGGATGGTAGGCTTCGGGCTGGGTGATTGGCGGACACGGCAAGCGGCGCGAGCCTTCTGCATAATGCACCTGGATCATATAGCGGCGGCGGTTGCTGGTATTCATGGCCGCGCCGTGCCAGAGGTCATGGCGGAAGAGGACCGCGCCGCCGGCCTTGACCGAGATCATGCGCGGCGGCCGTCCGCCCCAGGTCGGCTCGTTGTGCGGTGCATGCCCGGCGCGGTGGCTGCCCGGGATGAGCAGGGTCGGGCCGATCTCCTCGACCTGGTCATCGAGATAGTAGTGCAGGGTGCCGGTGAAGATCGGCACACGCACGCGCTCGTCCTCAAGCACGTCCTGCGGCAGGCCGATCGCGAGATGGTCGAGATGGATGCCCATGCCGCGGCCGCGGCCGGTGATCCACAGGCTGCCCCCCGCGACGATGAAGTTCTCGCCGAGGATCAGGTTCAGCACATCCCAGGCAGGGCTGCGGTCGATGAGCTTCAGCCAGCGCGCGTCCTTGGTGAAGTCGGCGCCGATGTGCTTGTTGAAGCACCAGTTCTTCATCTCGTACTCGGAATCCGGTCCGCCCTGGCTGTCCATCCAGGCGCGCATCTCCGCGACCTCGGCCTGCGAGAGCAGGTCCGGAAACTGCACGCAGCCATCCTTGTGCATCTGCTCGGCCGCGTCCTCGATCGAGGTGATCGGCGTGGGCGGGGGCAGGTGCTCGAGCACGCCCTTGTAGACATTTTCGCCGCTGCCCTTGGTGATGTGGTGACCGTTTCGGAATTCCGTCGTGGTGATCATACCAGAAGTCTATCCCAGCGTACGCTGGCCTGCTAATCAGCCGGTGCCTGCGGCTGATCAAATTTCGTACGCGTTTCTCGTCCGCAGCTGATCAAATTTCGTAATTGCATCCATATAATAATCCTAAGTCTTTGTAGTTTCTAGAGTTAGATAACCTGTGCATCCGGCACCCGATGCTTAGAATTTGTACGCCATGGCACACAATGAGGCCCTGAATGCCCTGCCCATCCCCGGCGGGCAGTCCTTCCATCTCACCCACGGATACTCCGCGCGCTGGGCCTACCAGGTCCATGCTCATCCCTGCTATGAGCTGATCTGGATCGGCGGCGGCCACGGCATCTCGGTGGTCGGCGACCACCAGGGCACCTTCGCCCCCGAGGATCTCTTCGTCGTCGCGCCGCAGGTCCCGCACGCCTTCGCTTCCGAAGGCTTCCTGCCTGATGGCCAGGTGCTGGAGCTGCGTGCACTGTGGCTCATGCCCTCCCTGGTCGACAGCCAGTTCGCAACCGAGCTCACCGCTTTGAGCCCGCTCCTGTCGCGGGCGCGGCGCGGCGTGCGCTTCCGCGGTCCGCTCAGCGCCGAGATCGGCGGGCTGCTGCTGGGCATGAAGACCGCGGCGCGCCTCGACGCGCTGGGCATGGTGTTCAGCATCCTCGAGCGCCTCGCCCAGGCCGATCTCGGGGAAGTGCTCGCCGAACACGAGACCTCAGCGCGCTTTCGCGGCGAGGAGATGGCGCGTCTCGACCAGGTGCAATCGATCCTGCGCAAGCGCTACCGCGAGGCCATCTCGCTCGGCCAGGTCGCATCCGAGTGCCAGATGAGCATCTCGACCGTCAACCACCTGCTGCGCAAATATTCGCGCAAGACCTTCCTGCAGGTGCTCAATGACCTGCGCACCGAGGAGGCGCGCCGCCTGCTGCGCAACAGCGCCGACGACATCACCTCCATCGCCTACAACGCCGGCTTCGGCAGCCTCGCCACCTTCAACCGGCGCTTCCGCGGAGCGGAGCTGATGACCCCGCAGGAATACCGCCTGAAGCATCAGTGAGCGCGCGCCGCGCGGCCGTGGGCTGCCTGATTGAGCGCGCCGTCCTGGCCCGCACCCTGCGGACATGAGCGCGCTCTTCGCCATCACCACGCGCGGACTCGAGACGATCGCGGCAGAGGAGCTGGGCCGGCTGGCCCCGGTGGGCGGCCTTGAGATCGGCTACCGCCGCGTGGCCTTCACCAGTGATGCGGCCCTGGCGACCTGGCTGGGGCCACGCACCGTCGACGACTGCTTCATCCATCTGGCGACCTGGAACGACCTCTCGCACCGGCGCGAGGCCCTGGAGCAGTGCGCGCGCCTGAGCACCGCGCTGGACCTCGGGCAGGCCGCGCGCCAGATCCGCGCCCTGCGTCCGGTGGAGCAGCGGCCCAGCTTCTCGCTGACCGTGAACTTCGTCGGCAAGCGCAACTACTCCGGTGACGAGCTCAAGGCGGCCCTCGGCAAGGCACTGGCCCAACGCCTGTCCTGGACCTGGCAGGAGCGCGACGACGACGCGCAGCTGAACGTGCGCATGTTCATCGAGCACCAGATCGCCCACCTCGGCATGCGCATCGGACTCCGGCCGCTGCACGAGCGCTCCTACAAGCTGGCGCATGTGCCCGGCTCGCTGCGTCCGCCGGTCGCGGCGGCGATGCTGGCGTGCGCCGGCGCGCTCCCGGGCGAGCGCCTGCTCGATCCATGCTGCGGCGCGGGCACCATCCTGGTCGAGGCGCACAGTCGCGGGCTGCACGTGCTGGGCGGCGACTGCGACCAGGTCGCGCTCGACGCCGCCGGAGCCAACCTGGCCACCGCCGGGCATGGCGGCGTCCGCCTCCAGCGCTGGGACCTCACCGCTCTGCCGCTGGCGGATGGCAGCGTCGAGCGCGTCGTTACCAACCTGCCTTGGGACCGCCAGGTGGCGGTCGGCTCCGAGCTCGAGGGCTTCCACCGCCGCGCGATGCATGAGATCGCCCGCGTGCTCACCCCCAGCGGCTCGGCGACGGTGCTCACCACCCATCCGCAGCTGGTGGCGATCCCCGGCCGTACCCGGACTAGCTGTGTCGAGATCAGCCTGCATGGCCAGACCCCGGTGATCGTCACCCAGCGCTAGGCGCGGCCGGCTACGAGATCAGGGGTGCGATCACCAGCGAGACCAGCGAGACGACCTTGATCAGGATGTTGATCGAGGGGCCGGAGGTGTCCTTGTACGGATCGCCGACCGTGTCCCCGGTCACCGCGGCGAAGTGCGCGGGCGAACCCTTGCCGCCGAGATGGCCGTCTTCGATGTACTTCTTGGCATTGTCCCAGGCGCCGCCGGCATTGGCCTGCGAGATGGCCAGCATCAGTCCGCTGGCCAGCACCCCGGCGACCAGGCCGCCGAGCATCTGCACGCTGATCATGCCGACCACCGTCGGCACCACGATCGCCATCGCGCCCGGCAGCAGCATGCGCTTGATCGAGGCGGCGGTCGAGATGTCGACACAGCGCTCATAGTCGGCCACGGCCGTGGGGTCGCCGGAGAGCAGTCCCGGGATCTCGCGGAACTGGCGGCGCACCTCGGCGACCATGGCCTGGGCGGCCTGGGAGACGGCGTTCATCGCCATCGACGAGAACAGGTAGGGCATCATCGCGCCGATCAAGAGTCCAGCCATCACCAGCGGCGACGTCAGGTCAAGGACAGTGATGCCGGTCTGCTCGCGGTAGGCGGCGAAGACCGCGACCGCGGTAAGCGCCGCGGAGCTCACCGCGAAACCCTTGCCGATCGCGGCAGTGGTATTGCCGACCGCATCAAGCGTGTCGGTGCGCGCGCGCACTTCCGCCGGCAGGTGCGCCATTTGCGCCAGGCCGCCGGCATTGTCGGCGATCGGCCCGTAGGCGTCGACGGCGAGCTGGATGCCGGTCGTGCAGAGCATGCCGACCGCGGCCATGGCGATGCCGTACTGCCCCGCGCACCACTGGCTGGCGAGCATCGTGCCGGCGATGAGCAGGACCGGGACCGCGGTCGACTGCATGCCCAGCGCCAGGCCGGCGATGATGTTGGTCGCCGGACCGCCCTGGGAGGCGTCGGCGATGCTCGCCACGGGCGAACGGTCCTTGGCGCAGTAGTACTCGGTGACCAGGCCGACCAGCACTCCGGCGATCAGGCCGATCACGGTTGCGCCGGCGATGCCATTGGCGGTCACGCCGGCATGTCCGGAGATGGTCATGGTGCCGGGCACCAGCAGATGGGCGAGGGCGAAGACCACCGGGATCATGGCGGCGGCGGCCACCGAGGTGCCGAGGGTCAGCGCAGTCTGGGGATTGCCGCCCTCGCGCGTGCGCACCAGCAGGCTCGAGAGGATCGAGACCACGATCCCGGCGGCGGCGATGGCCAGCGGCAGGATGGTCAGGGCCAGCGTGACCGAGGCGCCACCGATGGTGACCGCGCCCAGGCCCAGGACCATCGCGCCGATGATCGCCGCGACGAAGGATTCGTAGAGGTCCGCGCCCATGCCGGCGACGTCCCCGACATTGTCGCCGACCAGGTCGGCGATCACCGCGGGGTTGCGCGGGTCGTCCTCGGGGATGCCGGCCTCGACCTTGCCGACCAGGTCCGCGCCGACATCCGCGGCCTTGGTATAGATGCCGCCGCCGATGCGGGCGAAGAGCGCTATCGATGAGGCGCCCAGCGCGAAGCCGCTGAGCACGGTCAGCACCTTGCCCAGTTCGCGCGCATCGCCCGAGAAGACATCGGCCACCACCTTCCAGTGGCCATAGATCAGCAGCAGCAGCGCCAGTCCGCCCACCGCCAGGGAGACCACGCACAGGCCCATCACCATGCCGCCGGAGAAGGCGACGCGCAGCGCGCGGTCCAGGCCCGTGCGCGCGGCATGGGTGGTGCGCACATTGGCGATGGTCGCGATGCGCATGCCGATCGTCCCGGCCAGCGCCGAGCAGATCGCGCCGATCACGAAGGACACGCCGACCAGGGGATTCCTGTAGGCGTGGCCATGCCCGGAGCCGAGCGCATTGGCCAGTGCCAAGGCCCCGCCGGCGACCAGGACGAAGATCGCCAGGACGCTGTACTGGCGCTTGAGGAAGGCCATCGCACCGCTGCGCACGAAGCCGGCGATGCGTACCAGGCTCGCTTCGCCCGGATCCTGGGCGGCGATCCAGTGCGCCCGCCACGCGGCGTAGGCCAGCCCGAGCAGACCAGCGCACCCTGCCACTAGGACCATCACCAGCATCGTCGCATCCCCTTCGCTGCAGAGCCGGGAGCGGCGCTCGCAGTCATGGGTCGCTACGCTAGGGCACTGATGATCTCCGCAAGGGCATAGCAATAGGCCTGGTACAGGCCCCGATCGGCACGCCTGCAGCGCCTGCACGCCATCCCATTCGGAGGTACGACTAATGCGTGTTCCTGATGGTTGACCCTGACCGGGGATGGTACTAAACCTGTCGGTCGACCCCTGGCGCAAACTGTGGAAAAACCGGCAAATAACCGCAGCAATGACGAGGCGATCAGCGCCTCGATCGCTGATGCGACCCGGCCCACGGAACTGGCCATGGCCAACTCCCCAAGCTTCATGGAGACCGAGCTGCTCTCCGGCAAGCAGCCCTCGCGCCTCGAGCTGGGCACCAGCGCCGCCACCGGGCGGCCGCCTACCGAGACGGTGCATCTGCACCGCGGCGAGGTCTGGGGCGGGGACTTCGAGCTCGGCCCCCTGATCGGCAAGGGCGGCATGGGCGCGGTCTACGCCGGGCGGCAGATCAGCCTCGAGCGCGCGGTGGCGATCAAGGCGCTGCGCGTCCATCTCAGCGAGGACCCGGAACTGGTGGCGCGCTTCGAGCAGGAGGCCAAGTGGCTGGCGCGCATCTCCTCGCCGCACGTCATCCAGGTCCATGCCTTCGGCAAGCACCGCAACCACCACTTCCTGGTCATGGAGCTGATCGAGGGCGAGGACCTCGGCCGCAAGCTCAAGAGCGGCTGGCGGCCGACCCATGGGGAGAGTGTGGCGCTCGTCGCCCAGGCCGCGCACGGCCTGATCGCCGCCGGCGAGCACGGCATCGTGCATCGCGACATCAAGCCGGGCAACATGCTGCTGACCCTGCGCGGCGTGCTGAAGGTCACCGACTTCGGCTTGGCGCGCCTGGTGCATGGCTCGAGCAACATCTCCTCGACCGGCGTGATCCTCGGCACCGACGCCTACATGAGCCCCGAGCAGTGCCAGGGCCTGGCCGTCGACCAGCGTTCCGACATCTACAGCCTCGGGGTGGTGTTCTATGAGCTGCTGTGCGGACAACGGCCCTTCGCCGGCGAGACGCATATGGAGGTCTTCATCCAGCACATCGACCGCGCGCCAAGATCGCCGCGCCTGATCGACCCGACCATCCCGCCTGAGGTCGAATCGGTGGTCCTGACCTGCCTGGCCAAGGATCCCATCCACCGCTACCAGTCGGCGACCGAGCTGCTCGATGACCTGCAGCGCGTCGCCGACCACCAATGGCCTGTCAAGCGCCTGCATGTGCCGCCGCGCGCATTGCGCTTCTGGGCGGCGTCGCTGCTGCTCGTCGGTCTGGGCTTTTTGCTGCTGCGCATCGCCTGGCCGCATGGCGCAGCGCCGCCGACAGGCGCCCATGCGCCGACACCGCCGCCCGAGAGCGCTGCGGGGGTGCATGCCGATCCCCCACCCAGCCCAGGCCTGACCGCCACCACCGCCCCGGGACCGGCAGGTGCCGTCGCGCCCAGCGCGGAGTCCCCGGCCCTGGCGGCCGTCCATCGCAGCTTCAGCGCCTGGCAGGTCCGCCAGGCGCAGCCGCTGCCGGCGGCGCGCATGCGCCAGGAGCTCGCCGACCTGGTCGCGGCGGCGACCACGCTCGGGGCCAGCGCGCCATGGCTGGACAGCGCGCGCGCCATCCTGGCCGGGCTGCCCGACTCCCTGGCGGTGCGGACCCCGACCTGGGCAGCGCATGCCGGCACGGACGATTACGGCCGCTGGGCCGAGTGCGTGACCGGGGATTACCAGGAGCGCTTCTACTGGTGCCCACCGGGCAGCTTCCCGCAGATCACCGCCGACGCGGTGGCGGGCCACGGCGGCCAGATCCGCACCGTGGTGCTCACGCACGGCTTCTGGATGGCGTCGCATGAGCTCAGCAACCGCCAGTGGCAGGCGCTGATGCCGGCCTCCGGCCGCGAGAGCAATGACCTGCCGGTGACCCTGGTGTCCTGGGAGCAAGCCGATGCGTGCTGCGAAAGACTCTCGGCCGCGGCGCGCTGCCAGGCGGTCCTGCCCAGCGAGGCGCAATGGGAATACGCCTGCCGGGCCGGCCGCGACTGGCGCGCCGAGGACATCACCGACCTGGCCTGGACCCAGGCCAACACCAGCGAACTGCACACGGTCGGCAGCAAATCGAAGAATCCGTGGGGCCTGTACGACTGTTTCGGCAATGCCAACGAGTGGTGCGCCGACTGGTACGCGGCGCTCCCCCCGGCCACCCGGCCGGTGCGCGATCCCAGCGGCCCGGCCACGGGCACCGAGCATGTGGCGCGCGGCGGCGACATCCTGCAAGCACCCGAGCGCTGCCTGCCGGCCGCGCGCTTCCACTTCGAAACCCAGACAACACTGGAAACGCTCGGCTTCCGCATTCTCATCCGCCAATGATGTCGTGCCGTCGCGTCCTCTTCGCCTTGTCCTGCCTCAGCCTGGTCGGCCCCTGCCTCGGCGCCGCGGAGGCCAGACCTGCGGCCATGGATCCGCACCTCGCAGACGCCTATCCCGAGGCGGTGCGCAATGCCTTCAACGCGGCCGAGGCCAGCGAGACGCTGCACGACTACAGCACCGCCTATGTCCAGCTGCGCCGTCTGCGCGGCATGCCGCATCTGCGTGGCGACTTCAGCGCGGCCATCGATCGGCAGCGCGCGCAGATCGCCACGGTCCTGGCCGCGGACGATCTCGCCCAGGCGCGACGCCAGGAGCAGGATGGGCAGTGGGCCTATGCCGAGCGCTTCTACCTGCAGTCGCTCAACTACAGCGCCGCCGCTGCGCTCGAGCTCAAGCGCCTGTGGTCCGACCCCACCGCGCGCCAGGCCCTGGGCGAGGCCAAGGACCACGACCTGAGCGCCCGCCTGGCCATGGACCAGCAGTCGGCCGGGGTGCGCTGGCGTTTGGCCGGGCTCTTCCCGGTTTCCGACTGGAATGCGGCGGCGCGCGCCACCGACGACTTGGACCGGCTGCTCGACGAGGCCGGCAGCCAGGATGCGGATCTGCGCGACTGGACACGCCAGCTGCTGGCGGCCGTTCCGCACTTGCATGGCGAAGCCAGCGAGCATGTGCAGACCCTCGCGCGGCTCGAGGACCTCGGCCTGCTGCTGTTTGGCGATACCGATCCGCAGGTCGAGGGCGCTGAGGTCTTCTCGGCCAGCACCGCGCGCATGATCACCATCGCCAGCCATGGCAGCCATGAGCTGACGCTCAGCGCCCGCGCCGCGATCGGCTTCATGCGCGTCGCCTCGGCACGCAGCACGACCGCGACCCCGGATGCGCCCAGCGCCACCTTAGCGACCCAGTCCAGCCAGGCGAGCTCGTCCTCGACCGGCACGGAGGGAGCGCTGGAGCTGCGCCTGATGCGCGAGGAGACGCCGGGCGGACGGACGGTCAGCCCGGTCTATGGGCTCGGCCTGGATCTGGTCGGCGGGTCCACCACCCTCGCCGTGCCGATCGCGGACGCCGATACCGGCGGCAACTCGCTGACCGGCGCCACCTATCAGAGCCGCCTCACCCTGCAGGCGCTCGGGCTGAGCGCGCTCGGCGGCGCCCGCTTCGCGCTCGGCGGGCGGGACGGGGTGTGGAGCATCACCTGCCTGGGCAGCCTCGGCCTGGCATCGGTGCACGACACGCTGGGCGTCCGTCCCGCGGTGGTCAATGGCGGCACCGGCAGCTCCTCGATCAGCGGCTCGGGCATCGAGCCGAGTCTGGGGCTTGAAGCCGACCTGACCTGGCGCCCGAGCGCGACCTGGTCGCTGCTTGGGCAGCTCGGGGTGTCCTACTTGAAGCTGCCCTCGCTCTCCGGAACCGCGTCCACGACCTTCGTCGCCTCATCGGGCACCAGCGCGAGCTCCGGCACCATGGCCACCAGCGTCGACGGCCTGCACGCGCAGACCATCTGGCTGGGCATCGGCGTGCAGCGCTCCTGGTGATGCTGCTGATGCTGGTGACGCCGGCGTCCAGGTTCACCCCGGGGCTGAGCCGCACGGCGTCCTGATACGTGCAGCTGTCGACGGACAGGCATTGTACCGCCCCCGTCGCAGCAGATGATGCGGTGGTCCGACCGCCGCCTGGAGTCCGCACATGCCGCATTGTCCGCAGCGTCTCCTTCGTGCCGGTTGCCAGGCTGCCACCATCGTCTCACTGCTGGCCGGTGGCCTCGCCTGCGCCATGGACTCCAGTGTCGGCGACAACGGCTCGTCCCAGGGCTCGGCCAGCACCGTGGTCAGCTCCAGCAGCGACCATCCCGGCGGCAGCAGCATGGGCTCGAGCTCGGCGGTCAGCTCCTCGCAAGACAGCGATGGCAATGACCTGATGGATTCATCCTCGTCGGTGTTCGTGCTCTCCAGCGGTGGCACCGGCACCAATGCCAGCAGCACCGTCGTGGACAGCGGCGGCGATGCGCCGTCGGGGCCGGCCAGCAGCGGCGGCGCCGCGCTCGGTGTCACCCAAGGTACCGCGTCGCGCCCCGCTCCCTCCGCGGCTGCCGACACTCTGTCGACCGCCGGCTATGGCTCGACCCCATCCGGATTCGGCACCTCGGCTGCCGGCCATGGCTCAACCCCGTCCGGATTCGGCGTCGCGCCGCAGAGCCTCACCGGCGCGACCGACGGCCATGGCACCAGTTCCCAGGGGTACGGCTCCAGCTCGCAGGGCTTCGGCGGCACGCCGTCGAGCGCCGGCGGCGGCAAGTACGCCGATACCAGCGACATCTACGGCAACTGAAAACCGGGGACCGGCCCCGACCTCGTTAAAAGTGGGTATAGGCCCCCGGCTGGGCGATGAGCGGCTTGCCGCCGCAGTCGAGCGTGGCGCCATGGACCAGCGGCTTCCAGGCGTCCTGAGGCGAGGGTCGCCACAGCCAGCACCCTCCGTAACAGCCGACCTGCACCGCCGAACGGGTGCGCGCGCCCGCGCACACCAGATCCGCACCCGGGCCGCCGATGGAGACCTGCCTCAGGACCATGGCGTAGGCCATCTCGGGCCGGTTTTCCGGCCGCGAGATGACCACGGCGTCCAGGCCATGGCCATGCTCGATGCCGCAGCCCAAGCCGGCACCCGCAAGCGGGCAGCCATCGAGCTGCACGCTGCGCGCTCCGCGGTTGGCGATCAGGCGCAGCCAGACCGTCATCACCCCGGCCACGACCAGGATGCTCTGCGCATCCACCGTGCAGGTCTGCCCGGGCTTGAGGGTGATCCCGTCGAGCATGGTGCCGTTCGGACTGCTGAGATCCTCGACCCGCAAGCGGTTGTCCTGCGCGACGTAGCGCAGATTCAGGTGCTGGCGGCTGGCGCGCTGGCAGGCCTCCTTGGTGAGGCTGAGCGGATAGTTGCGCAGGCACAGGTCGGTGGGCGGCTCGCGCAGCCGTCCCAGGCAGAGCGTGGGTCGGGCGAAGAGCAGGATCGCGCTCGGATCGCCGGCGAGATTCGGCAGCAGGCTCAGCCAGTCGCCGCGCAGCGCCGTATTGAGGTCACCCTCGATGCGCTCTGACTGCGGGGCCGGTGACGCGGCTTTGGCAAACATTGTCGCCACCGTCTGCAGCGGATTGCGTCCGGTGCCGGTGGCTGGCGTCACGGGCCCGACCGCTAGTGCGGCCGGGGTCGCCCCCAGCAGCGCGGGCGCGGGATCGGAGTCGTCCGCCAAGAGGTTGGCGACCATGGTATGGACATCAGCCGAGGCCAGGCGCGCTCCGCCATCGGCCTGCAGCAGATCCATGGCGAGGGTCGCCTGCGGGACCTCCTCGCCGAGCAGGTTGCTGGCGATCGTCGCCTCCAGGCTGCGATCGGTTTCCGCCTGGTGGCGCAGCGCGCCGCCGCCGTGGTCGGGCGCCGGCTTGAAACCCTGGCCGCCGGAGCCGGAGAGATCCCCGTTGCGGGTATCCTCCTCAAGCGGCGCGCCCGGGGTCAGGCCGAGCTTGACCAGGACATTCGCCAGCGCCGCGCCGAGTTCGCTGGGGTCGCGGTAGCGCTTGCTGCGCTCCTTCTGCATGCAGGTGGCTATGATGCTGGCGGTGCCTTCGCAGACCACCGGACGCAGCTTGCGGATGTCCGGGATCGAGGCGGTGCAATGCTGGTGCAAGACCTCCTGCAGCTTGCCGTCGAAGGGCGGCGCGGCCGCGAGGCAGTAGTAGAGCACCGCGCCCATCGCGTAGAGGTCGCTGCGGACATCGAGGTTGGGGTCGGTGACGATCTGCTCCGGCGACATGTACAGCGGTGAACCGACGATCGAGCCCTCCATGGTCAGGAGGGTGCGGCTCGACTCGGTGGACCGGGCGATGCCGAAATCGGCGAGCCGTGCCCGGCCATCGGTCGAGACGAAGATGTTCGGCGGTTTGATGTCGCGATGCACCAGGCGGATGCGGTTGGACTCGATCAGGCCCTCGGTGACCTGGTAGAGGATGGCCAGGGCCAGTCCTTCGGGCAGCCCGCCGCGCCGCTCGACGAGATCCTTGAGATCGCCGCTGTCGACGAACTCCAGGACCATGAAGGGCGTCTGGTCGCCGCTCAAACCGCTGTCCAGGCAGCGCACGATGTTGGGATGGGTCAACTGCTGGGTGATGCGCGCCTCGCGTTCGAAGCGCAGCAGGAACTCCGAGCCCTGCGAGCCGCTGGACATGGCGGCAGCGACATTCTTCTTCAGCGTCTTGACCACGACCAGGCGGTTGTCCGGCGAGCAGGCCAGCCACACCGTGCCCATGCCGCCGTCGGCGAGGTGGCAGACCGGGATGTAGGCGCCCAGCGCGGGCTGGTCCGCGCGCGGCACCAGGGCGAGCAGCTCGTTGGCGAGGTGGGCGCTGAGTCCGTCGCCGCTGGCCAGCCAGCGCCGCATATCGTCCAGATTGGCGATGCCGCGCTGCTGGGCATATTCGCCCAGGCGCACGCTGGCGCTGTGGTTGAGCAGCCGCCGTTTGCGGGCGACCTGGACCAGGGCTTCAATGATGATGGAGCTGTCCATGGGCAGGCGGGTCCTCGGGGAATCGGCCCTAGAGGATGCGCTATGGCCGTTCGCGGGGCAAGACCCCGGCGCGAGCAGGCCCTCCGGTTGCGACTGGTTTTACGAATAGGCACTACTGCCGACCACGGCCATGGATGCAACCCGATGCCATCCGCAACGGGTCGCCGTCGCGGCTGATTTGACGATCGGTGAATCGTGGGGTATACGGCCGAGGGATCTTTCCACGCATGGGTGACTGTCGTCGCATCGAACGCTTCCCGGTCCGCTGCTGGCGGAAGTGTGGTGGATTCGGGATCCTACGCGCCCTGGTCGCCGTGACCGTCTCGCTGCTGCTGGCGGGTGCCGCGGGCGCAGCCAGCAACGATGCGTTCGCCAACGCCATCAGCGTCTCCCTCGGCAGCAGCGGCAGCACCGTCAGCAGCGTGGGCTTCACCAAGGAGGTGGGCGAACCTGCCGCTTTGGCCGGCACGGGCGGCGCATCGGCGTGGTGGACCTGGACCGCGACGAGCAACGCTCCGGTCGCGGTGTCGACTGCCGGCAGCAGCTATGACACCGTGCTCGACGTCTGGACTGGAACCAGCGTCTCGAACCTGTCGCTGGTCACCTTCAGCGACGACTATTCATATGGTACTCTGGTCAACGGATTCGCGCGTACGAGCATGGCAGTATTTACGCCGGTGATCAATACCGTCTACCATTTCCGGGTTGATGGCTATGTGCCAGGCGGTTCCGGGACGATCGTCTTCGCGCTCCAACCGGTGCCCGCCGTGAGCATTGCCGCCACCACCCCGGACCAGGAAGGCAGCGCCAATCCCGGTGTCTGGACCGTGTCGCTCTCGTCGCCGCTTGCCGATACGGTGCCCATCACCTTCGGCGTGACTGGGGGCACCGCGCCGAGCGCCCACTACACCATCGCCCAGTCCTCGCCGCTGCTGTTGGCTGGCGGCTCGAGTGCGACCACCATCACCCTGACCAGCACCGATGACGGGCAGGTCACCGGCAACCTGACGGTGATCACCTCGATCAGCGCCTCCGGCTACCAGAACTACTCAGGCACGCCCAGCGCGACCTTGACCATCGTCGACGCCGAGAGCCCGATGGTCTACGTCAACGCCGCGGCGACCGGGGCCAATACCGGCACCAGCTGGGCCAACGCCTTCCCGGATCTGCATACCGCCCTGGCCACCTCGGTGTCGGGCAATCAGCTCTGGGTGGCCCGGGCCACCTACAGCACCACCGCCCAGAGCGACAGCTTCCATCTCCTGGCCGGTGTGCCGCTCTATGGCGGGTTCACGGGCTCCGAGACCGCGCTCGCCCAGCGTAACCGCTTCCTGAATCCGACCATCCTCAGCGGCAGCTACGGCGCGGGTCTGCACTCCTACCACGTGGTGACCGGTGCGGACAATGCCACACTCGACGGCGTGACCGTCACCGGCGGCAACGCCAGCGGCAGCAATTTCCCGGACATGTACGGCGGCGGCCTGGTCTCCTTCAACGTGACCACCCTCATCCATGGCTGCGTCTTTAGCGGCAATAGCGCCCTCTCAGCGGGCGGCGGCGTGTTCCTGCTGACCTCGGCCGTGACGCCGAGCATCACCACCAGCTACTTCATCGGCAACGCCTGCACCGCCGCCTCGAGCCCCTATGGCGGCGGCGCCGTGCTGATCGACAACAACGCCTCCTCCAGCACCGCCGGCGCCATCACCAACTGCGTCTTCGCCGCGAACACCTGCGCCTGCAACACCGCCACCGCCGGCGTCGGCCCTGGTGGGGCCGCCATCATCGCCGCCAGCTTCGCCAGCGGCGCGATCACCAACTGCACCTTTGCCAGCAACGCCTCGGCGGGATGCGGCGGGGCGATCTGCAACAACGGCAGCCAAGGCCTGTCTATCACCAACAGCATCTTTTCGGGCAACACCGCCGCCGAAGGCGGCAATTCGCTGGGCACCAGCACCAGCTTCGGCCCGTCGCCGAGCCAGACCGCGACCAGCTGCCTGTTCCAGGAGAGCACGCTGGAGGCCGGCTTCGCCAATGGCGGGGGCAATCTCATCAACGTCAGCCCCCAGTTCGCGAACGCATCCAACCCGGCCGGAGCGGATGGCATCTACGGCACCGTCGACGACGGCCTGGCACTGACCGCGGGCAGCCCGGCGGTCGACTCCGGTACCAGCGCCGGCGCCCCGGCGGTGGACATCTCGTCGCATGGCCGCCCGCTCGGCCTCGGCTACGACATGGGCGCCTACGAGCTCGGTGCGGTGCTCCATGTCACGCCAAGCGGCACCGGCAATGGCTCGTCCTGGTCCTCGCCGACGACCCTGGCCCTGGCCCTGGCCACGGCGCTCAATGGCGATGAGATCTGGGTTGCCGGTGGCACGCATGCGCCGACCGCGGGCTCGGCCGCCAATACCTTCCAGCTGGTCAGCGGCGTGAACGTCTACGGCGGCTTCCATGGCAACGAGGCGACGCGCTCCGCCCGCAATGTGCCAGCCAATCCCACCGTGCTCAGCGGCCTGGCTGCCCACAACTACCACGTCGTCACCGGCGCGGACAACAGCCGGCTGGACGGGTTCATCATCAGCGGCGGCGACGCCAACGGCTCGCCTTCCCTAGCCATTGGCGGCGGCGGCCTGCTGTGCAATGGCACCTCGCCGACCATCGCCGGCTGCGTCTTCAGCGCCAACGCCGCCAGCCAAGACGGTGGCGCGGCCTACATCCACAACCCCTGCGCGCCGATTTTCATCAACTGCGTCTTCAGCGGCAACAGCGCCACCACCAATGGCGGGGCCATCGAGTGCGAGCTGGGGGCGAACCCGTCCTTCACCAACTGCACCTTCTCCGGCAACTCCTGCCCGTCGGCCCGTGGCGGCGCGATCGAGACGTACTCCAATGCCAATTTCTCGCTGCTCAACTGCGTGCTCTGGAACGACACCACCCCGGAGATCTACAACAACGGCTCGTCCCCCTCGGCTTCATTCAGCGACCTCCAAGGAGGCCTGGTGACGGGGGTGAGCGATGGCGGCGGCAACTTCAATCTCGATCCCCAGTTCGTCGGCCCCAGCACGCCAGCCGGGGCGGATGGCGTCTTCATCGACGAGGACGACGGGTTCATGCCCAGCGGTGCGAGCCCCTGCCTGGGTGCCGGCACCGCCAGCGGGGCGCCGGCCAGCGACATCGTCGGCAATGCTCGACCGCTGATCACCAATGCCGCCATCACCTGCGGGGCCTATGAGGTTCCAACCGTCACCGTGATCGCCTCCATCCCCAGTGCCGTGAAGCCGGCGCTCTCCGGCAGCCCGAGCAATGGCCAGTTCCTTGTGATCCGCAATGGCGACCTGACCCTGCCCATGACCGTCTCGGTGACGATCGGCGGAACGGCGATCGCCGGTACCGACTACCTGCCGATCGTCACCCCGGTGGTGATCCCGGCGGGTGCCGCCTCGGTCGTGGTGCCGGTGACGCTGATCGCCACCTCGCAGGCCGGCAATCCCGCCACCGTGGTCATGACCCTCACCCCGTCCGCGCCAGGCAGCATCGACGGCTATGTCGCGGCACCGGCCCAGAACCATGCCACCGTGCTCATCACCAACCTCAATACCGCAGGGGTTGTGATCACCCCGCTCGGGCCGTTCACCGGCGCCGGGTCGAATGTGCTGCTCACCCAGCAGGCCGGCTCGACCGCGACCTTCACGGTGCGCCTCAACAGCCAGCCGACGGCGAGCGTCACCGTCAATCTGGCATCCTCGAACGTGGGCGAAGGCACCATCAACAAGTCCTCGATCACCTTCACCACCGGCAACTGGAATTCGCCCGTGAGCGTGCTGGTCAGCGGTGTGGCGGATTACATCGCCCATGGTCCCCAGGCCTACCAGCTGCAAAGCAGCGGGGCGATCAGCTCCGATCCCTTCTACAGCCGCTCCTCGACCACCATCACCCCCAGCCAGCAATCCGTCTTCCCGACCAGCATCCCGTATGTCGTGCAATCCGGCGCGAACTGGCAGGTCAAGGTGGCGGGCGCCGGTCTCGCTCCCAGCGCCTTCACCGTCGCCAACGCCGGGGGCACTGCGACCATCAGCCTGGCTGCGCCCGTGCCATCCGGGCAGTCGGTGCAGATCCAGTATCTCGGCGAGGTCTCACTTGCCGCCAACGGCTCGACGACCGCCTTCGACACCGCTTTCCCCTTCGTGCTGGCCACCGCCAACGCGTGGCTGGTAACGGTCAACGGGGCGATCCAGCCGACCAGCGCGTACGTCATCAGCGCCAACGGCCTGAACAATGGGCGCATCACCTTCAGCAGCGCCCCAGCGGCCGGCACGGTGCTTGTCCAGACCGACGTGGTCGCGGCCGTGAACGCGAACACCAACCTCAGGGGCGTGACCGTGACACCGGGTTCGCTGAACCTGACCGAGGGCGGGGTGACCGCCAACTACACGGTGGTGCTGACCAGTCAGCCGAGCAACGGCAACGTGGTCATCACCCTGAGTGCCGCCAACCTGGCGATCCCCGGCGCCAACAACATCTTCACCAGCGTCTCATCCCTGACCTTCACCCCGACCTTCAGCCAGAGCGTCTCGGGCACCACCAGCGGCTGGAACGTGCCGCAGACCGTAACCGTGTCCGCCAGTCGCGACTTCAATGTGGAACCCACACCGCAGTATGGCGGCATCGTCACGCAGGCCGTGACCGCCGCGCCGACTTGCGACTACAACGGCTTCGCCGCCCAGCCCGTCACCCTGACCGTGACCGATGTCGACTCCGCCCAGATCGTGCTGACGCCGCCCGCAGGCCTGGTCACCAGCGAGGCCGGCACCCAGACTACCTTCCAGGTGACCCTCAACTCGCGGCCAAAGAATCCCGTGACCTTGACCCTGCAGTGCGAGGACACGCTCGATTCCGGCTCGAACGAGAATGGCGGTGTCTTCTATACCGGCACGGCGCTGCCCCATTCCGCGACCATCACGCTTACCTTCAGCCCGACCGACGGCCTGGGAACCAGCGGCACGCCCGGCGCCCAGACCAGCGGCTGGAACGTGCCGCAGACCATCACCCTGCAAGGCCTGCGCGGGACGGTCGGCGTGCAGGGCAACACGCCCTACACCGTCAACCTCACCAGCGCGCCGGCCGTCGCCGGCAGTGGCGACAGCAGCTACTCGTCACTGTCCGCCGGGGTGGTAATGACCATTCTGAACACCGACATCGACGTTCCTGGCGTCCTGATCAGCGCCGGCACCCTGAGTGTGGTGCGGGGTGACCCGATCGGCACCAGCTTCACCGTCCAGCTCGCCACCGATCCGACCACCGGCGCGACCGGGGCCGCGGGCGACAATGTGGTGATCGAGTTCTCGGACACCATGGGCGGGCTGGTGACCCTCTCGCCCGCAATCCTGGTCTTCACCCACGCGACCTGGAACACGCCGGTGACGGTGCAGGTGACCGCGCCGGACAACGGCGTGGTCGAGGCGCAGATCCAGTCCGATACGCTGGACTACACGGTGATCAGCGGCAACAGCGCCTACAACACTGGCAATGGGTCCCTGCCCGTCACGGTGCAGGACAGCGGGGTCGCCGGCCTGGTGATCTCTCCCACGGTCGGCCTGGTGACCGGGGAGGACGGCACGCGTGCCGCATTCCAGGTCGGTCTGCTCAGTAGGCCCGCGGGGACCGGTACCGTGACCGCCACCCTGACCAGCTCGAATCCCGGCGCCGGCGTCCTGGGACTGCAGTTCTACAGCAGCGACACCACCACCAGCGGCGCGACCTCCACCATCGATTTACCGCTATCCACCGACCTGACCGCGGTCGCGCCCGCCATGCTGGTGGCGTACAGCGGGCTCGGGTCCAATAGCGGCGCGCTGTCGCTGGTCACGGCGGTCGGACCTGGCGCGATCACCATTGCGCCCGCCGTCCTCGCGGATCCGGCGGTGGAGACCGTCACCGTGCTCCCCGCGCTGGGCATCGGTTCCGGCAGCAGCACCGCATCCTCCCCCGTGGTCAGCTTCCCGATCGGCACCGACCTCAGCCAGGTGTTCGAAGGCCAGGAGGTCCTGGTCATGGGCGCCGGTGGCCCGACCGCGAGCTCCTCCTCCACGGTGCGCTATGTGGATCGCGTCGGCCTCGCGGTCACCCTCGCTGCGGATGTACCGGCCGGCTCGAATGAGACGGCCTACTTCTCGACCGGGCCGCTGAGCCTGTCCTGGACCGCTGCGGCTTGGCAGACGGTCAAGACCGTAACCGTGATCGGCATGCACAACCGGCAGGTCAATGGCAACGTCACCTACCAGGTCACCGCCGCCGCGATCTCTGCCGATCCGCACTACAACACCAGCCAGACGATGACCTCCGGTGTGGCCACCACGGACTTCAGTTCCGCCATCCCCTTCGCCACCTACAGCGGCTCCAACTGGGTGGCGAGCGTCGGCGGCAGCCTGGTTGGCGGCTTCACCATCACCAACCTCGCCGGCTATGCCCACCTCAGCCTGGCCAGCGCCACCACCGGCCCAGTGGTGCTGACCTATCTGCCGACGGTCGCCCTGACCAACCTCGACATCGACCATCCCGGTTTCGTGGTCACGCCGCTGGACGCGACCAGCATCTTCCCGTCGCCTGGCAGCCCCTCCACGGCGCATTTCTCAATAACCTTGACCAGTGAGCCGGTCGGGGACGTCGATGTCGACATCCAGAGTTCGAACACCGCCAAGGGTGTCGTCTCGCCGCCGAGCTTGACCTTCACGCAGTCCACACCGCATGGCGGCTCCGGCTGGGACCAGCCGCACCTGGTGACCATCACCGCGGTCGGCAGCCAGGTGGCCGATGGCGCCGTGTCCTTCTCGGTCACGCCGCTGCCAGCCACCAGCGTCGACCCCATCTACAACACCCTCCAGGCCAGCGGCGTCAGCCTGGCAACGGTCGATCCGGCCATCGCTGGCATCACCGTGACACCCGTGACGGCCCTGACCACCAACGCCCAGTCGGGCCTGACCGCCCAGTTCCGGCTGGTCCTCACCAGCCAGCCGACCTCAACCGTGGTCATCCCCCTGGCAACCTCGGATCCTGGGAAAGGCACGCCCTCGGCCGCGACGCTGACCTTCACCGCGCAGAACTGGAACGTCGCGCAGACCGTGACGGTCACCGGTGTTGCCAACGCCGTCGCAGAGGGGCCGGTACCCTACCAGATCGTCTTCTCCCAGCCGCAGACGGTCGACCCGGCTTACGCCGTCCTGATCACGCCGCCCGTGACCATCATCGGTACCGACAACAACATGGCCGGCTACATCATCAGCGACCCCACCTCGCAAAGCGGGCATATCTTCGACTTCACCACGCCCCCGGTCGATCCGCCACTGCAGACCACCGACCTGGGCGGCACCGCGGCGTTCCAGGTCGCACTGACCAGCCAGCCGGCAGGGGCCGATCTGGTGACCATCACCCTGTCCTCGAGCGACACCTCGCTGGGCACGCCCTCGCCAGGGACCCTGGTGTTTAGCGCCAACAACTGGAACACGCCGCAGGTCGTCACGGTCACTGGCGGCAATGCAGGCTTCAGCGATACCGACGGCACCTATACCATCACCTCGTCGTCGGTGGTCAGCACCGATCCCTTCTACAACGATCTGCTGTTGGTCCAGCCGGTGCCAGGCATCCCGTGCCTGAACGTCGCGCAGAACAAGATCCCGACCCTGGACCCGATCGCCGGGCAGTCGGTCCTTGAGAACCAGGCCAGCCTGCCCGTGGTGAGCCTGACCGGCATCACGACCGGGGAGGCCAGCGCGGTGCATGCGCTGCAGGTGACTGCGACCTCCGACAACCAGGCATTGCTGCCCGACTCCGCGCTGCTGGTCGGCTATACCGCCGTCACGCCGGTGCCGAGCACCGGCACCCTCGCCTTCAGCCCGGTCCACAACCAGTTCGGCACCGCGCATGTCACCGTTACCGTCACCAGCATCGACACCAGCGCTCCGCCCCTCTACCGCGGGGGCACCAAGTCGGCGTCGCAGTCCTTCAGCATCACCGTCGGCTTCGTCAACCAGCCTCCGAGCTTCGTCCCCGGTGCGAACCAGTCCGTCCTGGAAGGCGTCGGAGCCCAGACCGCGCCGGCATGGGCGACGGCGATCAGCGTCGGACCGCCCAACGAGAGCTCGCAGCACGGGACCTTCCTCATCACCAACGACAACAACGCGCTGTTTATGGTCCAGCCGGCTGTCGACCCGATCTCCGGCGACCTGACCTACACCCCGGCGCCAACCGCCTTCGGTGTCGCCAATGTCGCCATCTTCCTGCAAGACGACGGCGGGACCGCCAATGGCGGCAGCAATCTCAGCGCGACCACGCATTTCACCATCACCGTGACATCGGTGAACCATGCCCCGACCTTCACCGACGGCGCCAACCTATCGATCCAGGAGGGCTCGGGCCCACAGACCGACATCGGCTGGGCCACCGGCATCAGCCCAGGCCCCGCCGACGAGTCGGGACAGACCCTCGCCTTCAGCTGTGCCGACGACCAGCCCGGACTGTTCAGCGTCCAGCCGGTGCTCGATCTGGCGGGCACGCTGAGCTTCACCCCTCTGCCGACGGCGCGCGGCTTCGCCACCGTCACCGTGACGCTGATGGACAACGGCGGCACCGCCAATGGCGGCGTCGACACCACGGTCCAGACCTTCACCATCACCATCAACCCGACCAATGACGCACCGCTGGTGTCGATGAGCGCGCCGGCCGGACGCCAGGTGCCGATCGGCTCGATGCGCGTCATCCAGCCCACCGACCTGTGGGCCACCGACGTCGACTCGGCGATTCCCGCCCCGGCGCACGATCCGGGCCTGGTCTTCACCGTGCAGCTGGCGCCTGGCAACGGCTCCCTCTTCGACCACGGCGCGGCCCTGGCGGTCAACGGCACCTTCACGCAGCAGGACATCATCAATGGCTGGGTCAGCTATACGCACAACGGCGGGACCAGCGCCAGCGACGGTTTCGCCTTCACCGTCGCCGACAGCCCGATTCCGGCGGGCTCGGTCCTCGCCTCGCCCATGCTGCCGGCCACGACCCTGCCGCCAGGCGTCAGCGCGCTGCAGGTTTTCAGCATCAGCATCGACCGCAGCGATCCGGTCGTGACCCTGACCCCGGCCGGTCCCCTGCCGTTTCTTGACCAGGGCCCGGCGGAGCTCATCGCCCCGACCGGCGCGGTCTCCGATCCCACGCAGCCGAGTTTCAGCGGCGGCCAGCTGCTGATCAGCTTCGCCTCCGGCGCCTCGCTGGCGGATGTCATCGCCATCGACACCACCGGCTCGGTGACCCTCACCGGCTCGAACGTCTTCTATGACGATGGCGGCGGTCCCCAGCTGTTCGGCACCCTGAGCGTGACCCAGGGTGCGGGCGGGACGGTCATGTCCGTCTCAGGGCTCACCGCCGTCGCCGACACCACCTCGGTGAGCGCCTTCATCCAGCGCCTGACCTTCCAGAACACCGCCATCTCGCCCTCGAATCCGACCTCCAACCCGATCACCGACCGCGTGATCCAGGTCCAGGTCACCGATGCCAACAACGACTCGAGCCTGCCCGCCGACCTCACGGTGGCGGTGACCTCGGTGCCGCATCCACCCCAGATCATCTCCGGCGCGGTGCTGGTCACGGCCGAGAACGTGCCGATCAGCGGCACGGTGAACGCGATCGATGTCGATGGCAACACGCTCAGCTATGCCGTCACGGGAACCACCACCCTGGGCACGGTGGCGATCAACAGCGCCACCGGAGCCTACACCTTCACGCCCGTCGCGGGCATCACCGGCACGGGCAGCTTCCATGTCCAGGTCAGCGATGGGGTCGGTGGCAGCGCCGGCCAGGACATCAGCGTGCTGATCACCGCCGATTCGCCGCTGGAGCCGTTTATCACCTCCAATCCACCCCAGGCCACGCAGCAGAACGACACGGTGATCTACAATGTGGTCAGCTATGCGCCCGGCACCGCCGCTCCGGATTTCAGCATCATCGGCCTGGCCGCCGGGACCTACACCCTCGGGGTCAGCGGCAGCACCGCGACCCTGACCTTGCTGCCGACGGCGACCGCAACCGCGGGCTATGTCACCTTCAGCATCCTCATCACCGACCCGGCCCATGCGCTCTCGGGTGTGCAGCCGGTCACCCTGCTGGTCGCCGCGACCCCTGCGGCGGGAGGCTGATCATGGCGTCGCCGCGCATTCGCACCTCGCTGCCAGTGGCCGCCACAGCGCTCCTCCTGGCCCTGAGCGCCTGCGGCGGGGGCGGGGGCTCCAACAACGGCAATCTCTCGCAGGATGCCGGCAAGGACCTCGGCACCTATGAGGTCGTGGATCTGAACACCGGCACGCTGCAGTCGCAGGACTCCATCCCCGACCTGCTCACCAATCCCGTCTACCGCACCACCAGCATGGTCTTCCGGGCGCTGCCCTCCGGCACTGCGGTCAGCGGCCAGGCCGCCGGCACGTTCGGCGCGCAGGTCGACGAGGCGCCCGACACCATCACCGTGACGCGCTTCTACATCGGCGTCTTCGACGTCACCCAGCAGCAGTGGACGCTCATCGCCGGTGCCGGTTCCACGCCCTGGACCGACCCTGCCGCGCTGGCCGTGGCCGGTGCCGGCTCGGTCAATCCGCTCAAGCCGGCCTTCGGCCTGAGCCGCGACGCGGTCCTCAGCGGCCTTGCGGCCGAGCAGGCGCGCGTGCCCTTCCCGGCAACCCTGCCGGATGATGCGCAATGGGAGTACGCCTGCCGCGCGGGCGCCACGACCGTCTTCAGCTGGGGCGATCTGGGCGCGACGCCCGCGGCGAGCGCTGGCCCCTACGCCCTGGTGCAGGAGACCTCCGCCGGATTGCTCGGACCGGCCACGGTCGGCAGCCTGGCACCAAACGCCTTCGGACTGTACGACATGCTGGGAAACGTCTGGCAATGGACCAGCACCGGCAGCGGGGAGATCCGTGGCGGCTCCTGGCGCGACTCGCTGGCCCAGGCGCGCTGTGCCAACAAGGTCCCACTTGACCATACCATCAGCCACGTCCTGGTCGGCGTGCGCCTGGTCCTCATCCCGTGATCGGATACCGCGTGCCGCCACCTGTCGCCAGGCGCTTGCCGCGCGCACTGCCGCTTGGCGCGCTGGCCCTGGCGGTTGCGCTGCTGCCCGGCGGGCTCAGTGCGGCCGAGCTGGTGCAGCGCGACCTCATTCTCAGCGTCGGCGAGCAGCCGACCGCCTTCACCTATACGCTGTCCGACCCGACCAGCTCGCGTCAGGGCAGCGACTCCTTCAGCCAGAATGTCGGCGTTGAGGTCGGCGGACGCTACTCCCTCGCCGGCGCCGGAGACGCCTCCAGCCTGGTACTGGGCGGCGCCCTGGTGGCCAACCAGGCCGGCTATGGCTCGAGCGGGCACTATACTGGCTATGGGCTGCGCCTGGATGGAGGCTACGGCTGGGCGATCAGCGACGCCTGGTCGGTCGGCGGTCGGCTCGAACTCGGACTGGGCCTGGCGACCTTCGATCTGCAGGCCGGCGACGCCTTCCCCGCGGTCTCGACCAGCGGCTCGACCATCAGCTATGGCGTCGCGGTCGATGTCGACTATGCCCTGTCGGACACCTTCACGGCGCTGCTGGAGGTCGGCTACCTGCGCACCGATGCCAAACTCTCCGGCGGCGGTGTTGACCTGAACATCGATACCACCGGCTTCAGCTTCGCCCTCGGCATCGCCTACCGCTTCTCAGTCGCACCCCGGCCGGTGGATTAGATGCACCACCCCCTGTCCCATCCCCCCCTTGCCGCGCACGAAGGTCGCCATGACTGACGACGACCGCCAGCCACCAGCTCCTGACGCCTCCGCCAAGCCGCCGACGCCGTCCCCAGGTGCCGAGGTGCGCCGCGTGGCGCTGCCCTCCGACCCGACCGAACCGATCCGCCTGGTCGGCGCACGGCGCACTGGCGCCGTGCCGCCCGTCACGCCGACCACGGCTTCGGTTCCGACGCCTCCTCCGCTGGGGACCCCGACGCCTCTAGCGGTCGAGGCCCCCACTGCGCCACCGGCACCATTGAGCAGCGATCAGGCCGATCTGGCGCTCAATACGGAGTCGACGCTGGTCGGTCCGCAACCGGTGCCCGACACCGCCCGCATGCGGGTCAGGATCGAATCGGTCGACGACGACCCCGAGCTCGGACGTGAGGCCACACTGCTGCCGACCAGCCGTGCGCCCGAGACACCGGCCAGCACTGCAGCCGATGATGCCCAGTACCTCGGCAACGAGCAGACCCTGGTCGGCGCCCAGGCGTTTGGCGGCGTGCGCACGGCGCAACCGCCGCCTGATGCCGAGCAGGAATACCTCGGGCGCGACGCCACCATCATCGGCGCACCGCTCGGTGCGCCGCCGGCTGGAGCCAAGCGTTCGGAGACCACCGGCGGCAGCAGCCTCGGCAAGAAGACCAGTCCGACACTCGACGACGGCTGGCACCTCAAGGGCCGGCAAGGCGCGCTGACCGGGCGCACGCTCGGCGACTACGAGATCGGCGGCATTCTCGGCGAAGGTGGCATGGGCACGGTCTATCGCGCCCGCCAGGTCAGCCTGAAGCGCCGCGTCGCCCTCAAGGTCCTCCCGCCGAACCTCGCCCACGACGTGCGCCTCAAGGAGCGCTTCGAGCAGGAGGCGCGCACCGCGTCGCTTTTGAACTCACCCAACGTGGTGCAGGTCTTCGCCGCGGGGTCCTTCGAGGATATGGTCTACTTCGTCATGGAGTATGTCGAGGGCACTGATCTCTCCGAACTGACCCGCGCCAAGCAGGACGCCAAGGAGCTGTTCACGCCCGACGAATGCGTCAGCTTCGTCCTCCAGGCGGCCCAGGGCCTGGCCGAGGCGGGCAGGCATGGCATCGTCCATCGCGACATCAAGCCAGCCAACCTGATGATCACGGGCAAGAACGTGGTCAAGATCGCCGACTTCGGCATCTCGAAGATCGCTGGCGAGCACCAGCTGACCATGACCGGCACCGCCGTCGGAACTCCGGCCTACTGCTCGCCAGAACAAGGCCGCGGCGACCCGGTCGACGCCCGCGCCGACATCTACTCGCTGGGCGTGGTTTTCTATGAGCTCTTGACCGGCAAGAAGCCTTTCGAGGGCGCGACCGCCAATGCGCTGATCTACCAGCACAACTACGCCGAGCCCCGGCTGCCGATCGAGCTGCGCGCCGACATCCCCGAGAGCTACCAGGCGGTGGTGCTGAAGTGCCTGCAGAAGGATCCGACACGACGCTACCAGGATGCCGGCGATCTGGTCTCGGACCTGCAGCAGGTCCGCGCCGGCGCGGCGCCGATGACCGCGCTCATGAGCGCCTTCGGCACCGGCGCCGACGAGGCGATGCGCCGCCTCGGCATCAAGCAGCGCCGCCTGTGGCCGTACGTGGTGGCGGCGGGACTGGTGGTCGCTCTCGCCGCCGGCGGCGTGCTCAGCTACACCCATCGGGCCGGCGAACGGCAGGCGGCGGTGGTGGAGGTGGCACGCCTGCGCACCGCGCTGTCGGCGCTCGACAAGTCCCAGCCCGTGCCCAAGGGGAGCGATCTCAATCTCATCGCACTGGCCGCCCTGGTGCCGGCCAAGGACAGCGACCTGGCGCGCTGGCAGGCCAAGATGGCGCGGGTCGTGGACCTGCAGAAGCGCCTGCAGGTGCTCGACCAGGACGGCCTGCCCGACCGCGCCACGCAGCAGTCGGCTGGATCCGACCTGGTGCGTTATGAAGAGGATGTCGGCTCCGCGGGCGAGGATGTGCAGCGCGCCAAGGCCAAGCTCGATGCGGCTGGCGCGGCCATCGTCCATGACCGCGAGCAGCTGGGCGAGCTCGATCACGCCGTGGTGGTGACCTCGGCCCAGGCCGATCGCCTGACGCCGACCCTGCGCCAGCTGCAAGGGCTGGCCGGGTCCGATGACCTCGACGCCCGGCGCTGGGAGATGCGCATCGCCCAGTCCCGCAGCCGTGCGGCTGGCCTGCGCAACGACCTGGCGAAACTCGACGATCCGCATGACCTCGTCACGGAGGCGCGCATCGGCCAGCTCGAGCAGGAGCTGGCCGCGCTCAGGGCCATCCTCGGAGACCAGGACCCGGCGGTCCTGGGCTGGAGCGCGAAGCTTACCGATGATCGCGAGAACCTGGGGCGACTGCGCAAGAGCCTGGCGCGACTGGACGCCGTGGACTGGGCGACCACCAGCCTGCAGGCCGCGCTCAAGAGCGACCTCGCGGCCTATACGAGCCTGGTCGACAGCAACGATCCCGACCTCAAGGCCTGGAGCCGCAAGATCGCCGACTCCGCAGCGCGCATCACCGGGCTGCGCAAGGTTCTGGCGCGCCTCGACCGGCCGGAGCCGCTGAGCGTCGACAGCCAGTCCGAGTACCTTGAGCAGCTCGCTGCCTACCGCGCGCTGGTCAGCCCGGACGACGGGCAGCTGCAGGCCTGGAACATCCGCCTGCGGCAGGAGGCCGCCAATCTCGCCAGCCGGCGCGAGGAGGTTGGACAATTGGAACATCCCGAGCTCAGCCTGGTCGAGCTGGATGGCTGCGCCAAGGCCCTGTCCGAGCTGGTCACCCTGGGCGGCATCTCCGAGGATCAGCAGCAGGTGGCGCAGCGTCGCCTGCAGGAGCAGCGCACCCATATCGCCGAACTGCGGCACGTGCTGCAGGCGCATCAGGCGGTCGACATCGTCGACCAGCCGCTTGCCGATGCGGTGCTCAAACTCGACCGCATCGCCGGCGACCAGGACCCTGACGTCAGGCACTGGCTCGGACGGGTGATGGTCTATGAGCGGCTCCACGCCGCCCTGGCGAGTCTGGATTCGGCCGCTCCGCTGCCGGAGCATGTCAGCGAGCTGATGGGCGAGTATGCCCGTGCGGTGGGTCTGCAGAGTCCCGAGATCCAACGCTGGAATGCCAAGCTGCTGCGCGTCGCCGATCTCAAGCAGCAGCTGGCCTACCTCGATCAGGCGGTTCCGGTGCAGGATACGGCAGCGTCCCTGGTTTCGGAGCTGCTGCTCGCGGTCAGCGAGCGCGATGCCGAGGCCAAGCGCTGGTCGGCCAAGCTCGCGCGCGTCACCGGCCTGACCACCAGTCTGACCACCGCCCTCGATGGGGCCTACGTCCTGCCCGCGGGCGTCATCCGGCAGAGCAGCGAGCTGGTCAGACTGGTCTCGCTGCAGGACGAGCGGGTCGCCGCGCTGGCCACCCGCGTCGCCATCCTTGTCGGACCCGGACGACCGACCTGGGCGAGCGATTACCGGCGCGACGATTACGGACCCTATGCCGAATTGACCATTACCGGCGTCACGCAGCGTTTCCGCTATGTCCCCTCGGGCACCTTCATCATGGGTAGTCCCGATGACGAGCCCGGCCGCGACCATGACGAGAGTCGCGTGCGGGTCACGCTGACGCACTCCTTCTGGCTGGCCGACAGCGAATGCACGCAGGCCTTCTGGCATACCATCCAAGCCAGCGACCACAGCCGCTTCCCTGGGTTGGAACGTCCGGTGGAGCGCATCTCGTGGGATGACTGCACGGCCTTCTGCATCGCGCTCAGCGCCAAGGTGCCGGGCCTGCGCGCCCGCCTGCCCACCGAGGCCGAATGGGAGTACGCCTGCCGCGCCGGTGTCGATGGCCCCTATCCGTCGGCCCAAGGTGCCCTCACCAGCGAGAAGCTCGACAGCGTGGCGTGGTACGGGGCGGACGCGAAGAGCACCCACGGCGTCAAGGCGCGGCAGTGCAACCGGCTCGGACTGTCCGACATGCTCGGCAACGTCTGGGAATGGTGCGAGGACCGCTATGGCGCGTACTCGCCAACCCCGGTCACCGACCCGGTCGGGCACGAGACCGATCAGCGCGTCGCCCGCGGCGGCTCCTGGGGCGATGACGCGTCACGCGTGCGCGCGGCGAATCGCGCCGCACTGTCCCCTGACATGCATACCCTCTACGTCGGCATGCGCCTGGCCGTGGCGGTCGATTGGCCGGCCGGTCAGGAACCGATCCTGGCCCAGCCCGGCATGTCCGTGGAGGAACCGGCTGCCTCACCACTGCGGCTTGCAGGCATGGCCGGAGCCGCTGCCCAGGGATCTCGCTGACGGCGGCAGTGCACCCCTGAGCAGACCCGGTCCTCAGACCGGGCCCGGCCAGCCAGCGCCTGGCAGGCCACCGGCTAGCGGAAGCCGATCTCGAAGAACCATTCCGCGCAGTCATGGGTCCACAACCGCGCCGAGCCCGGGAAGTCGAAGCCCAGGCCGATGCCGTGCGGCGCATGGGGATAGACATGCAGCGCGAAGGGCACCTTGTGGCGCAGCAGGGCCTCGGAGTAGTGCAGGCTGTTGCGCACGTCGACCACCGAGTCGTCGGCGCTGCTCCAGATGAAGCTCGGCGGGTTGCGGGCGGTGACGCTGGTCTCAAGCGACAACCTCTGGCGCAGCGCCGGCTCCGGATCCTCGACGCCGAGCAGGTTGACCATCGAGCCGTGATGGCGGTGCTCGCCGAAGCTGATCACCGCATAGCTTGAGACCAGCGCCTGGAGGCGCGAGGAGGTGCGATCGACAGGGTCGGTGGCGCCGCTGATGCCATCATCGCCGAAGTTGGCGGCGGAGCAGGCGAGGTGCCCGCCCGCGCTAAAGCCGAGGATGCCGATGCGGCTGCCGTCGACGCCGAGTTCAGCACTGCGCAGCCGCAGCAGGCGGATGGCGCGCTGCGCGTCATGCAGCGGCACCGGATGGCGGAAGGGCGAGTGGCGGTAGTGCAGGACCGCCGCCGATATGCCCAGCGCATTGAGCCAGCGCGCGATGGGGTCGCCCTCGTGGCCGGCGCGCGTGCCGTAGCCACCGCCCGGGCAGACGATGACCAGCGGGCGCGGCTTGCCTGGCAGGATGAACGGGATGAGGTGCGGCACCTCCTTCGCGGCGGGTTCGGAGGCGCGCGCGGGATCGGGCGTGCCCGGAGGGGTGGTGTTCCAAAGCGGGATAGCGTTCGGCATGGCTGCGCAGGATGGCGTCGGGCACCTCCCAGACAAGGCGCTGCCCCCCCCTGGGAGGCCCTGGCGCAGCATGTGCGGGGCGATTGACACAGTAGCACGAAATTGACCGGGGGTGCCCGGTTGCGATGATCCGGCATGCCCGAGATCCCGCTCGTGAACTTATCGAAGTTCACGGTGCTCTCACCCAAGCAGAGCGTCTTCGTCAACCGTCCGGTACATGAGGGCGACGTGCCCCTGCATCAGCACGATTTTGTCGAGATCGCGATGGTCATCAATGGCAAGGCCAACCATCGCACGATCGGCGGCGTGCAGCGTGTGCGCCGTGGGGATGTGTTCGTCATCCATCCCGGCCAGTGGCACGCCTACGAGGGTTGCGAGGGCATGCACATCTTCAACTGCTGCTTCACCGCAGCACTGCTCGACTTCGAGCTGTCGTGGCTGCGCGACGACCCGGTGCTCGGACCGCTGGTGGCGCGCAACAGCGCCGAGCAGGCGGTCAGCACCTTCAGCGTCGATGAGGCTGGGATCGTCACCAGCCTCGGCATCACCGACCGCCTGCGCGCGGTGACCGGCGCCAACCATCTCACCACGCGTGGCGATACCATCGCGCTGTTGCTGCTGATGCTCAGCGAGCTGGCGCGACAGCGCAGCCGCACCCCGGGACGCGAACCGTCGGCGGTCGCCAACCATCCGGCGGTCTCACGCGCCATGACCCTGCTGGAGGAGGACCTGTCGCGCGACTGGACCCTCGAGGAGATGGCGCGTCGGCTTGAGATCGACCGCTCGCACCTGATCCGCATCTTCCGCAAGCGCACTGGGCTTACCCCGATGCTCTGGCTGGCGCGCCGCCGCGGCGAGCTGGCGGCGGTGCGGCTTTTGACCACCGATGCGCCGATCGGCGACATCGGCCGCGAGGTCGGCTGGCTGGACCCCAACTACTTCGCACGGCGCTTCCGCTCGCTCTTCGGCCTGAGCCCGCGCGAATACCGCAGCCAGCTGCCCTGCCCGCCGGCCGCGGTCTCGGCGGACGGTGTTTCGCAGTGGTGACGTCCGCGGTTGCGGCCGAGGCTCAATCGCCACCCTTGCGGGGTCCGCTTACCGGCTAGGCTCAGGAGATGGGTGCGCAGAGCGGAGATCGCCGGAGATGATCCTGGTCCTGGTCGAAAGTCCGGCGAAATGCAGCAAGATCGAGTCCTTCCTGGGCAGCGGCTACCGTGTCATGGCATCCTACGGACATGTGCGCGACCTGCCCGCCAAGGACATGGGCATGGCCTTCAACGGCGATGCCGTGCTGGTCGATTATCAATTAAACGAGCGCGGCGCCACTGTCGTGCAGCGCCTGGCCGCGGCGGCGCAGAAGGCCACCCAGGTCATCCTCGCGACCGACCTCGACCGCGAGGGCGAGGCTATCGCCTGGCATCTCAGCGAGGTCCTCGGCAAGCGCACCTACCTGCGCGCCACCTTCAACGCCATCACCAAGCAGGCGGTCCAGGCGGCGATCCAGAATCCGCGCGCCATCGACCTCAACCTGGTCAATGCCCAGCAGACCCGACGACTGCTCGACCGCATCGTCGGCTACGCGGTCAGCCCGACCTGCGCGCGCGGCGTCGGCCGCAAGGATGCGCGCTCAGCCGGGCGGGTGCAGTCGGTGGCGGTGCGCCTGGTGGTCGAGCGCGAGCATGAGATTCAGGCCTTCCGGCCGCTGACCTACTACGTGCCGGTGGCGACGATCGTGGTCCCGGGCAAGCCGCCGGCCTTCAAGGCCTTCCTGGTGGAGTGGAAGGGTGAGCCGCTGGGCACGCGTCTGACCGAGGCGGTGATGGGCGAACGGATCGTCGCCTGGTGCCAACGCCAGCCCTGGCAGGTGGTCCGGGCCACCACCGACCGCGCGACCATCAATCCACCGCCGCCGTTCATCACCTCCACGCTGCAGCAGGCGGCCTCGGTGCGTCTGAAGCTCTCGCCCAAGGAGAGCATGCGCCTGGCGCAGGAGCTGTATGAGGACGGGGCCATCACCTACATGCGCACCGACTCCCTGGCGCTGACGCCGGAGGCGGTGGCCATGGCGCGGGCGCACATCGGCGCGCATTTCGTGGCCCCCTACCTGCCGCAGCGCGCGCACGCGCCGCGCAACGCCGCCGCCAATGCCCAGGAGGCCCATGAGGCGATCCGTCCGACCCACCTCGAGGGCGGGGCGCTGGCCCACGGCGAGGATCCCAAGGGCCAGCTCTACCGGCTGATCTGGGAGCGCTTCATCGCCTCGCAGATGGCGCCGGGGCTCGATGCGCGCGCGGTGGTCGACGTCGCGTGCGCGCCGTTGGCCCACCAGCATGCGACGCGCGGCAACGTCCATACCGGGGTCTTCCGCGCGCGCGGCACCACCGTGCTCTTCGATGGCTGGCGGGTGCTCACCGACGACGCCGCGCAGGAGAAGCCGGGCAAGGGGGCGCGCGGCGGGGGCGCCGGCGACGAGCCAGGCGGCGGGGAGCGCGCGGATACTGATGTCGAGGACGTGCGCCTGCCGGCGCTGGTGGGCGATGAGCCCGCGTCGCTCAAGGAACTGGGCGTGAAGGAGAAGACGACCAAGGCTCCGGCGCGCTACACCGAGGCCAGCCTGATCAAGCTGCTCGAGCGCCGCGGCGTTGGCCGTCCCTCGACCTATGCGCAGATCATGGCCACCATCGTCGAGCGCGGCTACGTCGAGATCACCCGCCGCAAGCTCCATGCCACGGAGCTGGGCATGGCGCTGACGGCCTTCCTGGTCAAGGCCTATGGCGGCAACTTCATCGAACCGGACTTCACCAACCGCGTCGAGGCGGATCTCGACCGCATCGCCCGCGGCGAACAGGCCTGGGAGCCGTTCCTGATCAGCGCCGCGCGCGAGGTGGTCACGCTGGCGCGTCGCGCCGGGCTGTGGTACGACCCCTTCCAGCCCCCAGGCTCCGCAGCACGTTCCTGATGGCGAGTTGCAACTGGCGGCAGGCCGCCAGCTCCTGATAGTCTCGTCGCATGCTGCAATTGGTGGGTGTGGCCAAGAGCTTCTTCGATCCCGCGCGGGGTGAAATCCGCGCCATCGATGCGATCAGCGCCTCGGTCCCGGGGGGGGTCCTGTCGCTGGTCGGGGCCAATGGCGCCGGCAAAAGCACGCTTTTGCGCCTGATCGCCACCTTGCTGGTGCCGGATCGCGGCCAGGTGCTGCTTGATGGCCTGGATACGCGCGCCCACGGCCAGGCGGTGCGCGCCCGCCTCGGCTACCTCTCGAGCACCACGCGCCTCTACCCGCGCCTCACCGGGCGCGAGCTGATGCGCTATGTCGGCGGCTTCTTCGGACTCGGCGGCGCCCGGCTGCGCGCGGCCATCGACGAGCAGTGCGAACGCTTCCAGCTGCAGGGCTTCCTCGATCAGCGCATCGACGCGATGTCGACCGGGCAGCTGCAGCGCATCAACCTCGCGCGCACGCTCCTGGCCGAGCCATCGATCCTGATCCTCGACGAGCCGACCACCGGCCTCGACATCCTCGCCGCCTGGAACCTGATCGAGGCGGTGCGCGCCGCGCGCCGCGCGGACCGGCTGATCATCCTCGCCACCCACATCCTGCCGGAAGTCGAACATACCGCCGACCGCCTGTGGGTGCTGCGTGACGGCAAGCTGATCTTCGACGGGGCGCCGCAGGCGCTCGGCAGCGGCGAAGCCTTCGCCGCGGCGGTGCATGGCCTGCTGAGCGACGGCGCGGCCAGCGCGCCGACCGCGCCAGCGCCGCCATCACGCCCGCATGGCGAGACCGCATGAACAGCGCCCATGTCCTGCATGTCTTCCGCAAGGACGGCCTCGAGATCCTGCGCGACCGGCGCACCATCTTCGTCAATGTCGTGCTGCCGATCCTGCTCTATCCGCTGCTTTTGCTGTTCTTCGTCCAGGTCGTGCAGCTGACCAACAAGCAGAAGAGCGAGGCTCCCGGGGTGATCCTGGTCGATGTGCCGCCGGCCATCGCCATGAGCCTGAGCGCCGCGCCCGCGGGCCCGACGCCGGCGCCCGGCGCCCATGGCGCCGCCCCCGCCGGGAGCAGCCCCTTCGAGGAGGGCCGTCTCGACGCGGTGCGCCTCATCCGCACCACCGACGATCCGGCCCTGGCGGCGACGCTGCGCGAGCAGGCCGCCCAGCTGGTGCGCCTGCACCAGAGCCTCGAGACCCTGCACCATAGCGACGGCGACGATGCCTCCGCCGCCGCCGCAGCGGGCGGCGAGGAGCAGCTCGCCGAGCAGTGGCGCGAGGCGTGTACCCGCATGCTCGCGGTCTTGCGCCGCGAGGGCGCGATCGCCGCGCTGGTGCGCATGCCCGACCGCGACGGGCAGCAGCACTACTCCGTGATCCAGGACGAGGCGAGTCGGCGCTGGGACGCGGTCGACGGGATCATCACCCAGGTCCTCGACGACTACCGCACGGCGCTGGTGGTCAGCCGGCTGCGCGTCGCGCACCTGCCGGAATCGACCCTGCATCCGCTGCAGGTGACCTCCCTGCCGATCGCATCGATCGCCGCCACGCTGCGCACCCGGCTCGGCGGACTGCTGCCGTTGCTCTTGGTCGTGCTCTCGGCCAGCGGTGCCTTCTTCCCCGCCTTGGACCTGATCTGCGGCGAACGCGAGCGCGGCACGCTCGAGACCCTGCTGTCCTGGCCGGTGACGCGCCGCGACCTGTTCCTCGGCAAATTGCTGGTGGCCTGCACCGCAGCCGCCATCTCGGTGGCCCTGCATATGACCTCGCTCGGTGTCTCGCTGGCCATCGCCGGACATCAGATCAACCATCTCGGCGGCGATCTCGGCGGACTCTATGCGGTCGGTCTGGGCACCCTGCTGTTGTGCGGACTGGTGATGCTGCCGCTGATCATCACCCTGGCCGCGGTGGCCCTGGCCGTCACCGGACTGGCCTCGACCAGCAAGGAGGCGCAGAACTACCTGACACCATTCACGCTGGTGGTGCTGATGGCGGCGATGGTCGGCCTCATTCCGAGCACCAGGCCCGGCCTCGTGCTCGACCTCCTGCCGATCGTCGGCCCGGTCCTGACCCTCAAGGAGAGCATGCAAGGCGACCACCTGCCGTGGATCGACCTGGCCGTGACCTGGGTGGCGAGCATGTCGCTGGCCTGGGTGGTGATCGGCTGGTCGACGCGGCTGCTCGAGGACGAACGTTTCCGCTATCCGGGACTGGTGCGCGCCGGTTGGGGTCGCTTCCGGCGCTGGGGTGTCGGCCCGCCGGTGCCCGGCGGCTTGGAGGCGATCGGCGTCTTCGCCATCGCCGCCGGCGGCTTCACCATGCTCTCCGGCTACGCGGCAGTCAATGCGGTGGCGCTGGTCTGCATCCCATTGATCGCCTTCGCCGCCGGCCCGGCGCTGCTGCACTGCTTCCTCGGCGCCTATGACCCGCGCCAGACCCTGTCGCTGCAGCGCTGCTCGGGCCGCAGCGCGGCGTTGGCGGTGGTGCTGATCCCGTGCGCCGTCGCGTTGAGCATCGTGGTGATGCTGGTGCAGGGCTACCTGATGCATGGCGAGCCGCCCGCCGCGGAGAACAAGATCGAGGAGATCGCCGAGCAGCTGCGCGCCCTCGGCGGAATGCCCCTGATGGTCCTGAGCATGGCGGTGCTGCCCGGCATCTGCGAGGAGCTGCTGTTTCGCGGCACCGTGCTCAGCGGCCTGCGCCGCGGCATCGGCCCGATAGGCGGCATCCTGGTCTCCTCCTTCCTGTTCGCCGCGCTGCACGCCGATCCGGAGCGCTTCGTGCCGCAGTTCTTCCTCGGCATCGTGCTGGCCGTCCTGACGGTGCGCGCCGCGTCAATCTATCCGGCGATGCTGGTGCACGCCGGGCACAACTCCACGGTCCTGATCATCGACCAGTACGGCAACCAGCTGCAGCGCTTCGCGGTGGTGCGGATGTTCGAGGCGACGCCGGTGTTGGTGGCCCTGGTGCCGGTGGGTCTGGCCGGCATCCTGCTGTGCCTGGCCGCGGTGCGGCCGCACCGTGCGGCGGTCGGTGTCGCGGGAGCGCGTGCGGGCGTATAACCTAGGCACCTAGTCGCCATTCGCCGTGGCCGCGAAATAAACTTGCCAATCTGCCTGCGTCCACCACTCTGTCTGGCCCTTTCAAAAAGCCACATGAGTGGCCCTGGAGCCCGCATGGCCCGTACGACCGGCCCCCGTCTTCGCGTGATTCGCCGTATCGGCGTCGAACTGCCCGGATTCACTACCCGCACCCTGACCCGCCGTCCGTACCCTCCCGGCCACGCGGCCGCGGCGACCGGCAAGCGCGCTCCCAAGACGAGCGAGTACGGCATCCGCCTGCGCGAGAAGCAGAAGCTGCGCTTCCACTACGGCCTGACCGAGCGTGGTCTGCGCCTGATCTTCCAGCATGCCTACCGCATGCCCGGTGATACCGGCCGCAACATGATCAACCTGCTCGAGGCCCGCCTCGACAACCTGATCTGGCGCTCCGGACTGACCCGCACCATCCCGGCCGCGCGCCAGCTGATCGTGCATGGGCACGTCAACCTCGGCGAGCGCCGCGCCACCAGCCCCGGCCAGCTGGTCAAGAACGGCCAGATCTTCGCTGTGCGCGAGAAGTCGCGCAACCGCGAGGACCTGCGCGTCACCGTCAACGCGCCGATCCTCGAGCGCCCGGCCGGCTTGAAGGTCGACCTCGACAACATGAGCGTCACCGTCGAGGCACTCCCGGGTCCCGAGCAGGTACCGTTCCCGATCGAGATCAATAAGGTCATCGAGTACTTCGCCCGGTAAACGGGGCCAGCCCCGCCACCAGGGGGCTGGTTTCTGCTTGTTGAGTGCTCAGCACCTAGTGCTGAGGCTGCTAAGGATCCCCTGCTACGGTTCGTAGCAGGGGATCATCATGACTAGCGACTACCAGACCAATGCTGCGTTCGACCAGGTGCCACCAACCAGCGCCACCGACGAGATCCGCAACGCCCACGATCACTTCTCCCAGGCCGCCGGCGCCGCCGCCGACCACCTGCTGCCGCATGACGTGCGCCGCCATGTGCGCGCCGCGGTGCGCCACCTGTTCTCGGCGGGCATCGCGGCGCTCGACCATCTCGATCGCCGCGCCCAAGAGCATGCCGCCTCGCGCGGCACGGGCCCCGGGCCGGCCCCGACCTCCAGTGCCGCCGAGGCCGCAGGTCGCACGGACAGCTTCTGAAGAGCGCGACTTTTGAGACGGAACCCGTGCCGGCAGCGGCGGCGATGGCCGCTGCTCCGGTAGGGCGGGGACGGCAGTCGTCCCAGGACTCGGCCTGGGGCCGCGCACTGGGCGAATGCTGGCTTATGGTGCGCATCGCGGTGCCCTACCTGGCGCTTGCGGCGCTCGGGCGCATCGGCTTTCCCTGCCGCGCCTGGCGGCGGCGCCTGGACCATTGGGCCGCCCTGACCTTCACCCGCTTCGTGCGCCAGCATGGCGCGTTGTTGATCAAGGTCGGGCAGTTCATCGCCACCCGCCCGGATCTGTTCACGCCGGCCTGGATCATCGCCTGCGCGGACATGCGCGACCAGGCGCCGCCCAAGCCCTTCAGCCAGGTCTCGCGCACCCTGAACGAGGCCTACCAGGGTGCGCTGCCCTTCGCCACCTTCGAGCCGGAGCCGCTGGCCTCGGCCTCGTTCGGCCAGGTGCACCGCGCGACCCTGCCGGGCGGACGCGTCGTGGCGGTCAAGGTCCAGCATTTCGGCATCGCGCGGCTGATCGCCATCGACCTGCGCCTGGTGCGCATGGCGATGACGCTGCTGCGCTGGGTGATGCCGGGCTTCCCATTTCGGGATCTGCTCAGCGAGCTCGGCGCCAGCGCGCGCGCCGAACTCGACTACGTGCAGGAGGCGACCAGCATGGACCGGCTGCGGCCGGTGTTGCGCCGGCATGAGATCCTCACCCCGCGCATCGTCTGGGACCACACCCGCGCCAGCGTGCTGGTCATGGAGTATGTCGGCGGCACGACCTTGGCGCGACTGGACTATGCGACGCTGACGCGCGAGCAGCGCCATTGGATCGCGCGCAGCATCCTCGATGCCTATCTCAGCATGCTGCTTGATGCGGGCTTCTACCACGCCGATCCGCACGGCGGCAACTTCATCTATGACCAGGGCCGGATATGGATGATCGATTTCGGCATGACCGCGAGTCTGTCGCGTCGCCAGGCCGAGCTCTACCACCGCTTCCTGGCCTGCGTGCAGACGCGCGACATCGACGGCATGATCGAGATCATGCTGCGCCTGGGCTTCGTGCTGCCGACCGCGCGCGAGCAGATCCACAGCCTCGCCCAGCGCCTCTACGAGAGCATCATCGAGATCGCCCCGGGCAGCCAGAAGCGCTCGCAGCGCCGTGCTGAGATCGGCTGGGCGGTCAACGAGATCCTGCTGCAATCGCCCGGGGTGATCTTCCCGCAGCACACCATCATGCTGTCACGCGCGACCTCGATGCTCGAGGGCCTGTGCGCGGAGCTGGTGCCGGAGGCGAGCCTGATCAACCTGGCCCGGCCGCTCCTCCAGAAGCGCATGACGCCCTGGCTGAAGCTGCGCTACCTGCTGCAGGAGGCGCGCGAGATGTGGTCGATGCTCGGGGCCCTGCCCAGCCACCTCTCGAGCCTGGTGCGTCCGCACGACCACCGCCCGGTGCAGGCGATCATCATCAGCGCCGCGTTGATCGGCGCGCTGCTGCTGCCACCTGGGCACCTGCGCGTGGTCGCGGCCGTCCTGGCCGGACTGGCGGCGCTGTGGATGCTGCGCCGTCCACCGGCCTGAGCCCACGCCGGATGGTCTCCACGGGTAGGCGGCAAGCGGGCGTCGAGCGGGCGGCTACGGTGCGGTTGGAGCCGCGGCCGGCGCATTGACCGAGCCGGCCGGCATGAGGCTGGCCGCGGCCGAGGTCAAAAGCTGGGAGGGATACAGGTCCTGCATGCGCTTGAGTGCATCCTCGGCGGCGGCGATGCGGCCCAGGCGGCTGTCGGCCATGACCTCGTAATAGAGGGAGCGCGCGGATTTGGCTGGCGAGGGTGGTCCGAAGGGGGCGATCTGATCCAGGATCGCCTGCCACTGCTCATTGCTGGCCAGCTGCGGGAGATGGGCCTCGCTCGAGACGTCGGTCTCATTGGGATCGGGCAGGTCTGGCGCGATCATCTCCAGCACCCCGCGCACCGTGCCCTCGACCACGTCATGGCCGCTGCCGGCGATCGAGACATGGTCATCCATGCGGCCGTGCGACCAGACCTGGCTCTCGACCTCGTCATCGCCGCCGCTCTTGCGGCCCTCGAGGCGCACGACGATGATGTTGCCCTGCTGCTTGGTCAGCTGCTTGCCGAGTTCCGGCGAGACCTGGAAATCGCTCTCCTTGATGCCCTGCTTCTCGAGCTGCTGGGCCGCGCTCGCACCGGAGAGGACCTGGCCATTGGCGCCGAGCGCGATCGCCAGCTGGGCGGTGAGCTTGTCACCGACCTCATGATCGATCGGATTGAACAAAACGAGGATCATCAGCAGATGCACCATGTGGATCATCCTAGCCGCTGCGGATGCGACCGGGAGAGGAAAGCACGGCCCGAGCTGGCGCTGGCGCCGCCGCCGGGCACGCGATCCTACGCCCCATGCGCGTGCTCTCCCTGGGCTGGCTCTTGTTCATCACCGTCCTGAAGCGGCGCCTGGCCTATCGCGGCGACTTGGCGCTGCAGGCCCTGGACGAGGTGATGCGCGGCCTGGTCTCGTTCACCATGCTCGGCGTCTACCTCTCCAAAACCGGCTCGATCGCGCACTGGACCTCCTGGCAGCTGATCTTCATCCTCGGCTTTAGCACCGTGCCGGTGTCGCTGTTCCACTGCCTGTGCGGAAATCTCTACCAGCTCTCGAGCGTCTACATCATCCAGGGCAACCTCGACCGCGTGCTGCTGCGGCCCTACCCGACCTTCCTGCAGATCTGCTTCGACCGCCTGGCCATCGAGGACCTGTCCGGGGCGGTGCTGGGCGTGGTGGTCATGGTCTTCGCCGCCCGCCACCTCCCGGACGCGCACTGGGGGGTCGTTCACCTGCTGCTGCTCGGCTGCCTGATGGTCTCGGCCTTCGTGCTGGTGGTGGCGGTGTTCATGGCCTTCGCGGCAAGCGGCTTCTGGTTCGAGGACCGGGTCGGCATGGTGCCCCCGGTGTACAACCTGATGGAACTGGGACGCTGGCCGAACTCGATCTACCACCCGGCATTGAAGGTGCTGCTGGCCTGCGTCATCCCCTTTACATTCGTTGCGTTCTATCCAGCCAGCTACTTCACCGGCAACGACCTGGGCCAGCTGCGCTATGCGCTCCTGACCCCGGTGGTCGCCGCACTCGCCCTGGCGCTGGCCGTCTGCATGTGGCGGGCCGGATTGCGCCGGTACAATTCGACCGGGTCCTGAACCTCTGAACCCTCTCACCCATCGCCCGTTAACCACGGGCATTCTGCGTCCAGCGACCAGCAAGGAATCGTCATGCCCCCAGCCCCCGAACCCAGACGCCGCCGTGGGACCTTCAATGGCGGATGGCTGTTCATCTTCCTGGTGGTCCTGGCCCTGGCGGTCGGCTTCGTGGTCTATGGCGACAAGCTGCGCGCCGCCTTCGGGCTGAGCCATCGCCCGGGCAGCGACGGCACCGAGCCGACCGTGCCCAATGGCGTCCAGGCCACGGTGGTGGCCAAGACCCCGCCCGAGAACCCGGCCAGCTCGGATGTCGTGACCCACGAGGCGGCCCCGATGCCGGTCGTCGCAACGCCGGTGGTGGCCGCGCCGCATGAGATCCAGTACAAGGACCAGGTCGCCGGCGAGCGCACCCTCGCCGAGGCCCAGGCCGCATTCACCGCGCTGGACTGGGACCGGGCGCGCAGCGCCGCCGAGCGCATCTACTCCCTGGACGTCCGGCCCGAGACCATGGCCCGGGCGCACGACATCAGCTCGAAGACCGTGGTCATCGTCGACCTCTTCAAGCGCCTGAATGACCGCGACGAGCTGACCCGCAACTTCGACACCGACCCCAGCCTGGTGCAGCTCGGCACCGGCCTGCGGGCGATGCTGATCGTGCCGCTGGGGCCCGACGGCGAGGTCGTGGCCGACAACCCGATCGGCTACATCACGCAGATGAACGATGCGAATCCCGGCCACGTACCGGCGATGATCAAGGGCAACAAGAGCTTCATCAAAAGCGAGCTGTCCGATCAGCTGATCGACATGCACCTGGTCGACCAGAAGGCGGTGCACGCGCAAAAGGAGGCCGAGTTCCAGCGCAAGGTCGCCGGGCTGAGCAACAGCGCCGCGGCCAAGGACGGGCTGGCCTGGTACCAGGCCGCCAAGTTCGCCTACCGCAACCGCCTCGACGATCATGTCGCCGCGATGCTCGACCAGGCCATCGAGCTCGATCCGCTGCTGGTGCACACGGTGCGCGAGGACATCGCCGGCCGGCTCACCTCCTCGCTGCTCTTCCACCTGCACAACCACAACGTCAAGCAGGCCCAGCTCTACATGGTGATCATCCGCCAGAAGTATGCGGATACCGATGAGGGCAAGAAGGCCGAACTGTACTTCAACGGCGACATGAAGTCGCTGCTGGCGCTCGAGGCGCAGGAGTCCGACAAGCACAAGGCCGACGAGGCCGCGCGCCAGCAGGCGCGTATCGACCGCGCCAAGCAGGAAGGCGATTCCGCCAAGGCCACCGCTATCGCCCAGGAGGCGCCCACACCCGACGAGCCGGCGGCGCCGGTCACAGCCGATGTGCCGGCCAATGCCGATGAGGCCTCGGCGCAGAAGGCCTTCGATGACGGCCTGCAGATCTACAGCAAGGCCAACGACATGCCGCCCACCGACGATCGCAACACCATGTTCCGCAAGGCCTCCACCTACTTCGTCTCGGCCGTCGCCCAGTACCGCAAGCTGGTCGAGGCCAATCCGAATGATGAGACGCTGCAGGCGAAGATGGTGGAGGCCAACGAGCTGCGTTTCGGCTGCGAGAAGAATCTCACCTTCTAATCCGTCACCCATCTCAGCAAGCGCACCTGTCTCCAAACGTGCACCTGCAGTGGCTACGGCTCGTCAGTCCCGTGGCGACGTCGCCCGTGCGCATCAGGCGGCGGCGTGAGCGTCGCAATCCGGTCGCGACGCCGGCCTGACGATCACCGCCTGATCAGGGCTTGGCGACGACGAGGGCCATCGCCTCCTCGAGGATCGCCACCTTGTTCTGGCCCAGCGACAGGCTCGGACCGCTGACCTCATACAGGCCATCGGCATTCTGCGTCTGACCGTCCTCCGATTCGCAGGTTCCCGCCTCCATCGGCTTGAGGTGCAGCTCGAAGCGCGTCGGATCGGACGCCTTGGCCCCCTGGCCATACATCTCCGGATTATGGATGAGCAGCGTCATGGGATTGCCGGGGTCGAAGCCGACCAGGGTCAGGAAATGGCCGCCAGAACGCCTGTAATGGCCGGAGTCCAGGCGCGTGAACCAGCCGATGTTCAGCCAGACGACGCCATGCGGATTGAGGATGCTGTCCTTGATCCATCCGAGATCCGGACGCGAGGCCTTGACGTAGGGTCCGACCTTGCGCCAGCCCTCATAGGCCAGGGTCGCGCAGCGGTAGCCCTGCTCGTCGACGTACTTCTCCACACCGCGCAGGATGTTGTAGGGTCCGGAGCCCCGGGTCGGGTTGGTGTTGATGTAGTCGGGCGAGGCCAGCAGGTTGATCAGGTCGATCTGCGGCCGGTCGTCCTCGCCGCGGTGCAAAAGGCCCGGGAAGCCGTGGTGGGCGAGGTAGGCCAGGGAGTTGGACACCGCCACCGGGCCGCAGTACATCAGCCCGCCATCGGCGAAGTGGCCGCGCGGATCGAGTTGCCAGAAATCGGGCATGGTCCTGAACTTCTCCGCCACGACCGCGTTGCCCGCGCCGCCGGAGCTGCCCAGGTCCGAGGCCGCGTCCGGGGGCATGGTCTCGGCGCCGGCGCCCTGCGGCGGCACCGCGGCCATGAAGGTCAGATCGGCGGCGGCCCGGGTGGAGGGTGGCGCGACGGCAGAGGCGTCCGCGTCCGCGACGGCAGAGGCGCTCGCGGCCGGCGCCTCGGCCTGCCGCTTGGCGCGCTCCTCGATGGCGGCGATCTCGTCGGAGGTCGCGTCCTGATCGATCTCGACGCTATAGGCCTGCATGACGATGGCGCGGTATTGAAGACGCTTGTATTCCTGCGCCGCGGCGCTGTCCGAACCGTCGGCGGCCTCGGCCGTCGCAGTGCTCTTCAAGCAGGAGCCGTAGGCGTCGCGCAGCTGATCGAGCGACCACTCGTCGGCATGCGCGACTTGGTGGTCCTGGAGATAGCTGATCAGGGCCAGCTGCTCGCCGAGACCAAAGGGGTCGGGAACATTGCTGGCCTCCGACGACCAGGCGCTCGCTTGCGCCAGGAGCGCCACGGCGATGAGCGATAAAATGCGCATGGATCGTGAATTACGGCGCATCGGCCGGGCCATGTGCGCTGGCAAAGCGGACCACATCATGGAATTGAAGTATGGAGGTCTGCCGTGTGAGGCCATGCTCCATCAGTATACTCCCGCCTGGCGCCAGCGGTAGACGATGTTCAATCGTTGCAGAAGGTCAGAACTACTTCCGACGTTCAACGCACTCCTACGCACGTCGCGCACGCATCATCTGCCTCGGTCCTTCCGCCACTGCCGGCTGCGTCGATGCCGCTGGCGCGGCGTCACCTGGTCGTGATTCCGAACGGAACACCGTGCTCGGAGGGCGAGCATCATGTCAATTATCCCGACCACCTTCGCGACGACGAACACCATCCGTGGCCGCCGCGTGTGATGCGGAAATCACTGCCATGGGCGCCCCGTCGGCGGCGGATGGGATGCTGCGATTCTCCTGGCTTCGGCATTGCGGTCAGGCGCGCGGATGGGATCCTGAGGATTGCCCATGAGCATGCGCACGCATTCTTTCTCGAGTGGACCCCTGCGCCGCGCCGTGGCCATCATCTGCCTGATGGCCAGCATCGCCTTGTTCGTCTTCGGCCTGTTCCTGCCGATCATGACGGTGCGCAAAGGCTTCCTGCTGTTCCATTCGACCCAGATCTATTCGATCGTCGCCACCGTCGAGGCGTTGTGGGTGAACCGTGATGTCGCGCTGATGGGGATCGTTGTCGGCTTCTCGATCGTCTTTCCGCTGTGGAAATACTGGGTCTGCCTGCGTTTTCTCTTCGGCAACCTGCGTCCCGAGGCAGCCCGGCGCCTGCTGCATGCCCTCCGCCTGCTGGGCAAATGGTCGATGCTCGATGTCTTCGTCATCGCCATGCTCATCGTCATCATCAAGGTCAACGGCCTGGTCGAGGTCAGGAGCTCCATCGGCCTCTACTACTTCGGCGGCTCGGTCATCACCTCGATGCTCCTGACCAGCCTGCTCGACCTGAGCATGATCCGCGCCTTCCGCTCCCGCCCGGTTCCCTACCGCCCCCTGCATTGATCCGGGCGGATGTCGGCCCGGATCTCAGCGCGCCGTCCAGCCGCCATCGATCATGAGCGTCGTGCCGGTGATCATGCTGGCCGCGGGCGAGGCCAGGAAGACCACGGCGCCAGCGACATCCATCGGCTCGCCGACCCGGCCGACCGGAATGCGTGACAGCAGGTCCTTGGCGAAGACCTCATCCGTGAGCCATTTCTCCGTACCCGGAGTGCGGATGAAGGTCGGCGCGACGGCATTGACCAGGATGTGATGGGGGGCCCACTCGACCGCGAGACACTTGGTGAGGTGCGCGATGGCGGCCTTGGTCATGCAGTACACCGACTCGCTGGGCAGCGCGATGAAGCCGGCCTGCGAGGAGAGGTTGATGATGCGTCCGGAGCCCTGCGCGATCATCAGCTTGCCGACCGCCTGGCTGACGAAGAAGGTGCCCTTGAGATTGACGTTCACCGTGCGGTCGAAATCCTCCTCGGTGACCGCGACAGCGGCATTGGGCGGTCCGATCCCGGCATTGTTGACCAGGATGTCGAGGCGCCCGAAGGTCGCTATGATGCGGGCCACGGCCGGCTGGATCTGCTCGAGTTGGGTGACTTCCAGCTGCAGCGGCAGCACGCGCCGTCCGAGCGCGCGGATCTCCGCGACCAGGTCATCCGCCGAGGACTGGTCGCGCAGCCCGAGGGCGATGTCCGCCCCGGCATGGGCAAGGGCCACGGCGATGGAGCGGCCCAGGCCGCGGGCCGCCCCGGTGACCAGTGCGACCGTGCCGGTCAGTGAGAAGGATGGGTAGGCTGCGGTCATGTGCGTGCGTCCACGTGCGGTCCCGCCTGCGCTGCGGGGGAGAGGAAGGCCCGATCCTGGCGCCACGTCCGGCCATACAATCAGCCGCCGGCCAGGCGGCCCGCGGCTTTCGCTCGCACCGTCCCAGGCGCCCCTAGCGTCGGTCCATGGACGGGATCCGGGCGGTCATCTTCGATCTCGACAATACGCTCATCGACCGCGATGGCGCGCTGGCCAGCTGGCTGCGTGCCCTGATACCGCCTGAGCGGCTCCCCGCCCTGCTGAGGCTCGATGCGAGCGGCTATGGCGAGCGTGACCCCTTCTTCGCTCAGGTGGCGATCGCCAGCGGACTCTCGGACACCCTGGTCCGCACCCGCTTCCAGCGGGAGTTCCCGGAGCACATGCGCCTGCTGCCCGGCGCGGGGGACCTGCTCGAGCGCCTCGCGCCGCGCTACCGCCTGGCGCTCGCCACCAATGGCCAAGCCGCGATGCAGCGCGCCAAGATCCGTGCGGTGGGCATCGCCGCTTGGTTCCAGGTGATCGCCATCTCCCAGGAGGTCGGGTCAGCCAAGCCGGCGCGAGCCTTCTTTCTGCACCTCCTCGATGCCCTCGGCTGCGAGCCGGCGGCGGCGCTGATGGTGGGCGACCATCCTGCTAATGACATCGTCGGCGCCGCGGCTTGTGGCCTGCGGACCTGCTGGCTGCGCACGGCGGGATATCAGCAACCAGTCCAGGCCGATTGGGTCATTGAAGGCCTCAGCGACCTGCCGCTGCCGTCCTAGGCCCTCTTGGGCGGACCCGCTCCCAGATGGTGGGACGGCCTCCAGAATCGTGCGGCATCTGGGCAACCGGCGGCTCTTCCCTGGATGGAAACCCGAGGAGGCTTGCCGTGACCCCTGCCATGACCACCGGAGATCCCGACACCATCGCGGACGGCCCGGCCGCCAGCCCGGATGAAGTGCTGCTCATGGCCTATCGCTCACATGGCGACCGCGCCGCCCTGGACCGCCTGGTCGAACGCCACAGCGACCAGGCCTACCGCCTGGCGTCACGCCTGGCCGGCAACGCCAGCGACGCGGATGACGTCATGCAGGAGGCGGTGCTGGCGCTGATGTCCAGCGCGAACCAGTACCGTCCCACGGCGACCGGCTCAGTGCGCAGCTGGTATCTCGCCATCGTCGCCAACGCCTACCGCCGCCGGGCGCGCGCCGCACGGCGGCGCAGCCATCGCGAGCAGGACGGACCGGCGCCGGGGCGCGGCACGCCCGATCCCGCATCAGGCCAGTGGGATGAGGAGGTGCGGCTGGCCGTGGACGCTCTGCCGGAGCACGAACGCCTGCCGATCCTGCTGCGTCATGGCGACGAGCCGGCGATCAGCGACATTGCCGCGGCACTGGGCCGCAAGGAGAAGACGGTACGCAGCCAGATCGATCGGGGCCTGGAGCGTCTGCGTGCCATGCTCAGCGCGCGCAGCGGCCTGCGCTCCCAGGCCGGCATCATCACCGCTGTGGCGACGGCCTGCGCTCCGACGCGCTCGCCTTCACCGCACCTGCTCGCCGCATTGCAGCATGGCATCCTCACGAGCATCCTCCCCGCAGCGGCCACGGGGATCGGCATGATGCCGCTGCTGCTGTTCGCCGGGATCCTGTGCACCGGTCTGGGCATCGCCGTCTCGCTGCACGGGCATGGCAGGCAGGGCCCGGTCATGGTCCCAGTAGCGGTGCCGATTCCGATGCCGGCGCAGTCGACCTTGATTCAGAATGGGTCCGGCGGCGCATCTGGCCCGAACCAGCACCTGCCGGCCGTCGTCGCGGCCATCCGCGACAATCCACAGGGCCAGCAGGACCAGGTCATGCTGACCGTCGGCAAGGACTCACACCTCATGGACGGCACCGAGTTCATCGTCTACCGCGGCACCCACTACATCGTCAAGCTGCGCGCCGAACGCGTCATGCAGGACACGATCGCCTGCCGGATCATGCCCGGGAGCTGGAATGTCGGCAACCTGCCCCTGGTACTGGGCGATCTGGCCGTCAATCGCCTCTGACGCATCGCCTCCAGCGGCACGGCGCCGGGTGGTGTTCCTTGACTCGCCGCAGGGATGGCGTCTAAACGATCCTGGCCGACGACCATCGGCCGGGATACCGAACCCCCATGCGCCCACGTCCTGTGCGATCCTGGCTGTGGACACTGTCCCTCGGGATCATCGCCATGTGGCCTCTTGCAGGCTGCGGGGAGCGCGACCCTGGCTCCACCATGCTGGTCGAGCGCCTCTATTTCGGCCTGGCCACCCCGGACGGGACGGTCTCGCCGGAGGCCTTCGCGCACTTTGTGGCCGGCAGCGTCACGCCACGCTTCCCTGATGGCCTGACCGAGTACCGTGCGCATGGCCAATGGCGCAACGCCACCGGCGCGATCATCGCGGAGGAGACCATGGTGGTCGAGATTGCCATGGACGACAGCGCGGTGAACCGGGCCAAGGTCCACGCCATCATCGCCGACTACAAGATGCGCTTCCGTCAGGAGTCGGTGATGCTGGTCGAGGAGCGCAGCCATGTCGAGTTCTGACCACCGTCCCGATGCCGCCGTGGCGACCGTATCCCACCCAGGCCGCTGAAGGCACCGCATGCACGCCGACTACCCCCTCTCACGCATCCAGGAGACGCTCACCGGGCTGAGCCAGCTGATCACCAGCTGCCCGCCCGAGGCCCTGCACCAGCGCATGCCGCGGCATTCCCTGGCGGAGGTCTCGGCCCACGTGGCGATCTCGATCACGCACTGGACGGCGCGCGTCTTCCAGCCCTTCACCGCCGAGAACGAGGATGCGATCTACCGCCAGCTGCTGGGCATCTCCGGTTGGGACGACAACTTCACCAGCGAGTCGGGCGTGATCGTCCGCCTGCTGGGACCGGACATCATCGGCATCGTGACCAAGGCCGGCGGCAACATGCAGGCGCATTTCGGCGGCAAGGAGCTCGATGAGCCGTCCGCGCGCACGCTCCTGCACATGCTGCACCACACCGCCTACCACGCCGGCGAAGCGGCGACGATCCGCCGCCTGCTCACCAGCGCGCCCGCCTAGGGGCCCGAGCCAGGGCCTTCAGCCGGGTGGCACGGGGAATTCGACGGCGCTGACCGACCTCTGGGGCACGTTGGCGGTGAGTTCGCGAAAGCCGAGATTGGCATAGGGCTTCTGCGGATCCCAGGGGATCGGCGCCTTCATGGGCACGGAACCCGGTGCGGGCAGCGCGTACATCAGGCCATGCGCCGCGTGGTGCGCGATGTGGCCGGTCATGAAATGATGCACCTGGTGGATGTGCCCGTAGAAGACCGTGACGCTGGCGAAGGGCATGAGCAGGTCGATGGCGCTGGCCGCATCGAGCGTGTTCCAGTCCCACTTCGGAAAGAGGGCGAAGAGCGGCCGGTGGGTGAGCACGACGATCGGCGTGTCGTGCGCCACGCGCGCCAGGTCAGCCTTCAGCCAGGCCAGCTGCACCGGGCCGATGGTGGCATCAGAGGAGCTGACGTTGTCCAGGACGATGAAATGGACGCCGTGCAGATCGAAGACGTAATGCATCGGCCCGAAGAACTCCTGATAGACCGCCCCCTGGTCAGCCGCGGCATCGTGCTCGCCGGGCAGGTAGTAGAGCGTCTTCACGGTCAGTGCGGCGACGATGTCCTTGAAGCTCTGCATGCGCGCACGGCGCACCGTCGCATCCTCGGTCTTGTGGATGAGATCACCGGTGAAAACGATGAACTCAGGCGGATGCTCCAGGGCGTTGACCGCCGCGACGGCCTTGCGCAGGGTCCCGGCGGGGTCGGGATTGACCTTGGCGCCGCTGAAGCCGATGTGGGTGTCCGACATCTGCAGGAAGTAGAAGGCGCCGGGCATGGGCGGCAGCGCGGGATCGGCGTCGCCGGCGCTCAGGCGCATCCTGGACGTCGCCATGCCGGTGATGACGGACAAACCGCCAATGCCGGCAAGGCGGATCAGCTCACGGCGGGACAGCAGGCGTTCGCTCGGCATGGAGGTTTCCCAGGGGTTGAGGGGTTCATGCTCCACGACCCTGGTACCGATGCTTTTATTCCATGGACTTCAGTTCGTGGGGGCAGCCGACTGATCCCAGCAGATCCGGCAGATCCGGCCGATGCCATGGAATAAAAGCTCCCCCTGGTGCGTCAGGGAGGTAGCGTGGAGATGTGATCGCGATGCCGAGCCTGATGTAGCCGATGGACCGTACCAACCTGGAACGGTTCGAGCGTGAGATCATGCCGCATCTCGATGGGGCGTACGCGCTGGCCCGGCTGCTGAGCCGTTCCGACCATGATGCCGAGGACATCGTCCAGGATGCGCTGCTGAAGGCCATGCGCTTCGTCGCCTCCTACCAGGGCATCAACGCCCGCGGCTGGCTTCTGAGCATCGTGCGCAATACCGCCTACTCCCGCCTGCGGGCGGCCGGAGCCAAGGAGCTGATGATGGATGATGACCTGGCTGCGGCCGCGGATCCGCATCTGGCCCCGCCGCTTGAGAGCCTGATCGCCGAGGAGCAGCGTCAGCTGGTGCGTACCATGCTCGAGCGGCTGCCCATGCCGATGCGCGAGGTGCTGCTGCTGCGCGAGGTCGAGGACCTCTCCTACAAGGCCATCGCCGAGATCATCCAGGCGCCGATCGGCACGGTCATGTCGCGCCTGGGGCGGGCGCGCGAACGGCTCAGCGCACTGCTGTGCCAGGCGGCGAAGGAGACCACCCCATGACCTGCGACGAGCTGCTCAGCCGGCTGCATCCGTACCTCGATGGCGAGCTGACGCCGGATGAGATGCGCACCGCCGAGAGCCACCTGGCGCTCTGCGCCTCCTGCCAGGCGCAGGTGACGCGCTACCGCGCCCTGGGCGCGACGCTGCGCGCCACGATGCCGGCGCGCGCCAGCGCGGCACTGCAGCAGCGGGCCCACCTGCTGCTGCGCGACGCCCGGCAGCACACGAAGCGCCGCCGCTGGGTGACGGCGTTCGCCGCGTGCGCCGCCGTGGCCTTGCTGGGCGTCTGCCTATGGCAGTTCACGGCTGGCCGGGAAGGCGAGGATGCGGAATTGCGTGACGTCGCCGCGCTGCATTTGCGCTCGCAGCTACCCGGCCATCTCATCGATCTGACCACCTCCGACACCGCCGTGATCGCGCCCTGGTTCGGCCGGCAGCTGCCCTATACGCCCTGGACCGGGGTGCTGGGCAGGGAATGCGTCCTGCTGGGTGCGCGCCTGGACTACTGCGACCACCAGCGCGTCGCGGTCCTGGTCTACCGGCATGCCGGCCACCTGATCAGCCTGATCACCTACCCCAGTGACCGCAGGGGCGACCATCCGCGCATCCTGGACACGCGCGATGGCGTGGCGCTGTGCGGTTGGACGCAGGGCCATCTGCAGTTCTACATGGTCTCGGATCTGGCCCAGGACGTGCTCGAGCACATTTCGCACATGGTGCCGCCACCGTCGGCCTGACAGGCCGGGGCCGGGCGCCACCACGCGGCGCGGACCCGGTCGGAGGTCCTTCTCCCAGGCGCTGCGCTACGCGAATCTCCGGCCGGCGCTCAGCGGTCGCCTGTCCAGCTGAAGCCGACCGCGTCGAGGAAGGCCCGCGCGATCACCATGTGTCCGCCGAGATTGGGATGGACCCGATCCCAGGCCAATGCGGCGGAGTGGCGGCTCTCCAGGACGCGCAGGAAGGCGGCCTGGACGTCGACCACGACGGCCTGGTGCTTGGCGCCGAGCCGCTTGACCACCGCGCCATACTCGTCCATGCGCGTGCGCATCGCATCGTGGGCGACGGCTTCGATGAAGAATGGGGTCATCAACACCAGGCCCTTCACGCTCGGCTTGGTGGTGGTGATCAGCCCCTCGAGGGTCTCCTCGTACTCGGACAGCGAGACGTGGGTCTCGCGCTGCAGCGGCAGATCGAATTGCCGCCAGACGTCGTTGATGCCGATCAGGATCGACAGCCAGTCGGGCTTCAGCGCCAGGACATCGGTCTGCCAGCGGGCCTTGAGATCCTTCACGGTGTGGCCGCTGGAGCCCATGTTGACCACGCGGATGCGGTGCGCCGGATAGGCGACGGTCAACAGCGCGTCGACCTGGGCCACGTAGCCCTTGCCGATCGCCCCGAACAGGCCCTCGCCCACCGGGCGGGCGCGCTCGCAGTCGGTGATCGAGTCGCCGATCATCACGAGCTTGTCGTTGGGCGCGATTTTCAGCATGGGCTCTCCAGGTGGCAGGAACCCTAGAGGCGATCGACCGGCTGCCAACCCCGCGTCGGCGACGCTCCCGCCTGGGCTCGCCTGAGACCATCAGGCGATATTGGCCGCCTGCTCCTTCATCTGCTCCATGACGTATTTGGCCTGCAGGGTGGTGCCGGTGAGCGCCACGTCGTTGGCCTTGGCCGAGGTGGTGTTGATCTCGCGTCCGATCTCCTGCAGCAGGAACTCGAGCTTGCGACCGCTCGCCTCATCCGACCCGGCCAGCAGCGCATCGAGCGCGTCGAGGTGGGCGCCGAGACGCACCAGCTCCTCGGTGACGTCGATGCGCTCGGCGTGCAGGGCGAGTTCGCGCACCAGGATCTCGGGCGTGACCAGCGCCTGGCCGTCGAGGACCTGGCGCAGGCGCTCGGCGAGGCTGAGGCGGTACAGGGAGGCGCGCGCGGCCGCCTGCTCGCTGCCGGTCTGGCGCAGCTGGCGCAGCGTCGCGGCGTGGATCAGGAAGTCGCGGCGCAGGGCTGCGCCCTCCTGGGCGCGCATCGCCTGCACAGCGGCGATCGCCTGGCCGAGGGCCGGACGCAGCAGCGCGCCGGCCGCGTGCGCGCCCTGGCTGCGCTGGCTGGGCAGCAGATGGGCGACCGCCTCCAGGGTCGGCACGGCCGCGCCCAGGGCGCGTGAGCGAGCGGCGAGCTCCCGCCAGGCCTTCTCCAGCTGCTCGAGATCCAGCCCCAGCGAACGCGTCGGCACATAGATCAGGTGCGCCGTGACCGAGCCGCGCACCAGCTCGCGCTTGAGCTCCTGGCGCACCGACTCGTCCAGCGCCAGGTCGTGCAGGTCGGAGCGCAGGTGCAGCGTCCAGGTGCGGTTGTTGACCGCCGAGAGCTGGACCTGCAGCTGACCGTCATCATCGCTGGCGGAGCCCTGTCCAAAACCGGTCATGGAGATCATGCGCCGCAGTATGGCGGGAAGGACCAGGGCGAAAGGGCGTCGGGGCGCGCTGGCTACAGCTCGGTGGCGTGGCTGAAGACCCGGGTCTCGCGCCGCCGTCCTAGCGCCAGCTCGTCCTCGACGATGTCGACCATGCGGCCGATGGCGCCGCCGGCGCCGAGGCGCTGGCGCAGTGCTGCGAGCTGTTGGAGCATCTCGACGCGCGCCGGTCCGTCCCAGAGCCTATCGAGATGGGCCACCAGGCGCTCCGGGGTGAGCTGGTCCTGGAGCACCTCGGGGCAGATGCGGCGGTCCATCACCAGGTTGGGAAGGCCCACATGCTTGGTGCGGATCAGCTGCTTGGCGATCGCCGCGGAGATGCGGTCCATGCGGTAGCTGATCACCTGCGGCAGGCCGATCACCGCCGCCTCCAAGGTCGCGGTGCCGGAGGCGATCAGTCCGAGATGGGCGCGCGCGCACAGGGCGCGGTACTGGCCCTCGACCAGGGGGTAGTGGGTGCTGCGCCGGTACAGGTCCATGGGCAGATCCGGGACGCGCGCCACCACCACCGCGACCTCGGGATGGCGCTGCACGAAGGCCTCGGCGGCGCGCTGGAAGATCGGCAGGAGGCCCGCGACCTCGCGCTCGCGGCTGCCCGGCGCCAGCAGCAGGACGCGCCGCGTCGGCTCGAGGCCGAGTTCCTGGTCCAGCGCGCTGGTCTGCGGATGGTCGGGGATCAGGTCGAGCAGCGGGTGGCCGATGAAGTCAGCCTGGCAGCCGAAGCGGGCGAAGAGCGGCGGCTCGAAGGGGAAGAAGCACAACAGGCGGTCGACGCTGTGCGCGATCGATTTGGCGCGCCGTGGCCGCCACGCCCAGACCTGCGGGGCGACGACATGGACGAAGCGCGTGCCATGCGCGCGCAGGTCGGACAGCCGGCGCGCCAGGCGCAGGTTGAAGCCCGGGTAGTCGATGGTCAGGACGACCTTGGGCTTGCGCGCCCGGATCAGCTGCGCCATGCGCAGCCCGAGACGGATGAACTGCGGCAGCCGGGCCAGGACCGGGAACAGGCCCATCACCGCCAGGCCCTCGATGTCCTGTTCGATCTCGGCACCAGCATTGCGCAGCTCCGGGCCACCCATCGCGGCGCAGACCAGATCGGGATGCCGGCGGCGCAATTCGGTGATGATCGCAGCCCCATAGGCATCGCCCGAGGGCTCGCCCACCAGGATGAAAAGATCGGCAGTCGGGCTGAGCCCCATGTCCGGCATAGTCTGGGACTTAGGGCGCTTGACCAGGGACATTGGAGCCCGGCGGGGGCTGACTCACTGACCCCTAGCAACAACCCAAGTTCTTGTCATCTCACCAGTTGCTTCGCGAGCGGTTGCCCCACGCTCAGGCCGAGCGGGAGATTCATGCCCAAGCTGGTATGCCAGTCTGGCCATAATGCGGGTCATGAGTATCCACTGACCAAGGATGTCACGATCCTGGGCCGGCAATCGAGCTGCGATGTCCAGGTCCAGGACGAGATGTCCAGCCGCGCCCACTGCCAGCTGCGCCGTGACGGCCGCCTCTACAGCCTGGTCGACCTCGGCTCGCGCAATGGCACCCTGCTCAACAACAAGAAGGTCTCCGAACGCCTCCTCGCCTTCGGGGACGTGATCCGCATCGGCAAGGCCGAGTACCTCCTGGTCAAGGAGTCGGGCGATCTCGAGCTCAAGGACCTGCTCTCCAAGTACGAGATCCTGGAGAAGATCGGCGAAGGCGGGATGGGCATCGTCTACAAGGCCAAC